>Ga0181534_10000089_pt1 | contig 67640 bp, 60 predicted proteins | sample PEATcosm2014_Bin_37_FD_119758 | JGI IMG/M metagenome (GOLD analysis project Ga0181534, IMG submission 119758) | Peatland microbial communities from MTU Mesocosm Facility, Houghton, MI, USA - PEATcosm2014_Bin17_10_metaG | ecosystem: Environmental > Terrestrial > Soil > Wetlands > Peat | place... | reverse complement strand
GACCCAGGACTGCGCTGCGCTTGTCCTGGGTTAGTATCGATTTCTCCCTCCGGGAGAATGATCACAGGCTGTTTCATTCTCGGCGGGTCGGCAAAACCAGTGGACGACCGATCACTGGCAACTGTCCACTGTTAGCTGTTCACTGTTTCCTGTCGTACTTCAGCTTGAGGCCGAGAATTGTCAGCGCCAGCGCGAGTGTAACCGCATTGGCGGCGATGATGGGAACAGAGCCGATGCCGATGCCGTAGACCAGCCACAGGGCTACACCGAAGCTGAAAAACAGAAACATGGTCAGCGAGATGTCGCTGGCGCTCTTGCGCCGCCAGACGCGGATCAACTGCGGCAGAAATGAGATGGTAGTGCAGATGGCGGCGCAAGAACCGATCCATTCGAGAATGGGCCTTGTTACCGGGTTGGCGATGGTGTGAGCGGCGGTAGCGGGGTCGAGCATTTAGCGATTGCTCCAGAAGAACCAGGCGGACATGGAAAAGCCGATGAAGACCACCAGCCCGCGCAGGACCGGCTGGGGCACGAGGCGGGCGAGACGGGCAGAGATGTATCCGCCGATGGCGCAGGTGAGCATGGCAAGCAGGCAGTAGCGCCAGACAACCTGGCCGCCGATGGCGAAGAGCACGCAAGCGATGCCGTTGGCTGGTGTGGTTGCGGCCACTTTGAGGGCGTTGATCTCGTTCAGATCCTGGTAGCCGAGGAGCGAGAGCAGCGTGATGATGAGAAAGCCGGCCCCGGCGCCGAAGTATCCGATATAAAAGCAGACCACAATGGTGGCGAGAAAGACTGGCAGGCGGCGCGGTGGCACGGCCGCGTCTTCCGCAGTGCGCCGGGCCTGCTTCCGCTTTTCTAGCCAGCGGCTGACCGGACCGCTGACGGCAAAGAGCGAAGCCGCAACGAGCAGCAGCCAGGGAACCATGTGGAGAAAGGTCTGCTGCGGGGTGTTGAGCAGCACGATTGCACCCAGCGACCCGCCGATCAACCCGGCCAGGGCCATGAGCCAGGCCAGACGCCGGTTGGAGCGAATGTCCTCGCGATACGCGGCGACGGACGTAAGCTGGCCGGGCCACAAAGCCACGGTATTGGTGGCGTTGGCCTGGATGGGCAGTATCTTCATGGCCAGCATGGCGGGAAAGAGCAAAAACGAGCCGCCTCCGGCTACGGCGTTCAGGACTCCGGCGATAAATGCAGCCACAGTGAGCCAGAGCCAGCGCCAGTTGATGAGAGCGGGAAGAGCAACAGATGCGTCCATCTCTATTGATTGTAGAGGCTTGGATTGTATGCTTGAGCCTGAATGGGCATAGAGCGGGACACAGAGATGCTGTATACGGGAAGTTCAGGTTCTGTCCGCATAGTGCGTTGGCGGCGCGGGACGAATGCGGCCAAGCTGACTGGACTACTGGTTGTGGCCTGCCTGATTGGCGGAACTCCGGCCGGTTGCCAGCGCGCGCCGCTGATGACTGTTCCCGCGCCGAACTGGAACGACCCGCCTGCAGACGCTGTGCGAGAAGCCGCCGCTGCGGACGCGCAGCCCGAGCGCGTGCCTGGCTCGCAGGCGATCGCCTTCCGCTTCAATCTGCCCGCGAGCGCCCGCGCAACCAGCGCAGGAGTCTATGACGCGCAGGGCAAGCTGGTGCGGATGCTGTGGAGCGCGCGGCCTTATAACGCGGGAATGCATCACGATCTATGGGATGGCAAGGACGATTACGGCAATCCTGCTCCGGCAGGGAGTTATACCGTCAAAGTGCTGGCCGGAAATGTTCACTATGACTGGGACGGCGTGATTGGCGTGACCGAAGACTCCATCTCTGGGCCGAATAACTGGGACGGAGCTGGATCGTTCCCTTCCTCGCTGGCGTTTATCGACGGCAAAGCCTACGTGGCCGGAGGATACAACGAGGCGCGGCTGGAGGCTTTTGTCTTTGACGAGAAGACCCCGTATACCGTCGCGCCGCTGAATCTGGCATTGCAAAGCGGCGGGCAGTTCGAGTTTGCTTCGACGGACGGCAAACGGGTTTATTTTGCGTCGCTGATGGTCTTTCCCAATACCGACAATGCGGTTGTGGCCTTTGAGACGGATGGGCAGCCGTACAGTTTTCCGCAAGGAACGGAGATGCGTTCGCCGCTCAGCCGGCCAGCTTATTTTTCCAATGTGCAGTTGAGGCCGCCGCTCACTTTGCCTCATGTACGCGGGGTCGATGTGGGTAGCAATCAATCCATGATTATCACTGGACTCGCCGTTCAACGGAATGGCAATCTGCTGGCTACGGCGCATGGAGCGCATGGCGGTGCTCATCTGCGAGCGAGCCTCGACAGCATCTCGCTCTGGGATAAGAACACCGGCGCGCCGGCGGGAACGATCAATGGAGTGGGCAACCCGCACAAGATGGCCTTCGACCTCGACGGAAATCTCTGGGTGATTGAGGGCGGGCCGGTTGCTTTATGGAATTGGGACGGTGGGGCGAAGCTGGTCCGAATCACTGGCGTTGGGAGTAAGAACGAAATCACCGAGCCGATTCAAGGCCTGGAAAATCCAGTCGATGTTGTAGTAAATCCAGCGAACGGTCATATTTTTGTCGCTGATGGAGGCCGCAGCCAGCAGGTGAAGGAGTTTGATCCACAGACTGGCAAGCTGCTCTCGGCAGTAGGAACTCCCGGCGGCTATGGGTACGGCAGCAGTTGCAATGCAACGGTGACGCCGACAACTTTCTGGCTCGACGTCAACATGACCGGCACCGGCGTTACCCGGCCCTGGATTGCCGTGGATGAGAGCGGCGATCTCTGGATCGGCGATTACACGGCCAGCCGAATGCTCGAGTTCCATCAAGGCAATTTAGTTCGCGAGATAAATATGGGCCGCTGGCTGGGCCAGATCTCCGTGCCACGCAACAGCCCGACGCGGGTCTTTGGCGGAATCAACGGCATGTTGGAGTACGCGGTTAACTACGATGCGCCGCTGATCTCTGCAAACGGATCTACCTTGCCCGGCCCGGAAAAGCCCGCGTGGCGCGTGGCGCGCAACTGGTTCCCGTGTTTTATCGAGGCAGAGCGCGGCCAGCAGCAAGACACCAACGCGCAGATGATCAACACCGAGACTCTCAGCAATGGCAGAACCTATGGCGTGGTTGTCTACCACGGCGGTCCTTTCGGCAGGAACAGCGCACTGGTGCAACTGCCCGAGAGTGGGCAACTGAGTGTGGTTAACAATCGCTCTCCGCTGCCGTTCCCGCAAGCCAGATTTGATCCCCAGGGCAATCTCTATCGCGGTGGCCGCAGCGGCCCTGAGAATACTCCAGCCTTTGCGATTACCCGCTTCAGTATCACCGGCTACGATGTGCAGGGATTTCCCAATTGGGATAAAGGCGCGGTAATTGCCAGCTATGCCCCAGATCTGGGCAAGGGCAACCCTGTAGCCGCTTGCTGGGTAGATGGCTGCGATTTCCTGCCCTCCGCAGGCGGCGTTATTCCCGTCTACGGCGCCAGGTACCCAAACCGGCCAGCCGGCGCGGCGACTCCTGCCTTTCATCTCGGCGGCTTGCCTGCTGGCGGCTCGGCACTGGCCTGGCAGACCCAGCCGGAGAAGCCACTCCGCTACCCCGACGGTCGCGGAACCTACAACAGCCAGACGCACGAAACCAACACCAGCAACGGCGCTCATGCCATCAATCACGACATCTTCGCCGGCTACAACGGCAATTGGCAGCAGTTCTCCTGCCAATACTTTCACTACCGCGACGACGGCCTGCTGGTCGGCCAGTTCGGCTGGCGCGGATCGGACGATTACCCCTACATGGGTACCGGCGGCGGCTACCCCGACGCGCGCCTCGGCCAGCCTCTCGCCCCCGGCTTCTGCGGCAACACCATGATGTTCAAAGTTATTCAGGTGGGCAGGGATTACTACATCTACAGCGCCGACGAAGGCTACCGCGCGGGGCTGCACAGGTGGCATATCTCGAACCTGAACAGTATCAGGGAACTCGGTGGCGCAACGGAGTTGGGCGGAACGGTTGAGTTGAAGCCGCTTCAGTAGAAGTTCACATGGCGTTGTTTCAGTAAGGCATGTAGGAGAGAGAATTCATGGACCGCCGTGAATTTTTGATTGAGTCAACGGCTGCCGTTGCCATTGCGAATTGGCCGCGCATGGCAATCGCGCAGCCTCAGTCTAGTGTTCCAGTAGAACTAACCCTGCAAGAAGAGCAGAGCGCCGCGCCGATTCCGCTGACCTACACTGGGCTTAGCTACGAGCTGGCGCAGTTGACCGATCCAACATTTTTCTCCGCTGCGAACCGCGACCTGGTTGCCCATTTCCGGCTCTTGAGCGCGCACGGGGTTTTACGTATCGGCGGAAATACAAGCGAGTTTTGCTGGCTGCGTACCAGTACTTCGACGACGGAGCCGAAGCTGCGCGTGCCTGCCGGCAACCTGGATGCAAACTGGATGCCGCATCGGCTTTTCGCGATTCCGCCGGAGTCGCTTGATGCGCTGGCCGGATTTCTTGAGGCGACGGGATGGCGGCTGATCTTCGGTCTTAATTTTGGCAACAGCACGCCGCAGCGCGCCGCCGAAGAAGCCGCGCTTGTCGCTGCCAAAGTTGGTGAGCGGCTGGAGTTCTTTCAGATCGGCAACGAGCCGGACTTCTACCACGATGCCAACAACGGCACACGGCCTCCCAACTGGGGTTTCGGCGATTATCTCGCGGAGTGGACGGCCTTTGCCGAAGCAATTGTCGCGCGGGTGCCGCAGGCTCGCTTTGGCGGGCCGGATGTGGGCGCTTCTTCGGATTGGATCACGCGCTTCGGCGAGGAGATCCCAGCCCGAGCAAGCGCGCGGCTGGTAGCTTTGACCGGCCACTACTACGCCGAGGGTCCACCGAACGATCCGCGCGTTACGATTCAGCGATTGCTGGCAGGGAACCCGAAGATCCCAGACGAAATGCAGCGCATTGAGACGGCAGCGCGGGCACAGGCACGCGTCTATCGTATGACCGAAGGCAACTCCTGCTACCGCGGCGGCAAGCCGGGCATGAGCGACGCTTTTGCCGCCGCCTTATGGGGCGGAGATTACATGTTGCAGTTGGCCAGCCTGGGATGCGCGGGCGTCAACTTCCACGGCGGCAACAGCGCCCGCCTAACTGCCGGACTGGGCGACCATACGCCGGGAATGGAGGCTGCCAAGACTCCGCAAAAGGTGCGCAGCGGCTTCTATACCCCCATCTCCAGCGAGCCAAACTCCGTAATCAAGGCCATGCCGATCTTCTATGGAATGCTGCTCGCCAACCAGTTTGCCGGCGCCACGCCGCTGCGCGTTCAGGGAATGCCGGAGGCCGTCAACGTAACATCCTACGCCGCTCGGGACAGGCAAGGTTGCAAGGTGGCGATCTTCAACAAAGATGAGTCACACGGGTTGGATTTTTCAGTTCGAGTCTCGCGAGAACTCCGCCACGCAACGGCCTGGAGACTGGAGGCGGCGGCGCTCGATGCAACGGAGGGAATCACGCTCGCATGCGCGCAGATTGGTGAACACGGCACATGGACTCCGCGCGTCGCGGAGACGATTGCTGTCAAGGATGACGTAGCGCAGATTCACGTAGCGGCGGGCAGCGCGGCGCTTGTGTTTTTGCAGTGAAGTGCGAATGGAAATAATTGCGCAGCAATTGTAGGTATCCCAGGCCCGAAGCAATAGAATCGCGCCGAACCTGGCCCCCGGCGATTCAAAAGCGCCTGAATTCGTTGCAGCTCCAAGAGTACAACTTCATAAGAGTGGCCTGCCCAAAAGCCAACGCAATCGTTTGCGACAAATAGGCGTTGTCCTTTTCACCGACTCCGGCGTGTCCGCCCGCGCTTAGAAAGCCATAGCCACCGCGAAACGCCGACTCTTCTTCAACGCTGAAGAATTCTACCCTCGTTAAATAAAGGAAGAGATCATTGATAGCTGGAGACTCAGGGTAGGATGCCAGTTCATCCCGGTTCGCGCGTGTTCGCCACCACACTCCATAGAGCAGCACCTGCAAAAACGAACGCCATTCCTCAACAGATGGCTGGAATTTTTGCTCCCGATACAGTTTGTGGCCATTCTCAAAGTGTTGAAGCAGAAGATCTTTGCGGTCGTGCGGGCAAGCATCGATCAGCTGCTCGACAGAGCGAATATCATTCGGCTGCTCGACAGAGCGAGCCTCGCGATGCTGCTCAACGAAGTAAACTTCTTGAGCCTGTTCTACGGACTGGACCTCTTCCGGCTCTTCAACGATCTGTGCCTGCGCATAGGCGTCAATCAGGCGGGTTCCATCAAATGTGAATCCATCTTGGCTCAGCGCCGCATGAAGCGCGCCCTTGTGCTCGGCTGACACTCCCTGGATGGTTTCGTATGCAACGCATAAAAACTGCGCAAAACCGATCAGGACGCTCTGTCCGCTGGCATCGAGGTCCTTCCCTCTGAATCCATCGATGCCAGTAAAGAAACTTCCATCGAGGAGGGCGGGAAGAATCCGGCTGAAATTCCAATAATATTTCCATTCGCACTTGTCTAGGACTTCGTTACTTACACCCATCGCAAAACATTGCTCGTAAACAGTATGGGAGCTCACCAACGGGCCTTGTTTGCCGAATGGCTTGTCACCTCTGGTCAAAAACTCATAAAGGGTGACCATGGTGGCGACAGTGGATTCCGATATCTTTGCGGCCGGTAGTTGTCCGGTCCGGGCAACGGCAGGCTGCCGATTATTGCCAGCCGGGGGGTGCGGTGCGCGCACAGAAGGTTCGGCGCTGGCGCTTTCTTGTTGGGCTTTTGCTCTGACTGGCTGCTTTGCGGTAAAACGGGTTTCGCCCGGGCGTTTACTCTTATACATGATTGACTCCGATAATCAATTTGTTTGACGACGCATTCATTTTTACGCAGTTCTAGATTTCTGATACAGGGATCTGATTTGATTCTACCCGTAAGACTACCTGCATTCAATACCGGACCCGGATTCAGATGATTTCTTCCAGGAATTGGGGGCAGGGGTGGTGTGGCGGGCATCGAAGGATGCATCGTCATTGCTCTGGGAAAAAGAGTGTACGGCAACCCACTGGGTTGAAAACTTCGGATGCGAATAGGGCGTACTGGCACGATTGCCGCCAGGAGGAGCTGCATTGCCTGTAACGAGAGCCTGAATAGTGAGTTTTCAGCTAGGAGTGGTACCCTTGCCCTTTATTTTTGTAAGCACCGTGAGGCAGAGGAACACGGCAGCGCAGTTCTTGGCGCATTGAATAATCGTCTTGCCGACAATACTAAAATACTCGTTTGTGAACCTTTCTAACAACGATCCCCACGGAATCGTGTCCAACAATTGAATTAGGCCATATCAGATTCGATAGGAGAAAATATGAAATTCTACGTCGCTTTCGCCACGGGTGCGTTGTTCATCTTCGCATCGGGGAATTTCATCCGGGCACAGAAGCCCGCAAATGACCCCGCGAAGCCGAATGTCCATGCCACTCCCGCACCGGAACCCCGTACGATCGACTCCCATACTGGGTCAGCAGAAGATGCTTTTCATTTAGGCCATCTGCCAACTCCTGATCCACCAAAGCCGAAAAAGGAAAGATTGCAGGAAAAAGAACCGGAACTGGCTCCGTCTGTGGTCAATAAACCAACCACACAAGCAACGGTACAACCGCCCGCCGTGCCGACGTTTAGCACTCCATCCGTTATCTGGCCTTCTTCAGCGCCTACGCGGCAGGGAGAGAGCCTCGCGACGGTGCTCTACGGCGGATCTGCAAGTGTGCCCGGAACTTTTATATATAGTCCTGGTCTTTCGTTTATTCCGCCACGAGGAATCAGTTCCGTGACGGTAACCTTCTTGCCGGCTGATCTTACGCGATACAGTTCCGTGACCGGCACCGTCGTCGTAAAAGTCCGATAAAGCTGGATGCCCCAGATCCTGCCTTCGAAGCCGGGGAAATCAGAAGGTTTCATCCGTTAACGGTGGAAATAAACGCATACCCGCGCGCAACCGCAGGCGCGCCGACGAATCAAACAGCGTTACACTGGATGCAAGCGCGCTCAAGTGACTTGCGCGCTTCTTCCCCGGAGGAGGATCATGCCGCAGAATCTACTCGAGCAGCTGCGCAACTACACCACTGTCGTTTCCGACACCGGCGACATCGAGGCCATCGCCAAGTTTCGCCCCACGGACGCCACCACGAACCCCTCGCTCATCACCGCCGCCGCGCAGATGCCGCAGTATCAGCCCATCGTGGACGGCGTTCTGCTCGAAGCCCGCAAGGAACTCGGCGACGCTGCGACCGACGAGGCCGTTGCCAACCTCGCCTTCCAGCGCCTGGCCGTCGCATTCGGCAAAAAGATCCTTGAAATCGTGCCCGGTCGCGTCTCCACCGAAGTAGACGCCCGCCTCTCCTACGACACCGAAGCCACCATCGCGCAGGGCCGCAAGATCATTGCCCAATACGATGCGGCAGGCATTGGCCGCAATCACGTCCTCATCAAGATCGCCTCTACCTGGGAGGGCATTCGCGCCGCTGAGGTGCTAGAGAAGGAAGGCATCCACTGCAACCTGACTCTGCTCTTCGGGGTGCATCAGGCTATTGCCGCCGCCGAGGCTGGAGTCACGCTGATCTCGCCCTTCGTTGGCCGCATCCTCGACTGGTACAAGAAAGACACTGGCAAGGATTTTCACGGCGCAGACGACCCCGGCGTCCAATCCGTAACCCACATCTACACCTACTACAAAAAATTCGGCTATAAGACGCAGGTCATGGGCGCCAGCTTCCGCAACATCGGCGAGATTCAGGAACTGGCCGGCAGCGATCTGCTCACCATCTCGCCGCAACTGCTGGCCGAGTTGGAAGCGACCGTTGCCGACCTGCCCCGCAAGCTCGATCCCGAAGCAGCCAAGGCATCGTCCGTCGAAAAAATCACGGTGGATAAGGCAGCCTTTGAGTCGATGCACGCCGCGGATCGCATGGCGACAGACAAGCTGAAGGAAGGCATCGAAGGCTTCTCCGCTGCGCTGGTCAAACTGGAAACCCTGCTGGCTAAGCGCCTTGCCGAGTTAGAGGAGCGATCTGCCGCCGCTGTTTAATGCTTCTGTTTTCTCATCATGACGGGCAGCCTACAGCGGCTGCCCGTCATGTTTCTCTGCTTCCCGCCTTCGCACTCTCGTATTTACTCTGCTAACTAAAATGCAATTCCTCTGTTGCTATTCACAACATTTCCGATAAGCTGTGTCAAAGCTAATTAACAAGGCATCGGCTGGAATCCCCGGCTGTACGCAAACCGGCCGCTGTCAAAGCAAACGGCTGCGCGCATGCATAGCCGCGGGAGGTGTGTATGCAAACGCAAACTCATCCGCTTGAAGCCTTCTTCCATCAGGCCGTTCGTAATAGTTACGAGGGCCAACTTGGAATCAACGACCCTGAGATCAGCAGTTATGTGGCTCAACTGCTCTGCGAGTTTGCAGAGTCAGATAAACTATTTCGGATGCGCGATTCGATGGGCCGCGCCGTCACCCTCCTCGACCGCATGATCGACGATGCCGATCCGGTGCTGGGCGCCGCGCCTTCCTTCGACGCCGAGCGCGCCCGCCGCAAGCATATTGGCGACTACTCGCTCTTTGTCGCCGGTATGTTTCCCGAGGCGGCGGAGTCGTCGCGCCGCCTGCGGCGCAACCAGCCCAGCCGCAAGGAGTTGGTCCATACTGGCAAAGAGAGTTACTACATCGTCAGCCAGTTCAACTTATTCGAGTATGAGCAGGAGGCACCGCTCTTTGCCCGGTTAGCGGACAGTTTCGAGCGGTGCATCCTCGGTCTCACACTGGTTCGCGATGAGTTTTTCCGGCGCAAGCCTCTGATGTTGGGGTCTGGAATGAACTGAGTTACTCTGACCAGACTGCCAGCACGTTTCCAAGGCCGTCAGAGAAATGAAAACGCCGCCCGCCGGGAAATTCAAAGGTGGGCACAATGATACTTCCGCCTGCGGCAACGATTGCATCCTCGGTAGCTTTCAGGTCGGCGGAGTAAAGCACTACCAACGGCGCAAACTTGGGTGGCTCGTCATGAGGCTCGGCTTTGTAAAAGCCGCCATCGATGCCGCCGATCTCCGCGCTAAAGGCGACGTAATCCGGCCCGTAGTCCTGAAAGCTCCAGCCGAAAACAGTTGCGTAGAATTTCTTCGTCCGCTCAATATCCGTAGAAGCGAACTCGATGTAGTTGATCTTGTGGTGATTCTCTGGCTTGCTCATGGCATCTCTCCTTCGAGTTACATTGTTTGGCGTTGAAGGAAAGGAGCGTGAGCCTCGGTGGAGGTATTGAGGCGCAGGCACACCTTTCCCGGTGTGCTCTCGAAGCGCCCCCATCCACATTCCCTCAAGAGCGGGAGAGTGCAGGTAGAGTCCGCTGATTGGTTACGGCGCGGACTCGCGAGGTACGAGATCATCGTAACTGAGGCTTCGCTAACGCGCAATCATTTTTTAGCTGACTTACTTTCCTAGCCAGATGGAAAATCCACCAATGATGGACCGCCCCGGCATTGCCACGCCGCTGATTTCCTGATAGCCGGTATTGCTGAGATTGGCGAGTCGCAGATATGGGCGAATGCGGCCTGAGTCATGCGTCAACGATCCGCTCCACACCGGATACGCATTCGGATTCCAGGGCGCAATGCCCGGTTGCTGATACTTTTTCACGATCTCCAAGGCGTTTGTAATTGTCACCCACTTGTTCGGCGCGGCAATCCATGTTGCGTGGATATTCTGGACAGGGTAGTTGAGTGCATACTCTGATTGCAACCCGGCAAACGGCGGTTGCGTGCCGAGTAATGCAGTCCAACCTAGCTGGACTCGTTGGCCATTCGCTGGAAGCCATGTTGCGGAGGATTCCACTCCAGCAAAGTGCAATCCACTCAGGTTCACCGCGCACCAGATATTCACAGGACACCACGCGGGAAGAAACTTATTCGGCAGTGTGGCCGCACGCACATAATCAATCGTGTCGTGCTGACGCGAATAGAATCCTGTGGCGGAGAGCGAGAGCCGGTTGACAGGCGTCCAATCCGCGCCAGCCTCGCCAGACCACGCCGATTCGGGCTTGAGGTTCGGATTTCCGATGGACACAGGATCGGAATAATATAAGTCTGTATAAGTTGGAATTCTGTAGCCATAGCCGCCACTGCCACGTAGCTTCAAATTATCTGTTACCCGCAGGCTTCCGCCAAGATGCGGAGCAAACACAGACTGTGCCCCTCCGGAGAATATTTCTTCACGCAGGCCGGCCGAAAAATTCCATCGCTTCTTTGCCGGACGTAAGTCGAGATCAACATAACCTGCGCCGCGGTTGCGCGCATGAAGGCCCAGATTGTTGCTGTCGATGCTGTCGCCATCCGATTCAAGCCCGAAGAGCAGAGCGGAAGCCGATGCAATTGTCTGGGTGCGCCGTAAAGAAGCCTGCCGCGAGCCATCGACGTGGTTGTTCTCATAAACTGATGGGGCATCGCGCAGCAGAATGAATTCATCCGTATGCCGCCGATAGCCAAAGGCTGCAACAGTGCGGCTGCCTAGTTCCTGACGAACCGACGCAAACCATCCCTTGGTGCGCTCCCAGGAGTTATAGGGACCATAAAACTGATTCGCGCCAAAAGTGCGGTCGCTCGATGCAAAGAGGAGGTCTGATATTCCGACGCGTGAGTTCAACCAGCTCTCCAGCGCAGCGTCCTCATTGCGATAGTCGCGATCAGTCATAAATCCAGTAGAGAAATTCCGCTCCGCAGCCAACCTGCTGCTCCACCGCTTGCGCGCCAATGATCCAAGCAGTGACTCTTCGTTGCCTCCAAAGCTACCGCCGCCTGCGCGCAGATGCATGGATGAGGCTGAAGGCGCGGCAGTGAGGAAATCAGCGACGCCGCTCAATGCATCTTCTCCGTGCAGCGTCGATCCTGCTCCATGCAACACCTCAACGGAGTCCATTGCCTCGAGGGGAACCGGCAAATCAAGATTATGGTGCGCGCTCTGGCTGTCGTTGACGCGAAACCCATTGAGCAGAATCAGCGATTGCGCAAAACTGCTGCCGCGCAAAACAAGATCGGCCTGTCCGCCGCCTGCTCCGCGCTGCTCCAAAAAGATTGAGGGGTCTTGCCGCAGAAGATCCTGGAATGATTCGATAGAAAGCGTCTGCGGCTGCACTGGAATTACCAGTACGGATGCCGAGGACTCAGCCAGTGGCACAGGCGTTGCAGAACCGAGTACGACTACTGTTTCAGTCGCAGGTGGCAGTGCGGATGGATGGCTCGGAAAACTTTGCGCGCTCGCGCTATGAACGCAGCATAAAAGCATCAATGCGGTCAAAATCGGCGGGACATCTGGGCGATATATCGTCTGATTCAGCGAGGCTGAAGACACTTAGCTCTCCTTATTCCCTGTCATCATCCATGCCCGCACTGAAATTATCAATGACGATTTTATCTTGTAGTAAATAGTTTATCTATTCAATTATACTGAATCGGCCATGCGTATTGATGTATTTCTCCATCAGAGTCCGATGTTTGCCGTTAACCGCGCAGCACGAAGGTTCGATGCTCTGGCGTCGGAGACTTTTGCTGCCGACGGGCTGAGCTTTTTTGAAGGACTTATCCTGGCTGCCATCTTCTTCGAGGCGCCGGTTCCGGTCAAGCCATCGCAGTTAGCGGAAACCTTTGGGACATCACGGGGAAATGTGAGCCATAGCGTCTCATCGTTAGAAGCGAAAGAACTCTTGCAGCGGAAGATTGATCCCGAGGACGCGCGCGCCTATCAACTCACATTGAAACCGCATGGCAAAAGGTGCGCGCTACGAGTTATCAGCGCATTTGATGGGCTGCAGAACCAATTTGAACAGGAGCTTGGCAAAACGGCCCTGAGCGATATGCTCAAGGCCATTCGAAAGCTCGAAGATATTTCCGCAAAGAAATGAAGAATTACAGCATATAGCGCGAAAGGTCCTGATCTTTCACGATGGATGCAACCATCTGCCTCACAGAACTGCGCGCCAATGAGAAATACATTATAAAGGCAGCAAAATTGTGAGCCGTATGCAAGATTTGAATCGGCATGAAATCACCATTAGTCGATTCCAGATTTCTTTTCTTTAGCAAAGCTTATCAGCTGTTCTGCCGCAGGCTTGAAGAGAACAGGTAGAGAGAGGCCAATGTAAATCGAATCGATAGGCGTCAAAGGATTCGCCGGAAGGCTCATGTCCCGTGCCAGTGCAACGATTCCACCGGACATCGTCAATCCAACAAACTGGAGCCAGTAGGCGAGGTCGAATGTTATTCGGTGCTGATGAGGATTAAGTGACGCCAGCAGGAATCGAATAATATTCAGCGACAATCCTCCGAACATGCCAAATAGAATGATCGGAAGCTCGCGTTCTTGCATCGATTACGCCATCTTTCCTGCGATCGCACCGACTACACGCCAACCTAATGACCGTTTCTTCTGGTAATGGCGGCGCGTCGTGAACAGCGTCCGCCCCTTCTCGTCACGATAAGAAGCTGTTATAGCGTCCACTTGATCGTCCCACAGAACTGCATTTTCTACTTTTGCCGCAGACAGACCCGTGTCTTTTACAATGCCTTCAATGGTTCGCCAAACGTAGCGGTTGTCCTCAAGTGCTTCCGTCACCTTCCGCCGGTCTTCGGCTGTCAGAATTAAAGAATCGACTGGCGTCATAGTACCCCTCCCGGCTCAAGCGCATTATACCGCTATCCGATACTCTGCCACAAGTCGTTGCTACAGAATGTACCGACTCAGATCCTGATCTTTCACAATGGACGCGACCATTTGCCTCACATACTCGGCGTTAATATGAAATACTTTCTCCGGTCCTGCGGTACCAGTGCGCTCCAGGTAGGGCAGCGGTGTGGATGACTCGCTCTTGATGATCTCGGAGAGCGCCGCGGCCTGCTCGGGGTCTGGCGTGCGCCGCGCCACGTCTGGAGCGAGAAAGCTGACATCTTCGAGAACCCGCTCCATGATAGTGTGCAGCCGGCGCGCGCCTATGTTCTCTGTAGTTTCATTTACACGGAACGCAAACTCGGCCATCTCGCGCAGCGCTTCCGGAGAAAACTCCAGGCGGACTCCTTCGGTATCGAGCAATGCCGTATACTGCTTTGTCAGCGAGGCCTTGGGCTCAGTCAGGATGCGCAGAAAATCATCGACTGTGAGCGACTTCAACTCGACGCGAATCGGAAAGCGCCCTTGCAGCTCTGGAATAAGATCGCTGGGTTTGGAGACATGAAATGCGCCGGCGGCAATGAAGAGAATGTGATCGGTGCGCACCATGCCGTAGCGCGTATTCACCGTCGTACCTTCAACGATGGGAAGGATATCGCGCTGCACGCCCTCGCGCGATACATCCGGCCCGTGCCCGCCCTCGCGTCCGGCAATCTTGTCTATTTCGTCAAGGAAGACAATGCCGCTGGACTCGACGCGCTCAACCGCCGCGCGATTCACAGAGTCCATGTCGATTAACCGGCCTTCTTCTTCTTGCACGAGATAATCGAAAGCGTCTGTCACCTTCATCTTCCGCTTCTTGGAGCCGCCGCCGAAGATGTTGGGCAACATATCCTTGAGGTTCATCTCCATATCCTCAAGGTTTTGATTGCTGATGATGCCGAACTGCGGCGCATTGCGTTCGCGCACGTCCAACTCTACCTGCCGGTCATCCAGCTTGCCTTCACGGAATTGCTGGCGCATCTTCTCGCGCGAGCGCTGATAACTATCAACTTCTGGCAGAGTCAGTTGTCCTTCAGTGGCGGGAGGCGCGGAGGGCGGAGGCGGCAGCAGCACATCGAGCAGCCTTTCCTCGGCATTCATCTCCGCTTTGTCTTCCACTTCTTCGAGGCGCTCCTCGCGCACCATGTCGATGGCGATCTCGACCAAGTCACGGACAATTGATTCCACATCGCGGCCTACATAGCCGACCTCGGTAAACTTAGAGGCCTCTACTTTAAGAAATGGTGAATTTGTCAGCTTGGCCAGCCGCCGTGCAATCTCTGTCTTGCCCACGCCCGTTGGGCCAATCATGATGATGTTTTTGGGCATGATGTCGTCAGCAATGTCCGGCGGCAGTTTTTGCCGGCGCTGGCGGTTGCGCAGCGCAATGGCCACGGCGCGTTTTGCGGCCTTCTGGCCGACAACATGCTTGTCCAACTCGGCGACGATCTCGCGGGGAGTCAGCTCGTCGAGCGCGAGTTCCTGTTCTTCAGCGGATGCGGGTAGATAAATGGCCATTTTCTCTTGTTTCGATCCTAAACCCTGCTGCCCCAAATGGAGTTCGAAGCTTGAAATCTCAATCTGGAACAGGCTTTGTAACAGGGCACGACTTTAGTCGTGCCGATGATGTCTCAAAATGCGTACGGGCTTTAGCCTCTGCGGGATAACTCTCATCAAAGGTTCAAGATCGCAATTCCTCAATTACGCCCTCACCAATCGTATGTTCCTCTCGAAGCAGAAAAACCTTTCCGATAGAGCAAAACTGTCGTGCATACTCCCAATCAAGGAAAAGAATCGGTACCTTTTTCGTCTCGCCTGGATGAACGCTTCCAATATCGCGAAGAATCAACGCTACGCTCAGGTTCTTATCGTCGATGATCCATAGACAGCGAAAAATCGGATCTGGTGTGGGATCTTTTCTGCCGCTCTGATTCGGTAGGGTAAAAACAAACCTTCGCAATCAGATCTGGCTCCTTCACGAGGGCCTCGCTTTCGGACAACATCGAACGACCCTCAGGGGCTAAAGCCCGTATTCATTCTGCAACGTATGCGGCACGACTAAAGTCGTGCCCTTTCAAAACAACGATGGATTGGAGCAATAAATCGAAGTTGACTAGCTCTTCAACTCCTCAATGGTGATTCTGTCGTTGGTGTAGATGCAAATGTCACCGGCAATCTTCATCGCTTTTTCTGCAATCTCGCGGGCGCTCAGCTCGGTGTTTTCCATCAACGCGCGGGCGGCTGCTGTGGCATAACTTCCGCCGGAGCCGATTGCAGCGATGGATTCATCCGGATCAATCACATCGCCTGAACCGGAGATCAGAAACGTTTGCCCAGCGTCAGCAACCACCAGCAGCGCCTCAAGATTGCGCAGCATCTTGTCGGTGCGCCAGTCCTTGGCTAGTTCGACGGCTGCGCGATTCAGGTTGCCGGCATACTGCTCCAGCTTGGTTTCAAAGCGGGCAAACAATGAAAAGGCATCCGCAGTGGAACCGGCAAAGCCGGCCAGAATCTTTTCCTGATACAAACGGCGAATCTTCTTTGCAGAGTGCTTTAGTACATGGTCGCCCAGCGTCACCTGGCCATCGGCAGCCATTACGACCTGGCCGTTGCGGCGTACGCAGATCACGGTTGTCGAGCGTATTCTTCCTCGGCTCGCGCCTGCGGCTCGATCGTTCTTCTCGCGCGGCCACACAATGATCGAATTTCTCTTCTCAGCCAAGAAAAAACCTCGCGAAAACAATTCTCCGGCAGGCCGGAACTTATTGATCTTGCAGAGACGAGTATATCGCAGCGGGAAAGCTGTGGCGCGGCCGTGAGATGCTCGAACGTGCGCCAGCAACAACTGCGGTATTCTTGAGTTGGGACTCCGGGGAATGGTCCCGCCTGAATGACCCAATTTCATATCACCGGCTGGCAGGTTGCCGCAATTGCAACTGGCGTCCTTGCGTTCGGCGCAGGGGGGGCATGGCTGGCCCTGCGCAAGCGGCCCACAGCCGAGGAACTGGAACGGGAGCGTCGCCGGTTTCTGGTGCAATCCGGGCGCATCGTGGATGGTATGTTGCTCGATGTATATGAGATCAATGTTGAAAACGGGCAGATTCGGACCATGCTGCTGTACAACTACCGTATCAGCGGCGTCGATTACGAGTGCTCGCAGGATGTGACCACACTGCCCGAGGTTGTGGATGCAGCGCAGGTACGCGCAGGCTTTCCCTGCTCGGTGCGCTACCAGCCGGGCAATTCCCAAAACAGCATCGTCGTTGCCGAAGGCTGGAGCGGCCTGCGCGCAGGACTGCCGGTGCTGCCCGCTTTCGAAGATCCTGAACCGATTGATTTGAGCCACTTGCGTCCAGGACGCGGTTGACGGGCGTTCGTCTATACCTGCGCAGTTGTTTGCCGCGATACCCAGCCCCGGTTACACTTGCCGTATGCATGTCCATGCTGCGCCTACGGGTCCGGGAGCAAATAAAGTCCAATCCGTGCTGCGCTTTTCGCTGGTGGCTACACTCGCATACGTGGCGCTGACTTTTGTCGCTGGAGTGCACGCTCATTCGCTGGCGCTACTCTCTGAAGCGGGCCACAATGTCTCGGATTTTCTCGCGCTGTTGCTCAGCTTTGCCGCGGTCTATTTTCAATCGCGCCCAGCTGACCACTCGAAGACCTTCGGGTATCAACGCGCCGGGGTACTGGCAGCCTTTCTCAACGCGGGCACACTGATCGTTATCTCACTTTGGATCGCCATCGAAGCTGTTCACCGTCTCAGCGCGCCGGTCGTTGTGCAGCCGCGGTTAATGATGCTCGTAGCCGTGGTAGGCGTATTGATGAACGGCGTCATCGCCGGGCTGCTCTGGGGTGTAGCCCGCGATGTGAACCTGCGCTCAGCCTTTATGCATATGGCCGGCGACACACTCTCCACTGCTGCCGTCATCGCCGGAGGCGCGGGGATTCTGCTCACCGGCCAGAATTGGATCGATCCGGTTTTGTCTCTGGTTATTGCCGCGTTGATTCTCTGGTCGAGCTTCGGCATCGTCCGCGAGACACTGAATATTTTGCTCGAAGGCACACCGCATGGCATCTCGCTCGCTGAGATTCGCGCCGAGATGGAAGATGTTGATGGGGTGATCAACGTCCACGATCTGCATGTCTGGAGCCTTGGATCGAACTCGCGCGCGATGGCTTGCCATGTAACCATCGCCGATATACCGCCATCGGAGAGCGCCTGCATCCTGGTAAAGCTCAACCATATCCTGCGCGATCATTTTCACATCAGCCACACAACCATTCAGTTTGAGCACACCGGCTGCCAGGTGCTGGACGGCTGTGTGGTGCCAATGGAAGAATTGTCCAGCGGCCACGAACACGGCCACCACGCCCATTCGCATTAAGCTCAGTCGAGAGATATCTGCTCCAGGAGGGTTCCCTTGCTGCGTAATCGCGCTATTCTGTCTCTACTTTTTGTTGCGTTGATTTCTGCTCTCTCTTCGTTCTCCCGCGCGCAAACCGAGTCTGCCATTGCGCAAGTAAATACACCGACTACCGCTCAACTTGAAGCCATCTCCGGCGAATACACCGATTCGAATGAGCCGGACACCCCGCTTAGCTTCTATGTTCAGAATGGCAAGCTCTTCTACGAGTCCGAGCGTCGCGTTCCCACTGAGCTGAAGACTGTCTCTGCAGTTGAGTTCGCCATTCCTGACGTAAAGGCTACATTGCGCTTCACACTTGACGCGGCAGGCAAGGGCACGACTGTTACGCAATCACAGATGCCTGAGTCCGTTTACCGCCTCACTGGCCCCGCGGTTCATCATCTCTTTCACGACTACCAGCGCACTGAGGTCTTGATTCCCATGCGCGACGGAGTCAAGCTCCATGCAGTGATCCTCAAGCCTGCCGACATTGCCGGGCCGCTACCCATCCTGATGCAGCGCACACCCTACGGCGCGGAGGGAACCAGCCGAGCCTCGTTCTCCGCAGGCCGTCCGGAACTGGCCCGCGCCGGATATATTTATGTCGCCGAGGATATTCGCGGACGCTACAAGAGCGAAGGCGAGTTCCTGATGATGCGCCCGCTTGCCGACCACAAAGATCCCAAAGCCGTAGATGAAAGCACGGATGCATATGACACAGTGGAGTGGCTTCTGAAGAATGTGCCGGGCAATAACGGCCGTGTCGGCGTGGTCGGCACCAGCTATCCGGGTTTTCTGGCGATGATGGCCGGCATCGACCCGCACCCTGCTATCAAGGCCATCTCGCCACAAGCGCCGATGATTGATGTATGGATGGGAGACGATTTTTTTCACAATGGAGCCTTCCGCCAGACTTACGGCTACGACTATGTGATGGGCGTGGAGACGACCAAAGAAGAAACGGATGTGAGTTATGGCAAGGACAAAGATGGAAAGCCGCGCGATGGCTTTGATTACTTTCTCGAACGCGGCAACTTTCAGGAAGATGTAAAGAAATCGGACTCGCGTGTGCTACCCACCTGGAAATTATTCCTCGATCATCCGGCCTATGACTCCACCTGGTCTTCGCGCGCCGTTGAACATGCGCTGAATGCCGTTACAGTGCCTACACTCTCTGTCGGAGGCTATTACGACCAGGAAGATATGTGGGGTCCGCAACAGGAGTATGCAAGCCTGGAGGCGCATGATACGAATCACGAGAATTTTCTGGTTCTCGGTCCATGGCGGCATGGGTCGTGGGCTTCCTCGGCGCGCCATCTGGGCAACCTCGACTACACCGAGCCAATTGGCAAAGAGTACCGCTGCCAGATCGAAGCCAAATTTTTCGCCCACTACCTGAAAGATGAGCCGGGCAAGAACGAGGCGGGCTTTGACCTCGAAGATACGGCCAGCTTCCAGACCGGCTCTAACACCTGGAAGCGTTACGCACACTTTCCACCCAAGGAGTCCGTGTCCACGAGTCTGCATCTTCTGGGCGACGGCAAGCTCAGTTGGAATGACCCTTCCGTTGAGGCCAAAACAAGTTACATCAGCGATCCGGCCAACCCAATTCCCTACCGTCACCGGCCCATCCAGCCCACTTACGGCGATGGATCAACGTGGTCTACATGGCTTACCGAAGACCAGCGCTTTGTAACGGATCGCAAAGATCTCGCCGTCTGGAAGTTGCCAACTCTCAAGAAAGATATGGTGCTCACCGGCGAAGTGATCGCGGATATTTTTGCCGCAACCACCGGTTCTGATAACGATCTGGTCGTCAAGCTCATCGATCAATACCCGGATGACGCGGCTGATGCGAAGATGCGCGGTTATCAACTGCTCACCAATGCCGAAATCTTTCGCGGACGGTATCTCTCTGGCTTCGATAGGCCGACTGCAATCCGCCCCGGCTCGGTGCGCGAGTACAAATTCAGCCTGCATGATGTAGATCACGTTTTCAAAGCCGGCCACGCCGTGCTGGTTGAGATTCAAAGCACATGGTTCCCGCTCTACGACCGCAACCCACAGACCTTTGTTCCCAACATCATGACCGCCAAGCCAGAAGACTACAAGCCTGCGACCATCACCATCTACTCCGACGCCGAGCACGATTCCAGCCTGCAAGTGCCGCTGCTGAATGCCTGTGATCAGCTTGAGTGCTTCTGACTGCGCTGGAAGATCGATAGAGGTTATGTGCGCACATATACTGTGTTCATGAATATTACGCTCTCCATCGACGAACAGGTTGCCGAACGCGCCCGCTAGAAGCTCCGCGCGATGGGTAAGACCATTAATCAAGAGATTCGTGATCATCTCCAGCACATAGCCGGTGACGATGATTTGGAGCGTGATATTGAGTATCTGAGGCGGATCTCTGGCTTGGGATGTTCCGAACCTGGCTGGAAATTCAACCGGGATGAGATTTACGAGGACCGTGTTGCTCTTCCAGAAGGTCCAAAAAACGGTTGACACAGTGTATGTGCGCACATACACTGTGCATATGAACATCACGCTTTCCATCGACGAACAGGTTGCCGAGCGCGCACGCGAAAGGCTCCGTGTGATGGGCAAGAGTCTGAACCAGGAGATTCGCGACCACCTCAAGCACATCGCAGGGGACGACGATCTGGAACGCGATATTGAGAAATTCGAGCGGCTTTCAGGCCTTGGGAGTTCCAACGGCTGGAAGTTCAACCGCGAAGATCTCTATGAACGAAACTAAAGCGACTGGCAGGACTGTCCCAAGCCCTACAAAAGCAACCCTCTCCGAGTTGCTCCAAAGGGCAGAGGCCGGCGAAGAAGTTGTGATTTCAAAGGCGGGTAAGCCAGTGGCAACCTTTGGCCAGACCGCCAAGTCACCGCGCACGTTTCTTGACACAAATGTCCTCGTTTATGCTGAGGACATGGACTATCCCATTAAACAGAGAATAGCCAAAGAGTTAATATATGAACATCTCCGGAGCAAAACCGGCGTCGTCTCCCTGCAAGTGCTCCAGGAATTCTTTGTCAACGTCACAAGAAAGCTGAAAGTCGACGTAGAGACCGCACGATTCAAAGTCGAATTTCATTCAAGATTTCACGTTGCGGAACCTTCTGTCGCCGACATTCTTGCCGCCATCGACCTGCATCGCCTGCACGGCTACTCGTACTGGGATTCTCTGGTTCTGCGCATGGCCAAGCAGACTGGGTGCCGCGTGCTGCTCACGGAAGACATGCAGCATGGGCAGGAATTTGATGGCATGAGGATTATCAATCCATTTCTATGAATGACGGACCGCATTCAGTGCCTCACGACAGATTAAATTTATACCACAGACTCTTAATTTTTTCTTATCCAAAATATTTCTGTCTCGATTCCGTACATGTAGGTACGAATTATTTGAGATCGCCGAGTACTTTGGTTAGTTAAATAACCTCAAAATCGAAGCCTTAAGTCTCATAAACCCTCCAATCGGGCCGATGGATGAGAAGTCACCAAGAATGTGGAAGGCCAAACCAGGCCAACCGCACCTTAGGCTCCTCTGAAAGGTCCGCATGTTCAACTTGATTGGAATCCGCTCATTATTCACCGGCGCTCTGGTTGCAGCCCTGAGCTCGGCTGCCATTTTTGCTCAGACCCCCACAGACCGTATTGTGGGCGCAATCAACAATACGCAGACCGTCCCGCTGCGCGGCAATGTGTATCCGCTGGCGCGCGCGGCGTATGATCGCGGGCTGGTCAGCTCAGAGACCCGGATGGACCGGATGATGCTGTTGCTCAAGCCCTCTGCCGAGCAGCAGGCTGCTCTCGACGCGCTCGTTGCGGCGCAGCACAATCCAGAATCGCCCGAGTTTCACAAGTGGCTCACACCCGCGGAATATGCGGACCGCTTTGGCGTCAGCGATCACGACTTGGCGCGCATTACCGGATGGCTCGAAGAAAATGGCTTTCAGATTGAAGAGGTCGCCGCCAGCCACCGTCTGATCATGTTTTCGGGTAATGCCGGGCAAGTGGCGGAGACCTTCCATACCGAGATTCACGAATACGATGTAAAGGGCGCACTGCACGTTGCCAACGCGCAGGATCCGAAGATCCCAGCGGCACTGGCCGATGTCGTGGAGAGCGTTGTCTCGCTGCACAACTTCCGCCGCAGCTCAGAAATCGTCTCGCGCCGTGAACTGGGCGCGCATCCTCAGTGGACCTCGGGCGGCACCAACTACCTCTTCCCCGGTGACTGGGCGACGATTTACGACGTCAATCCTCTCTATACCGCCGGCAAGAGCGGTTCCGGCGTTTCTATCGCCATCGTGGGACGCAGCAACATCAATGTCAGCGATGTAACGCTCTTTCGCTCCGAATCTGGGCTGGTCGCAAATAACCCGCAGGTTATTCTGGTCAGCGGCAACCCTGGGCTTGTCGAAGGCGATCAGGACGAATCGACACTGGATGTCGAATGGTCCGGCGCGGTTGCTCCTTCTGCCACGGTCAAATTTGTCGTCGGCGAGTCTACCAACAGCTCCGACGGCGTAGATCTTTCCGCGCAGTACATCGTGAACCACACAACCGCGCCAGTGGTCAGCACCAGCTACGGCAGCTGCGAAGCCTACATGGGCTCGGGCGAGCTTTCCTTCTATAACTCTTTGTGGGAGCAGGGCGCCAGCGAGGGCATCAGCAGCTTTGTCTCCTCGGGCGACTCGGGCGCGTCGGGTTGCGACGGCGGCGGCTCCAGCTCAGGCTCGGGCCGCGCGGTGAATGGATTGTGCAGCTCTCCGTACTCCACCTGCGTGGGTGGAACAGAATTCAACGAAGGATCGAACAGCTCCAAGTACTGGTCTTCTTCAAACAGTGCTACCGAGGAATCGGCGCTCAGCTACATCCCGGAGATGGTCTGGAATGATAGCGGCTCCAATGGCGGCGACGGGCTGTGGGCCGGTGGCGGCGGCATCAGCATTGTTTATCAGCAACCAACCTGGCAGGCCGGACTGCCCGGCACCAGCGCGGCTAGCGGCATGCGCACGGTTCCCGATGTCGCGGTTACAGCATCCGGCGCGCACGACGGCTACATCATCAATGAGAACGGCTCCTTCTATGTCATCGGCGGGACTTCTGCCGCCTCGCCCAGCTTTGCCGGCGTGATGGCCTTAGTTGTGCAGTCGCAGGGCGGTACCGGGCAGGGCAATGCCAACACGTCGCTCTATCCTTTGGTGAATGCAGCAACCAATCCCTTTCACCCCACACTAACCGGGAATAACAGCGTCCCGGGCGTCACGGGGTTTACCTCCAGCGGCAGCTCGTATAGTTTGGCTACCGGCCTTGGTTCAGTGGATGCGGCTAAGCTGGTCAGCAGCTGGGGAACAGGTTCGAACAGCGGCGGCGGCTCCGGTTCAGGCGGTGGTTCAGGCTCCGGAGGCGGCGGTTCTTCGAATACCGACTTCACGCTGGCGCTTTCTTCTTCCAGCGGCACAGTGCTGGTCAACAAGACAACTACCTTCATGGTCACTGTGACCGAGACCTCGGCCAAGCCCAATAAGATTGCGCTCTCGGCTTCGGCTCCAACTGGCGTACAGGTCACTGTGCGGCCTTCGATTATCCTTCCCGGAACTCCGGCGACGGTAACTGTTCTGGTGACTGCGGCAGCCACCGCCGGCGCGCAGAACATCACCTTTACCGGCTCGGACGCCTCGGGTTCATCAAGCATCAACTACTCGCTGACCGCAGTGCCGCTGCCCACCATGTCCATCACCCCTGCGGCCACTGCAATCTCTATCGTGCAGGGAACCTCCGGCGCCATCAGCTTCAATGTCGCTACGGGCGGCTCTTTCAGCGGCAATGTGAACTTGGCCATTGCGGACTTGCCGACGGGCGTAAGCGCAAGCTGGGCCACAAACCCCGTTTCGCCCGCATCCAGTGTCAGCTCCACGAACGATACGCTCACGCTGACGGCAACCACCGCAGCCAGGGTTACGACCGGAACTGTGATCGTTACAGCCACGGGAGACGGCTTGACCTCGGTTCAACGGTTCAGTGTGCAGGTATTGCAGGCTCCGGGAGTGACGCTGCTGGTTTCGCCCGCGGCGCAGACGGTTCGGTCGATGTCTTCTGCCACCTTCACCCTGACGGCGACACCGCTGGGCAGCGTAACGCTTCCGACAAGTCTCGCCGGCGCGAGCGTGAGCCTGGTCTCTGGGCTACCTACGGGCTTCACCGCTGCCTGGAGCGCAGCTTCGTCGAATGGAAGTGGCGGAGTGAGCTGGACATTGACCATTGCCGGCAGCACGGCGGCATATGCCAGCATTAACACGCTGAATTTCAGCACAACAATCACTGACGCCACCAGCGGAAAGACCTACTCGACTACCGGCAAGGCGACTGCCACAGTGGTTCTCACCCCGGCCACACTGCAACTCGCCGCAGCATCAACGCCGGCGGTAGTAGTACAAGGTGCTTCGGCAACGGATGTCATCACATTCAACGCCGGCGGCTCCTTCCATGGAACCGTCAACCTGAGCGTCAGCGGGCTGCCTACCGGCGTAACCGCTGCCTGGAGCAGCAACCCGGTCTCACTCACGAACGACACAGGCACGTCAACGCTGACCCTGACCGCTTCGAGCACTGCCAAGGCCGCCACCACTACCGTTCTGGTGACGGCTACCGGCGATGGGCTTACTGAAGTATTGCGTCTCCCAGTCCAGGTCAACTACGCGCCGCAATTACTGATGCAGCTCTCGCCCATTGCGGTGACTCTGCATCGCAATAACACAACATCGTTTACGCCAAACGTGATGCCGGTCGGAGGGCTGAGCGGAACAGTGACGATCACGCTGTCTACACCGTCCGGCTCGTTGCCCACCGGGGTAACGGTATCGTCCTCAGCGCCCAACATTGCAGCTCCCGGAAGCGGCAGCATCACCTATACGCTTTCGGCCTCATCCACGGCGGCAATCGGCACCACTCCGATCACGGTCACGGCCTCAGCGACGGACTCACAAAGCATTGTGCATACCATCGCTCAGAACGTCTCCCTGATAGTCGCCAAATAAGTGTACCCATCCCAATCACCTGAACGAATTTGCCCCCGGCCAAAACCGGGGGCTTCTTTTTGGGTTTAGCTCAACGCGAACGGCGGAGCCTATTCAAACTTGGCAAATGCTTTTGCAATCTGTGGTGCAATGGTTGCCGGATCACTCGCCAGACTGTGGCTGATCTCGAGCACCAGCGCGGGAGGCGTTGGCAGCGCGTTCAACGCAGTGATGGCAATCGGCCAGTCAATAGTTCCATCGCCGGGCCACAGATGCTCATCCTTCATGCCGTGGTTGTCATGGATATGCACCGAGACTATCCGCTCGCCGAGCGTGGTAATCGCCTCTGCTACTCCGACAGTGATATGCGCGTGGCCCAGGTCCAGGCAGACCCCAACATTTTTCAGGTGGCCAATGTCGAGGATCTCAATCAGGTGTTCTGGCGTCGCCGCCTCGCTGACCAGGTTCTCCACCAGCAGCCGAACTCCCAGCGGACGCGCAAAGGCTCCCAGATGCTCAAGCGCGGTAATGGAGTACTCAATGGTGCGCGGTGACCAGCCGTCGCTCCGTTCGCCCAGATGCAGAATTAGATTGCGAAAGGGAATGTGATCGGCGGCTTCGAGTGCACGCTTGATCTCATCCATCGCATCTATGCGCCGCGCCTTTTCCGGATGCAGCAGATTCACCGCAGGCGCGCCAGCCCGGCCCATCTCCTTGTCTGGGTAAAGAGGAGCGTGCATCGACCAAGGCTGAAGAGGATTGGACGCAAACCACGAACCCAGCTCACGCATCTGTTCACGGCTGGTGTAGTCAAAGTGCTGGCGGGCGGCAAAGATCTCCACGCCCTCCGCTCCGGCACGGCTGGCAGATTCCAAGGCGCCTGATTGCAGGCTCTGATTCAAAAACAAATGCGTTGACAAGACGCGCAGCATCGTCAATGGATCCTCCGCTCCGGTTTGCTCGCGATCAGCGCTCCGGATGCTGCTTCCATTCTCGCATTTCTGCAATGATTTACGTCGAGTTGGCCGGGGAAATGGATGTTGCCTTTGGTGATACAGCGAAAAGGACTCTTAGCGTTTTCGCGGATTACAAAGAAGAGAGGAGCTGTTTGCGGAGGCGATTCATAGGCCAGTATCCTTCGCCGCTAAGCAGGCGGCGAATCCCCCGATGTCTTCCAAGGGAATGCCAGCCGCGCAGAGAGGACATGCTGACGTGGTCCACAAGAAGTTCGGCAGAGTGGCCAGAGAATCGAGAACGACACCTATACGGCTGGCAAACTCCGCCGCGGCGCTTCCCAGCACCAGCAGAGTGCCGATCGCGATCACATTGGCCCCGCATTCCCGCAGATCGGCAAAGGTTCCCTTCACCGCCGAGCCGGCATTGACCACGTCGTTGACAATGGCCACGCGCTTGCCGCGGACCTTCTCGCGCAGCGAAGGCGGCAGACGGTAACTGGCCGGGAAAAGTCCGTCCTGCGTAGGTCGGAGGGTCCGTTCCGTGTAAGTGAATTCAACATCAAGTTGTGTGGCGATCATCAACCCGACAAACGCGCCCTCAACAAGCGGGCCACAGACTGAGTCGATGCCCAGAGTCCCCAGACGCTCCGCGAGTTTACCGATCAGCGGCTCAAGAAGCCGTGGCCGAAGGCAAAGCAGTTCAAGATCGAGCCAACGATCTCCATGGTGGCCGGATTCGAGAAGAAAGTGCCCCTGTCTTAACGGCAGCAGATTCAGAACCATCTCATGCAAAACCGCACCCCCTGCTCAAGCAGAATATCGCGGGTCTAAGGGCGAGTTCGTGAGAGGTCGCCGGTTAGAAAGTAGGCAATTGCACAGAGCGTATGGAACCGCCGTCAGCGGCTACTGACCAGCATGAACCAATCGGGGCGGATACGGCAGGTTGCTCCGGCCGCGAGCTTCCAGGTCGAGCCATCGGCATAGGTCACGGAGTTCACATCGATAAACTGGACCGAGGCCAGACCCGGTGCCCAGAGGTCTGCGACAGCCTCCTTGCCCGATCCTTCATTAAAACCGACATCCAAGGTCTTTGCCGCATCGGTAGAGCCGTCCGCGGAGACCGTCTGCATCCTGCGGCCTTTGCCGGAAGCACCTCGAACCGTAACCGAGGCCCCGGTGATCCTCTTGGAATCCGGATCGCTGATCGTCAGATGAAGCAATTGAGCGACCCCGGCCGGGCGGTTGCTGACCGTCAGCTTATCAGCGCCCGTCCCCTGCTGCGCGCGCAGCGAGACCGGGCAGCCGGAGCTGGCGGTCGAAGGCCCGGCGATGACAATCGTCTGTGTCTGGTTCAACTTTTCAACTTGAGAGACGCCCCCGTTCGCACTTTGGGCGGCCAGGGTGGTTGAACCTGCGAGGAGAGTGAAGGAAAGCAGGGCGGCGAGTTTCATCAGAGGAGTCTCCTAATCAGTCGTTTGCCGGCAATTCCAGGTCTTCACGCTGGCTTGTTCGTTCGTCCACCGAGTACTCCTGCCGGCGGGTGTGGATCAAGGAAGCAGCGTTTTTCCATCGGGGCAGCCTTCCGCTGAGGCATTAGACGTTGGACCTCCAGGAAAGGCGTCGAGTTGGATGAGTCTTCCGTCAGACAGCTCTCAGCCCGCACTGTGTTACCGTTGCAATAAGGCGTCCCTGAGCCGAACCGGTTCAACGCCGATGGCTTGGGCAGGCGAGTTTGCCTTAGTTTGGGGACGACGCAAAACTCAAGAATGCCTCAACCGCCGGAATCGACGTCGCCCCTATTGCCCTCGTCCCCTGCCTATCAAGCTGGGCTATCTCAACCGCCCGCGCCTGAAGCCAGGGTACCGCAGCCGGCTCCTGAGGCAATCTCGCCATTGCAACCGGCTCTTCCGCCACAGCCTCTTATTGAAGGACAATCCCTCGGAGTCTCGCAGTTGAATGTACAGCCGCACCCCAACCACAGCGAGCATCAGCGGATTCCCCACTGGCTGGTGCGCTTTGAACTCTTCCTGCGCGTGCTTCTCCGCATGTATATTGGATTGGCCGTCTGTGTTGCTCCGTGGTGGAAACCATTCTGGGACCAGAATCCGCTCTTTACGCACTATCCAACTTTGGCCATCTATGCCGCCAACGGTGCGGTGCGTGGCTTGATTTCCGGGTTGGGGCTGCTGAATCTCTGGATAGCCTTCCGCACCGCCGTAGGTTACAGGAATGAATAAGCGATGAGCGACGAAAAACAGCGAGCTGTCACCCGAGACGCCGGCAATACGCAGGGAAAGGCAGTCACCCCGACCCAACCGTCTCCGTTGGAGGCCGCGCCGCTGGCCTATGAGAATTCCGCCTTTTTGAATAGCGCAGACGGGCGACTGATCCGCATTGTTGCCGAATATATGGAACCGTTGGCCCGTTTCCGCCGCGAGCAGATCCAGGACACAGTTGTTTTCTTCGGCTCGGCGCGCTTCCGAGGCCGTGAAGAGGCCGACCGCGCCCTTGAGCTACTAGAGAACACTGGCTCCCGAAGCCCGGCTCCCAGCGCCGAGCAACCTGCCAGCATTCCGCAAATTACCGCAGGCATCGCCACCGATCTGCAGCGCAAGCGAGCCGTGGCTGCCATTGAAATGGCCCGTTATTACGAAGATGCCCGGCGGCTGGCGCAACTGCTCACGCAATGGGCAAAGTCCATTCCCTCGCGCCGGCACCGGTTTGTGGTCACCTCCGGCGGCGGTCCGGGAATCATGGAGGCAGCGAATCGTGGCGCATACGAGGCTGGCGGCAAAACCATCGGCCTCAATATCAAGCTGCCCTTCGAGCAGTCTCCCAACCCCTACATCACCCCGGCGCTCAACTTTGAGTTCCATTACTTTTTCATGCGTAAGCTCTGGTTTGCCTATTTATCGAAGGCTCTGGTGGTCTTTCCGGGTGGATTCGGCACCCTCGACGAGATGTTTGAGATTCTCACCCTCGCCCAAACCCATAAACTGGCCAAGAAGATCACCGTTGTGATCTATGGTTCGGAGTACTGGAAGAGGGTCTTTAGTCTGGATGCGCTCGTCGATACCGGCGCAATTTCGCCCAAAGACATTGAGCTGTTCCAGTTCGCGGATACGCCGGAACAGGCCTTCGAGCTTCTCCAGCAAGGGCTGACCGAGAATTATCTGGTGGCGGAAGCCGCCTCTGGCGCCCTCGCCGAGAGCCAGCAGATGTCCGAAGGCCAGGATCTTATGGCTGGCTGGACTGTCGAAGATTTCCTGGGTCCGGATCTGGCCAAGACCAACAAGTAGAATAGACTGCACAGAGTGCGGTGCAGGTCATTTTGCTGATTTAAGCGGGTCCCACTTTGGGAGGAACCTGTCAACCCCCAGTTACTTTGTTGATTCTTTTACTAATTGAAGGTCAATTCGCATCTAATTCATCAGACCTTTATGGTTCGCACTGGATACTGGCATCTGAATTCCCGGCAGAATCGTGGAGAAGGAGTAGGAATGGCCAAATCGACCATCTCGTACCTGTGGCGCGACAAGAACGCAGCCCAAGGCTTCCGGGCGGGCGTTTCTATCCATAGTCACACCAATCAGTCCAAAGAGACCCTGGACTTTCTGGCTAACTTCGGAAACCAATACCCAATCATGCGCCCAATTATCTCGCGTCTGGAGCGGCGCTCCGAGGCCAACCACGGCGTTCGCGTCGATTTTGCGCGCAGCTACTGGACCCCGCCGATGACCCCCAAGCTGGCCTTTGATCTGGAAAGCCAGCAGATCGAAAAACTGGACATTGCCTCAATGGTCTCGCTCTCTGATCACGACAGCATCCAGGCGCCGATGTTGCTGCGCACCGTTCCCAGTGCAAGGCAGATTCCGGTTTCCCTTGAGTGGACCACTCCCTACGGCGGCATCCAGGCCTTCCATCTGGGTGTTCACAACCTGCCCAGCGCCAAGGCGAACGAGTGGATGGACACGCTGACCGACTTTACGGCCAACCCTAACGACGCCCGTCTCACAGAGATCCTCGCTGAACTGCACAACGAACCGAATGTGCTGGTGGTCTTCAACCACCCGCTTTGGGATCTCTACCTGATCGGCAAGGAAAAGGCCGAGTTTCTCGTCAATGAGTTCCTGCAGAAGAACGGCAACTATCTTCACGCGCTGGAGTTGAACGGCCTGCGTCACTGGGATGAGAATCGCCAGGTCCGCCGCCTGGCCGAGAAGTGGAATATGCTGCTCATCTCCGGCGGCGACCGTCATGGTGTTGAGCCGAATGCCAACATCAACTTGACCAATGCTGAAACCTTCACTGAGTGGGTGCATGAGATTCGGCGCGAGAAAAAGAGCGACATCCTCTTCATGCCGCAGTACGCCGAGCCGTGGAAACACCGCATTCTGCGGTCAACCATCGATGCCATCCGTGATTATCCGGAGTTTCCGCAGGGTTCGCGCACCTGGGATCAGCGCGTCTACCATCCGGACAAGTATGGTGTTGACCGCCCGCTTTGCGAACTGTGGCCCAATGGCTCGGCACCGCCCATCATGCGGTGGGGAATTGCCATGGTTCGCCTGCTGGGCAGGGGGCCGGTATCTGGCGGCCTGCGCATGGCATGGAGTGAAAACGATCAGTTGCGCCTGGCCCTCGGTGAGCACGATGGATAGGCTCTGAAGCAAGACAGCGAGTCAGCATAGGGATGTGTGGCGCTGGGTCTACAATTATCCTTGTTGATGGTTCACCGGACTGCTAACTCGCTGACTCGCACAAAAAAATATGACTGATCGATTGCCCCGCGTGGCGTATTTTCCCGATTCCTTCCACGAAATCAACGGGGTCGCCCACACCAGCCGCCACTTTGAGGCTTTTGCGCGCCGCCGCAACCTGCCTTTTCTCTGTGTGCGTGCCGGGGATCGCCCGCAGGCATTCACAGAAGACGGCAACCTCTGGACCCTGGAGCTACCGCGGGGGTTTTTGTCTTTTGCTCTCGAAAAGGACCTCCGCTTCGATCCGGCATTCCTGCGCCATATTCCGCTCATTGAAGAGGTGCTGGAGCGCTTCAAGCCCGATCTGATTCATATCACAGGACCCAGCGAGGTGGGGATGCTGGGCGCGGGGATGGCGCACCATATGGGCCTGCCTCTGGGAGCCAGTTGGCATACCAACGTGCATGAGTATCTGGCCCGGCGCTCCGAGTGGCTGTTGCGCTGGCTGCCACAGCAGCAGTCAGCCTCGGCGGAGCAGACCATCGAAGACCTGACGATGGCCACGGCAGCCAGGTTCTATTCGCTGGCCAAGGTGCTTTTTGCGCCCAACCTAGAACTCTGCGCGCAGCTTGAGCGCGCCACCGGCCGCCCCTGCCACCGGATGCCCCGTGGCGTGGATGCCGAACTCTTTCATCCGTCGAAACGCAATCGTAGCCCCGAAGACCGCGATCACGTTCTGGGTTTTGTCGGCCGGCTCTCGATAGAGAAGAACGTCACGCTGCTGGCGCAGGTGCAGGAAGAGCTGGAAAAGATGGGCCACCGGAGCTTTCGCTTCCTCATCGTCGGCCACGGCTCGGAAGAAGGCTGGCTGCGGGAGCGCCTTCCGCGGGCGGAGTTTGCCGGCGTGCTGCGCGGAGAAGAGCTGGCCACGGCCTACGCCAACATGGACCTCTTCGTCTTCCCCTCTCATACGGACACCTTCGGCAACGTGGTGCTGGAAGCGCTGGCCAGCGGGGTGCCGGCTATCGTCACACCCGACGGCGGACCCTGCACAATTGTCCGCGACGGCGAGACTGGCTGCATCGCCACCGACGCGGAATTCGCTACGGCAGTTTCCAGCGTGTTGCGTAACCACGCGTTGCATCAGGCGATGCGCAAAGATGCCCGCACCTACGCGCTGACGGCCAGCTGGGACTCGGTCTTTGAAGGGGTTTATCGGGAGTATGAGGCGATTTTGCCGGAGCGGGAACAAGTAGCGGGATAGTTATTTACAGCGACTATCAAGCCTTGACTCAGAGTATCTATCGAGGAAAATTAGGGCGGATACTTGGGAATCGTTGCAAAATTGCATCGGCAATCTCCTCGGCCTGCTTCCTGCTAAGCCCAGGGAAGACGCGGATTCTGCCCTCCTCGCTGTCAACGACGAATCCACCAGGATTGCCGCCTGCTATGGAATCAAATCCCATCCATGTCACGTCAGAGGCAGGGATAGATTTCCTTGTCGAAAAAAGGTCCTGTAAATTCCCTGAAGCAACCAACCGATCGGCCGATACGCGAAGCTCCGTCGTGCGGCCACGCAACCAGTAAAGCTTCGTTGGTGCAATAATGGAAACAACGATAAGTGTCCTGAATACCCATATGTGGTTGAATCGCGGAATAAGGAACGTCGAAATGGCTAATGCTATTGGAAAGATTCTGAGAAACCAGTCCTCTAAATTGTCGTGCCGCACAAGACGGAATAGCAATTCCTCCTGAAGGTCAGTTGTTGTTAACTGAACGCGGTCTTCTGTTCTCTTCGATCCCATGCCGTGCAATTCCGTTCACCTTTGAGGAAGAATACATCAACTTGACGGGCGTCGCTCATTCATTTTATCGCGGCTAAAGTGTCGGCCTGCATTCACATGCCGCAAGCGCTTCATCAACGCATCGAAAGCCCGGCGACGCGCTGGCAGTTGCGATCTTTCAATTCGCTCCTTATCCGCGTTCAGATCGGTCTTCTTCATATCAATTCAGCCTACCATTTTTGCGCATAAACCGGGATGGAAACGGACCCACCCATTTTGGCATCACAACAATAAAGCTGCGGCGGCCGGATAAATTACTCCGGCCAGCCGCGCTTGCGGGGCGTTGCAGAGAAGAGCGACGGGGATGTTCGCTCTTTATCGGGGAAGAGGCTGTCAGCCCCACATCCTTACAGATTTAATGTCCAGATAATGAGCGTGTTGTTCACGTCATCCACTGCGGCAAAGGTTGCCTGGCTGCCATTCACGCTCACTGCCAGCCCAAACGCTCCACCCTGGCCCGGATCGACAGGCATCTCCTTCACAAAGCTGCCGTCCGTAGTGAACTCCACAATCTCGCTCGGCTGTGAGGAACTTGGGTTGACAGCGTCATTGTTGGTTACCAGCAGGTGGCCATTGGGAGATATCGCCAATCCCAGCGCGCCGTGCAGATGCAAGTCATCCTGGTAGACAATCTCTCCCATTCCTGCGTCGGTTGTGCGAGTGGTCGCATTTGCAATTGCAAAGACTGCGTTATCGCCTGTCGATGCTACATAGAGCATGTTGTGCGCCGGGTCATACGCCAGCCCGGTCGGCGCAATGAACACCGTAGCAGGATTGCCGCTGACGAAATATCCCGAGGCAATCGTCTGCGTACTCACCAGCGTCAGCTTGGCCGGAGTAACGGTGAAGTTCAGCCTGACAATCGCTCCGGTGAATGCGTTGCTGAGAAACACGTATGCCTGGTCGCCCTTGTCAACCAGCGCCATATCCCACGGGCCTTGAATTGAAGAACTCGTGAATGTTTGGAGTAACTGGCCTTTATTGTTGATCACCAGCAGCGATCCAGGCTTGGTTGTCGCATCGGTTCCGTCCGTTGTTGGCGAGTTGCCGACCAATACAAAGCCATACTGCAAGATGCCCAACGCCGTGGTGAGTCCCAGCCCTGCCTTGCCCTGGAAGAATGTCGAGGGATTGCCGGTGGGAGGAACACGGACAATCGTTGTTCCAGTGCCTTGCAGATTGCTGCTGTTATTCCAGTTAGAAACGAGAATGTCTCCGTGCGCCAAGGCTCCAGTTCCGGTCTGGAAGTTGTTGGGGACAAACGCAACGCCATATGGGTTCTGATCCCCGTTCTTGGGGACGGTTGAAACGACTCGGACGGGACTGGGAAGAAATGCGGCATCCGGGTCAATGGTTGTTTGTGCTGCGCTGGTTCCAAAGGCAACGACAAGCAGAAGAACCGCTGTGAGAATAGTGAGCGATACGCTCACTATTTTCTGACGAGGCTTCAGCGCATAGGATTCATTGATTCGCATCTCATCTTCTCCTCAAGGTTAGGGGCTCCTGCATCGAAGAAGGCTCCATAAGTTGCGTCTCTCAGCAGCAAGCCAACCATGGTTTCATCTGCGATCACCTTAGGCCTGCGTCCGCGGACAGTTGTCTTGGAGTTGTCATTCTTTTGTTTGATTAAAGGCTGACTTATAAATAAAATCGGTCCGCTCGCAAATTAAATTCAACCAGTATTCATGCGGGTTTCACAATCAGGATTTCAGCGGTATCTTTGGACCGAGTTCCGGAAAGCGATGCAGAATTGCATCGGTCACTATTCTGGTGTGTTGTGGATTGAGTCCGGGCAAAACACATCTGTTCTTCAAGAAGCCGCAGTTCAGATACAAACCGCAAGGATCAGATTCGCCACCCGATTGATATTCGACCTTCTTGATCTCGGCAACCGGTACCACCACCACCCCGGAGCCGCCGATGGCTGTCCATCCCAGCCCCAGACCATCGCCCTCTGCGGTAAAGCTCTGGGTGGTAACAATAAGTGTGGTTGTATAGATGGGCTGACAAGTAACGGCCCACCCGATTGCCACCGCCGCAACAACCGCCGAGGCTGCAACAGCAAGACCAAAGAGCAGGCCGGGGTCATAGCGGAATGCGAAGATCAGCAAACAGCCAAGGAGAAGAAAGATCGCGCTGAGGGGAACAAACCAGCCTTGCATACGCACGACGCGAAATTGCAACCCGTCCGGCAACTCGTTAGTCGTCAAATCAATCTGTCCAAAGGCTTTCATAGGTCCACGATTGAAATCTACGAATAGTTTATTCCACTCTTCAAACCGCGGGATAAATCTTCGCTGAATTTGAATCTGCGGTTATTCTTCTTTCGAAGACCTGAGAACCCCGCTTGGCAGATCTACCTCAAAAGGCGTTTCTTTATCGGTAAGTAGATTCCAGCCGAGTCCGTGAAGGATGTTGCCTGCAATGCCTGTGATCTTAATCCCTTCGTCGGAAAGCTTTGCCGATTGCCAGGCTTCGCCGTCGCTGCCCCAGGCCAGAATCGAGTGATGGCCGACAAACAGCAGCAAACCTTGCTCAACTGCGGGGACGATCTCCAGCACCGGGCGGAAAGCGATCATCGTGAAGCGCTCAGGCGCGGTGGTGTCGATGATATACGCGTATCCGCCGGAGACCGCGCATATCTCCTCCGGACGAGGGGCTGACCAAAGCCCTGTAGGAACAGCCGAATCGCGAAAACCCAGCGCGCAGGTGGCGAGAAAGGGCTGCGCTTCTTGAGTGTCTTGCGTGCCACGCGGCGCAGGCCGAATCAGCACTTCCAAAGCGCCGCGCTCCACTTCGTCTGCCTGGGTGGGATAAACAAAATGCCGCGCGGGCAAGATGATGGGCCGCGCCGCGAGAATCTCAGCCTGCCAATGGTGCGGAAAACTGCCGTCAAAGCTCGGGGCGAGCGGTCCCGATGTCACGCGACCCGCACTCCTAATGTCGCACCGCCCTCAAACCGGACAACCCGTTCGCGGACAGTGGGCACGCTCAACCCCAGCGCCGCGCCGTCTTCAATCAGCGGCAGCAGCTTGTCGAACTCAGGCCCGGAGTGAGCGCCGGTAAGCGCGATGCGCGCCGGATGGTAGAGATCCTTGCCCTTGACGCCAGAGGTTGTCGAAATCTCCTTCATCCACTGCTTGAAAAGCTCTGGAGTCACGGGTCCGGTGTGGACGATGACGCGGCCCGTCAGCTCGGCCAACACGGTGCGCGATGAATCCGCGGCCAGCACAGCGGCATTCTCCGGATCGCGTCGAGCGGCCTCGATGTCATAGCCAAAGACCGCGGCGGACTTGGCGGGGAGCTGGTCGAGATGGTCAACGGCAGGAAGATAAAGCGCCAGCAGCTTGAGGAACCAGGCCTTGCGCTGCGCAATCTCTTCCGCCGAGGGAATATTCAGATGAATCGGCGGGTTCTGATGCTCAAGGAAATCGACCATCTCGTGCGTGTATAGCTCCTGCGCCGCGCCGAGTGGAAAGATATCGGGACGGACGAGGCAGAACTGCCGTTCGGCCAGCTTGGCGATGCGCTCTGGCGCGGCCAGCTTGAGGTAATGGCGGTTGAGCCAGTTGAGTTTGTCGAAATCGAAGATCGCCGGCGAGGGGGTGACGCGCTCCAGCGAAAATGCTGCCGGCAGCTCGGCGAGGGTAAAGGTCTCAGACTTGCCGTCTTCCGCGCCCCAGCCCAGCAGCGCGAGGTAATTGGCCAGCGCCTCGGGCAGATAGCCCATCTCGCGAAAAGTGGCGATGGAAGTGGCTCCGTGGCGCTTGGAAAGCCGCTCACGGTCAGCGCCCAGAATCGTGGAGAGATGCGCGAACTCCGGCACCTGCCAGCCGAAGGCCTGATAGATCGCGACCTGCTTGGGCGTGTTGGAGATATGGTCGTCGCCGCGGATGACGTGCGTAATGCCCATCAGCGCATCATCGACGGTGACCACATAGTTGTAAACCGGCACACCTGCAGAGACTCCGCTGGCGGAACGGACCAGGATCGGATCGCTGACCGTTTCGGCGGCAAACTCCACCGGCCCGCGCACCAGATCGTGAAAACGCAACGGCTCGGAGCCGATCTTGAGCCTTACCGCAAAAGGTTTGCCAGCAGCGATATTCGCCTCGACCTCCGCAGGCTGCAAGGCGCGGCAACGGCCGGAGTAAACCTGCGGGCGATGCTGCTCGACGGCCAGCTTGCGCTCGGCCTCCAGCTCATCTTGAGTGCAAAAGCAGCGGTAGGCCTTGCCCTCAGTGAGCAGCCGCTCAGTGTGCTCAGCATAAATTTCCAGCCGCTCGCTCTGGCGATACGGACCCAAAGCCCCTTTGTCTTCAAGACCGGCGAGGCCCGGACCCTCGTCCCAATCGAGGCCCAGCCAGTGCAGGTCTTCCATCAGTTGCGTCTCGAAACGCTCCTCGGAGCGTTCCATGTCCGTATCTTCAATGCGCAGCAGGCAATCCCCGCCGGTGCGGCGGGCATAAAGCCAGTTATAAAGCGCAGTGCGGGCATTGCCGACGTGGAGCAGCCCCGTAGGGGAAGGAGCAAAACGGACGCGGGTTTTCTTTACATTCATAGCACCTAGAATAATAGCGGCAAAAAGCGGCGGGTGTCGCGGTGGGTCAATTGCAACCGGATTTCCGGCTCCGCGATCCTTTACCCTGTTATCAGGGAGAACGAACACCCAATCATGTCCTCATCTCAGGTTAAATTCGGCACGGACGGCTGGCGCGGGGTTATCGCCGATGATTTTACCTTTGAAAATGTGCGCATCGCCGCCGAGGCGATTGCCGCCTATATCCACGCCAAGGAAGACCCGAAGAAGGGCATCGTGATCGGCTACGACACCCGCTTCGGATCGAAGGCCTTTGCCCGCGCCTGCGCCGAGGTGGTTGCGGCCACAGGGATTCCCGTGCAGCTGGCCAAAGACATTACGCCCACCCCGGCGCTCAGCTATGCGGTGCGCGAACGGAGCCAGGCCGGCGGCATCATGATTACCTCGTCCCATAATCCGGCGCAGTGGAACGGCGTGAAATACAAGGCCTGGTACGGCGGCTCCGGTAAGCCCTCGATCATGACCGCAATCGAGAGCCAATTGGGAAAGCCGGTGGCAAAGGCCGCGCGGCCCGCACCGATTTTGGAGGTTAATTTTCTACCCGACTATCTTGCCGCCATCGAGGACTTCGCCGATCTCAACCTGATCGCCAAATCCGGCATGAAGTTCGGCATCGATTCCATGTACGGCGCGGGACTGACAATTATCGCCGATATTTTTACCCGCATCGGCGTCGAGCATATACAGATTCGCGGCTCTCAAGACCCGCTCTTTCCCGGCATCAACCCCGAGCCGATTGAGCCGCACATCCGCGCGCTGGGCGAGGCTGTCGTGGCCCACGGCTGCCAAGCCGGACTCTGCACGGACGGAGACGCAGACCGCATCGGCGCGACAGACGAGCACGGCGAGTTTGTCGATCCGCACAAGATCTTCAGTGTGCTGCTCAGTTGGGTTCTCAAGTACAAAGGCTGGCCGGGAGCAGTGACGCGCGCCTTCAATACGACAAAGATGTTGGATCGCATCTGCGCCAAGCATGGGCGCAAGCTCATTGAGCACGGCATCGGCTTCAAGTTTGTCTGCGACTACATGCTGGAGCAGGAGATTGTGATGGGCGGCGAGGAGTCGGGCGGCATCGGCTTCCAGCGCCACCTGCCGGAGCGCGACGGCCTGCTGAACGCGCTGCTCATCGCCAATGTAATGGCCCAAGAAAATAAGACGCTAGGGCAGTTGGTTGCCGACCTTCAAGCGGAGTACGGCGAGCACCAGTACGGGCGCATTGATCTGCATATTCCAGAAGATTTGAAGAACAGCGCTATTCAGAGAGCCAAGGCGCTGCAGCCCGGCGACTCGGCCTTTGCGGGAATGAAAGTCCTGCGCCAGGAAACGCTGGACGGAGTGAAGTTCTATCTCGATAATCCCGAGGCCGCGACGAAGAAAAACGCCGCCGAGACCTGGATTCTGCTGCGCGCCAGCGGCACCGAGCCGCTGCTGCGGATTTATTCCGAGTCTTGCTCGAAGGAGTCGGTAACCAGACTGCTGGAGTCAGCACGCAACTTCGCGTTGAACGGCAGCTTTGCGCCGGGCGCAAAGAACAGCGATATCCCATAGAACGCATCGTAAGCTGGTGATACTCACCTGCAACCCGTGAAAGCGAGTGTGCGATGACCCAGGCATTCCGATCAACTCGTGTCGTTACACCGGAAGGACTTGTTCCGGCAACTCTGCTGGTGGAGCAGGGACGCATTGCTGAAGTGTGCGGGTGGAATCAGGCGCCTGCGACCGCGGCAGTACAGGATTTTGGCGACCTCGTGGTGCTCCCCGGCTTGGTTGATTCCCATGTCCACATCAACGATCCTGGACGGGATTGGGAGGGGTTCGCAACCGCGACGCGAGCGGCTGCTTCGGGCGGAGTGACGACTTTGGTGGATATGCCGCTCAACTCTTTGCCCGAGACCACGAGCGTGGATGCGCTCAAAGCCAAGCGCAAAGCGGCGCAAGGCTCGGCCTGGGTGGATTGGGCGGCCTGGGGCGGCGTGGTCCGCGGCAACTCGGCAGAGCTGCCGGCGCTGGCCGCAGCCGGCCTTCCCGGTTTCAAATGTTTTCTCATTCATTCGGGAATCGATGGCTTTGAATGGGTGGATGAAACTGAACTGCGGCTGGCGCTCGCCCAGTTGCACGGGGCAGCGTTGGACGGAGTGAGATTGCCGCTGCTGGCCCACGCTGAGATCGCCGGGCCGGTGAATGCCGCTACCGGCGCGTTGCATGCCGATGGCGCGGATTGGCGCAAATACTCCACTTACCTGGCCTCAAGGCCGGACGCCGCCGAGGTCGAAGCGATTGAGTTGCTGATTCGCCTGGCTGAAGAATTCGATTTGTCCATCCACATCGTACACCTGTCCAGCACGCAGGCTCTGCCGCTGCTGGCCGCTGCGCGGCTGAACGGCATACCGATCTCTGTCGAAACCTGCGCCCACTATCTCTGGTTTGCCGCCGATGAGATTCCGGACGGAGCGACAGAGTACAAATGCGCACCTCCCATCCGGGATACAGCCAATCGCGAGACGTTGTGGGCAGCGCTGGAGGCCGGCTTGATCGACATGGTGACGACGGATCATTCGCCTTGCCCTCCGGTGATGAAAGATCGGGAAGAAGGCCGCTGGGATTGCGCCTGGGGCGGAATTTCCAGCCTCGGACTCGCACTCTCCGTGGTGTGGACGGCAATGCAGCAGCGCAGTTTGCGCCTGGAGAAACTGGCGCAGTGGATGGCGGCTTCGCCCGCTCAGCTGGCGGGATTGTCGGACCAGAAAGGCGCGTTGGTTCCCGGCGCCGATGCGGACTTTGTTGTGTTCGACCCGGATGCCGCCTGGAGAGTTAAGCCAGCGGATCTGCACTTTCGCCACAAGGTATCGCCCTATCTGGGCGCAGAGTTGCGCGGAAGAGTTCAGGAGACATGGTTGCGCGGCGAGCGAGTCTTCAGCTTGCACGACGGCTTTAGCGGCGCGGCGCGGGGCAGAGAGCTGGCGAGGCAATGAAAGCGCAGGCGCAACGGGCAATTGCCGAGTGCCGGCTGATCGCCACGATGAGCGAAGAACAGGGGTGCACGACGCGGCGATTTTTGACCCCGCCGATGCATCTGGTTCATGCGCATCTAAGCGCAAGAATGGCCGCGCTGGGCATGAAGGTGAACGTTGACGCGGCGGGGAATCTGCGCGGACGATGGCAGCCCGCGGGCGTGCGCGGAAAGCGGATGATTCTCGGCTCGCACATTGACACGGTGCCCAACGCCGGCGCGTTTGACGGTGTGCTTGGCGTGGTTCTGGCGTTGGTGTGGGTTGAGATTGCGCGGGAAATCGAACTTCCGCAGCCGATCGAAGTGATTGCATTCTCCGAAGAAGAAGGCGTCCGCTACGGAGTTCCGTTTCTCGGCAGCCGCGCTGTGGCCGGATGCTTCGACCAGACGATGCTGGCTTCCCTAGATGTCGACGGGGTCCACATGGACGACGCCATCCGCGGCTTTGGCCTGGACCCCGCCAAGATCGGCGAGTCGGCTCTCGACGACGATGTGTGGGGATTTGTTGAGATTCACATCGAGCAAGGACCCGCGTTGGAAGCGGAGAATCTGCCGCTGGCGGTGGTGGAGGGAATTGTGGGCCAGTCGCGACTGGGACTGCAATTTACCGGGCAGGCGAACCATGCGGGAACCACGCCGATGCATCTACGCCACGATGCGCTGGCAGCGGCGGCGGAGTGGATCGTGCAAGTGGAGTCAACCGCGTGCAAGACGGAAGGCTTGGTTGCAACGGTCGGAAAAATTAGCGTGGAACCCAATGCAGGCAATGTGATTCCTGCATGCGCGCATGTGAGCCTGGATGTGCGCCACGCACAGGATGCGATTCGCCAATCGGCTGTGCGGGAGTTATTAACCATGGCCGCAATAATTGCGAAACGGCGCGGCATTGCCTTCCAGCCGTCGGTGCAATTAGACCAGCCGTCCGTGCCGATGGATGCGCAGTTAACCGCGCTGCTCGCCGAGGCAGTGGCGGCGGCGAGCTTTCCGCTAAAGACGATTCCGAGCGGAGCTGGCCACGATGCAATGGTGATGGCTACGAAGGTTCCCACAGGCATGTTATTTCTGCGCAGCCCCGGAGGAATCAGCCACCACCCCGACGAAACTGTGCTTGAAGCCGACGTGGAAGCGGCGCTCCATGTTGGCAGAGAGTTCCTGCTGCTGCGCCGGACTGCGCAACTTCGGTAGAATTCTCACACGAGGCCGCGATTGCATCCCTTGGGCTTGACACGCAGCAGCTTGAAACCGGACCACCTATTGCAAACGCCAGACACGTTTGTCCGCACCCCGCTACCGGGAGCAGCCGGCGTGGAGTTTGTAGTTCATACCGGACCGCAACTGGGCGCGCGCTTTACCCAGATGACTGCCGAGTTTGCCCCGGATGGCACACTCGGACCCGCGTCGGCGCAGCGCTTTATTTATGTGCTCGAAGGCGAGCTGGAAGTGACAGCGACGGGCAAAAAGCATCTGCTCTCGCCCGGCGGGTTTGCTTATCTTCCGCAAGGCGCTGCGCATACTGTTCGCGCGTTGGTCCGTTCCCGTGTTGCTGTGATTGAGAAGCCTTATCAGGCTGTGAGCGGAGCGGCACAACCGCCGGAGATCGTGGTGGGCAATGAATCTGCCATTGAAGCCGTGCCGCTGATGGGTGATGAGGGGCTGCGCGTGCGCTCGCTGATGCCCGACGGCTTGGCCTATGACTTTGCAGTGAATACAATGACCTACGATCCGGGCGCGGCCCTGAGCATGGTGGAGATTCACGTGATGGAACACGGGCTGCTGATGCTTGAAGGCGGCGGAATCTATCGGCTCGGAGACGCCTGGTATCCGGTCGAAGCGGGCGACTTTATCTGGATGAGCGCATGTTGTCCGCAATGGTTCGGCGCTCTAGGAAAGAAGCCCGCGAAATACCTCATCTACAAGGATTGGCGCAGGCATCCGTTGAAGGGCTGAGGTGAGCGATGAGTAGTACGCCAAATCTCGATATGGACAGGCTCTTCGCTGAGTTGGCGGCTCTGGCGCTGATCTCCGAGGCCGACCCTCCTGTGGTGACGCGTGTGGTCTTCAGCGAGGCCGACCTGCGCGCGCGGGCCTATATAAAAAGCCTTTGCACAGCGGCCGGACTCACGGTGAGCGAGGATGCTATCGGCAACACCTTCGCCCGCTGGCCGGGCAGCGAGGCAGAGCTTGCGCCGGTGGGCACAGGTTCGCACATCGACGCAATTCCCAATGCCGGAGCGTATGACGGAACGGTTGGCGTACTCGGAGGCCTGGAAGCAATTCGCGCCTTGCAGCGCGCGGGCTTTCGTCCCCGGCGCTCTATCGAACTGGTGATCTTTACATCGGAAGAGCCAACCCGCTTCGGTATCGGCTGCCTGGGCAGCCGCATGATGGGCCATGTGCTTCCGCCGGCAGTGGCGCTAGCGTTGCGCGACAAGCAAGACCGCGGCCTTGACGAGCTGCGCACTCAGGCTAGATTCACTGGCTCACTCGAATCTGTTGCGTTGCCTGCCGGGCGCTTTCATCAATTTGTTGAGCTGCACATCGAGCAGGGTCCGTTGCTGGAGCAGGGGGGAATCGATCTCGGCCTGGTAATGCATATCGCCGCCCCGGCCAGCCTGCGCGTCCATATTGAAGGAGAGGGTGGTCACGCGGGCGCCAAGCTGATGCCGGGCCGCAAGGATGCTCTGGCCGCGGCGGCGGAGCTGATACTGGCACTCGAAAAAGCCGCCAAATCCACCGGTGCGATCGACACCGTGGCCACTGTGGGCGTCTGCGATGTTTTTCCCGGCGCGGTCAACAGCATTCCCTCGCGGGTGCGGCTGGAAACAGACATACGTGACATAGATGGCGCGCGGCGAGATTGCGTACTCGATGCGCTGATCGCCGCCTGCGCCGAGGTTGCTGAACGGCGCGGGGTTCTGATCACGACGGAACTGGTCAATGCCGATCCGCCTGCGCAGTGCGATGCCGAAATCATCGAGGCTCTGGAGGCTTCCGCGATCGATGCTGGCCGGACGTACAAAAGAATGGTGAGCCGCGCCTATCACGATTCGCTCTTTATGGCGCGCATCGCGCCGGTGGCGATGCTCTTCATCCCCTGCCGCGACGGGGTCAGCCACCGGCCCGACGAGTACGCCTCGCCGGAATGGATTGCCTCTGGCGTTGAGGTGCTAGCCCGAGCGCTTGCACGATTGTCCGCATAACGATTCGCTTTGAATCTTGGCCGCGCCGTTATATGCTTACGCTCAACCCGTACCACGATTCAGGCTAACCCAACCATGAGCACGAGCGAAAGAACCCGCATCGTAGGCGCTTCTGTCCCCCGCAAGGAAGGCGTGGACAAGTTGATGGGACGCGCCTGCTATGTGGATGACATTGAGCGTGAGGGAGTTTGGCATGGCGCAACGGTTCGCAGTTCAATTCCACGCGGGCTAATTCTCTCCATCGGCTTTGGCCGCCACATCGACTGGCCGGAGTTTACCGTCGTGACAGCGGCCGATATTCCCGGCAGCAATCATATTCAACTGATTGACTCGGACCAGCCCTGTCTTGCCGACGGCAAGGTAAATCACGCCGAAGAAGCGATTCTGCTCCTGGCGCATCCCGACAAACACAAGCTCCGCGAAGCTGTGGACGCAGTCCATATTGAGTACGAACCGCTGCCGCCGGTCTTTACGATTGAAGAGAGCGAACGGCAGAATGTGATTGTCTGGGGCGCGGACAATATTTTCAAGAGCTTCCTGCTGGAAAAAGGCAATGTGGACTCAGTCTGGGCTGAGGCAGCGCATGTTGTCGAGGGTGAGTACCGCACCGGCGCACAGGAGCATTTATATATTGAGAACAACGGCTTCATTGCGGATTGGAGCGATGACGACGGTGTAACTGTGTGGGGTTCTCTGCAATGCCCCTACTATGTACATAAGGCGTTGATGGCGGTCTTCGACCTACCCACGGAGAAGGTGCGGGTGGTTCAGACGGAGACGGGCGGAGCCTTCGGCGGCAAGGAGGATTATCCCTCCACGCTGGCCGCTCATGCCGCTCTGCTGGCGATGAAGTCCGGTCATAGCATAAAGATGGTCTACGACCGCATGGAGGACCTGGCCGCCACCACCAAGCGCCATCCTGCGCGGATTCGCCATCGGACAGCGCTGGACGCGAGCGGCAAGCTGCTGGCGATGGAGATTGACCTCGCCACCGATGGCGGCGCGTACTCTACGCTCTCCTCGACTGTGCTTTCGCGCGCCACGCTGCACTCGCCGGGACCATATGTATGCCCGAATGTTCGCGTACGCTCTCGCGCCTGGGCTACCAACACGGTGCCTTACGGGGCGTTTCGCGGCTTCGGCGCACCGCAAGCGATCTTTGCCGTTGAGCGCCATATGGATGAGATCGCCGCTGCGATTGGTCTCGACCCGATTGAACTGCGGCGGAGAAATTTCCTTCATGACGGCGACACAACGGCCACCGAGCAGGTGATGCGCGAGCCGGTAATTCTGGATCAGTTGCTGGATCGCGCGCTGACTGAGAGCAACTACGCTGCAAAGCGCGCGCAGTTCGCCAGGGAGAATCCTGCGAGTCCCATCAAGCGCGGCATGGGCATCGCTGCCTTTTATCATGGCGCCGGATTCACAGGCTCCGGTGAGCGTACCCTCAATTCGCTGGCGGGCGTGGATGTAACGCCTCAAGGCCAGGTACGCGTACTAGTGTCGAGCACTGAGTACGGCCAGGGGACCAACACCATCCTTACGCAGATTGCCGCCGAAGCTATCGGCCTCAACATGGAGGATGTGGTCATGGCGCCTCCCGATACCGGCATTGTGCCCAACAGCGGGCCTACCGTGGCCTCGCGCACTGCGATGGTTGTGGGCAAGCTTATTGAGCGCGCCAGTTTGCAGCTTGTTGCGCTGCTGCGCAAAGATGCTGGACTCGGTGATGATTTCACGCGGGAAGAGTTCTTCGCCGCCTGTGTGCGCTATCGCGCTACGCACGGAGACATAGTATCCCTCTGCCGCTACGAGGCTCCGCCGAATATTTTCTGGGACGACCAGAAGTATCGCGGCGAAGCCTACCCGGCTTACGCATGGTCGATCCACGTCGCCCAGCTGGCCGTGGACACAGTGACCTACTCCGCGGAAGTGGAAGAGTTCTGGGCCGTGCAAGAAGTCGGCCGCGTGCTGAATCCGGTGCTGGCCGGCGGGCAGATCGAAGGAGGAGTCGCGCAGGGCATCGGCTACGCGCTCTATGAAAAGGTGGTCTGGCAGAACGGGAGAATGGCGAACAATCAGATGACCAACTACATCATGCCCACCGCTGAGGACGTGCCTCCGATCCATGTTTTCTTTGCAGAGATTCCCTTTCATCATGGCGGCTACGGCGCCAAGGGTATCGGCGAACTGCCGCACGATGGACCCGCGCCCGCCATTCTGAATGCGATCAAAGACGCTACAGGCGTGAGCTTCCATGCGATTCCGCTGTTGCCGGAAGATCTCTTCGCGGGACTGACCGCGATTGAAGAGGCCGCTGCCCTATGAGTTCACCATGGCCGGAAATTAACATCACCGTGAATGGCGAGAGTCACGCGGTGCAAGCGCCGCCGATAAAGCGGCTGCTGGACGTTCTGCGCGAAGACCTGCACCTGACAGGAACCAAGGAAGGTTGCGGCGAGGGGGAGTGCGGCTCTTGCTCGGTGCGCATGAATGGCGAGTTGGTGAACAGTTGCCTGCTTCCCGTGCTGCAGGCTGAGGGAGCCTGCATACAAACCGTTGAGGGGCTGGCATTCAACGGCGAGTTGCGTCCGCTGCAACAGGCGTTTCTCGCATGCGGAGGAGCGCAGTGCGGCATCTGCACGCCAGGAATGCTGATGGCTGCTACACAGCTTCTGACGATCAATCCGCATCCCAGCCTGAGCGAGATTCGCGAAGGGCTGGCAGGCAATCTCTGCCGCTGCACGGGCTTCATCCGCATCTTTGAGTCGGTGATAGCGGCTGTAACCAGCGCACCGACAACAGAGACAACGGTCCATGCGCGGTAATCCGGAAGCGCTCGCAATGGTCGCGCCGCGTAGCTTGTCCGCGGTGCTGGAGTTGCTTGCTTCCGCGCCCGGCGAGTGGACATCGATTGCCGGCGGCACAGAACTGATGGTTGCCCATGCGGCAGGAAAGCTCACCGCGACAAAGCTGGTCAGTCTCTGGGGCATTCCCGATCTGCGCTTTATTGAAGCTACGACTGCCCATATTTCCATTGGTGCTGGCACAACCTTTCGCGACCTTCGCGCCCACACAGGGATTGCTGCCGAATTGCCGTCGTTGGCGAAAGCCGCAAGCTGGATCGGCTCGATTGCCAACCAAAGCCGCGCGACGATCGGAGGCAATCTGGTCAACGGATCGCCGGCCGCGGACTCTTCGCCTGCGCTGCTGGTTTACGACGCGGAGATCGAGTTGATTTCAGTACGCGGACGTCGTCGCATTCCGTATACGGATTTCCATGCGGGTTACAAAAAGAATGTGATGGCCGCCGACGAGCTTCTCTTTGCGATTCATCTTCCCCTGCGCTTCGCGCTGCATCGCCATTATTTGCGCAAGGTGGGAACGCGGCGGGCCATGGCCATTTCGAAGGTTGCGCTTGCGGGAACGGCTCTTGTTGAAGATGGGAGGATCAATGAAATTCGCCTGGCTGCGGCGAGCCTTGCGGCTTTTCCGAAACGGCTCGCGCAAACTGAATCCACTCTATTGGGAAAAATGGTTAACGACGAGTCGATTCAGTCGGCGCGGGTCGCGCTGCTGGCGGAGGCGCAGCCCATCGACGATATTCGTTCCACCGCCGAGTATCGCAGGCGCGTGGCTGCTAATCTTCTCGAAGAATTTTTGCTCGGGTTGTGCTCGGAGGGTTCGTCCAAATGAACCCTACGCTTGCGTCCTGGAACACAGCCGGCACGGACTCGGCTTTCGATGCGATGATCGCTTGTTGCGGCGCGCGGCGTTGGGCCGCGGCAATGGTTGCGCTTCGTCCTATTGCCAGCGTGGCTGAATTAATTTTGGCGGCAGATTGCGAGTGGGGCAGAATGGAAGAGGCCGACTGGATGGAGGCGTTCAACTGCCATCCGAGAATCGGCGAGCGCAAGACCCCACACGCCTCGGCCCAATCGGCAGCGTGGTCTCGACAGGAACAATCTTCGGCGAAGACCGCATCGGAGCGCCTGCTTGCGGAGCTAGCCGAGGCCAATGCAATCTACGAACAGCGCTTCGGCTTTACATATATTGTTAGCGCAACGGGAAAGAGCGTTGAAGAGATGCTGGTAATCCTCAATCGCCGTTTGGCCAACGACCGCGCGGATGAGTTGCACGAAGCAGCCGCGCAGCAGAGACAGATACTGCAGATTCGTCTGGGAAAGTGGCTTGCCGAATGAGTAAAATCACGACACATGTCCTCGATGCAGTGTTGGGCAAGCCTGCCGCCGGCATTGCGGCACACTTGGAGCGCAAGATGGAAGTGGACGGCCCGGCCCGATGGACCATGATCGGCGAGAGCGCTACAGACGCCGATGGGCGATGCCGGGATCTTGCGGAGAACGCAGCGCTTGGCCTCTACCGGCTGACCTTCGATACAGGGGCTTACCTTACCCGCAATGGCCGAGCAAGCATTTACCCTGAGATTTCAATCACTTTCACCTGCGACGGCGAGGCACATTATCACCTGCCGATTCTGCTGAGCGACAACAGTTACACAACCTATCGAGGAAGCTGACACGATGGCTAAACTAGCCGAGAATCGCTACGGAAAATCCCGTGTACGGCTGTCGCGGATCACGCGGCGCGGCGACCGTCACGATTTCAACGAGTGGACTGTACGCGTGTTGCTGCACGGAGACTTCGAGCACAGCTTTACCGAGGCGGACAACAGCAAGATTCTTCCCACCGACACAATGAAGAACACCGTCTACTATGTGGCCCGTAACTCCAAGGCTGCAACTATCGAGGAGTTCGCAACCGAGTTAGGCGATTATCTTCTCCAGAACAACGCACAAGTTACAAAAGCCAGTATCGAAATTGAAGAGAAGGCCTGGGAGCGAATGGCGATTGACGGCGCGCCGGAAGCCACTACATTTAAGCTCGGCGGGCCAGAGTTGAATACCGTTCATGCAGTGCGCGAACAGGGCGGCGCATGGCGTCTTTCCTCCGGCGTTGACGGGCTGGTCATTCTGAAGACAACAAAATCAGCTTTCACCGGCTATATCAAAGATAAGCTCACCACGCTCAAACCGGCTACCGACCGGATCTTCGGCACCAGCGCCACAGTAAAGTGGGAGTACGCTGCTACCGTACCGGATTATGCGGAAACACGCACGCGAATTGTGGCCGCGCTGCTCAAGGAGTTTGCGGCGCACTACAGCATGAGCGTACAGCATACGCTCTTCGACATGGGTAAGGCTGCGCTCGCTGCCGCGCCGGAGATTGAGCGCATCGCGCTCACGATGCCTAATTTGCACCATCTGCTGGCGGACTTGAGCGCCTTCGGTCTGGACAATCCTAACCACATCTTTGTTCCCATCGATGAGCCGCACGGATACATCGAGGCTACGATTGAGCGGTAAAGGTCATTCCAGCCGCTCGATATCGGCAGGCAGGTCGATGTCTACTTCTCCGCCTTGTAACGGGATCGCAACCACCGGACGGTTTGGCTGCATCAGGACTGCGCGCGCACCTGTGTCCCCACGGAGATCCAACAACTCCGTAAACACGAAGCGGGGAAAGATTGCGGGGATGCCCAGGACTCCCGCGTAGGAAGAAGCTACTATCGGCGGCACTGTCTGCGCCGAGAAGCCTTCGATCAAGGTACGCAAGTGCGCGACTGTGAGCAGCGGCTGGTCGCAACCCAGAATCAGCGCGCTGGAGGCAGCGGGCGCAGCCGCATCCAGCGCGTTCAATCCTGCATGAATGGAACCGGCAATGCCCTGCTCCCACTGGTCATTAACGACTGGAATTGTCTTGTCAAACGCTACGGCGCGGAAAATACGGTCGGAATGAGCGCCTAGCACTGCAATTACCGGAGCCGCGCCCGCTTCAGTGGCCAACCGGATTGCCCGCCCGATCAGCGTTTCGCCGTGGCGCAAGAGCAGTTGTTTCGGCTGGCCCAGCCGGCGACTGGCTCCCGCAGCGAGCACGATAGCGGCAAGTGGGCGCATACTTCATGCTAACCGGATCGGTCCAACATTTGCATACAGAGGCAGCAAGGGCTTTCGCCAAATGAACCACTGAGCGAGAATAGAGAAATGTCCGACCTTGAGCACATTCTGCCTCTATGGCGCGAGTTGGAAGCGGCCTCCGCAGAGTATGTTCTGGCGACGGTTGTGAAGGTCGAGGGTTCGAGCTATCGCAAGCCAGGCGCATGCATGCTGGTTGCCGCGGACGGCCGGCGCGCTGGCACGGTAAGTGGCGGATGCCTGGAAGCCGAGGTTGCACAGCGCGCCTTTTGGCTCACTGCCAACGGCCCGGTGGTTCAGCGTTACTCCAACGTAGAAGAAGACGGCGACCTGCCCTACGGCTCGGGGTGCGGCGGCGTTGTTTATCTGCTTCTGGAGCGCCGTTCAACCGCAGGATCGCTGTTGCTGGAGCTAGACAATGCTTTCAAGAAGCGGCATCCAATGGCAGTGGCGACTATTCTCACTGGCCCGCAGCTTGGACTCCGCGCATTCTCTGTTCCTGTCCCAGAGAAAGACGACAACCGGCAAGATGCCATAGATACGGTCCCGACAGCGGAATCGCCACTCCATGATTTCGCGGAAATTGCGCTGGACACGCGCGCTTCCATCGAGACGATGGGGTCAATTCAGGATCTCGAAGTACATGTTTGGGCGAATTACCGCCCTGCCCGTCCTGGCTTGTGGATCTTCGGCGCAGGCGACGACGCACAGCCGCTTCATCGCCAGGCAAGAGAACTTGGCTGGTTTGTCTCTGTAGCCGACGGACGTTCTCAACTCAGCTCGCATGAGCGATTTCCTCTGGCCGATCAGGTCTGCGTGTTGCCGATGACTCAACCGCTGGGCGACCAACCGTTGGGTCCACTGACGATTTTCAATGCATTGCATCCATCCGACGCTGCGGTTGTGATGACACACAGCTTTGAGCAGGATGCGCGAATTCTCTCCTCGCTGCTCTCCTGCGACATGCCGCTTGCCTACATCGGCATCCTGGGGCCGCAGCGCCGCACCCGCGAGTTGCTCGTTCACGCCGCTCAAATCCTCAAGATTTCAGCCAGCGAGACGGGCGCGCAAATCGAGCACTGGCTCAGCCAACTCCATGCGCCGATGGGCCTGGATCTAGGGGCGGAATCGCCCGCAACCATTGCACTCTCTGTGATTGCGGAGATTCAGAAGTCGCTTACCGAAGCGACCGCTCTGCCGCTGCGCCAGGTACGGACTGCCCCGATGAAAACTCCCCGTTGAATCCTGATGCTCAAGAGATCGGCGGCGAATGGCATCAATATCGTAGTTGCATTGCTCCAGATATGCACTAGAATATGATTTTTGACCCCAGTCGAATACCAACTCAGCAGATTGGGCCGTTGAGTACAGTAAAGGACACCAAATCGCTCTCATAAGGAGTCGACGGATGGAGTCGGCGATTCAGCTGCATGAAAAGGTGCTCACCGAGCAACTGCCCCCACTGACCGCGAATGAGGCTTCGGTTGAGGCAGACCGCTGCTTGTATTGTTACGATGCTCCCTGCACACGCGCCTGCCCAACCCATATTGATATCCCGCGCTTCATCAAGAAAATCGCGACGCGCAATCTGCGTGGATCGGCGGAAACCATCCTCGCCTCGAATCTTTTGGGTGCGACCTGCGCGCGCGTCTGCCCGGTGCAAGAGTTATGTGAAGGCGCATGCGTATTGGGAGCGGAACATAAACCGATTGCGATTGGGCGTCTGCAACGTCATGCGATGGATTACGCGCACCAGAAGAGAGTCTATCCAGTGGTGAAAGCTGAGCCGACGGGTAGATCAATCGCTGTCATCGGCGCAGGACCCGCCGGGCTTTCCTGTGCCGGCGAGTTGGCAAAGCTTGGCCATTCCGTAACAATTTACGAGAAACGCGCTCAGCCTGGCGGCCTTTCTACTTATGGCATTATCGCGCTGCGCGAGCCGGTCGAGATTGCGCTTGAAGAGGCGCGCATGATTAAAGGTCTGGGTGTAACTATCAAGACCGGAATTGAATTTGGCAAAGATATATTTCTCGAAACGCTTCAGCAGGAGTTCGATGGCGTGGTGCTGAGCGTGGGATTGGGCCGAACTCCCAGTCTAGGAATCGAGGGCGAAGAGGCAATCCTCGATGGTCTCGGCTTTATCGAAGCCAGTAAAGCTGACGAAGCAAGCTTGCATGTAGGGCAAAACGTGATCGTAATCGGCGCGGGAAACACAGCTGTAGATTGCGCTACTATCGCCCGGCGGCTGGGAGCGGAGCGAGTGACGATTGTCTATCGCCGCACGGATCGTGAGATGACCTGCTACGAACATGAGTACGACTTTGCCCGCAGGGAAGGCATCGAGTTTCGCTTTCTCACTCAACCGGCGCGGGTGGTGCTGGAGAGTGGTGCGTCCGCCGGTCTTGAATGTCTGCGCGTCGAATTAGGAGAACCTGATACATCGGGCCGGGCGACGCCGATGCCGGTAAAGGGTTCGGAGTTTTTGCTTCCCGCGGATCAGATCATAAAAGCCATTGGCCAGAACAAGCCGTCGCTGGCCGCATGGCTAGGCCTTCAAACAAAGCAGGGATTTATTGCGGTGGACTCTGATTTTCAAACCAGCATGACGGGACTCTATGCCATTGGCGATTGCATTCGTGCTTCAGGAGCAGCCTCCACGGTGATGGCCGTACAGGACGGCAAATTAGCCGCCGCGGCAATTCATCAACAGCTTGCCCATCATCCAAAGAAGGTTGAGGTAAGCTAGCATGGCTGATCTTCGCATCAATTTCGCTGGCATCAAGTCACCCAATCCTTTCTGGCTGGCCTCGGCGCCTCCCACTAACTCTGGCGCGCAGATTCATCGAGCGTTCGAGGCTGGTTGGGGTGGGGCTGTTTGGAAGACAATCGGCGCGCCGGTCCTCAATGTATCAAATCGCTATGGTGCCCTGCACTTTGGCCGCCAGCGCATGTTGGCGATCAATAATGTCGAGCTTATCTCCGACCGACCCATTGAAATCAACTTGCGTGAGATAGCCGAAGTGAAGCGCAACTGGCCGGATCGCGCAGTGATTGTTTCTGCTATGGTTGAGGCCAAACCCGAGGCCTGGAGAGAGATCGTCCAGCGCATCGAAGACACAGGCGCGGACGGCATTGAGCTGAACTATGGTTGTCCGCATGGCATGAGCGAACGCGGCATGGGCAGTGCGATTGGTCAAGTGCCTGAATATTGCGAACAAATCACGCGCTGGGTGATGGAAGCCGCGACCATTCCGGTCATCATGAAGCTCACCCCGAATATTACTGACATCGTTTTGCCGGCGCGTGCCGGAGTGGCTGCGGGCGCGACCGCGCTCTCATTGATCAATACCATTAACTCCATCATCGGCGTCGATTTAGATACACTTGAACTGACTCCCAGCATTGGCGGCAAAGGCGGTCATGGCGGCTTTGCCGGACCTGCGGTCAAGCCGATCGCCTTGAATATGCTAGCTGCACTTGGAACCGATGAGATTGTTTCAAGCTCCGGTTTGCCAATCTCTGCGATGGGTGGTATCAGTACCTGGGCCGACGCGGCTGAATTTCTGCTGCTCGGGGCGTCCAGCTTGCAAGTCTGCACCGCGGTTATGCACTACGGCTACCGGATCATCGAAGACCTTTGCGATGGTCTCTCCAACTGGATGGACGAAAAAGGCTTCATGACGATTGCCGATGTTACCGGCCAAAGCCTTCACCGCGTCTCTGAGTTCAAGAACCTCGACCTCTCGTATCGCGCCGCCGCCCGGATCAACGTGGATAAGTGTATAAAATGCAATCTCTGCTATGTGGCTTGCAACGATACTGCGCATCAGTGCATTGATCTCGTCTCGCCGCAAGGCGAATTTATGGCGCCGTTTTCTTACGATGCGCGCTCGAACGGAAAATCGGAGGCCGTCAAAACACGCCCCCAACCAGTAGTGCGAGAAGAGGATTGCGTGGGTTGCAGGCTCTGCTATAACGTCTGCCCAGTGGATGACTGCATCGACATGGTTGAAGTACCCTCTGGACGGACATCAATTACATGGAGTGAGTTATCGGAGCAGCAGGCGCAGGTCACGGAAGATTGGGAGCAGATGAAGGCTTACCGAGAGCGGGTTGGGATTCACATTCACTGAGTTTTGATCGATCAATACGCAAGGGGAATCATTTAAATGGGACTGCTGATCAAGGGCGGAGAAATAATAACTTCCGAAACTCGTCTCCGCGCAGACATCTTTGTCGAGAATGAGACCGTAACTGCCATCGGACCTTCCCTCTCTGCACCTCCAGGGACTGAAACAATCGATGCTTCGGGAAAGCTTGTCTTTCCCGGATTTATTGATCCTCATGTTCACATCCATTTGCCTTTTATGGCTACGTTTGCAAAAGATACACATGCTTCAGCAAGTCAGGCCGCGCTGATCGGCGGGACTACAGCATTTATTGAGATGTGCTGTCCTTCGCGACCTGAGGATGCGTTGGATGGGTATCACGTCTGGAAGCAGAAAGCCGAGGGAAATAGCGCCTGCGACTACGCTTTTCATATGGCGGTGACGCGCTACGACGCCAATACCGAGGCGCAATTGCAAGAAATTGCCCGCGACGGAACGGCATCCTTCAAAATATTCCTTGCCTACAAGAATTTCTTTGGTGTCAATGACGAAGAGATGTATCACACTCTAAAGCTTGCGGCTAAACTGGGAGTTATCACAACTGCGCATTGCGAAAACGCCGAGTTAGTTGGCCACCTACAAAAGCAATTGCTGGTCAGGGGAGTTACTGGACCCGAGGGCCATGAGGCAAGCCGCCCAGAGCCGGTTGAGGCTGAGGGCACAGCGCGCTTCGCAACCTTTGTTGAGCAGGCCGGAGCGACGGGCTATGTGGTTCATCTCTCCTGCGCGCCGGCACTGCGCGCGGCTGTAGAAGCCAAGCTGCGCGGCGTCAATCTATTTGTAGAATCGGTGGCGCCGCATTTCCTGCTGGACAAGAGTTATGCCGAGTGTTCCGGCGTTGAAGGAATGAAACATGTGATGTCTCCACCCCTGCGTGACAAACGCAATCAATCCGCGCTGTGGGCCGCTCTAAAGACAGGATTGATTGACACGGTTGGTACCGATCATTGCCCTTTCGACATAGAACAGAAGTTATTGGGTGCAAATAATTTCACGCAAATCCCGAATGGAATCCCGGGCATTGAAGAGCGCGTAAATTTGATGTACACCTACGGTGTGAAGCGCGGCTCTCTTAATCTGCATCGATTTGTCGATGCGTTGAGTACGCGGCCTGCGAAGCTGTTTGGCCTTTATCCGCGCAAGGGAACCATTGCTGTTGGATCGGATGCCGATTTTGTCATATATGACACGAATTATCGCGGAGTCCTCTCCGTTGCCACGCAGCGCGGCATCAATGATTACAACGGGTTTGAAGGCTTCGAGATCGAAGGCCGCCCCTCGGTTGTTACCGTTCGCGGCAAGGTGCAGGTGCGCGACGGAGCCTTTGTCGGAGAGCTACAGCGTGGAAAGTTCTTGCGTCGTGAGCCACAATATTTTCCCGGCAACAATGTAGACGAGGCGCCAGACCATGCCCGTTGATGCGCAGGCCGCAATCGATTTGCTCAAGGAGCTGCGCTCTCTCACAGCGGATGAGAATGGCGCACAGCGGCTGGCATGGACCCCAACCTGGCTCAAGGCCCGCGAGTGGTTTCAATCCAAACTGCGTCCTCTGCCTATTGAGCATCACTACGATGCTGCCGGAAATAGCTGGACAACGTTGCATGGAGACTCCGATGCAGTGCTGATTCTTGGCAGTCATCTGGATTCAGTGCCCAACGGGGGCTGGCTAGACGGTGCTTTGGGCGTCCTAGGAGCCTTCACTGTGCTTCGCCGCATCGCGGAGGAATTTAGCGGTCAGCCGCCCATAACTATCCGACTCGTCGATTGGGCCGATGAGGAAGGCGCGCGTTTTGGGCGCAGCCTGTTTGGTTCGTCAGCTTTCGCCGGCACGGCTACCATTGATCAGGACCGCATCCGCACAGACTCGAATGGAGTGAGGCTGGAAGATGCACTTGCAAGCTGCGGTGTCTTGATCAATTCGATTGGCGAAGCTACGCGAGAGCGCGCGAACGCTGCCGCATATTTAGAACTGCACATAGAACAGGGACCGGTGCTGGAGAGCATGAACCTTCCGCTAGCCGCCGTCCTCGGCACCAAAGGTGTAGAGCGGCACACGATTACATTTCATGGCCAGGAGGCGCATTCGGGCTCTACGCCGATGAATGTACGCCGTGATGCGCTTGCAGCAGCAGCCAAGCTGGCGCTGGAAATTCGCGCAATCGCTCGACGACATGCAGACGCCGTCTGCACAATGGGCAGCGTTAAAACCTTTCCCGGAATCGTGACCGCGGTTGTAGGCCGCTGCGAGGTAACGCTCGACCAGCGCGATCTGGATGCTGATGTACTGGCCACGATGTATCGTGAAGCACAGCAGATGAGTCATCAATTCGCGCACGAAGAAGGATGCACTGTAGAGTGGTCGCGCATCTGGAATATTGCTCCCGAGCCATTTCATCCCAGGCTGATCGAGTTATGCGAAGATGCGATCCGCGAAACGGTTGGAACTTCGTATCGCATGCCTTCCGGCCCGCTGCACGACGCAGCCGAGGTTTCGCGTACGGGCATTCCAACCGCGATGCTCTTCGTGCAATCACTACGGGGAATCAGCCACAACAAGATCGAAGATACGCACGAGGAACACTTAAAGCTTGCCATCACTGCGTTTGACAGGCTGGCGTCGAAGGCGATTGACTGGATTCGTGTGTGCGGAGGAGGTTGAGATGAGCGCGACCGAGACATTGATTCCGGCAGCAGAAGAGAGCTCGGCGACAATCGATCATTGGATCAATGGCCGGCCGGTGGCGGCAACCTCGGGGCTTACTGGCGCTGTCAGCAACCCGGCCACTGGAGAGACCATCGGCGAAGTTGGCTTTGCCTCGATTGAAGATGTTGACCGCGCAGTAGAAGCTGCCCGTGCGGCTTTTCCCGAGTGGCGCGCAACTCCTTTGTTACGCCGAGCTGAGCTGATCCTTAGCCTGCGCAATCTGGTTGCGAAGAATCGCCAGCGACTTGCCGAGATCATCAGTCTGGAAAACGGCAAAACCATTGCGGATGCTTTAGGCGAGGTGGCGCGCGCTATCGAAAGTCTGGAGTTTGCTTGCGGTGTTCCGGCGACGCTCAAAGGCGGGTACACAGAGCAAGCCAGCCGCGGCGTGGATGTTTACCAATTGCGCCAGCCGTTGGGTGTTGTGGCCGGCATCACTCCGTTCAATTTTCCGGTGATGGTGCCGCTGTGGATGCTGCCTAACGCCATCGCCTGTGGCAATACTTTTATTCTCAAGCCCTCTGAGAAGGTTCCCTCCGCGAGCCTGCTACTTGCAGAGCTAGCGCGTGAAGCTGGTATACCGGACGGCGTTCTTAACATCGTTCACGGTGACAAAGTCGCCGTGGATCGGTTGCTTGAACATCCTGAGATCAAAGCCGTCAGTTTTGTCGGCTCTACGCCGGTGGCGAGGCACATCTATCAGACTGCGACGCGCAATCTCAAGCGCGTACAGGCGCTGGGCGGCGCAAAGAATCACATGCTGGTGTTGCCGGACGCCGACATCTCAATGGCGGCCGATGCCGCTGTCTCAGCAGCGTATGGCGCTGCCGGCGAGCGCTGCATGGCGATCTCCGCCGTGCTGGCTGTCGGGGATGTGGCAGATCCGCTGGTGGCCGCGATTCGTGAGCGGGTTGCGAAAATCAGCGTAGGTCCTGGTTCGCAGCCCACCAGCGAGATGGGTCCGCTGATCACGCGGGAGCACCGGGATCGCGTCGCCTCTCATCTCGATAAAGCGGTTGCCGAGGGCGCAACGCTCACTGTCGATGGCCGCCTTGATCCGGCAACGCGCGGCGAAGGCTTTTTTCTCGGACCTTCGCTTATTGATAACGTCCAGCAGGGAATGTCTTGCTATGACCAGGAGATATTTGGCCCGGTGCTGTGTATCGTTCGCGTAAAGACTTATGCCGAAGCCATTCGATTGATCAACGAAAACCCTTATGGCAACGGGGTTGCAATCTTCACACAAAACGGCGGCGCGGCTCGCCAGTTTCAATTCGATGTCGAGGCGGGCATGGTGGGGATCAATGTGCCCATTCCCGTTCCCGTCTCTTGCTATAGCTTTGGCGGATGGAAGTCGTCGCTATTCGGAGACCTGCACATGTATGGACCGGAAGGCATCCAGTTTTACACGCGGGGTAAAGTAGTTACCAGCCGCTGGCCTGATCCGGGCACGAGCAAAGTCGACCTGGGGTTCCCGCAAGCGCGTTAGAGTTGAAAGATCTAAATCGGAGAGCGGCGCAATGAGCGAAGTCGAGCAACCGAAAGCACTCACATCCGAAGAAATCTCCGCAATCACGCGGCAGACCAACTACGGCACCTGGCGCTTTCAGAAAACATGGAAGCCGCTGCACATTGCGGACGCCGAGGGCTGCTGGTTTACCGACGGCGCAGGCAAGCGCTATCTCGATTTCAGCTCGCAGTTGATGTGCGTGAATCTCGGGCATAAGAACCCGCGCGTGGTCGAGTCCATTGCCAAGCAAGCCCGTGAGCTGGCTTATATGATGCCCGGCTACGCTACTGAAGCTCGCGCCCGCCTGAGTACGAAATTGCTGGAGGTTCTGCCCGACGGCATCAATAAATTTTTCTTTACCACCAGCGGCACCGAGGCCAACGAGGCAGCCTTCAAGATTGCCCGCATGTACACTGGCAAGACAAAAATTATCTCCCGCTATCGCTCTTATCACGGCTCGACAAATGCTTCTATTGCGGCCACAGGCGATCCACGGCGCTGGGTGATGGAACCGGGCGGCAAGGGTTCGGGATTTGTCTTCGCGCCGGAGACAAATTGTTATAACTGCCCGATCAAGCATAGTTACCCTGGATGTAACACCGCCTGCGCCGAATATATCGAGCATATGATCCGCAATGAGAGCGATGTTGCCGCTATCATTCTTGAGCCTATCGTCGGCACCAACGGCGTTCTTGTTCCGCCGCCGGAGTATTTCCCGCGCCTGCGTGAGATCTGCAACCGTCACGGAGTTTTGATGATCGCCGATGAGGTGATGGCCGGCTGGGGCCGCACCGGCAAGTGGTTCGCGGTCGATCACTGGGGCGTCAAGCCCGATATTCTGGTTACTGCGAAGGGCATAACTTCTGCCTATGTTCCGCTTGGCCTCTGCGCGACCACCGGCAAAATCGCGGATTACTTTGAGGATCACTACTTCGCGCATGGGCACACTTATGAAGCGCATCCGCTGACGCTGGGTCCGGCCATTGCCACAATTGAAGAGATGCAGCGGCTGGATCTGGTGGCCCGTGCGGCTTCTTTCGAGCCGTATCTGCGCGCAAAGGTTGAGGAGTTGAAAGCGAAGCATCCGTCGGTGGGCGATGTGCGCGGACTTGGACTCTTCTTCGGCGTTGAGATAGTGAAGAACCGCACAACCAAACAGCCCTTCAATACGATGAGCGACAAGGTCGAAGGCAAGCCGCTGGTTGTCGATCAGATTGCCGCGAAGATGATGGCGCAAGGGGTTTCGATTCAGGCCTGGGTGAGCCACTTCATCATCGCGCCCCCGCTGATCGTGAGCAAGGAAGAGCTGGATTTAGGGCTGGCTGCGCTGGATGAGAATCTGGCGATTGCCGATGCGTTGGTGGAGTAAGAATGCCACACAATTGAAAAAACAACGCGAAACGGCCAAGCGTTTTATAGTAGAAGTGGAGAAAATCCCTAGTAGGGATTAATCAGAAGATGGACTGGATTGGCTACGGCGATTCGAGTCATACTGCAGACGGCAAGTATGTGATTGCGTCGTTTCGTGCCGATGCGAATCTTGCATGGGTAGTCGATCTCAGATCATTTCTCAATATTGCTGAACTGAAATATCGAGATTACGCACCGCTCGAACAGAAATACTGGGTTCAAGCGAATGCTCCGCTATATCGAAATCTGATCCGCGGGCTATCGGAGGCGGAACTCACAATTATCGATCAGGAGAAGTATGACTGGAAGGTTTATTTCGACCTAATTGATAAAGGCGCCAAACCCAACGAAGATTTTGATCTGCGCACAGTTCGTGAGAGGGCCGCCGATATGATGCTTCGGGATAGCCCTCTAAGCCTGAGACCAACCGAGGGTTTCTCCATGGATAGGATGCGAGAAGGAAGCGCAGTTTTAGAGGAACTCACCGATTTTGATCCGACGGATATTCGAAGACGCAGCGGAGGAAAACACAGAGATGCGGTCGTTCTCTCTGCCCGAGCGCATTCTATGCTCTCTCCCTCGGAGTTTATGGAACTCAGACTGATGGTTGAGCAGCCATATCTGCGCGGCTCAATTGCTGAGAACATGGAACGCATTGCGAAATTGGGACATGTTTTCGATGTGGAGCACCCAAAGAGCTTGCCAATCCTGAACGAACTCGTTGGCCAGGTAGCGGAGGCGTCCGGAATCCCTCACCACGCTGCACGGCTTCTGAGCTTACGGAATCGAGTGCGAGAGGAACCCTCAAACGTAAGCGACCATATTCAGGCTGCTGATTTTGCTGCAGGGTGGGCCGCGGAACTCCTGAATTCGACAGACGGCGATTACCGCGCCTTGGCGGGTAAGGTTCGTTGGGTCGGTGTAAATGGGGTCGCGATCCCGGGCTAACTACATCAGACTAAGCTCCGGCAGGCTCCTTGACTGAGATTGAAAATATGCGCATCAGTGCCAGATACACAATCCCCGCTGTGAAGAAGCCAACGAACCAGGCATAATCATAGAGAAAATGTAACTGCGCCACGGCTAGTCCGATCAATGCAATCCCCACACCCAGCGCCAGCGCAATAATCGCCCGTGGATTGATGCCTTTGGTGTAGTGATAGGCACCTTCGCGGTGGTAGAGCGAATTCAAGTCCAGCTCGGTTTTGCGGATCAGGAAATAATCGCAGACCATGATGCCGGCGACGGGGCCGAGCAAGCCCGAGTAACCGATGAGCCAGCCGAAGATATACGCATCCGGAGTTGCCAATAGCTTCCACGGGCACATCGCAAGGCCGAGAAAGCCGGTAATCAGGCCGCCGGTGCGGAAACTGATGAGCCGCGGATAGAGGTTCGAGAAATCATTGGACGGCGAGACGACGTTGGCTCCAATATTTACATTCAGTGTGGCGATAAGAATCGCGATCAACGCGATAAAGGCGACCACAGGCTGATGAAATGCGCCGATCAGCTGAATCGGATTCCAGATGGGATGGCCAAAGAGCATCGCCGAGGCCGAGGTTACGGAAATGCCGACAAAGGTGTACAGAGCCATCGCGACCGGCAATCCGAAGGCCTGTCCCCAGGCTTGCGCGTTCTGCGATTTGGAGTAGCGCGTGAAGTCGGGAATGTTCAGCGCAAGCGTGGCCCAGTAACCCACCATTGCGGTGAGCGAAGGGAAGAAGACGGCAAGGAAAGCGCCCGTCGTGTGAAACTGGCTGGGAGTGGAAAGCATGGAACCGAAGCTGCCCGCCTTGATGCGCACCCAGATCAGCAGCGCCGCGGCCATGACAAACATGAAGGGCGCACCAAAAGCTTGCAGATGGCGAATGGATTCGACGCCGCGCCAGACCACGGCCATATTGAGCAGCCAGAAGCCGAGAAAGCAGGCCCAGAGCACGCCGTCCATCGCGGCGACCGAGGGCCAGATCACTGTCAGCATCGAATGGATGGCGGTTCCGCCGATCCACGATTGAATTCCGAACCAGCCGCAAGCGACAACCGCGCGCAGCAGAGCCGGCAGATTGGCGCCTCGTACCCCGAACGGCGCGCGAATGAAGACCGGAAACGGGATGCCGTACTTTGCGCCGGCATGTGCATTGAGCAGCATGGGGATCAGCACGATCAGATTGCCTAACAGCACGGTCGCAACCGCCTGCTTCCAATCCATGCCTTTGGCGATTAGCGATGAGGCGAGCTGATAGGTAGTGATCTCCATCGACATGGAGAACCACAGTGCGATGTAGTTGTAGGCGCCCCAGGTGCGTTCTTTTGGTGTCGTAGGGGCCAGGTCGCGGTTTGAAAGCGACGGGTCGTTGGCGCTCACGGATTCTCCTCTGTAGAGAAAGGATTTTCCATCTCAATACCGCATCAGGACTCAAAATTTCGAAGCATTCCGCGTGTGTTGAATCAACCGAGAGTCGAATCAACTTCTAAACACCGATCCACGCGTTGGCACACGGCAGGCGAGTGCGGCAGGTGCGATCCAATGAACGGCTCCGCTCCTGGCGAGTTGCATGGGCCTTCCTATCTCATCATAAAAGCTTTATGCATAAAGATGGTCAATGGATTCTGCAGGAGGCGCCGTATTCGCATGCATGAAGAGAGAAAACCTGCATCTGTACCAGATACCTACGTATCTGGCAAAGCGGCCAAATAGCCTGTCGTGATAGCGCATGTAGCTCGATAGATCACCGTAATTTTCAGCAAATTATGTGGGCTCATCCACGCATTGCGCACGATTCCTCTCGTTCGCCTTCCAGACCATGTACGCAGATAGCACCCACCGCAAAAACTCAGAAGCCGCGCTTGCACTGGCACCGTTGACCACCACAGATGTCCTTCAATTTTGGTGATCTTTCTTGCTGCGCAGCCTGAGATGCCTCCTACCCATTGCGCTGCGACCGCCGCATCGCCGGCCGCTCCTCTGGCCGGCATGCACGTATCTCCGCCACGGCACAGAGATTACATTGGGTTGACAATTCAGCGACAAATGGCCCGATGGGGCAGCGCTACACTCCAACTAGCAGAATGGAGTCTATCAGTTGCGTTCATCCAAGAAGATCGTCTTCTTCTTTCCCTCATTCGCCAACTCTGAGGCAACGGCGCCGCTCGGAATCCTCGCAGTTGAACTGTGGCTAAACACACAGATGAAGAAGATCGTGAAAATAAAGCCGGTCGTGGACGCAAAGCGTCTGGCGCACAGGCCGGCAGAAGCTGTGTGCTGAGTTTGAATGCGTGAGTTCAGAGGTGAACCTTGGCAGATGTCCTGCTGACACACTCGTATCATCTTCCATTTGACGCGAAGCAACTGCGCAAAATGCAGCCCTACGCGCCGATTGGGACTCTCTATGCCGCAACAGCGCTGCGGCAGAAGAACATCTCTGTTACGGTGTTCGACCTGATGCTCGAGGAGCCGGGCGCAAGATTCGACGCGATGATTGAACAGCATTGCCCAAAGGTTGTGGCAGTCTATGAGGACGACTTCAATTTCCTCTCAAAGATGTGCCTGACGCGCATGAGAGAAGTGGCGTGGGAGATTGCGAAGTCTGCTCGCGCAGTGGGTGCTTTTGTTGTAGTTCACGGCTCGGACTCGACCGACAATCCTGAAATCTTCCTTGAGAATGGGTTCGATTATGTGCTTTGCGGCGAAGCCGAAGAGACTCTGGTGCAGCTCTGTCTTTCCGTACTGCACGGCAGAGAAGTAAGAGACCTGGATGGCCTGGTGAGGCTGGACAGGGATGGCCGGTTGGTTCGAAGCGCGCAAAGACTCGCGAAGAATCCCTCGTGGGCTGAGCTGCCTTTGCCGTCCCGCGATCTGATCGATCTGGAGCCGTATCGCAGCGCGTGGATGGCAGCTCACGGGTATTTTTCAACCAATATGGTTTCGAGCCGCGGGTGCCCCTACCACTGTAACTGGTGTGCGAAGCCTATCTCTGGAAACAAGTTCCACCTGCGCTCCGCCGCGGTCGTTGCCGAAGAAATGAAATTGCTGAAGGTACAGGCTGGAGTCCAGCACATCTGGTTCGGCGATGATGTTTTTGCATTGAATCAGCGTTGGGTAGGCCAATTCGCGGAAGAAGTCAGCAAACGCGATGCAGCTGTGCCATTCAAAATACAATCACGCGCCGACCTGATGAGCGAACAGACGGTCCAAAGCCTCAAGGCTGCAGGCTGCGCCGAAGTGTGGATGGGAGTCGAATCAGGATCGCAAACTGTTCTTGACGCCATGGACAAGGGGTTGCGGGTCGCATCCGTTATCACCGCGCGCGGCAGGCTGAAAAAGGCAGGCATTCAGGCGTGCTATTTCCTTCAGTTTGGCTATCCCGGCGAAACCTGGACGGAATTGCAGGAGACGATTGAATTCGTTCGCGAGACCCGTCCGGACGACATCGGTATCTCATTTTCGTACCCGTTGCCGGGCACGGAGTTTTACGAGCGGGTGCAGGCGCAGCTTGGGCGCAAGCGGAACTGGACGGACAGCGACGATCTTTGCATCATGTTCAAGGGAGCTTATAACACCGACTTCTATCGCGCTGTCCGCGAAGCACTGCACGCCGAAGTTGACTCCTGGCGCGAGGCTGAGATATCGCGCAAAACCAGATCTAATCTCGAAGCGCTCTGGAGCAGGGTCTACGAGCTTGAGCCGGTAAGCCGGCAAGCCGACGCCCTTGCGCCCTTTGAGAGAATATCTCCCGCTCATTCCACCGTTATCGTCCCGCTTCATCAGTTGACTCCGGTCAGGGAGGCGTAGATGCGAGAACTTCTTCTGACCCACGGATATTTCCTGTTCGAGGATCCCAAGGAGCGGCAAATTATGAAGCCCTACGCGCCGCTGGGAATCCTCTATCTCTGCTCTCACCTGCGCAAGAAGGGATTCGATGTCGACGTTTTCGATACGACATTTGCCAGTCGCGAGGAGCTTTTTCGGTGCCTGCGCACCGAGAAACCGTCTGTCCTGGGAGTCTATGCGAACCTGATGACGCGCAGTAACGTGATCGAGATCCTGGGGGTCGCGCACGAGGCTGGATGGAAGACCGTGGTGGGTGGCCCGGAGCCGGGCGCATATACGCTGGAGTATCTTCAAGCAGGAGCCGATTTTGTCGTCTCTGGAGAAGGCGAAGTCACCATGGAGGAGCTGTTGCAGGCTCTGCGTTGCGGCGAAACCGACTTCACAAAGATCGCCGGGCTCTCTGGATTGGATGAAAGCGCCAGGATGTTTCAGGGACCGCCTCGCGGCCAGATTGCGAATCTCGATCAGCAGCCCTGGCCCGCGCGTGAGGCTATCGATATACAGCGCTATGTGGAGACTTGGCGGACCCATCATGGCACCGGCTCCGTGAACTTCATTACCGCCCGCGGCTGCCCGTTTCGCTGCAACTGGTGCAGCCATCAGGTCTATGGTCAGTCGCACCGGCGTCGCGATCCCGTGCAGGTAGTCGACGAAGTGGAATGGCTACTCGGCGAGTACTCACCCGACATCATCTGGGTTTCCGATGATGTGTTTACCATCAACCACGCATGGATTCGCACCTATGCCGCCGAGATGAAGCGGAGAGGCCTTCGTATTCCCTTTGAATGCATCTCGCGGGCAGACAGGTTGAACGCAGAGATGTTCGACCTGCTGGCGGAACTGGGTTGCTTCCGCATCTGGATCGGCTCGGAGAGCGGATCGCAGCGTATTCTCGATGCAATGGATCGGGGCGTAAAGGTGGAGCAGGTCCAGGACGCTGTGCGCATGAGCCGTGAGCGAGGCATACAGAGCGGCATGTTCCTCATGTGGGGATATGAGGGCGAGGAACTGGAGGATATCGAAGCCACGATCGATCATGTCAGCAACTCGAATCCCGATATATTCTTCACGACCGTTTCGTACCCGATTAAAGGAACCTCTTACTACAAGAAGATTGCAGACCGTCTTGTGCAATTGGAGTCCTGGAGCAAGTCCTCAGATCGGGAGCTCAAAATCAAAGGCAAACATACTCGGCAATTTTATGCGCATGTAGACAGGCTCTTGCGGGACGAAGTGGAGCGTACCCGCCTGCTGAAGACAAACACAACCCCGGATGAATTGGCATTAGTAACTCTCGAGCAGAAGATTTCTGAAGCCAGGGCAGGAATGCGAGCCACCTATGCTGAGGTGGAGCAATGATTGGCATAATGGACAGCCATTCTCTTGCTGGTAGAGCCTTCGATTCCATTGCAGAATCGTACGATTCTCTGTTTACGGATTCTGTCATCGGCCGTTCGCAGCGCACAGCCGTATGGAAAGAGACCGAGGGCGTTTTTCGTGCGGGAGACCGCGTTCTTGAATTGAATTGTGGAACAGGCGAAGATGCACTCTTTCTTGCAGGCAAAGGTATCTCCGTGATTGCCTGTGACGCCTCGGTCAGAATGATTGAGCAAGCTCGGGTCCGCAAAGCGGATGAAGCTCCCTTGGCTTCGGTCGAGTTCCACGCGCTTTGCACAGAGCATCTGGATAAGTTGCCTGCAGGATTGCGCTTCGATGGAGTGTTCTCTAATTTCTCTGGCCTGAATTGTGTTGAGGATCTATCGCAAACCTCGCGCCTGCTCGCCGATCGCGTCGACAAGGGAGCGCAACTGTTACTCTGCCTGTCCACGCGCTTCTGCATGTGGGAGATACTGCACTACCTCTTCTGCGCCGAATTGCGAAAGGCTTTCCGGCGTTGTGGCGGGGTCACGGAGACGAAGCTGGGGCAGCAATCGTTAGTTGTCTATTATCCAACACTGCATTCTATTCAGAGGTCATTTGGGCCGATGTTTCGTCTGTGCTCTGTTACCGGCATTGGCATTGCAGTTCCTCCTTCCTATTTGGAAGAGTGGGCACACAGGAATCCACGTTTATTTCGGATATGCGAGACCATTGACCTCCTTCTCTGTAGATTGCCGGGCATCAGAATGCTGGGAGACCACATGTTGCTGCATCTGGAGCGAGTATGAGTTTGGCCGCGATCCAAAGTTGCGCCGATGGCGATGCTGCCACTGATCTCGGAGTTATGCTGAGATGTCCTCGCTGCGGGAGCGACACTATTGGTCTGGATTGCCCACGCTGCGAATTCCGAATGGAGATGAGCAATGGCATTATCCATGCCTTACCTCCGGAGAGAGCCGCGCATTACGAGCAGTTCGTGCGCGACTACGAGCTTATAAGAACATCAGAGAGGCGAGGGAGCAATCGCGCGGATTTCTATCTTGGTCTTCCTTATAGGGACTCTACTGGACAGAATTCCAGGCAATGGCAAATTCGGGCGCGCAGTTATGACTATTTGGTGCGTCATTTACTGAACAAAGGCAGCCTGCATGGCGGTAAACGGGTTCTCGACCTCGGCGCCGGCAATTGTTGGATGAGCTTTCGCCTGGCGTTGACAGGGTTCCAACCCGTTGCTGTGGATTTGCTTATGAACGAGCGTGATGGTCTCAACGCTGCTACACATTATCGGATCAGGTTGCCGCAGCTCTTCCAGCGCTTTCAAGCGGAAATGGGGCATCTGCCGTTCCAGGATGCGCAGTTCGATGCCGTTGTCTTCAATGCCTCCTTCCATTACACCGAGGACTGTGAAGCCACTCTGCGCGAAGCGCTTCGCTGTGTCAAAAGCGGCGGCATGATCATCATCAGTGACACCCCCTGGTACTCCAGAGAGGAAAGTGGAAGGCAAATGGTCAGTGAGCGCCGCGACGCATTTCGTGGGAGTTATGGAACGGCTTCGGATTCCATCGAAAGCCTCGAGTACCTCACGGACGCCAGGCTGCAAAACCTCGAAGAGAAACTGTCGATTCGATGGAATTTTCATACCCCTCAATATGGCTTCCGATGGGCGATGCGTCCTCTCATCGCCAAGCTACGCCGCAGACGCGAGCCTTCACGGTTCCGCATTTATGTTACCTGGAAAAAGGCATGATACTTCTCTTTCATCCTCGAGCTACTCGACCGAAAAACTCCCGTCTTCCGCTTGCGGTACTGGCCCTGGCCGCCGCGCTTGAAGGCCGTGAAGAGTATGAGATCGTAGACGGAAACATAGAGGACAAACCCGTCGAGGTCATGTTGAAGCTGATCGACACGCGCGAGGTAGAGCTGCTCGGAGTGTCTACGATGCCGGGACCTCAGATGGTTGCGGCCATGGAGGCGTCGCGGGAGATACGCCGACTGCGTCCTCAAGTAAAGATTGTATGGGGCGGTTATTTCCCATCCATCTATCCGGATTCGGCGCTGAATGCGAAATATGTAGATTTCGTGGTACGCGGCCAGGGCGAAGATACACTGCTGGAGTTACTCGATGCATTG
>Ga0181534_10000088_pt1 | contig 67698 bp, 57 predicted proteins | sample PEATcosm2014_Bin_37_FD_119758 | JGI IMG/M metagenome (GOLD analysis project Ga0181534, IMG submission 119758) | Peatland microbial communities from MTU Mesocosm Facility, Houghton, MI, USA - PEATcosm2014_Bin17_10_metaG | ecosystem: Environmental > Terrestrial > Soil > Wetlands > Peat | place... | reverse complement strand
GGAGAACGGTCCGATCAAGGTAGGCGATCTGCTGGTTTCCTCTTCTACCGTGGGCTATGCCATGAAGGGCACGGATCGCGGTCAGATGCTCGGCGCGATTGTAGGCAAGGCTCTCGGCTCGCTCGACTCCGGCATCGGCGTCATCGAGGTGCTGGTCACGTTGCAATAGCCGTGAACGGACCTTGCTATCGGTTCTGTTTTCGTGTGCTTACGGGTTGGTTTGAAACGGATGAAGCTCCGCAGGAATCTTGCTGAGAGGAAAAAGAAATGAAAATGAAGACAATGAGGCTTCTCCTCGTTCCAATAGCGTTCGCGGTTTTCGCTCTTGGTACGAGGGGGCAAAGCTGGACGGCGCTCAAGAACGCCCCACCTGTCGACATCGGCTATATGGCTTTGATGACGGACGGAAGCGTTCTTGCGCACGAGCAGAAATTTTCTGCTGCCGACGTCAACTGGTACAAACTAACACCTGATGTTACCGGCAGCTATATCAACGGCACATGGAGCCAGATAGCTTCGCTTCCCGCCGGATACGGCCCGACCTATTTCTGCGGCGGCGTCTTTGCTGATGGGCAGTTTCTAGTCGAAGGTGGAGAATACAACCAAGGCGAGCAAGTGTGGACCAACCTCGGCGCCCTCTACAACCCTGTTGCCAATACCTGGACAGCGGTGCCGCCACCGGCTGGCTGGAGCATCATTGGCGATTGCCCGGGAGCAATCCTGCCAAACGACCTCTTCTTGATGGGTCAGGCTGGTTCGACTTCGGCGGCCAATGCTCTGTTCAACGACACTACGATGACCTGGACCGTTACAGGCACTAACAAGCCCGATGCGAATGAGGAGGAAGACTGGGTCTTGTTGCCGAGCGGGGATGTGCTAAACGCTGAGGTTTACTACGCAGTCTATAACTCAACTGGAACCGCCTCCGAGGTCTACAACCCCGCTACCGGCCTGTGGTCGAATGCTGGAAGCACAGTAGCACAAGTCTGGGATTCGGCGGCTGCCTGCGGTGGAGCCAATGTAGCGAGCTACGAAGAGGGGCCGGCCGTCTTGCAGCCAAGCGGCATTGTGCTCTACACCGGAGCGAACTCTTGCGGTGCAGGGAACACAGCGCTTTACAACACCGCAACCGGAGTCTGGACCGCTGGCCCGGTTTTCCCCGGCTCTCTGAACATAGCCGACGGCCCCGCTGCTTTGGAGGTGAGCGGCAAAGTACTCATGATGGCCAGTCCCGGAGTCTTTGATGGTCCCGCGACATTCTTGGAATGGAATGGCAGCGCCTTGACAGAGATTACCGGACCTTCGACCGCTGCCAGTGATCCGTCGTATGTTGGCAACATGCTCGAGTTGCCGAGCGGCCAGATCTTGTTCTCGGACTTCACTACAAACATGCAAGTGTTTACGCCTGCCGGCACGTACGAAGCAGCCTGGCAACCCACCATTACCTCGGTACCGGCCACGCTCACTCCCGGCGATACCTACGCCATCTCCGGAACCCAGTTCAACGGACTTTCCCAAGGTGCTATGTACGGCGACGACGGGCAGATGGCTTCGAATTACCCGCTGGTCCGACTTGTAAGCACGGCTACCGGCAACGTCTATTACTGCCGTACACATGGCCACAGCACTATGGGCGTAGCCACAGGCAGCGAGATTGTTTCCACTAATTTCGACGTACCCAGCACTGTGCCCCTCGGCGCTGCTGAGTTGTATGTGGTCGCCAACGGCATTGCTTCAAATCCGATCGCCGTCGAAGTGGGCAGTCCTCCAGACTTCAGCATAGCGGTGACGAACAACATTCCTTCCGAGACGGCTCTATCTTTGGGCCATTCGGGAAGCTACAGCGTCACTGTAACCTCGTTGCACGGGCAGACCGTAACGGTAAACCTATCGAATCCGACAGGCTTGCCGGCTGGTGTCAGCTATCAGTATTCCACCTCTTCAATCTCCACTTCTAGTTCCTCCAGCGCGACGCTGACGCTCACCTCGGCTTACAGCAGCTCCACGTTTATCGGAAACTCCACCGTAACCGTTACCGGAACGAGTAGCACTACCTCTCATTCCGCTGGCTTTACGTTGGTGACCCAGCCATTGCAGTATGCAGGCTATTGCGGTGTGCCAACCACCATCACGCGATTTTATCCGAATCCCAATTTCCCTTATTGAATAAGAGAGGGTGAGGCAGGTGTCCCAGATCCGGATCGAGTCACGATAGAGCGGAATAAAATCAAAATTGCGGTGCCTCAGGTTCAGGTTTCTGGCCTGGGGCATCACAATTTCAATGCCGCCGGTTCCCAAATGGAGGGGTCTGTAGATCTAGCTGATTGGGAGCTGCGTACGCCATCGGCGAACGGCTGAACTTTTCAAACATGGAAAAGTGGCGGCCAGAGATGGGGTTGTACCGCCGACGCCGGACTTTTCAGGGCCTTCTACCGATAGGAAGCAAGTGGTCTGGAATCAGCGGAAACGATTGAAGAAAAGGGGTTTTACCGCGAAGACGATTTAGGACGGATTGAGACGATTCAGGCTGTTTTCGGCCCTTCGATGTACGTTTTATGTACGTTGCGCGGAAATCAGCTAGATCAGCCTCTTGTGTTTTGCCTCGGTGAGACGTGGTCGTGTAGGTTTTTTGATGCTGAGAGATGTTCTAGCTTTAAAAGATTCGCTTTTCAGTCGCTCCTCCGCACATGGATAAAATCGAGCATAAACAGAGCACAAGAATCCTGTGCAAGTACTTCGCACGCTCACACTTTAGATTTTGGAGTCTACCCTTGTAGAATGCGAAGAGGGTTGTGCGCCAGTCCCCAACCCGCCAGGAACCGATGACGACTGAAACGCCGCTTTCCGAACTGCATGGGCATACCGATTTTCCCTCACCCCACGAGGGCAAAAGGCGCATCGCAGGTGAGGAGGACGAAATCTCGCTGCTTGATCTTCTGATCGTGCTTGCCGAACGGAAGCGCGTCATCATTTTGGTCACTGCGATTTTCGCGATCCTCGCAGTTGTAATCTCTCTGCTGCTTCCAGTGCGCTACACCGCAACTGTGGTGTTATTGCCTCCGCAACAGAACACTTCGATGGGTGCAGCGTTGGCCTCCCAGTTAGGAAATCTAGGCGGCATGGCCGCGCTGGCCGGTGGCAGTCTCGGCCTCAAGAACCCCAACGATATGTTCGTCGGGATGCTGAAGAGCCGCTCCGTCGAAGATGCCATGATCCAGCACTTCGGCCTGATGGATGAGTACCACAAGAAGTATCTCTCCGATGCGCGCAAGACCTTCGAGAACCATGCGACAGTGGATGGCAGTAGTAAGGATGGCCTGATCCACATCTCGGTTGAGGATCACGACGCAAAGCGCGCAGCCGAACTTGCCAATGGCTATGTTGATCAGTTTCGCATTCAGTCCCAGCACTTAGCCATCACTGAAGCCTCGCAAAGGCGGCTCTTCTTCGAACAAGAACTAGAGCAGGCAAAGAATAACCTGGCCAACGCTGAAGAAGCGTTGAAGCAGACGGAGCAGACCACCGGGGTGATCGAGCTCAGCAGCCAGTCTCGCGCACTGATCGAATCGGCCGCATCTTTGCGCGCGCAAATCACTGAGCGAGAGGTGCAGATTCAAGGGATGCAAACCTATGCAACCGGTGAAAATGCCCAATTGTTTCAAGCGCAGCAGGAGCTGGCAGGCCTACGCGCGCAGTTGGCAAAGCTGGGAGGCTCTGAAGACAGCGCCAGCAGCGGTCTAATCGTTCCCAAAGGCCGGGTCCCCGAAGCAGGCCTTGAATACGTCCGCAAGTTGCGTGATGTGAAATACAACGAGACGATCTTCGACATTCTCGCCCGCCAATTTGAGATCGCAAAGCTCGACGAGGCCAAAGAGGGTGCGCTCATCCAGGTTGTCGATCCCGCCATTCAGCCCGACAAGCATTCCTCTCCAAAGCGCGTACTCATCGTAATTGCAGCCACAGCATTGGGATTTTTCCTGGGCATTTTCGCAGCTCTCTTCCAAGCGGGCTTCCGGCGCTTGAAAGACGACCCAGAAGTTTCGAGCAAACTCCATATACTCCGCAAAGCCCTCTCTGTAAGAGGACAAAGGGTATCATGAGAGAATTGCGCGAGAATATCCCGGATTCACCTGTGCTTGATGGCGCAGAAAATTCCAGTAAATATATTTCGGCAAAGACGAAGGAACCGCAAGAATTTGGCACGCGTCGGAGCTTAGCTGAGAGCATTTTTTCGCTATATATCCTACAGGGCTTGAATTATATCATTCCAATGGCGACACTGCCCTATTTGGTCCGTGTGCTAGGAATGGAAAAGTACGGACTGATAGCTTTCTCTCAGTCTTTCGCGCAATATTTCACGCAGTTGACCGATTACGGATTCAATTTCTCTGCAACTCGCTCCATTGCTAAACAGAGAGACAACCGCGCTACTGTTTCGCATATTGTCAGTACCGTGTTGGTTATCAAGTTGTTTCTCACAATTGCTGGAGCTCTGATCTTGATTGCGGTAATTTGTTCGGTGGTGCGGTTTCGCCAGAATAGCGACTTCTTTTTTGTTGCCTATGCCTCCGTTGTCGGTGGCGTGCTATTCCCGGCGTGGTTTTTTCAGGGAATGGAACGAATGCGTTATATCTCTGTTATAATGGGGATAAGTAGACTACTCGGGGCTACGGCACTAATTCTTTTTATACATCGTCCCAAAGACGCTCTCCTTGCCATCGGAATTCAGTCAATTGTGCCCATAGTCAGCGGCGTATCCGGGCTGTGGATTGCATTCCGGAGATTTAATCTGTACTTTGTCATGCCATCTTCAGCCGACCTAAGGTCGGCGTTGTTGGAGGGGTGGCACTTGTTTATCTCGCAAGCGTCCGTAAGCCTATATACGAATACAAACGTCTTCCTTGTTGGGCTACTAGCCGGAAATCTTCAGGCTGGCTATTTTAGCGCTGCTGAGAAGCTGATTCGTGCAGCGCAGGGCCTCATTGCTCCGCTCAGCCAGGCGGTGTTTCCTCATGTGAATGTGTTGGCGGCCCGCTCCCACGACCTCGCGCTTCGCTTTACCTCCCGTATGCTGCTTTGGACGGGGACCATTGCACTCTCAGCTACATTTATCTTCTTCGTTTTCGCGCGGTCAGTGGCATCACTTTGTTTCGGTAACGCTGCGACAGAGAGCGCTCCAATTATACGTTGGATCGCATTCCTGCCTTTCTTGGTAGCCGTGAGTAATGTATTAGGAGTACAGACTATGATTCCCTTCGGTCTCGATAAGCAGTTTAGCCGAATCCTGATCGTATCTGGATTCATTAACGTTTCTCTAGCCATTCCTCTCATTCGAATCTTTGCAGCACAGGGAGCAGGAGCCTCTGTTCTTTGCACCGAGATTATCGTCACCACCACAATGATTTTCGTCTTGCATCGCCACAATATCCCGATTTATGTCAGGGGGAGACTATCCGCATGAAGTTTGATGTTCTTGTTGTTGGAGCCGGATTTGCCGGTTGCGTGATAGCAGAGCGCTGCGCTTCTGCTGGGAGAACCGTGCTGGTTATAGACAAGCGCGAGCACATCGCTGGCAACGCTTTCGACGAACTGGATCGTAATGGTATTTTGGTGCATCGCTATGGGCCGCACATCTTTCACACCAACGCAGTTTTTGTTTCTGATTACCTATCGGCATTCACCGATTGGATTCCCTACGAACACCGTGTCCTAGCCAAAGTTGGCAGTGAGTATTATCCAATTCCGATCAATCAGACCACCGTGAATAATCTTTACGGCTTATCGCTGGATGAAGCGGGAGTAGCAGCTTTTTTCGAGCGCGTTCGTGAACCTCGCGACCCCATTCTAACCAGCGAAGACGTAGTCTTGGCCAGTGTTGGCCGTGATCTTTGTGATAAGTTTTTTCGAGGTTATACACGGAAGCAGTGGGGACTAGATCTTTCAGAATTGAACGCCAGTGTTGCGGCTCGCATTCCGGTTCGCACCAACACGGATGACCGCTATTTCACTGACACTTTCCAGAAGATGCCGGCAGAGGGGTATACCAAGATGTTTGCGCGCATGCTCGATCATCCCAACATTCGTGTTCAACTCAGCACAGACTTCGGTGAATTCCGCAGAAACGCGTCCTGGAACCTGCTCGTATACACCGGACCCATCGACGAATACTTCGAGTTCAAACTTGGCAAGTTACCTTATCGTTCGCTGCAATTCGATCACGAATACCTGCCCCGGGTCGATCAGTTTCAAACGGTCGGAACTGTTAACTATCCAAACGATCATGACTTCACGCGTATCACTGAATTCAAACACCTCACAGGTCAGGAGCACAGTGGTACTTCCATTGTTCGTGAATATCCCAGAGACGAGGGAGACCCATATTATCCAGTCCTGCGACCCGAGAATCAGGAACAGTTCCAGAATTACCGTGCGCTGAGCATCCGCGAGCGGGATGTATTCTTTGTCGGACGGCTAGCCCAGTACAAGTACTATAATATGGATCAAGTCGTGGCCGCCGCTTTGAAAATGAGCAATCAGTTGCTGGATAGTACAAAAAAATCGGCAACCTCAACGTATCAGCGATAATTGAGTTATCATGGCAAAAATTAACTTCATCGTCCCACCGATCTCGCCGCACAAATTCTCTGGAGGGGTTTGGTGCATTTTCGAATACGCTCACGGCCTTGTGGAGCGGGGCCATGAGGTCTCTATCATCCCGATTCTCCCATCGGCTATTCCTCAATGGTTTCCGCAGAAATATGGAACATTTGTTGCGCCTGCAAGAAGCGAGAGGATTACCAGTGCACTAGCATCATCATGGTGTCTTTTTAAGGTTTTGCTACATAGAGATGGATGGAAGGTGCGCCTGCAACAGTCTGTCGAGAAGCTTATGCTTGTGGCGCCGCCAATCTTCCCTGAAGAAGTACAGAATGGATTGGCTGAAGCATACTTGCCCACCATTGCTCCTTTGGCTGACATCAATGTAGCAACAAGCTTTACTACGATTCGACCAACGGCACTGCTGCCTGGCAAGAATTTTTATTTTGGACAGCACTTTGAGGCATATTTCGCGCGAGAATTTTTTAAGCAAACATATGCTCTCTCGGTTGCTGAGCAAAGCTATCGTCTTGGTTTCGAAATGATCGCAAACTCGACATGGCTGAAAGACAAGCTTCATTCCGACGCTGGACTTGAACGGGTTCACTTGTGTTCCAATGCAATTGATCACCAGACATTTTACGGCGAGCCCCGTCGCAGTCCCCTGTCGAAAAAAATTGTATTAATAAGCTATGGGGGACGAGATGCCGTCTGGAAAGGATTTCGTGAGATGGCTGAGGCGGTAGCAATTGCACGATCCAAGGCATCGGACGTGACTATTGAATGGAGAGTGTACGGGTCGGCGTTACTTCCGCCTGACAACTTGATAACACCCTACATCTCCTTGGGCTTTTTGCCGCCTCAGATTCTTAGCCAGGCCTATCGAGATGCCGATATATTATTGAGTGCGTCCTGGTATGAAAGCTTTCCTTTATTTCCAATTGAGGCCATGGCATCCGGGCTTGCAGTAATCACTACCCAGCCTGGGACGGAGGAGTACGCAATCCACGGACACACAGCAGAGGTGGTCCAACCACGTTCCGTCGAGTCGATTGCTGCGGGAATACTCAAGCTTATCCGAGACCCTGAATACCGTTATCGGATCGCCTCGGAAGGCAACAGCATCAGCAGGCAATTCACTTGGAAATCTTCCGTCGAGAGATTTGAATCAATCCTTCTGAACCAACTCTCTGACGGTAACACTACCTTGATCAAGGGCAATAATAGATGATAGCTGCGATCGTCGTTCTTTATCATCCCGATTACAGGCTGCTTGAGCGTCTTCTGAGCAGTGTGGTTAATCAGGTGAACAGGATTTTGTTGGTTGACAACACTCCGAATCCCAATTCGGAGATAAGCCAACTTTTCAATAACTTTGAGAAAGGTGTCTCGTATATCCCTCTTGGTGACAATATGGGGATCGCAACAGCGCAGAATGTAGGCATCCGAGTTAGCATACGGGAGGGATATTCGCATGTTCTCCTACTCGATCAGGACAGCGCCCTACCCACAAATATGGTGGAACTCCTTCTCGCTGGGGAAACTGCATTGCTGAGGCAAGGCAAGCAGGTCGCCGCCGTCGGCCCACAATTCATCGACGAAAAGAGTGGCAGACCGTCGCCCGCGATCCGTCATCGCTATTTCGGAATTCAGAAGCTCTATCTAGATCCGAATTCTGGCGTCCCTGTCGAAACCGACCACATGATCGCTTCAGGGTCGGTCATCCGCACATCAGTGCTTGAGCGTGTAGGACTCATGCGAGACGACCTGTTCATCGATTGGGTCGATATCGAATGGGGGATGCGCGCCAGAAGCATGGGATACAACAGTTACTATATTCCCAGCGCAGTCATGAAACATAGCGTGGGCGATTCGGTCGTCACTATTTTTGGCAGGGATGTTCATCTTCATAATGACATTCGAAACTACTACATGTTACGTAATGCAATTTATCTGTTTCGGTTTAAGAGTATGGGGTGGAGGTGGAAGATCAATTTTGCACCAAGAATCCCATGCTATCTCGCCTTATACCCTATTTTATCAAATTCTAAATTGAAGAATTTTAAGATAATTTTAAGAGCCGTGCGAGATGGCATATTCGGCAGGCTTGGGCGGCTGGACGAGAAATGATGATATATTATTGCATTTACGCACTCCTGCTTAGTGGAGTTCCATTGTCTCTTATAAATGACTCCAAGTATCGCAGGGTTCTACAGGGTTCGTTTTTCTTGACGTCAATGGTATTTCTGGTTCTTGTTCCTGGCCTGCGTTCTGAAGTCGTCGATCCCGATGCGCAGAATTATCGGGATTGGTTTCAGCTCGCTGTTACAGGATCGATCGGAATAGAAAACTGGCTCAGGGAGCCGGCATTATTCTTCATTTCATCCATAGTTTCTGGTTTAAGCATGACCTACACGATGGTTCAGGTCATCTACGCTCTTTTGTCTCTGACTTTTTATTATTATTTCATGGTATTATCTGTATCAAATAGATGGGCTACGTTCTATTTCTATTTGATTTTATGCCGCTTTTACCTTGTCCAAGATTTCGCCCAGATTCGCACAGGAGTGGCGATTCCGTTAATGTCCATAAGCATTGCCCTACTATGTTCGGGGAAACGAAAACAGGCTATAGCACTATATTTGCTAGCTTTGACCTTTCATTGGTCGGTCTTGATAGGGCTACCGATTGTCGTTCTATTATTGCTGGGAGTAGAGTTTCGTTCGCGAATATGGGTTCTCTTCTTCGTACCGCTTACGGGCGTTGCATTGGTTGCACTGCACGTTATTGTCGGGTATCTTTCTGTGATTGAGCGGCTCTCCAGATACTATGCAGACTCTAATGCTGCAGAAGGCCTTAGTGCCCTATCTCTGCATTTCTTTATCCATTTCGCAGTAGTCGTTTGGATATCATTATCTTACTGGGAAAGACTATCCCTTCTCAGTCGTGTGGCGACTGTTTGCACTAGCCTTGGAATGTTCTTCTTTGTAACATTTGTACAGTTATCCGCTGTGGCATACCGATTTGAGGATATATTTGACCTTTTCTGGGTTTTACTTATTATTGATTTGCTGGAATTCTCCTCGGGTGTGAAGCGCATAATATACATCATGATGCTTGCGTTTGCTGGTTTTGGACTGTTCTATGTATCACTGACAGACCTGCGACCCTATGCTACGGTGTTGTTTCAATAGACATAAATGTTTGCTTTCTGTGAAGCAGATCGAATCGGGGATGTTCGTTTGGCGATATGCTTTTGCACTCCAATCGATATGTCGTATCGATTGGAGTGGATCGCCTCCATCGGAGACGGTTGGGGTCGGCGTCCCGATTATTAGCTATCAGAATATGCGTCCAGACTTTAACTCTCGCGCACCAAGGATCCCAGGTTTCTCGCCCTTGAGTTAGAATGTAGAAAAGTGAGATCTGGTATGTTTAACAGTCAAACACCACCACGCTACCTGATGGTTATCAAAAATCTGCGCTTTCTGTATAGTCACTTTTTGCCAATGGCAGAAGCCGTTCAAAGGGCGGGCTGGGAAGTATGGATCGCTGCGGAGGCAAATGACGATCCGCGGCGCATCCTGGATGCCGGAATGAAGTTTATTGCGCTCGAAGAGGAAGGAGGGCACTGGAACCTGGTCAGATCCATTCGCTCATTGAGCAATGTTCGTTCAGCTCTTGGGACTGCGAATCCTCAATTGGTCCATTTTGTTTATCTCAAGAATGTTCTGGTTGGGTCGATTTTGGCGCGCATCTGTAGCGTTCCAGCAGTGCTCGGCGCAGTTACTGGGCTGGGCAGTCTCTTTGCGCAAGACAGGCTGACTTATCGCTGCGTGCGCTTAGGTGTAATGACAGGGCTGAGATGTGGTTTCCTGCATCCAAATTCAGTCCTTGCGTTCGAGAATGTAGATGATCGCGATTATTTTGTTTCATGCCGGGTGCTCCCTGAAAATCGCACCTTTATTATTCCAGGTGCAGGCGTTGAGGCACGCGAGATTGAGCCTGTTGAGGAACCTACAGGATTGCCTGTGATCTTGTGCGCGGCAAGAATGATTCGCGACAAGGGAATTCTAGAACTTGCCGATGCGGCGCGACTCCTGCGTCAACGTGGGGTCAAATTCGATTTGTGGCTTGCTGGCGGCGAGGATGCCGGGAACCCCTCCTCGATTAGTTCTGGCGAATTGCGAGCCATCGAGACCGAGGGAACAGCGAAGTGGCTCGGACACTGTGAAGATATCCCTGAATTATTGAAATTGATTTCAATATTCTGTCTTCCAACTTTTTACCGGGAAGGCTTGCCGCGCGTTTTAGTCGAGGCTAGTGCAGCAGGCCTGCCAATTGTGACTACTGATGTTCCAGGTTGCCGTGAGGTAGTGACGCCTGGAAAAAACGGTATTCTCGTTCCTCCCCGCAATGTCACAGCACTTGCTGATGCTCTTCAGCGTATTCTTGAGAACAAAGAGGAACGAGGGAGAATGCGTATTGCGTCTAGACAAGTTTTTGAGGAGAGATTCACCTCAGATGCAGTACGTGCAGCATTGAACCAATGCTACGCCAGATTGTCCGTCCCCCTCGTTCTTTCCTAGCCCGAGATTCTCTACTTTGAGTCACGGCAGGATGAGTCTTTGCACTGCCTCATCTAGAGCAGGCTCCCAGGCGGCGAGCTGGAATCCAAAGCGTGTGCGCAACTTTTCATTGGAAAGGACCGAATTTTGCGGTCGCCTGGCCGGAGTGGGGTACTCACTGGACAAAATTGGATGTACTGCGGGCATCTTCCCATTCAGCAGAGCCTGCGCGCGCGTGAAGATGGTCCGTGCAAAGCCACACCAGGAGACAGATCCGCCGCAGGTCATATGGTAGAGACCGGCCCAGCTGGTGGCGAGGCCGAATTGACCGGCCAGAACACCGCTGACGATGGTGCGCGTGGCGTTGGCCAATTCAATGGATGTTGTCGGCGCACCGAACTGGTCATCCACGATGTTGAGGGAATCGCGCTCTCGGCCCAAACGGAGCATGGTCAACAGAAAATTGTTGCCGTGGGGGCCGTAGACCCAACTGGTCCGGAAAATCAAATATTTGCCTCCAACCTGTTGGATGGCTTCTTCACCTGCCAGCTTGCTCGCCCCATAAACATTCAACGGATGCGGCTCGTCTGTCTCTACCCACGGACCCACCTTCGAGCCATCAAAAACATAGTCGGTGGAGTAGTGCACCAGTAGCGCACCCGTGCGCAGAGCCTCTTCGGCCAGGATGCCAGGAGCCCGCGCGTTGACGGCCACAGCCTGTTCCGGTTCGGATTCAGCTCGGTCCACGGCCGTGTATGCGGCGGCGTTGAGGATAACGTCGGGCGCAGCGCGGCGCACCATCTCGCGCACCCGATCGGGCACGGCAAGGTCAACCGTATCGCGGTCGTGGCAAATGATTACCTCGGCATCGGAGAAGCTGCGTTGTAACTCCACGCCAAGCTGCCCCGCACAACCGACAATAAGTATGCGCGGCAGGCTACTCATGCAAAAACCTCCGCATCAAGTAGAGTCGCACCTTGGCGGTCCTTTTCGGAGACAATGGCGACTGCGGGGTCAACCGGCCAGGGAATTCCCAGATCCGCAGCGTTCCACACGATGGTTCGTTCGCCTGCTGGACAGTAAGAGTCCGTCACCTTGTAGGCAAAGCCAACCGTATCTGTGAGGGCAAGAAAAGCGTGACCGAAGCCCTCAGGAATCCATAGCATCTGGCTGTTCTCTCCGGTTAGTTCCACCGCAACATGCCTCGCGAAAGTGGGTGAGCTGCGGCGCAGGTCCACGGCTACATCGAGCGCCGCGCCATGCGTAACCCGCACCAGCTTTCCCTGAGGCTGGATCACCTGGTAGTGAATGCCACGGACTACATTCTTCTTTGAGACAGAGAAGTTGTCCTGCACCCAGGTTGACGGCAGCCCCGCCTCTGCCATTCGGCTCTGATTCCACGTTTCCCAGAACGCGCCGCGGTCATCCCGATAGATAGTTGGCGAGAGCACCAGTACGCCGGGCAGCTCGGTTTCGGCAATTTTCATAGCTCGTCCGCTTCTGTCGTGAATCGCTGCTCGTTTTTGAGAGCAAGTAGATACTGCCCATATCCACTCTTGCGCACAGGGTGGGCAAGTTCTTCAAGCCGCTCGGCGGTGATATAACCGAGACGATAGGCTATCTCTTCGGGGCAGGCAATTTTCAACCCCTGGCGCCGTTCGAGTGTCTGCACAAAAAGCCCGGCATCGAGAAGCGAGTCCTGTGTACCGGTGTCGAGCCACGCCATGCCCCGGCTCATCACCTGCACCTTGAGGCTGCCAGCTTCCAGATAAATCCTGTTCAGGTCGGTGATTTCCAGCTCGCCTCGCGCCGATGGCTTGAGCGAAGCGGCTAGATTCACCACTTCACTGTCGTAGAAATAGAGGCCAGTGACGGCATAGCGCGACTTGGGAGAACTGGGCTTCTCCTCGATACTGATCGCGCGGCCTAGTTTGTCGAATTCCACAACGCCATAGCGTTCCGGGTCTTTCACGGGATATGCAAAAACGACGGCTCCATGCTTCACCGCCGCAGCGCGCTGCAGATGAGACGAGAACGATTGTCCGTAGAAGATGTTATCGCCCAGAACCAATGCACTGGTGTCTCCGGCAATGAAATCGCGGCCGATCCGGAAGGCCTGGGCCAGGCCGTCCGGGCTGGGCTGAACTGCATAACTCAAATTGATGCCCCATTGGCTTCCGTCGCCCAATAACTCGGCAAAGCGACCAGTATCCTGAGGGGTAGAGATGATAAGAATATCGCGCAGACCCGCTAACATCAGAGTACTAAGCGGGTAATAAATCATGGGCTTGTCGTACACCGGCAGAAGCTGCTTTGAGACGACGTGCGTCACCGGGTAGAGTCGGGTTCCCGATCCACCTGCAAGTATGATTCCCTTCATTGAGGAATTCTCTCCTGGTAATTCTGCCGAATCCAGTCCATATACACTCCAGTGCGAACATTCTCGATCCAGGCGCCATGCTCCAGGTACCACTCGACCGTTCTGCGCAGTCCGCTTTCAAAGGCCAGAGCTGGACGCCACCCGAGTTCGTGGCTGATCTTCGATGCGTCTATGGCGTAGCGTTGGTCATGTCCAGGACGGTCGGACACGAACGTGATCAGCTTCCTGCGGGGGCCGAGCGCGGCATCGGGACGCAATTCGTCTACAATATTGCAGATTGCGGTTACCACATCCAGGTTCTTCCGTTCGCTATTGCCGCCGATATTGTACGTTTCTCCCACTCGTCCACGGTCAAGTACGGCGCGGATAGCGGAGCAGTGGTCTTCCACAAACAGCCAGTCGCGTACGTTACTCCCGTCTCCATAGACAGGCAGGGGCATACCTTCGAGTGCGTTCAGAATTATCAGCGGGATGAGCTTCTCAGGGAACTGGAACGGCCCATAGTTGTTTGAGCAGTTGGTTGTGAGCACAGGTAAGCCGAACGTATGGTGGTACGCCCGCACCAGATGATCAGAGGACGCCTTCGACGCCGCATAAGGACTGTTGGGGGCATAGGGCGTGATCTCGGAGAAAGCCGGGTCATGCGAGCCTAGGGAACCATAGACCTCGTCGGTAGAGACGTGCAGGAAGCGAAAGGTTTGCCGGCTGGCTTCGTCCAGTTCCGACCAAAAACCCTTGGCCTGCTCAAGCAGCGTAAAGGTGCCTTGTACGTTGGTTCGAATAAAAGCTCCGGGATCGGTAATCGAGCGATCCACGTGGCTTTCTGCCGCGAAATGAACGATGGTCCTTGGCCGGTACTCACGCAACAATCCAGCAATCAGTTCCGCATCGCAAATATCGCCGAGCACCAACTTGTGCCTGGGATCGCCCTCAAGAGCGGCGAGATTTTCTGGATTGCCCGCATAAGTGAGCAGATCAAGATTGACCACGTCTGTGCCAGCATTCTTGATCCACTGCAGCACAAAATTGGATCCTATAAACCCCGCGCCGCCAGTGACGAGGATGGTGTTGTTGATACTTGTCATCGTTCCAGAGATCCTTCAAACACTGAGATCGCGGCGATCACGACGACACGCTGAACCGCGCACTCGTACGATATTGGACCGGCAGCAACCATAACTGAGATGACAGTTGGCGATCCTTCCTCGTGCCGACGAATAACGCATACACCGCGATTTTAGCACGGCTGATGAGTTGAACGAACGCCAGAAAGAAGCATCTCCACAGGAGGGCCGATCAGTTCGCAGGCTGGTTGGCAGGGAATGGCGCACTTGCAGTCTACCTTACCCTTGCACAGCTCCCGGCCATAATCCCACCCTCTGTGCCCTTGGCTTGCCCTAGCCTGCGTTCCCGTCGCAGGGTGTGTTGTATCTCCTCGTCAGTGAATTGGACGGCTATCTCGTGTTGCGCTTGCAGTCTTTGTGACCATACGCATCCACATCACATCGCCGGTCGTGCGGTTGATTGTCCAGATGCGAGTCGCGGCGATCTGGCCGGAAAGAATCCCGTTGTTTCTATTCGTCTGCAAGCTGTTGTTGCGCGAAGCCAGACCAATCGGCGCTGGCGCCATTCTCGGAAGGTGGAGCAATATGCAGCGTGTCTGATTCCAGCCTTGCATTGAGCCGCCGTTGATTCTTCTTGTCCATATAGCGCCATCCGCGAAGTTGTGCGGCTGCGCGCACGTCGGAGATTTACGGGCTTCTTTGACCAGGCGTTTTGCATGGCGAAGGGTAGTTGGCGGTGCGGGCAAAACTAAAGGGCGGCAAGATGGCGGCAGCACATCGCCAGAACCGTCAACATCACGCTGGAGATCTGGAAATCATTGGAGAGAGAGCAAGGAGTCCAAGCGCACACCCGGTAGCGATGTACGCATTTGGAACGTAAGAGTAAAGCGAGATGTTTTTGGGTGCCGCTAAGCGCTTTAAGAAGTGGTGGCCAGAGACGGGATTGAACCGCCGACGCCGGCCTTTTCAGGGCCGCGCTCTACCACTGAGCTATCTGGCCTCAGTGCAAACATCTGTCGCAAATCTACGCCTGGAATCCGAACCGGAGGGCTGGACTGGGAAAAATCCCCGAAAGAAGAAACCTTTGCAGAGCGTGGAGCAACAACTGGTTTAGTATAGCAACTCCGTCGGCTCTCGCCAACCACTACCTGCGGTGGGGCAGTCTTCAAGCAGTGGACGGGGCGTCTCCAGGCTCACATCGTCCGCACGTAATTCTTGCCCGGCAGTGAGCGAATACGCCCTGTAATCTCCAGCTCAAAGAGCGCGGTAAAAACCTCGGAAGAGGTCAGCTGCGTGTCGAGCAGCTCAAGAATTTCGTCGATTTGCAGGGATTCGTCCGCGCGCAGAACCTCCAGCACCATTGCTTCCTGAGGGCGCAGCACCGGGTCCGGCAGCAGCGAAGCGGTCGTAGGTGATTTGGCCTCAGCCGGCGCCAGATCCTCCAGTTCCAGCCGGATCTGCGAGTGCAGCTCTTCCCAGACATCTTCCCAACTAGCGACCAGCTTGGCGCCTTGTTTGATCAGTGTATTCGGCGTCCACGAACCTTTGTTGGTCACGTTTCCGGGCACGGCAAAGAGGTCGCGATTCTGGTCGGCAGCACAACGGGCTGTCACCCGCGTACCGGAGTTCTCCGCCGCCTCAACAACCAACACGGCCAAGCTCAGACCGCTGAGGATGCGGTTGCGGCGGGGAAAATTCTGCGGCGCGGGGAAGGTTCCCATCGGCACTTCGCTGACAATCGCTCCGCCGAGAGCGAGAATCTCCTCAGCCAGCTTCTTGTTTTCCTTGGGATAGACGACGTCAATCCCGGTACCCCAAACGGCTACAGTCGGCATTCGCGCGGCCAGCGCGCCCTTGTGTGCAGAAGAGTCAATGCCCCGCGCCATGCCACTGATAATGAGCAGCCGCCGAGCCGCCAGATCGCGCGAAAGCAACTCCGCAATGCCTGAGCCATAGGGGCTGGGATGCCGCGTGCCGACCACTGCGATTCCAGGACGCGAGAGCAGGCTGACCGGCCCGCGTACCCAGAGCACCGGAGGCGGATCGTAGATTTCCTTGAGCCGTTCCGGGTACTCGGCGCAGCCATACGTCAGGATAGTCGCATTCTGCACCGCTACTTTTGCCCACTCGGCCTCCGCTGCCGCGCGCGCCTTGCCGTCAAAGATGAACTGCGCGGAGTGAGCTGGAAAACGCAGCCCTTCAAGAGCCGTCAGCGGCAGCGACAGTACCACAGCGGCTGCACCTGCCTCGCGCACCGCATCCTTGATCCGCTTCGGTCCAAGCCCCGGCGTAAGCGCCAGCGCCAGCCAACCCAGCCGCTCTTCATCCAACGTTTCTGCAGGTTGATGCAGATAGCCGACCGGCCTATCAAAGATCGGGGTGGCAACGGGCAATTGGGGCGTGGTGGTCATCTTCACTCCCGGAGAGGCGCAGATTTATGCAAGCCTCAAGCGCTTAGTGTGATCCAGGGAGTCGTAGAAGAAAAGCGGCAACCCAGTCCGCAGGCGCGGCCCATGCCAAAAAAGGAAAGCCTGCTCTGCCGGGAGTTGAGCCAACAGTAAGTGAGTCAGGGCGGAGAAGTCAAGGTCGATCTGCATCTGAGGAATCCAAGACGCCCTACCTGCTCGATTCAGAAATTGCGCTCCTACTTTCGTCAAAGCGGCTTCAGCAGCGAATCCAGCTACCTGGCATGCTGCGCTCTATCCTCGCAAGCGATCATCGAATCAGTCAGATCAACTCCGCTTGCGTCTTCTTCCGGCGGGCGCGGCGGATGCACCAGGGAAACCAGAATGAAGCTGATCATCATCAACAGCAGCCACGAGCCAAACTTCGCGTAATCGACGTGCTGCCAGCCCCGCCGTTGATTCGGATAAACCCACACCGTTGCGAAGGTGCCGATGTTTTCCGCGCACCAGATAAAGAACGTCACCATGCAGAACCCCAGCAGCAAGGGCATCCGCCGCTGTTTGCGATAAGGCCGGTAATAGACCCAGGTCCGCCCGAATGCCGCCGCCGCAAAAATAAAGAGAGCGATGCGAATATCAGGGATGAAGTGGTGCGAGAAGAAATTTACATAGGTCAGGATCGCCAGCACAATCGTTATCCACCGCGCCGGAAAGCCGGTATAGCGCATATCGACAATGCGCGTTGTCCGCGCCAGATAACTGCCTACCGACGCATACATGAAGCCGGAAAAGAGCGGCACATGGCCGATGCGGAAGAAACTGCTCTCTGGATAGGTCCACGAACCGACGCCGGTCTTGAAAACCTCCATCGCCGTGCCGATGACGTGAAAAATCAGAATCACTTTCGCTTCCCGCACTGTCTCCATGCGCAGTATCAGTAGCAGGGCCTGTACGGCCAGCGCAGAGAGGAAGAGAAAATCATATCGCGCCAGTGTCGCGTGAGCCGGCCAGAACCACTTTGTCAGCAACAGCAGGCTTAACTGTATTACCCCAAACAGGCAAGCCCACCCTTGTTTGAAGCCAAAGAGAAAAATCTCCCATATGAATCCGTCCAGCCTGCTGGTTGGCGGATGATTCTCAAACCGGATGCGAATCTCATGAAACCGTGTCTTGGTGTACGCGAGCATAAAGGAATCACAATCTTGGATTCAGTCGTCGAGCATGGCTTGCCATTCCAAGCTCCTGCCAATAGAAATCAAGGGTTGTCCAGAAATGATACATGCTGTTACCGGCGCGCGCACAACGGAGATATTTCATAATTTATCGTTTCGATACATACTTCATTAACATTTCCTAACCAAGCAATGACGTGGGATGCTCTCGCGGAGACGAGAGATCCGGGCGCGCCAGCAACCACTGGAATACTTCAGAGAGCTTTGGACGGAATGCTGAACCGATCAAATTCCCCAGTCTGCGGAATGATGCATGGCGAAGAAGTGAATTGTCTGAATTGCTGTTTTCCTTCATGGATCTCTCGCTGCGCCGCCACCGGCACAATCGCTGGTAGCGGCGCAGGCACAATGAATGGCATCACGCCATCCGCCCGCCCGAGGACGGCCATTTCGGCATAGTTCTAGTGGGCGCGCCGTTTGAAGAGTTGTATCTGGAGACAGTCAGTGTCTGGGGCAGCCGGATTGCCTACACAGTCTGCATTGCAATGAGTACGCAAAAGAATTGGGTCATGCGGTATTCCCAGTGCTGCGACGAACACAGCCAATCCCAATTATTCCGTTTTCAGCCCAGTGTAGCGCAAGAAACTTGCACACAGCTCTAACCGGTCCACGAACGGCTATCGGGATCGGGAGGATTTTCCCTTTGCGGTAATCCCACATAGAAGGAGCCGTTCGTATTCTTGTATCATTTCAATACAATAATACGAATGTAATTTGCATGGTGAATGTATATCAGACGATTCTAATGTATAGAATCTCGATCATCTTCGAAATGATTAGAAGAAATTAATTTTATGTTTCGCATTAAATCACAGATCAGAAATTACTTGCCGATCTCCGCACTCCGCCGATAGAAATCACTAACGCAGCGTAAAAGTTGGAAAGGAATAACCCTTCCATCGGCCGCTGCGGGAGGCATTAGAAATGAAGTCGATTGGTTGGATATTGGGCGGTTTCACCGGGTTCCTGATGGGATCCTTTCTGATAGTTTCTCTCGGAGCGCAATCATCCTCTCTCAGTATTGGCGCAGTGAATATTGGCTCCAGCGTAACCGCAACTGCGGCTCCTGTTGCCAAGGTCGTCACTTCAGTAGAAGTGAAAGCGACAGAGGCGAGCATTCATGAGGCACTGGCTCCCTCACCAAGCATCTCTCAAGCGGAGATACTTTCTTCCGCCGGAACCTATGGTGACTTTTCCCGTTATCTGCAAGTGCTTCCAGGAGTGGTATGGAATTCTGATCTGAGCAATGAGGTTCTGGTGCGCGGCGGCAATCCGGTAGAGAACATCTTCGTTGTCGACGGGATTGAAATACCGAATATCAACCACTTTTCGCTCTCCGGATCGAACGGCGGATTTACATCCATGCTCGATGCCACTGCTGTTGGCAGCATGGAGATGCGCGCCGGAGTATACGATGCGAGTTATTCCAGCCGTCTATCCTCTTTAATAGATATTCATACGCGTCAACTGAGCAGGGGCGAAAAGGCAGGAGATATTTCAGTCGGTATTTCAGGCGCGGGCGGACTCTACCAGCGCGCTCTAAAGAACAACGGAAGTTTTCTTTTTTCAGCGCATCGCAGCATTCTCAATTTTCTGACCAACGATGTTGGCGTCAACGGTGTTCCGATTTATTCGAATTGGCTGGCTAAGATGGAAGCATCTCCCTCAAGCCGCGACACACTGACTTTCTTCAGCCTGAGCGGAGAAGACTCGATTTCGATGATGCCCTGCCCTGCGGACAGGTGGGAATCCACCACATTTCAGACAGAATACGCAGGCTGGCGCACCACTGAAGCGTTGAACTGGCGGCATGTTTTCTCTCCAGTAATGATGAGCAATTTGACCGCCAGCACGTCACTTACCCGGCAGAAGATCGGCCAGCAGCAACAGTTCGGTTATAGAAAGGTAGACGGTGCGGGCACTTGCCAGGCTGTATCGTTGGCAACTGTTTATGATGAAAACTCTCGTGATGGCTTGTCTACATTGAATTATGGCCTCAAGGCTGCTCTTCGCGGTTGGCTCATTTCCGCCGGTGTCAGTGGCCGGATGATAACTCCGGATGACTCCGTTGCTCAGCCAAGCGGAGAGCTATCTCCCTTCAACGCTAGCACCACCGCATCCGATTCAATTTCTTTCCAGCGAAAATTTTCAACCGGTCAGGCCGCAGGCTACTTAGAGGCTGAGGGCAGCCTGGGAACGCGCTGGCGGCTGCTGGCCGGTGTGCGAGCTGAGAGTTTTGCCATCTCCGGGAGTTATGCCCTCGACCCGCGCCTCTCCGCCACTTACCGGCTGAGTGCGCACCAGAGCCTTCACGCATCAATGGGCATCTCCTCGCAGTTACCGCCGATGATGGACATGATCAGCTATGCCGGCAACCACAACTTGCGTCCGATTCAGGCGCGTCAGGCAGCAATGGGCATGAGGCTGTGGCAAGGCAACTGGGGAACGTTCGATGCCGAGGCCTACGACAAACATTACTCCAAAGAGCCGGTCTCAACCGAATACCCGCAGTTGATGCTTACGAATATGATTGACACCCTTGGCCAGCAGTTTGTTTGGCTCCCGTTGGCCAGCGCGGGAACAGCGGAAGCGCGCGGCCTGGAACTGGCGCTTCGCGCACATTGGAACAACCGCGCACACGGATTAGTTTCGATAACCAGGGCGCAGACAAGCTACCGCGCGCTTGACGGCATTCGCCGGCCTGGTAACTATGATGTCCCGGTGGTAGTCAATGCAATTGGATCGGTGCGCCTTCTCCGGAGTTACAAACTCGATGTGCGCGAGACTGCCGCAAGTGGTCGTCTTTATACGCCTTTCAACTTCACCGCATCCAACGAGCAAAACCGCGGCATCTATGACCTCACCCGCATCAATGCGGCGCGTGCGCCACTCTATAACCGCCTCGATGTTGAGGTAGAGCGCCAGTTTCACGTACGCAACGGCGTCATCGACCTCCATGCTGGCGCGGACAACGTACTCAACCGCACCAATTTTCTCGGCTATGTCTGGTTGGACAATTGCCGGCAGGGTCAACCTTGCGCGGGCGGAAATGAGCCGGATGAGAAGCTAAAGCAGATGGGACTCTATCCTTCAATGTCGGTTCGCTACCGGTTTTAGATGCGTTAATCTCACTGCCGCTGATGCGGCATGAGTGGAAAGTCTCAGCGCAAGCTCATCAGCGCCGGATAGAGTTTGCGCCACTGTGTATAAGCCAGCTTATAGGTTGACTTATCGGCAGCGTCTGGTTCAATCCGCTGGGCTACCTCGATCGCTTCGGCACAGGCCTCGCCGAGATTGGCCCAGTGGCCCGCACCCACCCCGGCCATCAGCGCTGAGCCGAATGCGCCGCCCTCTTCCGCGGTCAGCACCTCCACCGGCAATCCATAAATTCCCGCCTGAATTTTCCGCCACAACGGCCCCTTGGCGCCTCCACCTCCGAGGCGAATCGTACTCACGGGGATCCCTAGCTCGGCGAAGAGCGAAAAAGTGTCTTGCAGAGAGTAGGCCACACCCTCCAGAACTGCGCGTACGAAATGAGCAGATGTGTGCGTGGTGCTGATGCCTGCAAAGGCGGCGCGGACCTCGGGGTCCAGATGCGGCGTGCGTTCGCCGAGCAGATACGGCGCCCATTCGAGTCCTTCGCTGCCGGCAGGAATTTTTGCCGCAGCCGCAGTCAGCATGTCGTAGGACTGAATCGGTTCATTCGCCGAAAAGAACGTTTCCTTGAGCCAACGGAAGCTTAACCCCGCCGACTGCGTTACGCCCATCACATGCCATAATCCGGGGACGGCGTGGCAGAAGGTATGCAGCCGGCCCTTTGGGTCGCGTGTTGGCGCGGCGGTTGCGGCAAAAACCACGCCGCTGGTGCCAATCGTCGCCGAGACCGATCCCGGTTGCAGAATCCCCATGCCCACCGCGCCCGCGCCCTGGTCGCCGGCTCCGGCAACGACTGGAGTTCCGGCGGTGAGGCCGGTCAGCCCCGCAGCTGCTTCACTGATGCGCGCGCAGACCTCCGGCGATTCATAGGCCTTCGGCAACCAGCTTTCGGGAATCCCTGCCGCTTCAGCAACCTCGCGCGACCAGCGCCGGTTCGTCACATCAAGAAGCAATGTGCCGGAGGCTTCTTGGACATCGATGGCGAATTCGCCGGTTAGCCGGTAGCGGACATAATCTTTGGGGCAGAGTATGTGCCGCGTCTTCGAAAAAATCTCCGGTTCGTGGGTTTTTACCCAGAGTAATTTGGTCAGCGTAAAGTTTGGCAGCGCAGGATTACAGGTAAGTTCGATGAGTTTTTCGTAGCCGATTTTCTCATGCAGCCAGTCGCACTCTGGTTGGGTTCTGGTGTCACACCAGATGAGGGAAGGGCGCAAGACCTGGCCGTTTTCGTCGAGCAGGACTGCGCCGTGCATCTGGCCGGTAAGCCCAATGGCGGCTATGGGTTGCAGCGGCTCAGGAGCGGAGGCGAGAGCGCCGTGGATGGCCTCGCGGGTGGCACGCCACCAGTCCTCGGGGTCTTGCTCGGCCCATCCTGGATGTAGTGTTTTAAATGGAGCATGTTCGCTGGCCGCACTGGCAATCACTTTTCCTGCCGCGTTGACGATCACGGCGCGCGTTCCACCGGTGCCCACATCCATTCCCAGAAACCACATTCGAGTCTTCCTCTCCTATGAGTAAATCGGTTTTCTCCGCCTACGAAGGATAGCACCGGAGACAGCAAGACAGCCACCTGCGATGGGGTTGAGGGGCTTTCACACGACGCAAAAATCCTTGGATATGCAGACCAAATGCCGATTTTACTCCTCCTTCTTGAAGAGTTTTCGAGGCCAAATAGGTCGCGTTTTATGTGGACTGTTTTTGGCTTTTTTGTGACGGTTTGTCACCGATTTTCGTGCTACTGTTGCGTGGTCAGAAAAACGGGAGGATTCATGACGGATGTATCGAGCGCCGACAGGCCGTGGCTGGTAATCATCGACATGCAGGAGATCTTTTCGCACCCAGACAAATGGTGGAGCGTCCCAAAGTTTCACGAGATCATTCCGGAGATTCACCAGCTTGTAGAGCATTTTCAGGACCGGACGCTGGTGACGCGCTTTGTGCGCGGGCCGGAGCCGCAAGGCTCGTGGGTGCCGTATTACCAGCAGTTTCCCTTTGCCAATGTGCCGGGGACAGACCCGATTTACGATCTGGTTCCGAAGATTGCCAAGCTGGACCACGGCGACAATCTGGTGACGATGACGACCTTCAGCAAGTGGGGCAACGAGGTACATGGGATACGCGCCAAGACGGGAAAGACTCCGCATCTGGTGTTGACGGGCGTGGCGACGGATTGCTGCGTCCTCTCGACGGCGATGCAGGCCGCCGAAGCCGGAGCGTTTGTGACGGTGGTGATCGATGCCTGCGCGGGGTCTTCGCCGGAAAATCAACTCGCAGCTGAGAAGATTCTGGTGGGATACGCTCCGCTGATCCAGATTGTCAAAGCGGAGCGCCTGCTCAAAGGCTGAGCAGTTGCCACCTGCGGTAGGGCTGGCTTCGGTTCGGGGGGGTGGAGAGAGTGCTTTACCACCCAGATCTTTGCGGCATATTGACTCTTGTATGTATTTGGAGTTCAATATGTATATACACAAGCGGTGACGGGTACGATGATGGCTGTGACGCTGACCTCAATTCGATTGGACACCAAGCTGGCCGATGAGGCCGTGAAGGCGCTGGGCGCTAAATCGCGCACTGACGCCGTGCACATTGCGCTGCGCGAGATTGTTGCCTTGAAAAACTTCAAGGCGCTGATGAAGAAGTACGGAGGCAAGGGAACCTTTGCCGGGTACGATGAGTGAGCTGATCGTCTTTGATACGTCTGTATTGATTGATCAGTTGCGCACGGATCGGCACAGTGGGCGTGTAGCAGGGCTGACCGGCGTCATAAGAAACTGCTCGGTAGTGCTTGCCGAGCTTTGGCGTGGGGCCAGTACTGCAGTGGACCGCAAAGTGGTTGAGGCGCTGGCGCGGAGCCGCCCCATCCTGACTCCGACGGAGAGGAATTGGCTAGAGTCGGGAGAGATTCTCTCCAAGATGAAGGCGGATCAAGGCTTTGAGCCGGCCAAACTCCGCGATCTGCATTTTGATGTGCTGATTGCGCTGACGGCGCGCAGCTACGGAGCAAAGCTGATTACCTCTAACCGCACCGACTTCGAGTTGATTCGCAAATACAAGAAATTTGAGCTGGAAGTCTGGTGACCGCCACCTGCGGTGCGGCTGGCAGGTTTCACCTCTGCGGGTTGAGAGGATTGCTGCGTGCTCTCGACGGCGATGCAGGCCGCTGAAGCCGGAGCGTTTGTAACGGTGGTGATCGATGCCTGCGCCGGCTCTTCGGCGGAAAATCAAGCGGCGGCGGAGAAGATTCTGGTGGGATACGCTCCGTTGATTCAGATTGACAAGGCGGAGCGATTGCTAAAAAGCTGACCACCTGCCAATTGTGATAGTGCTAGCTGGTTTCAGCTGCCGCCGAAGCCGTGCGCTCGCTGGGTGCGCTTAACCGGACGCTGACGCAGAGTCTTCAGAGGAAAACTACTCGCTATCGAGAAGTTCCTGCGCAGGCGCGTTCCTACGAATATTTGAGTAGAAGATTTCCGTTTAATATGATATTAGTTATGTAATGTTACATGGATGAGTGCATATGTCTGTTGGAAAATCGGGCAGGATAGTTCTCGAAGTAGACCCAGATCTGAAGCAGCGTGTTTATTCGGCACTCGCTCTTGAGGGTAAGACGCTAAAGGAATGGTTCATCTTGACAGCGAGCGAATATATTCGGAGACAGCAGCAGCCGAGCATCTTCGAGCATCTGGAGCGTGAGCTGTAATGAATTTCATGGTGAACGAAAGCGCGCAGAAGCTTCGGGGAGGATACTACACCCCGCTTGATCTCGCTGCCTATATTGCGCGCTGGGCGCTTGGAAATGAACCAAAATCCCTCCTGGAGCCTAGCTGCGGGGATGGCGTATTTGTGCAGGCTCTTTCCGAGATCGGATTTTCTGATGCGTTGTCTTTCACCGGATTCGAGATTTTGGAGACGGAAGCTGCCAAAGCTCGTGAGCGATGCAAGGGGCAACGGCGGCCTAACTGGACCATTCAAGGGGAGGATTTCCTCGGATGGGCCATCGACAAGATGCTGGCGCGGCGGACCGAATTCGATGCAGTGGTGGGCAATCCTCCGTTTATTCGTTATCAGTACCTTCCTGCGGAATCGCAGCGCAAGGCCGAAGCTATTTTCAAAATCCTCGGTCTGCCGTTTACCAAGCATACGAATGCATGGGTGCCATTCGTTCTGGCTTCTATAGCATTGCTCAAGCCGGGTGGCCGCCTGGGGATGATTCTTCCGTCTGAGATCATTCATGTGGCCCATGCGCAATCACTGCGGACGTACCTTGGGATGACTTGCAGTCGATTGTTGATTATTGACCCAGAAGAAATTTGGTTCGATGGAACTTTGCAAGGCGCAGTGATTCTGTTCGCCGAAAAAAAGAAGACCGCTGCGGATCATAGCGATGGCTTAGGAATCATACGGGTCAGTGGACGTGATTTTCTCAATGACAGCCCTGGTGATCTGTTTAACTCTACTGCGAGGATGAACGGGAAAACTGTTGAAGGAAAATGGACACGAGCGCTGCTTACCGCCGATGAGCGGAGCTTGCTGGATGGGTTGGTGGAGCGGCCTGACGTTCATCGGTTTGACGACATTGCGGAAGTTGACGTGGGTATCGTCACAGGTGCCAACAAGTTCTTCCTTGTGCCGGACGAGACGGTAGAGCAGTTCGGTTTGCAGGAGTTTGCGCATCCGATGTTTGGACGGAGCGAACATTGCCCCGGCGTGATCTATGACGAGCAGCAGCATCAGGAAAATGCACGCATGGGCAATCCGACGAATTTCCTCTGGTTTACGGAAGAGATTAAGAAGTCGAGCAAATCTGTTCTCGAATACATTCGACTTGGAGAAGCGCAGGAACTGCATACGCGCTATAAATGCCGAATCAGGACACCTTGGTATTCCGTTCCGTCCGTTTACACAACAAAGATCGGGATGCTGAAGCGCTCCCACGACACACCACGCCTGATCTATAACGGGCTGGATGCCCTGACCACCGATACGGCCTATCGGATCAATACCGCAGCGACCGCGCCTGAAAAACTGATCTTCTGCTTCCTGAATGCACTAACTGCTCTCAGCGCCGAGCTTGAAGGAAGGCATTATGGCGGCGGCGTGCTGGAACTTGTGCCATCGGAAATTGAAAAACTGCTTGTTCCGCTACCCACTTCAGTACTGCCAGCTCTGCGAAAGCTTGATACGCTCGTGCGAAAGTCGAATGTTGCGACGGTTCTCGAAGAGCAGAATGGAAAAATACTTGGAGCGATGGGCATTTCACAGTCAGATCAGGATTCGTTATTGGCCGCTTGGCTTCGCTTAAAGAATCGCCGGCAGCGCCTGAAGACTGAGGAAGAGGCTAGTCAATCTCTAGCTTGAAATGCGTCGGATCGAACTCGTCGCGGTAAATCGCTAACGTCCGGTCAATTAGATCCGGGCGGGCTATATGTTCGCGCGCAGGCCCCCAGCTTAGACGCGTCAAAGCATTCCGCTGTCTATGTGATTCTTCTTTGGAAGTGGTATGACGAATACGCAGATCGAATTCACCGTAGTTAATTCCTTTAAGGACCAATTGAAATTTTGCATGAGCCTCGTCGACGGTCTTCGATCTCCGTGTCCAATTGAGTCCCGAGAAAACTTCTTCGCGGAAATAGATCCGGTGGTCTACACCCTTTGGTAATAGGCCCTTGTCAAGGTTCACCGATCCCGTCAGGTGGGTTCCAGGTCTGTATTCGATATTGAGATCGCGCCGCTTGAGTGGCTTACTTTCCCAAACTAAATAAAATGCGCCCGCAAGTTCATTCGGTGAATTTGTCGGTATCGATCTCGGCTGCGCCTCAACCCATTTACGGGCAATACTCGCAATTCGCAGAGGTGATACTCGATGCAGGTCCATTGGCGGAAGATCGTCGCGCACGCCCTTTTGCAGGCTACTCTTCACCGGCGGTGCGGGTCTCAACCGTTCATCCACGAGACGGCCTGATTCAAATAACTCGTCGGCATGTTTCTCGTCCCTGATCAGGAAGACATGTTGAGGGTGCTTCTTGAGCATCTCTTCAAAGGAATCGACGACCTTCAGTTTGTAATTTTTGTCGGCCGCATTTGATAGGTTGAGATTCAGACAGGTGCTGGCTTCGATATTGTTGTGTAATCCTCCGAAGGTGAGGTTGGCACTGCCAATGATGACCTTTGCCTGGATGGCGCTTGCGGCCAAATAGAGTTTGGGATGGAAGATGACACCACGAGATCCGGTATCAACAGCGTAAAGCTTGACCTTCATCTCCAAGAGGTGTTTGACAGCCTGAATAGAAGTAATGTCATTCCGAATGCCAATAAAAAATCTTGCTCTGCGGGCGAAGGGCTTGATCGCATCTTCGATGGCTTCAAGGCCCGGTTCCTTCACGAACGCAACGCTCACCAATACTTCAGTCGCGCCTGGAAGTGCGAGCAAGTCCTTAAGAGCCTTGGCGTGGTTCTCTGTCGTGACCGCCTGAAGAATGAAATCAAGTTCTGCCATAGTTCTCACAAAAGTAGGAATCCCATTTGGGATTAGATTTATTGTTTCAAAATGATACAGGAGTGTTCCTCAACGCGATACATCTCACTTTTGAGAGTTCTTCGGAATTGCGGAACCGAATCGTCAGGCTACAGAATTCCCGCGATGCGGGACGATGGGTCAGGTTGTGACCAATCGCACAGGCGGGGAGCGGGTGTGGGGGGAGAATAGAGGCGTGGGGCGGTTCTTGCGGGGGATTGTCAGACGCAGGTCCTTCGCTTCGCTCAGGATGACAGCGTAGTTGAGTGGGGCCATGTGAGGGAAGGATAAACGCAGGTCCTTCGCTGCGCTCAGGATGACAGCAGAGTATTGTTCAGGATGACAGCAAGTGTTGGGAATCATGCAGGGCTGGTTATGACAGCAAGGGTTTGGTAAGGAGAGGGATTGAGATGAGCGATCTTGCACCGTTGGCAGAGGGCGTTGCGGTTGACCCGTTGGTGGGTCATCCGGCGGATTACCATGTGTTTCATCAGTTTATTGAGCGCTGCAAGAATCTGCCGGCGATTACGACCGCGGTGGTGTGGCCGCTGAGCGGCGTGGCGCTGAAGGGCGCGGTGGAAGCGGCGCTGGAGGGGTTGATTGAGCCGACGCTGATTGGCGATGAGGCGGAGATCAAGGCGCTGGCGGTGAAGATTGGCGTCGATGTTGGGCCGTATCCGATATTGCAGGCGGCGACCGAAGCGAAGGCCGCGGAGCTGGGCGTGGCGATGTGCCGCAGCGGCAGCGCGCAGGCGATGATGAAGGGCAGTCTGCACACCGATGAGCTGATGAAGGTGGCGATGCAGCGCGATACGGGGCTGCGGACGACGCGGCGGATCAGCCACGTGTTTGTGATGGATACGCCGGCCTATGCGCGGACGCTGCTGATCACCGACGCGGCGATCAATATTACGCCGGAGCTGGAAGACAAGGTTCATATTGTGCAGAACGCGATTGATCTGGCTCATGCGTTGGGGATTCCGGAGCCGAAGGTGGCGTTGCTGTCGGCGGTGGAGACGGTGAACCCGAAGATTGCTTCGACGCTGGACGCGGCGGCGCTATGCAAGATGGCTGACCGGGGGCAGATTACCGGGGGGATTCTGGATGGTCCGCTGGCCTTTGATACGGCGGTGAGCGCGAAGGCGGCGTCGATCAAGGGGTTGGTGTCGCCGGTGACGGGCCAGGCGGATATTTTGGTGGTGCCGGACCTGGAGAGCGGCAACATGCTGGCTAAGCAGTTGGAGTATCTGGGCGGCGCGCAACTGGCGGGGATTGTGCTGGGGGCGCGGGTGCCGACGATTTTGACGAGCCGGGCGGACTCAGCCGAGACGCGGCTGACAAGCTGCGCGGTGGCGGTGCTGCTGCACTATGCGACGCATCCGGCGGTGAAGGTGTAACTCGGTGGTTGATTGATTCCTGTGGGCAAGGCCGGCGCTGGGATGTCTCCAGCGCCGGTTTTGCGTTTGGGTGCTGGGAAGTGCGGCTAGTTTTCGAGGTATTCCCAGTACGAGTCGGATAGCTCGGCGCCTAGCTCGTTGATCATGCGGCGGGCGGCGCGTTCGACCTCTTCGATTTGGCCGTGGAGATAATCGCGGGAGCGGGAGATGGCGACGACGGCGATTGTAGCGGAGCGCCATTCGACGGCCTCATCCATCTCGGCGACAGAGATGTTGAAGCCCTGACGGAGCTGGTCTTTCATGGAGCGGACGACCTGGCGGCGGTCTTTGAGGGACTGGGCGTGCTCGATGCGGATTTCGAGAGTAAGCTGGGCGACTGGCATGGGGTCACGGCTTTCCGGCCGGCGCGGGTGGAGTTACTTTGGGAGGGTCGGCAAGGTACTCGTCACCGGTGCGGGCAAGTAAGATTGAGCGGCGGTCATCGAGGAGCTTCAATTGATTTGTAACTTCGAGATACTCTTTCTTTTGATCGGGAGTTAGTTCCGGTGCCGGCGGTTTGCTTAGTTTGTCTAACTCATTGAGCCTTGCCTGCAAGCGGGGCATCTCGCGGTCTATGAGGATGGGACGAATGATCTGCGTTTTGGTGTGGCCGCGGGCGATCTCATTGCGGTTATTCTCTGCCCAGACGGGGAGAATGCCGACTTTGCCTAACTCAACGCGAATGCCCGCGGGGCCGTAGTCTTTGCGTACGGCGGAAAATTTCGCAATCAGCTCATCGCGCGGGTCGCCTTCTTTATCCGGCATCACTCCATCGACATAACTCCGCGATTGGTTGGAAAGGAAATTACCCAACGAGTAAAAGATTACTGTGTTGCGCCCATCGGGGGTTTGGTAACTCTCGACCGGCTGCAGAACGTGTGGGTGATGACCGACGATCACCGATGCTCCTGCGTCGAGGATCTGGTGCGCGATAGCGACATCTTCATCTTTGGGAGCGGGGGCGTACTCGATGCCCCAGTGGATGGAGACGACGAGAAAATCGCATTGGGCGCGCGCGGCTTTTACGGCGGCGATAACTCCGGCCTCGTCCATGCTGGCTGCATCGCCGACGCCCGGCTCGCCCGCGTAGGGGAAGAAGTTGACATGCGGCTGGTCAGGAGCCTCGGGGTTGCGGCTGCCGTTGAGCCAGCGGGTCATGCCCAGCCAGCCGACCTTGATGCCGTTCTTCTCGACGATGACCGGTTGCCAGGCAGTGGCGGCAGTATCGCCGGAGCCGGCAAAGATGAGGCCCTCGTCGCGCAGATGCTGGCGGGTCTCGGCAAAGCCGGCCCAGCCCTGATCCATAACGTGGTTGTTGGCGAAAGAGACGATCTTGATGCCGCTGGCCTTGAGACCTTCAAGGAGCGCGATGGGCGCGTCGAAGAGAAATGGTTTTGTCCCGTGCGAGTGCTGGGGTGCGACCGGAGTTTCGAGGTTGACGAAGCCGTAATCGGCCTGGGTGAAGATGTCGTTGACCGCACTGAAGAGCAAGGCCCAGCCCTGCGCGCCCTCCCCTGCGCCAGCGGCTGCGGCGCGGACAGCTTCGTGGGGAATCACATCTCCAGCGACGGCGAAGCTAACCGCGCCTAGTTCGCGGGGATAGGTGACAACGGCGACGGCGGCTTTGTGCCCATGCAGTGCCGGCGACAAAGCGGCAAAGACCACTGAGCCAGCCAGGAGCAAGAGGACGCAACCAGCGAGCAATGCCGATTTTGAGAAGGATCGAGTGTATAGAGGCCGGAGACGCGCCCGCAAGAGTTGGGTTGAGATCAAGGCTGCGGCCCTTTCGGCTGGTCTTGGTCGGGCTGATTCCGGCTCGCGTCTATGCGGTTGGCCAGGGTGTGCAGTGAGTCCGCCGCGGTGCGCAGCGCGGAGATGGATTCCTTACGTACCTGTGGAAGCACGTCATCGTTCACATAGTTGACGGCGTGCCTGAGTTCTGTTTCGATCCGGGCAATTGTTTCATCAAGGCGTTGGCCGACGGTGGGGCCTGGAGACGGATTCTCACTCATGTGAAGTACCTCTTCCCCAAGTCTGAGCGGCGCGGCGCGGCGCGTCAACTGCCGAGTGCGATTCTGTGCCGCAAATGGCAGAATCGAGCATTCTGCGCAGGGGAACCGCGGAACCCGCCTGCGCTGCGGGTAACACTTCTCAGCTCCGCTTCGTCCAACTGGGGTGTGCGGACAGTCCGCCGGTTTTTCGTTTGCCGAGAGTTGGCAGATGGGCTGATAGTGTTTTGAGATAAACTCTTGACCAACCAGTGAGGATACGGCCTTTGCAGAGCCGGTGGATGGATTGCATCTCAAATAGACCTGACGGCTGGTTTGCCGCTTCACGGCGATTCGGCTGCTGTTTTCTGGTCCTAGTGGTGGCGGCTGGCGTTGCTGTGAGCCGGGCGCAAGAGGCTCCGGCGACTGGAGCAGCGACGCAGCAGCCGAGCTTACCAGAGGCTCCGCAGCCGCAAACGGTTCCGCAGGCCAAGGCGCAGGCGGAGGGGCCGTGTCCGGTGGCTGCACCGGGTACGGCCGCGGCAGCGGTCGCGACGAATCCAACGGCGACGGCCGGCGGTGTGGCAACGAATCCCTGCAAACCAGAGAAGCGGATCAACTGGTATGACCGTTTTATTGATGGGCCGCAAGTGAAGCCGCTCAAGCCGAAAGAGAAGCTGTGGCTGGCGGTGCGCAACATGGTGGACCCCTTCAACGCGCTGACAATTGTGGGCGAAGCGGGCATCGCGGTTGGCTCTGACCCAGATTCGGTGTACGGGCCGGGGATGCCGGGGTTTGGGCGCTATGTGGGCGTGAGTTATACGCAGGATATCTCGGGTGAATTTATCTGCACCTTTCTGGTTCCGTCGATTGTGGGCCAGGACCCGCATTATCACCGGATGCCGAATGCGTCGATTCCGCGGCGGGCCGGGCACGCGATTTTACAGGTGGTGTGGACGCAGGGTGACAACGGCAAAGGGATGCTGAATTACGGGGATATTGTCGGCGCCGCCGCCACAGATGAGATCGGCAACCTGTACGTGCCGGGACGGGAGACCAACCTGCCGGCCAGCGCGGAGCGCTACGCAACGGGATTGGCGACAGCCCCGATTGATAACTTTGTCTCCGAGTTTCTGCCGGATGTGGCCCGGCATATCCATATTCAGATTGTTGTTATCCAACGGATCATCAATCAGGTGGCCAAGCAGGATGGGGTGGCGGGGCCGTGAGTGCGGGGAACTGAACAATCTGGTGGGACTTATCTAGGCTTACGTCCTCGGCGGCGCCGTTAACGGCTTCGATCGCTGCAAGACGACCTGCCAGAAGAATCCGTTTTGAAAGGCCAAAAGCGCGAATGAAATCACCTGCACCGGCTGGAAGGTTTCGGTGCCTTGTAAGGAGCCGATGAGGGGGATTAACAAAAGCGGAGAAATACAAAGTGGCTTCGCAAAATCCAGCCAAGAGAAGTTTCCGCGCAGGAAGAATATGTACCTCGCTGCAACGCCGAGAAGGATGGCGGGAAACATCAGCGCCACTACAAGCAGAGAGGAACTCCCAGAGCCGAAGGTGACATAACCTGCGCTGGCGCTGGCCAGAAAAATGTCCAACACAATCAGCAGGAGAAGCGGCAGGAGTTCGAGGAGAAAACGCTTATAGGCGCGCGACCTCAGCAAATCGATGAGAATCGTAATGAGGTAAAGCGCAGCGCAAGACTTGATGATTTCTGCGGTTGTCATATGCTTACTGTTTCATCTCCTTTAGTCGTTCGATTGCGTGTTCTTCTCCCTTAGCCGCTGCCCTTTGATACCAGAGACGTGCCCATTGGTAATCTTGAGGAACTCCCTGGCCCTGTTCATACAAAAGTCCTAGGTTAAGCATGGCAACTCCATTGCCTGCTGCGGCAGCCTTCTCAAACCACATGCGCGCCTGCTTGTAATCTATCGCGACGCCGTCGCCACTAGAATAAATTGCCCCCAAGTTGATCATGGCTTCCACATTACCACCGATCGCAGCCTTCTCGTATAGCCTGCGTGCTTGGGCCTTGTCTTGAGCTACACCGTATCCCTGCGCATAAAGGTATCCTAGGTTGAACATCCCGTTCGCACTGCCCGCGGCAGCAGCCTTCTCATACCACTGATGCGCCTGTTGATAATCTTGTGTGACGCCTAGTCCCTGGCCAAATATACTGCCAAGATTGTTCATGCCTTCTGCGTCACCAGCATTAGCTGCTTTTTCAAACCACTGACGCGCTTGTTTGTAATCCTGCGGAAGGCCGCGGCCTTCACTATACATATAACCCAGGTTGCTCATACCAACCGCGCTACCAGCAGTCGCTGCCTTTTCGTACCATTTAGCAGCCTGCTGATAATCCTTCTCTACCCCATTGCCGCTCTCATAGAGTGAACCTAAATTGCCCATGCCTTCCGCGCTACCGGCGATGGCTGCTCTCTCGAACCATGTGCGTGCCCACTGATAATCGCGACCAACTCCCTGACCCCGGGTATACAGGAGCCCCAGGTTATTCATTGCTCCGGCGTGACCTGCATCCGCAGCTTTGTCATACCACTTACGCGCCTGCTGATAATCCTTTACAACCCCAAGCCCTCTTTCGTATGAAAAACCAATGTTGAACATCGCGTGAGAATCCCCAGAAGACGCCGATTTGTCCCACCAAAAACGCGCTTGCTTGAAATCACGAACTACCCCTTGGCCCGCAGCATAGAGCGCCCCAAGATTATTCATGGCGCTTAGATTTCCAGCCTCTGCGCTTTCAGAGAAAGCTCGAAAGGCTTCCTCGTTATGACCTTCCCTCAAAGCCGACAACCCTTTCTCGTAAAGATCGTTTTCCGCGATCCCGAATGTCTGTGCAGACCCGGGATTCCACGGCTTTGAGTTGCCCAACTTGGCTTGTTGGCTTCTATTCAGAAAAAAGAACTCTCCTACGCTGCCGTTAAGCGAGATGTCACCTTCCATCGGATTTTGCGCGCCGTGCGTTGCGTATGGAATCTCTTGATGAAGGTATGAATCCAATTCGTGGTATGTCACAATTCCGTCGCGAGGTGACGTGTCAGCAGCACCTTCCAGTCCCGCAAATATTTTCTCGAAAAACACGCTCCCCGGACCCACCGCATCCAATTGAAAACTCTGCTGATTCGTCCTGCTTGCCATAATGGCGTGAGCACCGCGTTCACCTGGACCTAATGGGTTAACTCCGAATGTCTTTCGTCCCAGAAATGCACCGCTCTGGCATGAATTGATGAGCACTAAAGTCTTTTCCGCTTGAGCAATATCCGGCAATATGAGCGTCCGTAAGATATCCAAGCCAATTCGGTTGACCTCGTCTTTCACCGTTGTTGCCGAACTTGTGAGCAAGAACCCCCTCGCATCATTGGCCGAGACATCCGCGTACCCGTGTCCACTAAATGCCAGCAGGAAACGCGCATGTGGCGAGTTTTTAAGGTGGGCTGGAAAATACGTTTGTAGGAAGTAGTTAAGATTTTCGAAGTTAAAGTCGCCATCTTTGAGGACAACGATCTCATCAAAGTGTTCCTGTTCTTTCAAATATCTCTCTAGCTTTTCAATATCCACGGCAGCTGGCCTCAGAGACCTCTCGGCTTCGGCGAAATTCGGAAACTGGGTAACGCCGATAATGAGTGCGTAACTACGGCCGACGGGGAGACTGCTTTGGCCGGCGAGGTTCAGTGCTTTTTCGTATAATGGTCGCCGGTCTGCATATTGAAAGAAGAGGCGTTTATATTGCTGAGGAACATCTGGACCCGATTGTGCATGTCCGCAGAGGGGCACGGCCGCAACCAACAGGATATGAAGCAAAGCCTGGCCGCAGCGCGAACTCACAGAATGGCCTCCAGATTGGCGGACTGACTTGCCGACCTAAAGTGAATTTGGGATGGCAAATCTTGCGTATCGCAATTTATACCACGTTTGCAAGCCTGCTTGCGCCAGCCTGGCAGTGTATTTGCATCCAGGACTTCCTTCAATTAAATCGTAGCTATAACTGGCGCGGCCTCGCGCTTCACTGCTCGTCAACCCCTTGAATCAGTTCCTGAAAGGCGGCCATTGCTGGAGAGACCCACTTATCTTTGTGCCACAAAATATGGGTGGCGATGTCCAGCGATGGTCCGGCCCAGGCCAGCGCCTTGAGCTGGTGTTGGCGCAGCTCGCGCGAGACAACGATGGCTGGAAGCAGCGCAAGCCCCATGCCGGCAATGGCGCACTGTTTGATCGCCTCCACGCTGGAGAACTCCGCCACGTTGCCGGGACGAATGTTCTCATGCGCCAGCAGTTGGTCGAGTTTTGCCCGGTAACTGCAACCGGCCTCGGTGAGCAACAGCATCTGTCCAGCCAGGTCACCGGGCTTGACCGTTTTGCGGCTGGCCAGCGGGTGAAGGGTATCGCTCAACAGGAAAACCCGTTCCGTGCGCAGGCGGATGGACTTGAGGGCAGGGTTCGGTCCGCCATCGGACATCTGGATGGCGATATCCAACTTGCCGGTTTCGAGCATCCAACCGACGGTCGTATCCGAGTAGGGGCTGAAGATCAGCTCGACATGCGGAAAGCGGCGGCGATAGGCGCGCAGCACCTGAGGCAGGCGGTAAGTGAGCACACTCTCCGGCGCGCCGATGCGCAGGGGGCCGCTGGGCGCGGTTCCAGCCTGCAAGGCGCGCTGGCCCTGCTCCATGGCGCAGAGGGCCTGCTCGGCATAGGGCTGAAAGCGGCGGCCCGCATCGGTCAGCATGACGCGGCGGCCCAGGCGGTCAAAGAGCGGCAGGCCAAGCTCGTCTTCCAGCGCCTTGATCTGCGCGGTCACATTGGACTGCACGGTGTGAATCAGTTCCGCGGTGCGCGTGAAGTTGAGCTCTTCGGCCAGGATGCGAAAGATTTGCAGTTGGCGTACTTCCATCGATCCATCTCCGATTCAGATGCAATTCATCCTATCAATCTATTGGACGGATAGCAATTCCAGCCTCAGACTCGGGTCATGAGAGTTCAAAATCTTCACCGCATCGCAATATTCTTGAATTCGCTGTTTTTCGCTCTGCCGCTGGTTTTGCGCGGCGCATCGTGCGCGGCGCAAGACCGGGTTGCGGGCGAGAACGCGAATCCTGCTTCCACCGCGCAGACCACGCTGGTGATCTTCAGTGACCGGCCCATCCCGGACGGTCTATGGCCTGCGCTGGTGACGGCGCTGCGCAAAGAGCTGGCCTCGGGTTCACCACAGATTCAGGCCCTCGTTGGCCAGAGAGTTGATCCGGTTTCTGGCACGGGTTCCGCTACGTCTTCGATTGAAATTGTCCACGGAGAGACGATCGGCCCTAGCGGGTTGATTGCGGACAATCCTATTTCGATCTACCTTCACGGAGAATGCAAGATAACTCCCCGGCCAGGGCAGCCTTTCTCCTACGCGACCTCTGTACCGGGATCTACTCCACTGGGCTGGGTTCAGAGCGACCACGGACGCATTGAGCCCTTTGCCCATGTGGAGTGCGATCCGCTGGGAAAGATGCTGGCGGTTCAGGCCTCTGGTCTCAATCGCGATCAGCGCAACCAGTTGATGGCGGTCGCGATTGCGCGTGTGATCGTGCATGAGTGGATCCACATCGCAACGCAGAACCCGCGCCATACGGAGAGTGGGATCAGCAAAGCTCAGTTCAGCGTTGCGGACCTGCTGGCGCACCCCGATAAGCAGCCTGTTGCGCGGGGCACGCGGCTGCATAAGGCAACTGGAGATGGCTTGTAATGAGACGAAGCTCCGTTGGCCGGTTCCGTTCCCAGTCCAGCATCGGCGGCATGAAATCGCGGCTGCGCCGTAAGCGTTCAGCAGTAAATCGGCGGTACACTTACATCCATGCCGCGTACCGGATTGATTGTGGAGTTTTTGGTGTTGTTTGTGGCTTTGCCGCTGGGGTACCGGTTTTCGCCGGTGCGGATACCGGCGCTGCCGCTGCTGTGGCTGGTGGCGGGGTATGCTCTGTGGCTGCTGTTGAGCGACGCGCGCTTTGACCGCAGGCTGCTGTGGAATGCGGCGGCGCTGCCCGGACGGATGGATTGGATACTGGGCATCTTTGTTGTGGTGGCGCTCACCATCTGGCTGGGGGTGCGTTGGGTTGCTCCCGATTTGCAATGGAATTTTTTGAGGCGGAGTCCCGGGTTCTGGGCGGTGGTGATGGTGGCGTATCCGTGGTTCTCGGTCTATCCGCAGGGATTGCTGTACCGGGCGTTTTTCTTTGAGCGGTATCAGCCGCTATTTCAGGGGAAGTGGACGATGATTGTGGCCAGCGCCGCGGCTTTTGCCTTTCTGCATATCATCTTCCGCAACTCTCTGGCCGTGGGGCTGACCTTTGCCGGAGGATTGCTGTTTGCGGCGCGGTATGCCGAGACCGGGTCGCTGGCGACATCGAGCTTTGAGCATGCACTGTATGGATGTTGGATGTTTACCGTGGGGCTGGGAGAGTATTTTTATCACGGGACGGTGCGGGATGTGGGGGCTTCGCTGTCGCGGTGAGAGTTACATACGACCGAGGGTCCTTCGCTTCGCTCAGATGACAACCGTGGAGTGGGCTTCGCTATTTCCCAGGTCCCTCGTGAGGAAGATCGGGCACCCGCCTTTGGGAGGTTCTGCATGGAATGCAGTGACTCAGCGCTTGGAAGCGCGGGTTTGGTGAACTACGAGAATCCGACCTTTCCTATCACCGTCGGTGATCCGGACATATACCGTGAAGTGATCCATCCCTTCCTTGACAATGGTCAGGCCATCAAAATATAAAGCTCGATCTGTTCTCTGGATTAACCTATGGCGAACAAACTCGTTCTTTTCCTCCCAATTTGCGAGATCGCCCGAGAAATGTTTGACACGAAATTCGAGAGACCCATTTACTTCAACCATGTCGTTGATTTCGTAGAACCAGATAGAGCCGTCTTGTCCCCAGCCCCTGGAAAATCCCGGCATATGACCACCCACAGGCTGGAATGCAGTGTACTGCTGCATGCCGCCTTCGAGATTCCCCTTCCACTCGCCCACCAACCACCGTATGTCATTTATCTTGGCTGCAGGACTAACGCTGCCGTCGGTCCAAGTGCGCACCATTGAATTCGGTGAGGGGTTCTGGGCGAGAGTCACTATAGGCAGGATTCCCAGCAGTAGTATGATTTTCGACCAAAGCGACATACAAATCCGACCTCTCTTCAGAAATGCGGCTCGGCGGTGGTTCATGTATCAATCTACTACCGGAGGTGGGTCCCCCGGACTTTTCGCATTTGGGGTCTGGCAACCTGCATTCTTTCCCATGTCCCGAATGCGAGGGACATGGGGTACCCAGTTCTGTGATGTTGTTCAGAGTGTCTACGTTGAGAAACTAAATTCACTAACTCAACTTACTTGGCGGCGCTTTCTACCGGCTTGACGGAGCTGAAGGGAACTTCGAGCGTACCAACCTTATGCGAGGTTGGATCGTAGAGTCCGGTGCGCAGCCAGAACTGGCCTTTGGGTACATCGACGAAAGAGCGCATCTGCAGGCCGGTCTGCTGGAAGACGGCGTAGACGTCTGGCTTGATTTTGAGGTTGGCGAGTTTGATCTGGCGGCTGGCGGCTTTGCCGTAGGCGTCATAAACGAAGAGCGAAATATAGAGCGAACCGTTGTAGGTTCCATCGGGGGCCAGCTCCAGATGGACATCTTTGAGATCTACGGCGAAATCGACTGTGTAGCGGGTGAAGGGGCCTTTGATCTTTTCGTCAGCAGTGGGCGCGGGCGCGGATGCCGCCTGATCGCCCGGGGCGGGTTGGATGAGCACTTTGTAGAGAATCTGCTCGGCTTCGGGCAGACCAAAGTCCATGAAGGGGCGCAGAGAGTCGGCGGGTTTTTTGGCCTCGACGACGCGGGTAGCGCCAGGGAGGACCGCATCGTCGGCAAAGTAGCCGCGGCGGAAGGATAAGTTATATCTTCCTCCGGCGACCTTGACGTCGATAGTGCGGTAGAGGCCGTCCATCTTGGAATTCGCGGGGCTGTAAGAGAGGGTGTAGAAATCGGCGCTGGAAGCGATGACGTCTTTCATGGCCTCGGCCAGGCCGTTGGTCTCCATGTAGGCCTTGCCGCCGGAGCCGCGCGCCATCTCATCCATTACGGTGAGTTCGCCGGCGTGGGCGCTTATCGCATTGGCGGAGCTGTTGAATTGCGTTGCATTGAGCGCCTGAGTGCTTTGCACGCTGAGCGGGAGCTGGTTTTCCGCCTGATAGAACTCGTCCGTGTGGGCGCCGCGAACATCGACCGGGTAAAGGGCGATGCGCGCGCTGGTGAGTAATTGCACAGTTTTAATGACCTGGTCCTCAGAGCGGGAAGACGGCTCAAAGACGCCGGGGTCGCCGGCAAGCAGCGTGGAGGGGCTGGTCGTGGAATCGCCGGTGCCGGCAGAGAAACTGGGATTGCCGCCCATGAGCACTTGCTGGGAAGAGTTGCCGCCGAAAATCTGCGGGAACGATCCAGCGAGCCAGATGACGTTTTTGCGGCCCGGGAGCGTGGCCAGATATGCGCCCAATTGCTGCAGACCAGTGAGCGTTCTCATCTCGCGGTCGGCCTCGCGGGAGTAGTCAGTCTCCTGGAAAAAGTCGGAGAGAGCGGCAATCATCCCTGCCGGCGCAAGGGAAGTGGTGGTTCCGCCGCCGGTGGTGATCGGCTGCGCCATCAGTCCGATCATGTTTTGCTGGGCGTTGTCTTCGCCCTGGGTTTTGAGTAGGAGGGAGGGAGCAACCTCAAGGTTCTTTTTGTTGTTGATGGCCGCGAGCAGCACCGAGGGGTCGTCTGTAAATCCCTGTACAAGCCGCAGGCCGCCGGCCAGGGTATAGATGGCCAGCCGCGAGCCGGGACGAAGGCTCTTTAGGAATTTGAGGGCCTGGGAGTGCATATAGCTCTGATCGGCGACGGGAGTGTTGAGCGAGTCCAGTAGCAGAACAGTGACTGCAGGCGGTGTGGGAAATGGAGAGAAATTGCTGAAAACATTGGGCGGGAGAGTAGGCAACTCGGCGGACTCAGAGGGAGGGGTACCGACATGCTCTTCAAAATAAGAGATACTCTGTGGCTTGCCCTGCTCGAGCAGTGTAAAAGCATCTTGCTTGAGGCCGCTAACCGGATTTCCGTTCTTATCGGTAACAATGACGTCAACGAGGACGGCGCGGGTAGTAACACGCACGGTGGGAACGGGCTGTGCGGGGGGCGCGGGGTTCTGATCCGCATTCTGATCAGCGGTTTGGGCCAGCAGGTTGGGAGCAATCACGAACGTCCCTGCAAGCAGCAATGCAAATACGCCTGAATGCTTCATTCGATGGCCTCCTCGAATGGAGCCAAGCGTACCACAACGCAGGAACGATTGTCCCGGCTTAGATCTTCCGTTTCCGTGAAATGAAAATTCTGATTGTCGAAGGAACTCGATTGTGTGTAGAGTTCATATGCGTGGACTCGTTTCCCCTATTCGAGTTCGCTGCAACGGGATCCATTGTTCACGGAGAGGCAACTTCGGCTGCCGCCGGTTTACGCCGCAGCGATTTGCATCTCAACTGGTGGTCGCGATGCGCAGACTTCTACTTGCCGTACTCCTCGCAATGCTGGCTCTGCCAGCCTGCGCGGCCAAGCGGTTGACGGTGGCGCAACTGGAGCAGAAGTTGACCGCGCTCAGCCAATCGCATCGCGATGATGCGGCGATGGTGATGCAGCTTGCAGAGTTGGAACTGACTGAGCGCCTGACCGAGACTACATTGGAACGGCTGCAGACACAGATTCCGATGGGGCCGAAATCCGCACTGGCGATTCGGTTGATGGCCGACCAGTCCGCATTGCTGGACCCGCCCGCCGTTGAATTTCCGGCAGCGGCATATCCCGATGCCGTAACCCAGGCACACTTGCTGGACGCTGCGCGACACTATGTGATGGAGACGATTCCGCGGCTGCCGAATCTAATTGCCACGCGGACAACCTATTCCTTCGACGATTCGCCGCAGGCCTTGAAAGAAAACTATCTTCCGGTGCGAGCGGGGTTTCATCCGATTGCCAAGTTCAGCCAGGAAGTGGCCTTCAACGACAGCAAAGTCACAGATGCGCCAAGCCCGGCCCAAGACGAGCCGGTGAGCAAATCGGACATTGCTGTTAACAGTAGATCTGTCCAACCACCAGTGCAGTTGGGCATTCATCCGGGAAGCGCGTATGGATGGGCCACTGCGCTGGTGATGACGGACTCAGCCAAAGGGAAAATTACCTGGAGCCACTGGGAAAAGAAGGCCGACGGTTTGCTGGCAGTCTTTCATTACGTTGTGCCCCCGGCGGCTTCCCATTATGTAGTCAGTTATTGCTGCGTCAAGGCGACATCGCCGGCAATGCTTCAGTCGGACAGGAGGAGGCTAGGAACGCCGGGCACCATGGATACTATCGAACAGCAGCCACTTACGGAGAAACCGGGCTATCACGGCTCAATCATGATCGATCCGGCGACGGGAGCCATTCTCCGCATCACGATTGATGCAGATATGAAGATCGGCGATCCACTGGCGCGCGCGGCGTTTGTTGTTGAGTACGGGCCGGTGGTGCTGGGCGACCGGGCTTCGATCTTTCCCGTATGGAGCTTGACGCTCTCCGCTGAATCGACCAACCCTGCGGTGGTTCAGAAAGAACCTCCGGCGCGGGTCCTGAATGAAACTACTTTTTCTCATTACCACCGGCTGGGTACTTCGATGCGGGTGGTCGCGCTGCCGGAGGGGAAGGAAAACGGCGGTGCGCCGGGTGCATTGGGACCGGGTACGGGTGCGCAAACTACGCCTGTTTCTGCGGATGATCCGGCGACAAATTAAACCTAGCATCAGCGAAGAGTTCTGCTGCCGCTGCTATGATCTTTCTGGCAGCGGAGCGCTCCAAGCCGGGATCGGTTCGAAGCATTTGTTTCGGCTAGTCCCTCTCTGGGGATACCCCAGGGGAACGTGAAGTACTGGAGTTTCGTCGCGAGACCGGTGCTGCGCGCTGCGCAGATCAGGTCACGCAAGGTCAGACTCGTTGGAGCGCTTCGCTGTCATGCAACCAGAATGAGCTCATCCTTTTATTCGGCGCTGGCCAAATCGATTCTTGCGGCCGAGATGGCCGTTGATCCCATTGTGGATCGCGCAGCCAGAACTCTGGGCAAGCGCTGGCGATGGTTGAGGCCGCTGGCACGCCGCTACTTGGCGACCTTTGTTGCGCAACACCAGCCGCGGTTGAAAGATGTAGTCAGGTTTCTCATTGCGGATGAAGGGATCGGGCGGGCACGGAGAATATACAGAGACAAGGTCAGGATTGCCGAGTGGGTTCATGCGCCTTTTCAAATGCTGCCTGTAGCGGCTGCTACCGAATGGAAGATTCCTGCGATAGAAACGGTGGGCGGGCTTGCGGACTGGCTCTCTCTCACGCCCGGTGAGTTAGAATGGTTTGCCGATCTCAAAAGGCTTGGCGCGCGGCTGGGTCAGGGAAAGATCGATAGCCCGTTGAGTCACTACCACTACCGCATATTGTCAAAGAATTTCGGTAGTATTCGAGTTATCGAAGCGCCCAAGCCGAAGCTCAAGGAATTACAGCAGAAGATACTGAAAGAAATTCTCAATAACATTCCTTCTCACTCAGCGGCGCATGGATTTGTTGCGGGACGGTCCATCAAAACATTTGCTTCCGCGCATGTGGGTAAGTGCGTCGTGCTGCGAATGGACCTGAAAGACTTTTTCCCTTCGATCTCTTGCGCTCGGGTTCAAGCATTCTTTCGCATTGCCGGTTACCCTGAGCCGGTGGCTGATTTACTCGGAGGAATTTGCACAAATGCCGCGCCACGCGCTCTTTGGTCGAAGTTACCGCGAGGCATTGAACCGGCCCTGTTGGGAGAGATACGCAATTTATATTCCTGGCGGCACCTTCCGCAGGGCGCGCCCACTTCGCCTGCATTGGCGAACCTATGCGCGTATCGCGTGGATTGCCGATTGCAGGGATTGGCGGATTCAATGGGCGCGGCCTACTCACGTTATGCTGACGACCTGGCGTTCTCTGGAGACAAAGGATTCGAGCGCTGTGTTGAGCGCTTTGCAACGCAAGCTGCTTCCATTCTTCTGGAAGAGGGGTTCAACGTTCATCACCGCAAGACACGCTTCATGCGGCAGGGGGTGCGCCAATATCTGGCGGGAGTTGTTGTCAACGAAAAACTCAATGTTGTGCGCGATGATTTTGACCGCCTGAAGGCGATTCTTACAAATTGCGTCCGGCACGGAGCGGATAGTCAGAATCGTGAAGCGCACCCGAACTTCCGACTGCATTTGGCGGGCCGCGTTGGCTTTGTCGAGATGGTGAATCCGGCAAAGGGAGTGCGGCTGCGAAAGATATTCGATCAGATTGAATGGGAGTAGAGCGCAAGTGTGATTTTGAAAGAGAAAGACGGGTAGCTTGAAGGCTATCCGGCCTTTCTCTTTCTGGTTGCTGAGATTACCGATTCTTCGCGACTTCTTCTACCGTGACCGGATCGAGTAAGTGCATCGCGGCGCGGAGTTCTTTGCCGACGATTTCGACTGGGTGCTTGGCTTCGGCGTCGCGGAAGGCTTGGAATTCCTTGCGGCCGGAGTTCTGGTCGGCGAGGAAGCGCTTGGCGAATGCGCCGTTCTGAATTTCAGTCAGAATGGCCTTCATCGCCTTGCGGCTTTCGTCGTTGATCACGCGTGGGCCGCTGACATAATCGCCCCACTCGGCGGTATCGGAGATGCTATAGCGCATGTAAGCGAGGCCGCCACGATAGATCAAATCAACAATCAGCTTCAGTTCGTGCAAGCACTCGAAGTACGCGCTCTCGGGCTGATAACCGGCCTCGACGAGTGTTTCGAATCCCGCCTTGATGAGCGCGCTGACACCGCCGCAGAGCACGGCCTGCTCGCCGAAGAGATCGGTCTCGGTCTCTTCTTTGAATGTGGTTTCAAGAACGCCGGCGCGGGTGCAGCCAATGCCCTTGAGATAGCTGAGATTGAGCGCGTGCGCATGGCCGGTGGCATCCTGATGCACGGCGATGAGTCCTGGTACGCCGCCGCCTTCGGTGAAGACCTCGCGGACGCGATGGCCTGGAGCCTTGGGCGCGGCCATGCCGACGTCGATGCCGGGAGCGGGGAGGATGGTCTTGTAATGGATGTTGAAGCCGTGGGCGAAGAGCAGCAGCTTGCCTGCGCTCAGGTTGGGACCGATCTCGTCGGCATAGAGCTTGGCAGCAGTCTGGTCGGGGACGAGAACCATCACCACATCGGCCCACTGCGTGACCTCGGGGACGGTGCCGACTTCGAGTCCAGCCTTCTCGGCCTTGGCGCGGGATTTGGATGTGGCGGCGAGACCCACCTTGACGTGAACGCCGGAGTCTTTGAGGTTGAGAGCGTGGGCATGTCCCTGGGAACCGTAGCCGATGATGGCCACCTTCTTGGCCTGGATCAGGCTGAGGTCGGCATCGTGGTCGTAGTAAGTCTTTGCCATGTTCTTCTCGTTTTCCTTTTTGTGCTAGTTGAGATTGTTAGTGGTAAGTCAAATCTTCTGCGCGATTACTACGGCTCGACGGCAGTATCTTCGAGTGCCTCCGCGGTATCTGTTTCCGGTTCGCCGGCAGCGCCCATTGCGCGCAGTACGCGGCTGGTGTGCTGGCCGCGGCGCATGGTCATTTTGCCACTGCGGCAGATTTCAAGGATGCGGCCATCCTGCTCGCGCAGGACTTCGATGAGTCCCTCGATCTTGCTTTCGACGCCGGTCATCTCGATCATCAACGACTCAGAAGTTAAATCGACAATGCGAGCGCGGAAGATTTCGACCAGCTCAAAGATCTGCGAACGATTTTTGGGCGTGGCGGCAACCTTGATCAAAGCGAGCTCGCGGGTGACGGCAGGTGCTTGAGCAATGTCATCCACATGGACGACACTCTCCAGTTTATACAGACTGGCGCGGATGCGATGGCCGGCCTCGGTAGAGGACTCGGCGACAATCGTCATGCGTGACAGACCGACGCGCTCGCTGCGACCCACGGTGAGCGAGATGATGTTGATGTTCAGGCGGCGGAAGAGCGAGGCCACGCGCGTCAGCACGCCAGGTAAGTCTTCAACGTAAGCGACAAATGTGTGCAACATAAAATACCTTTCCAGAAATCAAGGGTCAGAGACCGGATAACTAACATATCTGATTTTCCCCTGACTTAGCTAACTAGTTACTCGTCGTTTGCGGACTCGACCAGCGGATTTTTCCCGGGGCGGCGAATCATCTCATGCAATGCAGAGCCGGCGTGGATCATCGGATAAACTGAGTCTTCCTTCTCGACGATGAAGTTGAGCAGATACGCGCCGGGAGCGGAGCGGGCCTCTTCAACGGCTGCGGCCAGCTCTGCGCGCGTGCGAACCGCTGCCCCGGCGATGCCGTGCGCGTCGGCGAGCTTGACGAAGTCGGGGCTGACCATCGGCGTGGCTTCGTAATTCTTGTCGTAGAAAAACTCCTGCCACTGGCGCACCATGCCGAGGAAGCCGTTGTTGATAACAGCGATGTTAATCTTGATTTTTTCCTGAACGATGGTGGCCAGCTCCGCGGCAGTCATCTGGAATCCGCCATCGCCGGCAACTACCCAGACTTCTTTATCAGGACAAGCAAATTTTGCGCCGATGGCTGCGGGCAAGGCAAAGCCCATTGTGCCCAGGCCGCCGGAAGTTACAAGGGTGCGCGGATGCTCATGGTGGAAGTACTGCGCCTCCCACATTTGATGCTGGCCTACGTCAGTTACGACGATTGCATTGCCGCCGGTGATGCGCCAGAGATCGTGCATGACATGAGCCGCATAGAGATGGCCGGAGTCGGGAAGGTTCTTGATATCCCGCACAGCTACCGCGCCCTTGCTGGCGTCGATAGTTTTGAGCCAGGCAGCGCCGTCGCGACCGCCTATGCGCGGGAGGAGTTGTTCGAGCACCTCGCGTAAGTCGCCGATCAGAGCAACATCGACCTTGACGTTCTTGTTGACTTCGGAAGGATCCACTTCGATGTGAATCTTTTTTGATTTAGGGGCATAAGTGGAAAGCGAACCGGTGACGCGATCATCGAAGCGCATTCCGCAGGCAATGAGCAGGTCAGCTTCCTGGATTGCATGATTGACCCATGCCTCGCCGTGCATGCCCATCATGCCCATGTTCAAAGGATGCGAGGCCGGGAATGCGCCGAGGCCGAGCAGAGTGAGAGCAACAGGTGTCTGCGAGCGCTCGGCCAGGGCGCGGACCTGCTCCATTGCGTTGGATTGCATGACGCCGTGACCGGCAAGGATGATGGGGCGCTTGGCATTGCGGATCAGTTCGGCGGCCTCTGCAATACTGGAGTCTTCTACGCAAAGCATGGGATGTGGACGATAGGGTTTGGGCTTGGCGCCTTCGAAGTCGAAGACCGCAGTGGCCTGCTGCGCGTCTTTTGTAATATCGACAAGCACTGGGCCAGGGCGGCCGGATTGCGCGATCTGAAAAGCCGAGCGAACTGCGGCGGCAATATCTTCCGGGTGAGTTACAAGGAAGTTATGTTTAGTTACAGGCAGAGTTATGCCAGTAATATCCACTTCCTGAAAAGCATCGGTACCGAGAATCTTGCTGGAAACATTGCCGGTGATGCAGACCATCGGAATGGAATCGAGCATGGCTGTTGCAATGCCGGTGATGAGGTTGGTTGCGCCGGGACCGCTGGTGGCAATGGCCACGCCCACCTTACCCGAGGCGCGGGCGTAGCCATCGGCCATGTGCGACGCGCCCTGTTCATGGCGGACGAGAACGTGATGAATGGGAAACTTGCGCAGCGCGTCATAGACGGGCAGAATTGCGCCGCCAGGATAACCGAAGACCGTGGTGACGCCCTCGCCGACCAGCGTGGCCCACAGAATCTCCGCGCCGGTCAGACGGGTGGGAGTCGTTAGATGAGCATTCGATGACTGCGTGTTTGCGTCCATAGTTGGTCTCCTTAGATGACGAATATGTGTTGGTAAAACTCCGGTACTACGTTGTTGCGCCCTCAGCCGCTGAAGTTACCCGGTCAACATACTTGCGGAAGACGCCTTTGGGCCAACGCAGAGCCGGCGGTGTGAAGTCCTTTAGGCGCGAGGCGATCTCATCATCGCTGATTTCAACATTCAACTTGCGGTTGAGAATATCGAAGTGGATGATGTCGCCCTCGCGCACAGCGGCAATGGGTCCGCCGACAAAGGCTTCGGGAGCAACGTGTCCGGCAGTGAAGCCGCGGGTTGCGCCGCTGAAGCGGCCATCGGTGAGCAGCGCGACAGTGGAACTGAGTTCGGGCATACCGCTGATCGCTGCGGTGACTTGCAGCATCTCGCGCATGCCGGGACCGCCCTTGGGGCCTTCGTAGCGAATGACCAAAACGTTGCCGGGTTTGATTTGGCCGGTTTGCACGGCGGCGAAGCAGGCTTCTTCGCACTCGAAGACGCGCGCGGGACCGCGATGCTCATAGCGGCCCGCAGCGGCGATCTTCATGACGCAGCCTTCAGGGGCAAGGTTGCCTTTGAGAATGACCAGGCCGCCGTTGGGCTTGATGGGATTCTCGAAGGTATGAATAACTTGCTGGCCGGGAGTCTCGATTGCAAGCGAGGCTTCTTCAGCGAGAGTCTTGCCGCTGATGGTGAGCGTTGATCCATCGGCGTGGCCCGCGTCGATGAGGCGCTTGGCCAGCAGGCGCGAACCGCCCGCGGTCTGGAAGTCAGATGCGACGAACTTACCGGCGGGAGTCAGATCGCAGATAAACGGAGTACGCTTGCTGATAACATCGAAATCATCGATGGATAACTCAATGCCTAACTCTTTTGCAATGGCGAGCAAGTGAAGAACGGCATTCGTTGAACCGCCGCTGGCCGCGACGCTGGCGATGGTGTTCTCTAACGACTTGCGCGTAATGATCTGTGAAGGGCGGCGATTGGCGCGGACTGCATCCATCAAGATGCGGCCTGCCTCGCGGGTAGCAGCGTACTTGTCTTTTGAGGTTGCGGGAACGCCGGAGAGTTGGATGGGCGAGATGCCGAGGATTTCGCCGCTCATGGCCATGGTGTTGGCGGTGAACTGGCCGCCGCATGCGCCCGCGCCAGGGCAGGCATTGGCTTCGAGGGCTTCGAGTCCGGCGTCATCGATCTTTCCGGCAGCGTGCGAGCCGATGCCTTCGAAGACATTCTGAATGGTGATGTCGATTACACCGTTGGAAGTGTTAAGCTTGCCGGGCGCGATGGAGCCGCCGTAGAGCATCATGCCGGGTATGTCGAGCCGGCAAAGCGCCATGATAATGCCGGGCATGTTTTTATCGCAGCCGCCGATGCCGACTAACCCATCGAACAAGTTACCGCGAGCGACTAACTCAATAGAATCGGCGATAACTTCGCGACTTACAAGCGAAGCCTTCATTCCTTGGGTTCCCATCGTGATGCCGTCGGAGATGGTGATGGTGTTGAATTCCATCGGCGTGCCGCCGGCCTCGCGAATGCCTTCTTTCAATGCTTCAGCGATTTCGCGCAGATGCACGTTGCAGGTGCCGATCTCGGTCCAGGTGTTAGCGATGCCGATGATGGGCTTGTGCAGATCTTCTTTGCTGTAACCGGAACCGCGCAGATAAGAGCGCGCGGCGGCGCGGCTGGGGCCTTCAGTTAGCGGGATGCTTTGACGCTTGCCTTCGATGGTCATTTGCTCTCTTCGTTCGCTAGCTGTCAGCTTTTAGCTTTCAGCCCTTGGCTTGTTATTGTTGCGGTAAGTCTTTGTGCCTGGAATCGGCAACATTAAAGCTGCTTCCGATTTCAGGCCGCCTGTAGCTGCATGATGAGCTGTAAGCTAAGAGCTGTCATTTCGCCTTCAGCCATCCGGCGGTGTCATGCTTTGCTTCGAATGCATCGAGTGCGGCGGCATGGCGTAATGTCAGGCCAATGTCGTCGAGTCCCTCGATGAGGCAGAACTTGCGGAACGGGTCTACGTCGAAAGATGCCTCGAAGCCGTGAATGTCAGTGACCTTCTGTTCTTCAAGCGAGATGGTCAACTCGTAGCCTTGGATGGTTTGGGCGCGCTGTTGCAATACAGCCACTTGCTCTTCGCTCAGACGGACGAGAACTATGCCGTTCTTGCCGGCGTTCGAGAAGAAGATGTCAGCAAATGTGGGCGCGATGACAGCGCGGAATCCGAAGTCGGAGAGCGCCCAGGCGGCGTGCTCGCGGCTTGATCCGCAGCCGAAGTTTTTGCCGGCGATGAGGATCTTTGCGCCGGTGTAGCGCGGGTTGTTGAGGACGAACGAAGCATCGGCTTCGCCGGCGGCATTGGCGCGCCAGTCGTAGAAGAGAAAATCTCCGTAGCCGGTGCGCTCAATGCGCTTGAGAAACTGCTTGGGAATGATCTGGTCGGTATCGACATTGCTGCGGTCGAGCGGCGCGGCCAGGGATGTAAGTGTGATGAACTTTTCCATTAGGCCTTCACCTCTTCATGAACGTGCCAGTTGCGAATGTCAACAAAGTGGCCGGCGATGGCTGCTGCCGCAGCCATCTCGGGACTTACTAAATGAGTGCGTCCGCCGCGTCCCTGGCGGCCTTCAAAGTTGCGGTTGCTGGTGGAAGCGCAACGCTCGCCGGGTTGAAGAATATCGGGATTCATCGCCAGGCACATGGAGCAGCCAGGCTCGCGCCAGTCGAAGCCGGCCTCTTTGAAGATGAGGTCAAGTCCTTCGGCCTCGGCGGCAGCCTTGACGGCTTGCGAGCCGGGAACGACCATCGCGCCGACGGTGGATGCGACCTTGTAACCGGCGGCGATGCGGGCGGCGGCGCGGAGATCTTCCAAACGGCCATTGGTGCAGGAGCCAATAAAGACGCGGTCAACGGGGACTTCGGCGAGCGGCGTGCCGGCTTTGAGGTTCATGTATTCGAGCGCGCGCTCGAAGCCTTTGCGCTCCTGCTCGTTGGTTGTCGCGGCAGGGTCGGGAACCGATGCGGTGATGGGCGCGACCATGCCGGGGCTGGTGCCCCAACTGACATAGGGAGCGAGCGTGGTGGCGTCAATGACTAACTGGCGGTCATAACTCGCGCCGGGATCAGTGACTAACTTGTGCCATTCACTGACTGCTTGATCCCATGCCGCGCCTTGCGGCGAGAAGCGGCGGCCTTTGAGGTAAGTAAAGGTGATCTCATCGGGAGCGATCATGCCTGCGCGCGCGCCGGCCTCGATGCTCATGTTGCAGACCGTCATACGGCCTTCCATCGAGAGGGCACGAATGGCTGAGCCAGCGTATTCGATGACATAGCCGGTTGCGCCGTCGGTGCCGATTTGGCCGATGATGGCGAGGATGATGTCTTTCGCTGTGACGCCGAGGGGCAGCTTGCCTTCAACCGCGATGCGGAAGGTTTTGGGCTTGGACTGCGGCAAGGTCTGCGTGGCAAGGACGTGCTCGACTTCGCTGGTGCCGATGCCGAAGGCGAGCGCGCCAAAAGCACCGTGGGTGCTTGTGTGCGAGTCGCCGCAGACGATGGTCATGCCGGGCTTGGTGAGGCCGAGCTCGGGTCCGATGACGTGGACGATGCCCTGGTCGCGGGAGTCAACGTCGTAGAGTTCGATGCCGAAATCGGCGGCATTCTTGCGCAGCGTTGAGATTTGCTTGGCCGCGATCTGATCAACGATGTTGAGGCGGCCTTCAATGGTGGTGGGCACGTTGTGATCGACGGTCGCAATGGAGCGGTCAGGGCGGCGAACGGTGCGGCCCGCGAGGCGCAGTCCCTCGAAGGCCTGCGGCGAGGTGACTTCGTGCAGCAATTGCAGGTCGATGTAGAGCAGCGAGGGCTCGCTCTCGGGTTCTGCGACGAGGTGCTGTTGCCAGACTTTCTCGAATAATGTTTTTGCTTCGGAACTCATTTGACTCCCTGCGGTTCGGAGATTGGGGTTTGTGCTCTCCCAGGTCTCAAAATCGAGACCTGGGCCACCCAGTCAGTGTTATGCGTGCACGAGCAGAGCTTTCACGTTTTCGCGGACTTTCGCGCCGACTTCTTTGGTAGATAGCACCGGATAGCCTTGCGGGTTGACGCGGGCCAGGTCCGGGGTGCGGAAGCCATCTTCAAGAACCTTGCGCACGGCGGTTTCAATGGCCGCGGCCTCGGTTTCAAGGCCCGCGGAGTGGCGCAGAATCAATGCTCCGGTGAGGATTGCGCCCATTGGATTGGCGAGTCCTTTGCCTGCAATGTCCGGCGCGGAGCCGTGAATTGGCTCATAGAGATTGACCTTACCGCCGATAGTGGCCGAGGGCAACATGCCGAGGGAACCGGTGATGACGCCGGCTTCGTCGGAGAGAATGTCGCCAAAAAGATTTTCGGTCAAGACGACATCGAAGTCCTTTGGCCGGTTCATGATGTGCATGGCCATCGCATCGACATACTGATGCTCAAGCGTTACATCGGGGAACTCCGCCGCGACTTCAATGACTGCCGCGCGCCAGAGCTGCGAGACTTCTAGAACGTTGGCCTTGTCAACGCTGGTCAGTTTTTTGCGGCGCTTCTGCGCTAACTGAAAGGCAATGCGGGCGACACGGACGACTTCATCCTTGGTGTAGCGCATCGTGTTCCAGGCTTCATTCGTTGCCTTGTTCCACTCGCGGGGCTGACCGAAGTAGAGGCCGCCGAGCAGTTCGCGGACGAAGAGAATGTCGGCCCCGTCGATGATCTCCGGACGCAAGGGGCTGTTGACCGCAAGCTCCTTGAAGGCGAAGGCGGGGCGCAGATTAGCGAAGCCGCCGAGCGCCGCGCGAATGGCAAGCAGGCCGGCTTCGGGGCGCTTGTCGGGTGCGAGGGAGTTGAACTCATTGCCACCGACCGCGCCGAGCAGCACAGCGTCGGAGGCCAGCGCAGCTTCGAGTGTATCGGCGGGGAGCGGGGCGCCATCTTGCACGATGGCGACGCCGCCAATGCGCTTGAAATCGAGGGCCAGAGAGTGGCCGCCGAGTTCCATCACATCTTTGAGAACCGCGACTGCTTCGTTGGTGACTTCGGGTCCGATGCCGTCCCCGGCGGTGACTAAGAGTTTCAGTTTCATTTCTCTCCAGAGATCAGTTTTGGTTTTCAGCTTTTAGCCGGTGGATCTGCTTTTCGATCATTCGCAGGATTAAAATTAACGCGATCCAGGTAAATGCGACATTGATAAAGGAAGCAAGAACAAGATAAGCAATTGGGTGATCCGAATGAATGCCTGCGCTAAAAACCACTGCTGCGCCAAAGAAGCCTGGGGCAAAGAAGGGTATTCCGATCCACTCGAATCTCGTCCCCCTGTTACTAACGGGAGGGATGACAAGGCGAGGGCTGCAAATCCAGCGCCTGCAATTTGAACTCGTCTTTGCGTCTCCTTTTCGATTTCAAATTCCCTCAGGGGCTAAAGCCCATCATCCTTTTATTACATCTGTGGTACGACTGAAGTCGTACCCTGATACAAAACTTTCAATCCAGCTCTGTGACTGGTACATGGCGTTTTTCGCGAATCTGGTCGGGGAGCAGACCAATCAGATCCTGGTCGTAGATGTTCTTTTTGCGGTCTGCCAGCGCGACAAAGCGATAGTAGACGTGCTGCAACTCTTCGCGGTTGAGCGCAAAACCCAACTGCTCCAGGCGATGGCGGAGCGCGGCGCGACCGCTGTGCTTGCCAAGGACGAGGTTGGTGCGGGTGACGCCGACCAGGGCCGGAGTCATGATCTCGTAGCAGAGCGGGTTAGCCAACATGCCGTGCTGATGAATGCCCGACTCGTGCGCGAAGGCGTTGTCGCCGACGATGGCCTTGTTGGGCGAGGGCTTGAAGGTGATGATCTGGCCCAGCACCTGCGAGGCAGGATACAACTGGTCGAGTTTGATATTGCTGCCGATGCCGTAGCGGTCGGCCCGGACGTAGAGCGCGGCGGCGATCTCTTCCAGAGCGGCGTTGCCGGCCCGTTCGCCGATGCCGTTGATGGTGCACTCGACCTGGCGCGCGCCGTTTTGAATCGCGGCGAGGGAGTTGGCGACGGCGAGGCCGAGATCGTCGTGGCAGTGCGAGGAGAGGATGACGCCTTCGGCGTCAATCGCCGGAATGCGCTCGCGGACCTCGGCAAACATGCGGCCGTATTCCTCGGGCGTGGAGTAGCCGACGGTGTCCGGCATGTTGATGGTGGTTGCGCCCGCCTCAACGGCGATGCGGACCATTTCAACGAGATAGTCGCGGTCGGCGCGGGTTGCGTCCTCGGGTGAAAACTCGACATCATCGACGAGGGAGCGGGCGAGACGGACGGACTCGGCGGTTTGGTCGAGGGCTTGCTGGCGGCTCATCTTGAGCTTGAATTCGAGATGCAGGTCGCTGGAGGCGAGAAAAACATGGATGCGGGCGCGGTCGGCGAATTGCAGCGCGCGGGCGGCCATCTCGATGTCTTCGCTTTTGGCGCGGGCGAGGGATGCGATGCGCGGCTTGCGGATGGCCTGGGTGATGGTGGCGATGGCCGCGAAGTCGCCCTCGGAGGCCATGGCGAAGCCGGCCTCGACAATGTCAACGCCCAGATCTTCAAGGGCATGAGCCATGGTGAGCTTTTCCTGCGTGGTCATGCTGCAGCCGGGCGACTGCTCGCCGTCGCGGAGGGTGGTGTCGAAAAAGACTACGTGATCTGCACTCATCGGTTTGCCTGCCGGGGAAGACATTTTGGTACGAATTCAGTGTCGCGCATTTGGTCAATATAATGCAAAGTTATAATTTTTCTCAGAGCGATTACAATTATTTATGAACTGCGATTTCCCATGTCCCCAAATGCGAGGGACATGGGGCACCCAGGAATTGAGGATGCACTGATGGAACTGAATCAGCTTGAAACGTTTTTGGCGGTGGCGGAGGAGCGGAGCTTCTCGAAGGCGGCGGTGCGGCTGCACCGAACGCAGCCGGCGATCAGCCAGGTGATTCGCAAGCTCGAAGCCAGCGTGGGCGAAGTGCTGTTTGACCGCGCGGCGCGGGATGGCTCGCTGACCGCGGCCGGCGTGCTGCTGCGGGATTATGCGCTGCGCTTGCTGGCGCTGCGGCGCGAGGCGGTGAGCGCGCTGGGCGAGTTGAAGAGCCTGGAGCGGGGACATTTGCAACTGGCGGCCAATGAGTACACGTGCATGTATCTGCTGCCGGCGATTGAGCAGTTTCGGCGCGAGTATCCGCAGATCAGCGTAACGGTGCATCGCATGTTAGCCAGCCGGATTCCCGAGGAGTTGAGCTTGCGGGTATTTGAGCTGGGCGTGATCTCATTCAAGCCTGACCCGGAGCAGTTCCGCACAATTGCGGTATATGGCGACAGCCTGGCGCTGATTGTAAGCCCGCGGCATCCGCTGGCCGGCAGCAAACGGGTCGCAATTACCGCGCTGGGCAAGGAGTTGTTTGTCGCGCACAATGTGGCTTCGCCCTTGCGGCGCAAGGTGATTGAGGCGTTTCAACGGTACCGGACGCCGCTGAATATGGCGATTGAGCTGCCGACGATTGAGGCGATCAAGCGGTTCGTGGCGCCGGGCGATGGAGTGGCGCTGGTGCCGCATCTGACCGTGGCGCGGGAGCTGGAGACGGGCGACCTGGTGCGGGTGGCGGTGGACGAGTTGGAGATGAAGCGGGTGCTGCGGCTGGTACACCGACGGCAGGCGACATTGTCTTACGCGGCACGGGCCTTTCTGACCACGGTGCGGGCTTTGGCGCGGAAGCAGGGTCCGCCCTTCTATTACCAGGTGGAACGGGTGGGGTAAGAGGGTTCCAATAGCAGAGGCCGGAATATTAGCGGGCAGAGTGCCGATTTTCAATGAGCTGCGTCTATAGGCTTGTACCGCGCCCCGCATCAGGATTGCAGCGGGCAGCTGGCGGATGGAGCCGCGCCTGGAAGCCTGCTGTGTGCGAAGGCAAGGTCTGGGCAGTTACAATGCTGAGAGCGGGGCACGGCGGCAGCCGGAGCACTGCAATTGACAAGATTTCGTTGCCAGCCCGCAGGTTCGTTCGCGGCCCGAGGTTGAGCACTCGTGAGGATCAGAACCGAATGAAGAAGATCGCCATCGTTGTCCTCCTGCTGACCGCATCAGTTGCCGCGGGCCGGGCTCAGGAGAGCCGTCAAGATATCAGCCTCAGCGGAACGGGACTCATTACGCCTTATAAGAGTTCATCGACGGATGTCTATGTTGATTCCAAGTCCACCTTTGGCGCGTTGGTCAGCTACCGGTTCATGCTAACGCCGTCGAGCGCCCTGGAAGCGAACTACGGGATTGCCTACCAGACGAAATATCGCTATACATTCAGCGGCGTGCAATCCAGGATCATACCGACGCGTACCCAGGAGATTTCCGCTGCGTATGTGCGCAGCTTCAACTTCAAAAAATTCAATCCATTTATTGAAGCTGGTCCAGGCGCGATGATCTTTCTGCCTATCCGTAATTCCGGACTACAGGATGTTGATGCCAAGCAGCAGACCGGCATCGGCGGCCTGTACGGCGGGGGCGTTGCGTACGAGATCAGCCCCAGCTTCGATATTCGTGCCGAGTATCGCGGATTTATCACCAAGGTGCCGCAGTTTGGACTTTCCTATTTGAATACCAACCGCTGGTTCAACATCTACAATCCCACGGTGGGTGTGGCGTATCACTTCTAGGGCAAAACCACAATTTCCGGCCCTGAGAGGTAGTGTGCAGGGAGTTGATTTCTTAGAAAATCAACACTTTACGTCAGCGGCCTTGGGTGTATCAATTGTGGTCTTGCTATAAGCAGCCGAAGGCTGTTCTCATGCTTCACGAAACTCCGAAGGAAACGGCCGCCATTGCGCGGCCGTTTTGTTTGTGTGTTGTTCTTTGCGGCTTATGGGCCGGGCAGGGAATCAGCTCTTCTTCTTTTCGATCCAGGTGATGAATCCGTTGATGGGCGCGTGCAGTCCTGCCGCGCCGCCGGTGAGCAAGAGCGCGGTAAGCACCAGATCGAACCAGTGAACGAAGGTCAACTGCTGAGCGCTGATGGGGAAGGTGGGAACCCCTGCCTTGTCGAGGGAGAGCAGCGGCCAGAGGGTGCGGATGCCGGCGACGGCGGCGCAAACGCTGAGCGCGAGGGCGATGGAATAGGCATACTGGCGGGTTTTGCCGGTGTATTTGTTCAGGTCGCTGACGGTATCCGCCATCGCCTGCTGGTCGTCATCGGTTGCACCGGGCTGAGCCGCCTGCGCTTTAGCCTGAACCATCTTGCTAGTCATGTCGTCGGCGTCGGGGTCGCGCCAGGGAGTGATCACCACCTCGACGGCACGCTCGATCAGCCCTGCCAGAAGCACCAGCGGGGTGAGTTTGACGTAAATGGAGATCTGATCGACGTTGAACTGAAGAGGATTCCAGTTCCACTGGTTGAAATAGTAAAGAAAGCCGAGACCGGCTACGAAGGTAACTGCCAAGACCCATATTGAAACGTGTTCAAGACGGGAACCGGGAACGGCAGATTTGGAGACGGAGTTCGGATTATCCGGCGATGCGGCGGGCGTGTTATTCACGGGTGGGCCTTGAGGGTAGGGGTTTTTCGACTGCAAGGCTGGGTTGGCTTTGGCGGCTGAACTGGTCGTTCCGGCAGAGCCAGTTGCGCCACTGTTTTCTATCGTCTCCGTCATTCTGCTTTTCTCCTTGCGAACTTCAACCATCGTTGCCATGGTACCCTCCGGCCAAAGGCAACGTGCAAAAAGCAACAAAACTGGATATGAGAACTGCGGCCCCAAAAAGCGGTAAAGAAACAGGGATAGCCTCTGTGGGCCATGGCCGCGATGCACGAGATATACGTCAATTCCGAGCCAGCCGTCAAGATTACTTCGGCAAAAATACTCGCGGAATGCAGACAACCTTCCCGAGGGGTAGACAGCAAGGTTCCCCTATGCCGTTTCTGATCGGTTTCGGGCTGAAAACCAGCCGGGGAAGGTCGATAATGGGAATTGCTCTGGGATTGTTCGCCCGCTCCTTTCGGCTCGTCTGCGCCTAGCGCGGCTGGCCTGGAGCTGGAACACCCCCCAAATGAAGCCAATTCGAATTGTTCTGACGCCGACGCGCAGCCGCCCCTTGAATGTCTTTCTGGGGCTGGTTTTGCTGCTCGTCTCCGCGCTCCTTTTTCTCTCGCTGGCAACTTATCACCCCACTGATCCCTCTCTGAACACCGTCACGACCGAGGCGGCGCGGAACTGGGTCGGTCCCATTGGAGCAAACCTCAGCGACCTGCTGCTGCAGTCGCTCGGGCTGACAGCGTTTCTTCTGCCGCTGTGGATCGGCGGGTTGGGCTGGACCTGGATGCAGTCGCGCCCCGGCGGCTCACCCTGGCTGCGCGGCATGGGAACCGTTTTGGCGCTGGCCTTTCTGCCTGCGGCTTTTGGAATGCTGCCTTGGCATTGGCGCTGGATGCATGGCGCGCCGGTGGAGGGAGTGATTGGCGGGCAGATGGCCGGGCTGCTGGTGGGTTATCTCAACATTCAAGGGGCGTGGCTGGTGGCTGGAGCGCTGGCCGCCGCAGGCGTCTACTTTGCTTCGGCGGTGAGCTTCGAGACGATCAAGGATGCTTTTGTCGGGCGCTGGATCCAACTGCGCGAAATGCCCGACCGCTGGCAGAACTGGCGCGAAGAGCGCGCTGAGCAGAAGGCCGAGCGCCTAGCCGCGCAGGAGACGGAGCCAGCGGCTCAAATGGAAATGGCGGAGCAGGAAGCCGACGCTGCTTACGCACCGCGCCGCAGCCTGTTCAGTTTCTTCCGCCGCCGTGAGAGTGAGCCGGCAGCCGCGGATGTGATCGACGAGATTCCCGCATGTCAACGGACCATACAGTCCGAGGCCAGCGCGGAGGGCGAGGAGCAGATTCCGATTTCCCCAGCTCCAGCGCGGCGGCGCAGCATTTGGGAGCGCGCGCCGGAAGAGGTTGCGCCGGAGACTGAAGCGCCTGCAATCGCTCCGATGCCTGTTGCCGAGCCGGAGATACCGGTGTTGCCGATTCAGCCGCGATTTACCGAGGCGCGTATTGCCGATGCCGTGCCAGCGCCCGTGCAATTTGCGGAGGCACGGAGCGATGAGGCGAGGCCTGTTCCCAGCGATCCACATGCGGCGGCGGCGCTGTGGTCTTCTGCCTCCGGTTATCAGCCGCAGCCCAAGTCAGTGAATTACGATCTTCTGCGCACCCAGACGCAACGCAAAGAGGAGGCGGAGATTGCGGAGAAGCCGCGCTTTGAGCCGCTGGGAACAGGCGAAATCGCCATTCACGAGCGTGCGGATACAGCGGTGCGCACGGCGACGGTTGCGCCGAAGAATGTAAGCGGCTTCAAGCTGCCGCCGACCACGCTGCTTCATGCGGGCAGTGGGCCGCAGACAATTCGCGAGAGCGAACTGCGCGAAGAGGCCAAAGTTCTCGTAGAAAAATGCGGCGAGTTCGATGTGCGCGGCCAGGTGGTCCAAATCAATCCCGGACCGATGGTGACGACGTATGAGTTCAAGCCCGAGGCGGGCGTGAAGTACTCGCGCGTTACGGGGCTTGCCGACGATCTCTGCCTGGCGATGCGCGCCGAGAGCATTTTGATTGAGCGCATGGCCGGCAAGAGCACCGTGGGCATTCAGGTGCCAAATCATGATCGTGAAACAATTCATCTGCGCGACGTGCTGGAGAGCGAGACTTTTGCCAAATCGAAGACGCGGCTGACGATTGCGATGGGCAAGGATATCAACGGGCGTATTGTCACGGCCGATCTGGCCTCGATGCCCCATGTGCTGATCGCTGGCTCGACTGGCTCGGGCAAATCGGTTGCGATCAACGCCATGATCATGAGCCTGTTGTATCGCACTACGCCGTCTCAAGTCCGGCTGATTCTCGTTGACCCCAAGCGCGTGGAACTGGGCATGTATGAAGGTGTTCCACACCTTTTTACTCCGATTATTACTGAGCCTAAGCTAGCGGCCAATGCGCTGCGCAACGCTGTTCGAGAAATGGAACGGCGGCTCAAGCTGCTGGCCAGCCGCAGCGTGCGAAATATCGACCAGTACAACAAATTGTTTGAGGGCGCTATGCCTTCGCTCTTTGAAGAGAGCGAAGACGAGCAGCCGTTGCCGTATATTGTCATCATCATCGACGAGTTGGCTGACCTGATGATGCTGGACCGCGCCAATGTTGAGGAGTCGATTACGCGACTGGCACAGATGGCTCGTGCGGTCGGCATTCATCTGGTGCTGGCCACACAGCGGCCCAGCGTGGATGTGATCACTGGATTGATCAAGGCCAATGTGCCCACGCGGATCAGCTTCCGCCTGGCAACGAAAGTAGACTCGCGCACGATTCTTGACACCAACGGGGCAGAGGCCTTGCTGGGCCGTGGCGATATGCTCTTTTTGCCTCCCGGAACCAGCCGGCTGATGCGCCTACATGCGCCGTATGTGAGCGAGAAGGAGACGGCCGCAGTGGTCGATTTCTGGAAGGCGCAAGGGCAGGCCGAGTACGTTGAGGGTTTTCTTGAGTCGCCGAAGGACGAACGTGCCGGGGTGGAGGGTTCGAACTCCGATCCTGATGAGAACGATCCGCTCTTTGACGATGCGGTCAAGCTGGTCTTCGAATTCGGCAAGGCTTCAACATCGCTGTTGCAGCGCCGTCTGCGCATCGGCTACGGCCGGGCAGCGCATTTGATCGACTTGATGGAGCGTGACGGATTGGTTGGGCCAGCAGACGGTTCGCGGCCGCGCGAACTGCTCAAGTCGCCCGGGTGGCTGCATGAGGTGGCGGTGGGCAGCGAGTAACGATGCATATCTCCTGCGTGTGCGGCTATGGAGTGCTGTCACGGCGAAGTGCATAGACTTGCATCTGGACTCCGGCATGTGTACACTTGGATGTACGCAAGGAGAAGTTTCGATGCAGGCAATTAAAGTCGGCGTACGCGAGTTCCGGGAACAGATTGCGCACTATTTAGAGTCGGATACTCCAGTGGCTGTGACGCGTCGCGGGGAGACCCTTGGCGTCTACGTCCCTACACCTAGGAAGCAGGCCAAGGCGGCCGATCTTGCCGAATTGAGGGCCGCTGCCGACCGGCTTGCCGCAGCACTCGGGGATGTGGGTGAAGAAGAAGTCTCCGCAGACTTCAAGGCATGGCGGCGCAGCAGGATGGCCGCCGCACGCTAGAATGATCGTCCTTGACGCCAACATTCTGATCCGTGCCGTCCTCGGAAAACGTGTGCGCCTGCTGTTGGAAGAATACGTCCCGCATGGCGTGCGTTTTTGTGCGCCAGATGATGCATATGCCGAGGCGGAAAAATATCTGCCCTTTCTGTTGGCAAAGAAGAATCGGAACGATGCGGAAGTCTCAACCACACTCCTCTACTTGCGGTGCCTGGTTGAGGCGGTGGACTGTGAGTCCTACAGCGTCTTTGAAGAAAGTGCCAGGCAACGATTGCGCGGCAGGGATGAGAATGATTGGCCTGTGCTTGCCACAGCGTTGATGCTGAATTGTCTAATATGGACGGAAGACACGGACTTCTTTGGAACAGGCGCAGCGGTCTGGAATACGAGCCGCATTGAAATCTACTTAAGAGCAGAAACAAAGAGTTCAGAAATCGGCGATGCGTAGTTTTCTGGGTCATTCTTTTCAACGCTCTGCCCGGTATACTGAAATGTTTGCGGCTACGTTGCAGGCATGAATTTTTTGCGCCCGGAATTGGACGGCGCACCAGGAGCGAGCATTGGCAGAGGCGGAGATTGGGATTATCGGCGGCAGCGGGCTGTACTCGATGCCTGGATTCACGAATGTTAGCGAAGAGACAGTAGAGACGCCTTTTGGCGCGCCGTCGGACGCCTTTGTGCTGGGCGAGTTGGAGGGGCGCAAGGTGGCGTTTCTGGCGCGGCATGGGCGCGGCCATCGCATCCTGCCCTCGGAGCTGAACTTTCGCGCCAATATCTATGCCTTCAAGAAACTGGGCGTGGAGCGGATTCTTTCTGTCTCAGCCGTTGGGTCGCTGAAGGAAGAACACAAGCCGACGGATTTTGTTGTTCCGGATCAGTTTATTGACCGCACCTTTCATCGCGTCTCGACATTTTTCGGCGACGGCATTGTCGGCCATGTAGCCTTTGGCGATCCGGTCTGCGCGACGGTCGCGAAGACCGCAGCCGAAGCCTGCGCGACTGTAGGCGTAGTCGGCAAACTTGGCGGGACGTATGTCTGCATGGAAGGGCCGCAGTTTTCTACGCGCGCTGAGTCGAACCTCTATCGCAGCTGGGGCGCGGACGTGATTGGCATGACGAATTTGCAGGAGGCCAAGCTGGCCCGCGAGGCGGAGATTTGTTACGCAACCGTCGCGATGGTCACTGACTACGATTGCTGGCGCGAAGGCCACGATTCGGTGACGATTGAAGAGATTGTCGCCGTGCTGCACAAGAATGCCGATAACGCCTCGCGAGTGGTGAAGGCGGCAGTAGCCGCGCTGCCGCACGAGCGTACCTGCGCCTGCGCATCGGCGGCAAAGTACGCGGTGCTGACTCAGGCGGAGGCAATTCCAGCGGCGGTGAAAGAGAAGCTGGCGCTGCTGTTTGGGAAATATCTTGGCTAGCAAAACAGGCAATTGCTTCGGGAACGGAAGCGAAGTAAGGAATCGGAGTTACTCGGAAGATCATCTCTTGAAATCACCAATGAGGTGGGATCGCGCATCGGGGGGGGAGCAGATGAGATTTTCTTTAGCGCCTCTGTACTTGGTCATGGCTGTGGGTCCTCTGTCGGGAGCGGCGCAAAGCCAGGCAAACCAATCGATACAAGACGTGAATTTCTGCCAACTTGTAAAAGACCCTTCTGCCTACGCGGGGATACAAATTCGGTTGCGCGCAATCTATCGGTTCGCCTTGGAGGAGTCGGACCTTGAGCAACCAGAATGTTGCCTTGACAAAATACTCATGAAAATGCGTGTGGCGGGACCCAGCGGGAATCCCGAATACCCCGACAAATTTACAAAGAAAACCGATCGACTGGCAAAACGGCTATCCAAGGGGATGTCCGGGGTCGCATTAGTGGACTTAGTCGGAAAACTTGATCGCGGCGTTTTCAAAGTCGATAGAATCGAGCGGATTGTGCGGCTTTCTAGGCCCTCCGATCTAGATCACGAACCATCCTGGGCACCGCGTAACTGCGCTTATCCAGTCACTGAAGCGCCACACAAATAAAAACAGTAAGATTGCGAGAGAGGAAAAGGATGGCAATAACCGTAGTGGGCAGTGTGGCTTTTGATTCAATTGAAACTCCGGCGGGCAAGCGGGAACGATGCCTGGGCGGCGCGGCAACTTACTTTTCGCTGGCGGCGAGTTTCTTTACCGATGTGCGTGTGATTGCCGTGGTGGGCGAGGATTTTGGCAAGCGGCAGGAGGCGGTTTTTCAGGCGCGCAACATTGACACACAAGGCATTGAACATACCGCGGGCAAGAGCTTCTTTTGGGAAGGCTCGTACCTTGAAAATCTCAACGAAGCCAAGACGCATAACACCGAGCTGAATGTCTTTGCGACCTTTTCGCCGAAGATTCCCGATGCTTATCGCGACTCGGAGTTTCTGTTTCTCGCCAACATCGATCCGGTGTTGCAGCGGCGTGTGCGCGAGCAGATGCCGGATGTAAAGCTGGTGGCCGGCGACACGATGAATTACTGGATCAAGGACCATCGCGCGGCGCTGCTGGAGATGCTGAAGGGACTCGACATTCTGCTGATCAACGATACCGAGACAAAGATGCTGGCCGGGAACAGTAACATTGTGCAGGCGGCGCGCGGGGTGCTGGCGTTGGGTCCGCAATCGTTGGTGGTGAAGCACGGTGAGTACGGTGCGACGCTGTTCCATGGTGGCGTCCGCGCTGAGCATAGTACGTTCAAAGCTCCTGCGTTGCCGCTGGAAGAGGTGGTCGATCCGACAGGCGCGGGCGACAGCTTTGCCGGAGGATTCTTTGGCTATCTGGCCTCGCAGCCGGAACAGACTCCGGCGGCTTATCGCCGCGCGATGTTTTATGGAAGCGTGATGGGATCGTATGCCTGCGAGCGCTTTGGCACCGAGCGGCTGCAACAACTGAGCCGTGAGGAGATCGATGCGCGCTTCAATCTCTTCCGCGAGTTGACGCACCTTGACTGAAAGGTCCATCTCCCGGGCTGAGTGGCTGGCCGTGCTTGCCGGTTGCGCTGTTGCCTCATTGGTCGCACTCGCATGGAGTTGGCGGCACGGTGCGATGCTCAACTACGGCGACGCGGTCGCGCATCTGCACATCGCGCGGCGAACCTTTGATGCGCACAATCCGGGACTGCGGCAGCTTGGCTCAGTATGGCTGCCGCTGCCGCATCTGTTGATGATGCCGTTTGTAGCAATCTATAGCTGGTGGGCTAATGGATTCGCGGCGGTGATTCCATCGGCGTTGGCTTATCTTGTGGCTTGCGTGGGAATCTATCGCTTAGCGCGCCGCTGGCTTGGTATATCTGCCGCTGCCGTGGCGCTGGTGTTCTTCGCAACTAATCCAAACCTGCTATATGTTCAGACCACGGCGATGACTGAGCCGTTGTTTATCTGCGAGACGGTCTGGGCCGCGGTGTGGCTGGTGGAGTGGCGCGCGAATCTGGAGAACGATCCTAAGCGCTCGAATCGGCTGCTGGGTTGGATTGCATTTGTGCTTGTCGCTGCCGTCTACACGCGCTACGACGGCTGGATCATGGCCGCTCTGGCATGGACGCTGGTTGGGGTGGTGATGGCGCGGCGCGGCGGATTGCGTTCGCGGACTTTCTGGATCGCCAGCGCCGCTGTGGTGGCAGCGCCGGTGGTGTGGTTCGCATATAACGCAGCGATTTTCGGCGACTGGCTGGATTTTATTCGCGGGCCATACTCGGCCAAAGCTATCGAACTGCGCACCGCGTTGCCGGGCGGGCCGCCGCATCCGGGATGGCATGATCCCTGGATGTCGTTGCTGTTTTATGCCAAGGCCGCGGAGATGGATGCGGCGGCATTAGCATGGGGAAATTTTCTATTTGTTATCAGCCTCGCTGGAACAGCATGGGCGTGGTTGACAGCGAGGCGCAAGGCGTTTGTGTGGGCGCTGATCGTGTGGCTGCCACTGCCTTTTTATGCATACTCGGTGGCCTATGGGTCTGTGCCGATCTTTCTTCCGGTGTGGTGGCCGCACTCGTTTTATAACACCCGCTATGGAATGGAGTTGCTGCCCGCGCTGGCTCTGGGGCTGGGATTTACGGCAAGCTTTCTGATTGCAACGATCCGCGAATTCAAGCAGGAGTGGGCCAAATATGGCGTTGCGGCGCTCTTCGCAATTGCAATTCTCAATGACGCGCGGATGCTGCGGGAGCAGCCGCTTGTGTTTATTGAAAGTACAAAGAACATCGACTCGCGCCGGCAATTTGAAAACGAGATTCCGCCGGCCATGCGCGCACTGCTTGAAAAGCGCCCGAGCGGTATGGTGCTGATGAATACGTCGGTCTATCCTGAGCTTGTCGCGCTTACCGGAATTCCGCTGCGGCAGACCATTAACGAGGGTGATTACGTTCTCTATCAGACAGCGTTGGCCGCGCCAGCAGCCAACGCGTATCTGGTGCTGGCCTTTGACGGCGATGAGATCGACCGCGCGGTTCACGCGCACCCCGCGCATCTCACCACAGTGGGCCGCTTTACCTGCGATCATCAGGCGCCGGCGACGCTTTACCTCTCGGATGCGCAATGATCTCTGACGCCATCGTATCCCTCAACAAGCCTGCCCGCACGGTGATAGCATCGGTCAAGGATCAATGCGGATGACAGCTCTTGCGTACATTGCCGAACCGTTCCAATTTGGCTGGCTGGAGCAGGGAGTGGTGGTCAACGGCGCCATCGGACGGCTGTTGCTGGCCTGTCTGCTGGGCGGGGTTATCGGCCTGGAGCGCGAGCTGACGAAAAAATCCGCCGGTGTGCGCACCAACATTCTTATCTGCCTGGGGAGCGCGTTTTTCACGCTGCTTTCAGCGGTGCTGGCCGGAGACTCGGGCACCAACAAAGGACAAGTCGCATCGAATATAGTCCAGGGCATAGGTTTTCTTGGTGCGGGGCTGATTCTGCACAATCGCAGCCGGGTGAGTGGCCTCGCCAGCGCGGCCAGCATCTGGGTGGTTGCCTCGATCGGCATGGCTTGCGGAGCGGGCCTGTATGCGCCGGCCGCAGTGGCAACGCTGATTGTGATCTTCGCGCTGGCGGTGGTCGGCGTGTTGGAGAAGCGCGCCAACCTCAAGACCTATCCGATGACATATGAAGTGCGCGGCAGCGATCAAACGTACCTGCTTGAGGCGATCCTCGGCGCAATGGACAAGATTGGCCAGCGGCTCACTGACGTAGAGACTAGCGCCATCGGTGAGCTGCAGCGGGTCGCGTTTCCTCTGACAGCGACGAATCGTCAGCACCGTGATCTCGTGGCGGAACTGAGCGGTAGAGCGGTGATCGACAAACTCTTTACCTTCCGCGATCCGGAGGACGATTGATTCCTTTCACGAAAGCTCACGCCTGCGGCAACGATTTTTTGGTTGTGACCGAAGAGGCTGCGGGAAAACACGAATGGGCGGAACTGACACGCGAATTATGCCAGCGCAATACCAGCATTGGCGCGGATGGCATTGAGTTCTTTGCATGGACCGGGCCGAACTCCGGACGCATCCGCCTGCACAACGCGGATGGTTCCATTGCCGAGATCAGCGGTAACGGCACGCGCTGCGTGGCTGCTTGGATGGCGCGCGAGTTGGCGTCGCAGCCCGGCGATGAGTTGCGCATTGAGACCGATGCGGGAGCGCGCATCTGCACTGTGAATGCAGTGGATACGGCCCGTGGGTTCAATATTGAAGTTACTACGGGGATGGGCATTCCGAGTTATGCGCAGCGGACGATTTTGCTCACCGACGGTTCTGCAATCAAAGGAGTTGAAGTTTCTACGGGCAATCCGCATTTTGTGATTCACGCCGATAACGCGGAATTTTCCTTCGCAGGGAAGAGCTGGCGATCCATCGGCGCGGAGATCTGTTTCCATGCTGATTTTCCGCAGCAGACGAATGTCGAATTTGCGCGCGTTGTATCCGTAAACGAAATTGAGATCCGCATCTTTGAACGCGGCGTGGGGCCAACGACGTCTTCGGGTACAGGCAGCTCCGCAACCGCGACCGCGGCAATTGCGTTACACGGCTGCGTATCGCCGTTGCGCGTGGTGGCTCCCGGCGGCGCGCAGACGGTCGAGTGGAGTGGCGCAGGTACGGAGTTGAAACTTACCGGACCTGCTTCTCTTATTGCATACGGCGAGGCCTTCCTGTGACGACATTGTCCAAGCCCCGTGCTGTTGCCGAGGACGCAGCCGTTGCCGTTGTCTCGCCTGCTTCGACTCCGCAGGCAGAGCGTGTGGAGCGTGGGCTGGAGGCATTGCGCGCGCTGGGCTATGTGCCCCATGCGTCGGAAAACATTCTAGCGCGCGGGCCGCTCTATTTTGCAGGGACGCCGGAGATGCGATTGCGCGATTTGCATCGCGCCTTTGCCGATGATGATTTGCGCGTGATCTTTGCGACGCGCGGCGGTTATGGCTCGAACTATTTGCTTGAGGAACTGGATCTTGACTTGATCGCAGAGAGCGTGAAGCCGCTCATCGGATACAGCGATTTGACCGCGCTGCAACTGTATTTGCTCGATCAACTGCAACTGCCGGCCTTTCACGGCCCCATGTTATCAGCGGATTTTGCGCGCGAGGACGGGGTGCATCTGGCGAGTTTGCGCACGGCTCTCACAGGCAAGCCGTACATGGTTGGGCCAGCCGAGGGCTTGCGCACGTTGCAGCCGGGACGGGCGCGCGGCACGCTCTATGGCGGCTGCCTGAGCATCATTGTTGCGCTGCTGGGAACGCCGTACGAGCCGCAGACCGAGGGCAAGCTGCTCTTTTTGGAAGATGTAAACGCCAAGCCCTATCAGGTGGATCGCATGTTGTGGCAGTTACAGCAAGCGGGCAAACTCGAAGGTGTCACGGGCATTGTCTTTGGCGAGATGCTGGATTGTGTCTCTCCGGGCGCGCCAGCGGATTTGCTGGATGAAGTAATTCTTCATTCGTTGGGCGAGTTCAAGGGTCCGATTGCCATTGGGCTGCGCAGCGGCCATGTATCGCGGCAGAATGTGACGCTCACCTTTGGCGTGAATGCGGAGCTGCGGCTGAGTGAGCAGGCGCAATTGAATCTGCTGGAAGCGGCGGTGGGACTAGGGACTAGGGACTAGGGACTAGGGACTAGGGACTAGGGACTAGGGACTAGGGACTAGGGACTAGGGACTAGGGACTAGGGACTAGGGACTAGTC
>Ga0181534_10000087_pt1 | contig 68368 bp, 61 predicted proteins | sample PEATcosm2014_Bin_37_FD_119758 | JGI IMG/M metagenome (GOLD analysis project Ga0181534, IMG submission 119758) | Peatland microbial communities from MTU Mesocosm Facility, Houghton, MI, USA - PEATcosm2014_Bin17_10_metaG | ecosystem: Environmental > Terrestrial > Soil > Wetlands > Peat | place... | reverse complement strand
TACAACCATCGAGGGGTCAAACGAAAGATGAGCAGCTACCACATCCGAACCAAAGCCCATGCAGCTGTAGCCGTCAGAGCATCAAACCCAAAAATCATTGTCATCCGTAACTAAACAGTATTGCGCTTAGTGCCCTCGGGAGTGACCAAAAGTCCAAGCCCTTTCCCGTCCGCGATCAGGTACGGCTTGTCTTTTGGTTTGGCGCTGGCAAAGACCACAGGGGCCTTGGTATCGGCGAGCTTCGGCATTTGCGTACCTTCCAACCTTTGCCGCGGGGCCCCTCTCAGGCTCTTGGCAAAAGAGTAAGGAAAAAGTACGCACTCTTCCTGGATGGGGGCACATTTCAACGGATCTCGCCGGACAACGTCCACCAACGAAGAAGGCCGGGACCCGCCATTTCGTTGGGTTTCCCGGCCTTCTCCGGATCCTCTCGGACCTCTCTTCCATGGAGCCATGGGGAGTCGAACCCCAGACCTCTTCATTGCGAACGAAGCGCTCTACCAACTGAGCTATGGCCCCGTTTCCGCGCTTTCGCGGCGATCGGGAGTGGGCAGTACAGGACTTGAACCTGTGACCTCGCCGATGTGAACGGCGCGCTCTAACCAGCTGAGCTAACTGCCCGCAAGGTCCGGAAATTTAATCCGGAAGCGGCCGGCGTCAAGGGCGGGGACCGGCTTTGCGAAGGCATTCGGAATTCTCTCCCTTGTCGGAATCGCACCGGCCATGGTATGTTTCGGAGACTCTGCGGGATCGTGCGGACATACCCCCGTCACCGGTTCCTCTGATCAGAAAGCCATTTCAACGTCCACCGGCGCCGGTTCGCCTTTCGTTTCCGGCGACGATCCAAGGGACAACATCTGTCCGTATGCCTATGAGCATCATCCACGGAGCGTGGCTGCCGGATCGGCGACGCTTTCTCTGGTGGTCCGAGAGTCCACAGGCGCTCGCACCGGAAATGCTGAAGTCCCTCCAGGGGCCTCGTGGCGGGCGCAACGGCCCCGCCTGGTACGAACACATCACCGCGCCCGACCCCGTGCTCAAGGAACTGGAAGCCTGCCTGAATCTCAGATTGCAGGAATACCAGGCCGAACAAAAGCTGGTGAACCAGATCAAGCAGGAGCGGATATCCTCGGAATCCATCCATGCGGTCCTGCTTCTTCCCTGCTCCGGCGACGGGCAGGTGGCCGGCAATTTCTCTCCGGACGTCAAAGCCGACCGGCTGGCACCGTTCACCATTCCCGGCCTGGCCACGGTCCCCATGTCCACCCTGAAGGCCCTGGTGGCGTTGCCCCAAGGGAAACCCATCCGTGGCCAGACCCCCGGCGACGACCTCCTCCTGTGGCAGATGGCCGCGCAATTCGTCCGCGACCTCCTGGCGCAGGGCGAATACCTGCCCGGTCTCGTGGAGGGCCGCGCCGCCTGGGTCCCCGCCCTGGACTACCCGGAACACGCCCGTCGCCTGGACGCCTTGGTGAACGCCATGCCCTCGGCCTGCCGCACCGGGGCCGCCAGGGCGGGAAGACTCCCCGATGCGGAAGAGCTCCTCCGGGATTTCATCGGGGTCCTGCTGGACACCAGCGTGAACGCCCTGGACAACACCTCGTTGGGCGCGTTGGGCGCCTCGAGTCCCTGGCTCACCAGCCTGTTCGCCGACCGGCAGGACGGGCGCACCTCCGTCTGGATCGCAAGTCCCGAATTCCAGGCGGCATGGCAGGACTGGACAAAACACGTCAACGGCGACTCCGCGGGTTCCCAGGCCCGGACCTGCCTTCGCCTGGACCCGCCCGAAACCGGCGAGGTCACCGACAAGGGGATCTACCAGGGACATGGCTGGCGTCTCTCCTTCCATCTCCAGGCGGTGCAGGACGAAAGCCTCCTGGTGCCCGCCCGCGAAGTCTGGGAAACCCGAAGTCGCACCCTGCGGCGCATGGACCTGCGCTTCGAGGCCCCGCAGGAGCGTCTGCTCTCGGATCTCGCGCGGGCCGCGAGGATATTCCCTCCCATCCAGAGGAGCCTCCAGGAGTCCCGGCCGGAATTCGTGGAACTGGAAGCATCCGAGGTGAGGGAACTGGTCGCGGACTATTCCCAGGTCCTGCGCGAGGAGGGGTATGGCCTGCTCCTGCCTTCGTGGGACAAGGTCCAGGCGCAGATCGGAGGAGGAGTCAAGCTCCACCTTCGGCTCAAACCCACGGGTCCCGCCGGGTCCGTCGCGCGCGCCGCCGGTGCCGGGACGGAAAAATCCATGGTGGGTCTGGAACAGCTCTGCGACTTCAACTGGGAGGTTTCCCTGGGCGGGGTGGACATCCCCGTGGACGAATTCAAGCGGTTGGTGCGGCTGAAGGTGCCGGTGGTGGAACACCGCGGCCAGTGGCTGGTCTTCGATCCCGAAGCCGCCCAGAAGACGCTCGACTTCCTGGACAGTTCCAGCGCCTCGGGTCAGGCCAGCCTGGGAACGCTGATGCGTCATTCGCTGGGCCTGGAACCCGACGGCGTGCTGGGGTCGGACCCGGACACCCCCCAGAAGAGTCCGGTGGCGGTGGGGGAGACCCGCGCCGAGGACTGGCTCGCCGGCGTCTTCGAGAGGTTGCAGTCTCCGGGCCACGCCGGGCAGGCGCCGGTTTCGGCGAATTTCGTCGGCAAGCTCCGGCCCTACCAGCAACAGGGACTTTCCTGGTTGCGGTTCCTGGACGCCTTCGGGCTCGGCGGCTGCCTGGCCGACGACATGGGTCTGGGGAAAACGGTCCAGTTGCTGGCGCTTCTGGCCGACGACATCGACCGCGCCATCGCCGGTGAAGAGGTGAATCCCACGCTGCTGGTCTGTCCCACCTCGGTGATGGGCAACTGGCAGCGCGAAGCCCGTCGGTTCGTGCCGCGCCTGCGCGTGCGGTTGCACCACGGACCCCAGCGGCTGGACGGAGAGGCATTCTGTCGCGACGCGAAACGCATGCATCTGGTGATCGTCTCCTACGGACTCGCCGACCGCGACCTGGAAGACCTTCTCCAGGTTCCTTGGAAGCGGGTGATCCTGGACGAAGCCCAGAACATCAAGAATCCAGGCACCCGGCAGCATCGGGCGGTCAAGAAGATCCAGGCCTCCTCCCGGTTCGCCCTCACCGGCACCCCGGTGGAGAACCGGCTCTCCGAACTCTGGAGCATCTACGACTTCCTCATCCCCGGACACCTGGGCACCGCGGCACAGTTCGGGCGCAAGTTCTCCCGGCCCATCCAACAGGAGAAGGACCAGCAGGTCGCGGCCCTTCTCAAAAGGCTCACGGGACCGTTCCTGCTCCGGCGGGTGAAGACCGATCCGACGGTGGCGGGGGATCTTCCCGAAAAGCAGGAAAACAAGGTGTATTGCGCCCTCACGCGGGAGCAGGCGACCCTCTACCAGGCCGTGGTAGACCACATGTCGGCGGAAACGGCGGGGGACGGCGATTCCGCGAAGTCGGGCATCGTGCTCAACACCCTCCTGCGGCTCAAGCAGGTCTGCAACCATCCGACGCTGTTCCTGGGAGACGGATCCGAGCTCGGCGAACGCTCGGGCAAGCTGCAACGCCTGGGCGAAATGCTGGAAGAGGTCCTGGAAGAAGGCCAGAAGGCCTTGGTGTTCACCCAGTTCAAGGAGATGGGCGACCTCATCCGCAAGTACCTGGAAAAGAGGTTCTCCGTCGAGGTTCCCTTCCTGCACGGCGGGGTCGAGCGGGTCGCGCGCGACACCATGGTCGACCGCTTCCAGGCGGGTGGTCCCGATTCACCGCCCGTGCTGCTGCTCTCCCTCAAGGCGGGCGGCACGGGGTTGAACCTGACGGCGGCCAGCCACGTGTTCCACTTCGACCGCTGGTGGAATCCGGCGGTGGAGGACCAGGCCACCGATCGCGCCTTCCGCATCGGGCAGAAGCGCAACGTGCTGGTGCACAAGTTCGTGTGCCAGGGCACGGTGGAAGAACTCATCGACCAGATGATCCTTTCCAAGAAGGATCTCGCCGACCGCATCGTGGGGCACGGAACGGAGCTGTTCACCGAACTCTCCGTGCAGGAACTGCGCGAAGCCTTCTCGTTGCGCGAGGACGCCGTGGAGGAAGACGATGGCTGATGAACCGGAGAACCAGGCCCGACCGGAGGACTCCGGAAGGGGCGAAGGTCGGGGTCGGGGCGGACACAACTCTTCGCGCAAGCCCAAGGTCCGGATCGGGCCGCGCAACCGCAGGCCGGATCAGCCCCCTGTGTCGGCGCGCTCCGATCAGGGCAGGGAGCAGAAGATTCCATCCAGGCCGGGCGATCCGCCTTCCAACGGAGTCCGCAAGAAGCGGCGCCGTCGCAAGGGCCGGAACCCCGAAGCGGAGAGATCGCCGGTTCCAGCCCGGACGCATCCGGAGCGAGGGCCGACGGTCCCCGGAGGGGGGGTGCTGCCACCGGTCCAGGACGACATGGACGAAATTCCCTCCGGAGTCTTCCGGGTGGCCCAACCGGACTTCGCGCAGGGCGGATCGGACGCCGATGGCGGCGGTTCCTCGGGTACGGACGATTCTCGCGTCGATGCCGCCGACGGGTCGGCGGCCCCCGGACAGGGGCCCAGGCCCCGCAACGACCGTCGCAAACGTCGCAAGCGCCGCGATCGTCCGGAACCTCCTCCCGTGGACAAGACGCGCGGATTCTGGTGGTCGGAGCAGTGGGTCCGTTCCTTCGAGATGCTCTTCCCGTCCAACGCCAGCAGATCGCGCTTGGCCAAGGGCAGGACCTACGCCCGCCGCGGCCAGGTGCTGGATCTGGAGGTCGGGCCCAACGGGGTGCTCGCCAGGGTCCAGGGCAGCCGTCCCCGCCCCTACCAGGTCCGCCTGGAACTGAACCGCCTTCGGCGCGAGACCTGGGGGCGAATCCTCCACCACATCGCCGGCAAGGCGTCCTTCCTCGCCCAACTCCTGGAAGGAAACCTCCCCGCCGAGATCGAGGAGCTGTTCTTCGCCTCCGGAGCGCGGTTGTTCCCCCACGGGGACAACGACATCCGGGCCCGCTGCAATTGCCCCGACCCGGTGGCACCCTGCAAACACGTGGCGGCCTTGAACTACGCCCTGGCGGACGCCCTCCAGCGCGATCCGTTCCTCCTGTTCGCGCTGCGCGGGAAGAGCCGTGATCAATTCCTCCAGGACCTGCGCGACATGCGCGGTCGCGATCGCCCGACCAGCTCCGCATCGCTGGAGGAGGACTTGTCCCAATTCTGGCGAATGGGGCGGCTGGCGGAATCCGTCCTGCGCCCCGCGGCCTGGAACCTGTCCGCGGATCCCGCCCGGATGGTGCAGAGTCTGGGCGAACCGGATCTGGAAGGCATCCGGGAGGGCGCATTCCTTTCGCTGATGGAATCCACATACCGCCAGGTTTCCGAGGCCATGAGGCGACTTCCGAAGGATATTTGAGGTCGGTTCCTGGGGAGTCCGTGCACATGGGCGCGATTCCATCGCCTGCGGCACGGGACAGGTCCGCCGAGTACAATGGATCTTCATGGACCCAAATCAGACCATCTGGGATTTCGGCGACTACCGCGCCTTCATCAAAGCGGTGCTGGACGATTGGAAGCTCACGCGCAAGCATTTCTCGTTGCGGTGGTTCGCCGACCGGGCCGGGTTCAGCTCCCACAGTTTCGTGGGCCTGGTGATCGCGGGAAAACGCAACCTGGGCCCCGAGGGAGCCGAGAAGGTGGCCAGGATCTTCAAGCTCAAAGGACCCCCTCTGGACTACTTTAGGACACTGGTCCGCCACAACCAGGCGGAGTCCGCAGAGGAACGCGAAGAGACCCTGGAGGCCATGAAGAAGGCCAGCGCGTCGAGGGACGCGAAGAAGCTGGGGCGGGAGCATTGGAGGTATTACGATCGTTGGGAAACACCCGTGGTTCGGGAGCTGGCCGCTTGGACCAAGGATGGACTGGAGCCTTCGAAACTGGGGGAGATGTTCGTTCCCCCCATCAAGGTCGATCGGATCCGCGAAGCGATGGATCTCCTGGTCCAACTCGGACTCCTTCGGCTCGAAGGCGAGCGTTGGGTGGTGGACGACGCCATCGTGTCGGGCGCGGAGCTTCCCGGCCAGGTCCTGCGCGAAGCGAGGACCCAGTACATGCTGCGCGCCATCGAGGCGGCGGAGCGTCTTCCTCCGACCGAGCGCCATGCGTCCTGGTCCGTCCTCGCGACGTCCCGGAAATCCCTGGAGGAGATCTTCCACCTCCTCGACGAAGCCAGGCAACGATGCCTCGCCGAGGCTGTTTCCGATCCCGAGGTCGATGGAGTCTATGTCGTGAGTCTGCAAGCCTTTCCCGTGGCCCGGATTCCCCGCGAATCGCGGCGGAGGCCGGGATGAAGCGAATTTTCGCCCTCCTCGCGACGGGGATGCTGGTCGCGTGCGGAGGTTCGGAACAAGTCGCGGGAGGAGGCAGCGATCAACCCAACAAAATCGGGTCCGGTCGCATTCTCACGGACAGCGGTACGCCTGCCGGTGGTGTCAAGGTGCAATCGTGGTCGGGCACCTGGGACCCCCAGAACACAGACCAGATCGCCTCGCTGCTCGATTCCGGAGTCTCCGACACCGGGGGCGCCTGGAAGTTGCGGATTCCCGATACGGGCTCCTGGTTCGTGGTCGGTCGCAAAAGCGGGTACATCGCTGTCTGCAAGAAGGGACAAATCGATGCCCGCTTGCAGGCGGTCTCCACCTATCACGGCAACATCCAGGCGGGTGCCGGCCTTGGCCTGGACGGGTTGTGGCTGGGAGGGGAGGGCGGATTGCTGGCCCTGGACGGATCCGGGAACTTCTCCGTCGTGACGCAACCGGGTCCCCATCGCCTTTGGGCGAAGCTCCGCTTGTCGGGGGGATGGACGGACACGGTCCTGGTGAAGGATCTCTACCTGAGCCCCGGGGACAACTCGGATTCCGCGCTGGTGGCCGACACCGGGATCGTCCTTCTGGCGAGCTCCGAATCCAGCCCGTTGCGATCCGCCCTTCGCGGATTGGACTATCCCGCCACCGATTCCCAGGACGGCCAGTGGTACACCTTCACGGACCAGTATTTGTCCGGAACCTCGCTGGTGCAGCCGATCGGCTTCCCCACCTTGGATTCCGCGTTGGTCAACGACGTCGGGGGCCGCTACTTCTCCTGGCAGTTCCAGCTCGGCGACCCGTTGCCCTTCAGGAACGGCGCCGTCCTGCAGCCCATCGCGGCGGTGGGCATCCAGCTTTCGCGGAGGGACCTCGATTGGTCCGGTGTCGAATATCTCCGGATCGTGGGCCGGGGAGGCCAAGGTGTCCAGAAGGTGAATCTCCAGGTGAGCACCACGTTCGCCGATCGCCTGGAACCCGGAAGCCAATTCCAGTACACGATCACCCTGCCCACGGATTGGACCACGATCCTCGTGCCGTTGGATTCCTTGGAACCCGCCCCCGGATCCGAGGCCGATTCCCTCCACCTGAAGTGGAGCGACGTCAGCGGAGGCGTCCACGACCTGGCCTTCTTCTCCAACAGCCAGGTCGTGCGGCTGGAACTGCGCGAAATCCGGGCGATCGGGAACAATCTGCGGCGCTGGTGATGGAGCGGTGGGCATCCGCCCCCGCATCCGTTACCTACGTTGGACCGGATGGACTCCAGCCTGACACCCGACCTTCCCGAGGAAGCGTCCCTGGACACCAGATTGGCGCAAGCCGGTTCGCGATGGGACCTCCGGACGGGGGGCATTTCCATGCCCATCCACCTTGCCGCGACCTTCCGGCACCCCGGTCTGGGCAAATCCACCGGCTGGGACTACTCGCGTTCCGGAAACCCCACCGGGCAAGCTCTCGAAAGCCTTCTGGCCACCATCGAGGGGGCCACCAGCGCCTTCGCCTTCGCCTCCGGGATGGCGGCCGTGGACACCGTGCTGCGCCTCCTGGCACCGGGGAGCCGGATCGTTGTTCCCGAAGAGATCTACGGCGGGACCTGGAGGATCCTGGAGAGACTGGGCGAGCCCTGGGGGTTGAAGGTGCGGTGGGTGTCGTTTCGGGATCTGGTCGAACGTCCCGAGAGCCTCCTGGCGGGCGCCGACATGGTCCTGTTCGAGACGCCCACGAATCCGACCCTCCTGGATGCCGATCCCACCGGCGTGCTGATGGCGGCCCGCAAGGTCGGATGCCTTTCCGTGGTGGATGCGACCTTCCTGACCCCGGTGCTCCTCAGACCGCTCGAGTTGGGAGCCGACCTCGTGGTGCATTCGGGAACCAAGTACCTCTCCGGACACAGCGACCTGACGGCCGGTGTCGTGGCCACGCGCGACCCGGGTCTGGCCGAAAGGATCGGGTACCTCCGCAACACCACGGGGGCCGTGTTGTCTCCCTTCGATTCGTGGCTGCTGCTGCGCGGTCTCAAGACCCTTTCCCTCCGGGTGCTCCGGCAGCAGGACTCGGCCCGGACACTGGCGTCGGCCCTTCCCGGCCTGCCGGGAATCGTACGCGTCGTCCACCCCGGGCGCGGAGCCATGGTGGCCTTCGAGGTCGACTCCGCCGACAGGGTGGCATCCCTCCTGGAACGCGTCCGGGTGTGGATCTTCGCGGAAAGCCTGGGCGGGACGGAATCCCTGGTCACGGTGCCGGCCTCGCAGACCCACGCCGATGTCGACCCCGCCGTGCGGGAGCGCCTGGGCATCACCGACCGACTGGTCCGGCTGTCCGTGGGGCTGGAGGATCCGAACGACCTGTTGGAGGACCTTCGATCCGCGTTGGGGGCGGCAACATGAGCATCTTGACGGAAATCATCCACGCCGGAAATTGGGAAGAGGACCCCACGGGCGCCAGTTCCGTCCCCATCTTCCGCGGTTCCACCTACGCCCAGGACGATCCCGACGCCCGTCCCCGCTGGGACTACGGGCGCAGCGGGAATCCCACCCGGGCGGCGCTGGAACAGTCCATCGCCGCGTTGGAAGGCGGATGCGCCGGCTTCGCCTTCGCCTCCGGCATCGCGGCCATCAACTCCGTGCTGCTCACCCTGTCGGCCGGCGACCATGTGGTGGTGGGCGAGGACATCTACGGCGGCACCTACAGGTCCCTCTCCGTGCTGTTCCGCCGCTGGAACCTCTCCACCACATGGGTGGACGCCTCCGACCTGGACGCGGTCGTGGACGCGATCGAACCGGCCACCAAGGCCGTCCTCGTGGAGTCGCCCAGCAATCCGCTCCTGCGCATCTGCGATCTGCGCGCGGTGGCCGCCCTGGCACGGGAACGGGGCATCCTGGCGCTCACCGACAACACGTTCCAGACGCCTCTGCTGCAGAAGCCCTTGGAACTCGGCTTCCACGCGAGCATCCATTCCGCCACGAAGTTCCTGGGCGGCCATTCCGACGTCATCGCGGGGCTGGTCGCGGTTTCCGACCCGGAATTCGCGAAGCGACTGTACGCGGTGCAAAACGGGTTCGGGGCCATCCTGGGGCCGGACGATTCCTGGATGGTGCTGCGCGGAATCCGGACGCTGGCGGCGCGCATGGAGATGCACCAGCGGCACGCGGACCGTCTGGCCCGATGGCTCCGGTCTCGCCCGGAAATCGACGCCGTGCACTACCCCGGCCTGGAAGACCATCCCGGGCACGGGGTCCATTTCTCCCAGGCCACCGGCGCCGGTGCGGTCCTCTCCTTCGACCTCGGCGACGCGGACCGCGCGTCCAGGTTCCTGCGCTCGGTGAAGTTGGCGCTTCCGGCCGTGAGCCTGGGCGGAGTGGAGACCATCCTCTCGTGGCCCAGCCGCATGAGCCATGCCTCCATGCCGCCCGAGGAGCGCCGTCGGCGCGGAATCGGAGACGGACTGCTGCGGCTTTCGGTGGGCCTGGAAGATCCCGCGGACCTCGAACTCGATTTCGAGCGCGCCTTGGTGGAGTCGAACCGGTCGATCTGATCGCCTGAAATCACGGGATTTCCGGACCGGACCCCGCGTCGAAGATGCGGTTTTCCCGGGCCACCCTCGCGTACCACCTGGCCGAGGCCTTGGGAGTGCGCTCCTGCGTCTCGAAATCCACGTGGACCAGGCCGAACCGCTTGGAATATCCCGCTGTCCACTCGAAATTGTCCAGGAGCGACCAGGCGAAGTACCCCGTCACGCGCGCGCCGTCGCGGATGGCCTGGGCCAGCGACCGCAGGTGCTCGCGGAAGTAGGCGATCCTCCAGGAGTCGTCCAGACCGCCCTTTTCCCACGCGCAGCCGTTTTCCGTCACCATGGTGCTTGCGGGGTCCCATTCCTCCTGGCACCACAGGGGAATCCAGTAGAGGATGTCCGGCTCGACGGTCCAGCCGAAATCCGTCAAGGCCGCTTCGGCGCGCTTCCACGGGCGCCCTTCCTCCAGGGTGGGGGAGACTCGCTCCGCGAAGTACAGGTTGAGTCCCAGGAAGTCGGGCTTGTCGCCGATCAGGTCCAGCTCGCCGGGAAGGACTTCGGGCACGTCGGTTCCCAGGCTCCGCCATTCCTCCGCGGGGTATCGCCCCTTCCAGAGAGGATCCAGCCACCAGGCGGCGTTTCGCAGGAAGACGGCGCGCGCCGCGGCGATGTCGGCGGGGTCGTCCGTCGCCGGCAGGGAGGGCCAGGGATTGTGCACGAACCCCACGGAGATCCGATCCCGTCCGAGCACGTCGCGAAGTGCGCGGCTGGCGTGGGCGTGGGCCAGGAGCACGGTATGGCGGCATTGGAGCACGAGTTGGACCGATCCGACGATCCCGGGGGCGAAACTGCCTTTTCCGTAGGCGTTGTCGGCGATGCAGGGTCCTTCGTTGATGGGCATCCAACGGCGGACCCGGTCTCCGATCCGGCGCGCCAGGATCTCGGCCAGGTCTCCCATGGCCTTGGCCGTGTCCCGGTTCGCCCACCCCCCGCGATCCTCCAGGGCCTGGGGCAAGTCCCAGTGGAAGATGGTGGCGCAGGGTTCGACGCCCCGTTCCAGGCAGCCGTCGACCAGCCGTTCGTAGAAGTCCAATCCCGTCTCCAGGGCGGTTCCGCGTCCGGTCGGCTGGATGCGCGGCCAGGAGATGGAAAATCGATAGGCGCCCAATCCCATCGAGACGATCAGGTCCAGGTCTTCCCGCCAGCGATGGTAGTGGTCGCAGGCGACGTCGCCGGTGTGGCCCTCGAAGATCTTTCCCGGCGTGTGGCAGAAGCGATCCCAGTTCGATTCCCCCTTGCCGTCCTGGTCCCAGGCGCCTTCGATCTGGAAACTGGATGTGGCGGTACCCCAAAGGAATCCGTCCGGGAACGAATCCGTCCGGGGATGGGAGGTGCGTGACTGGGCAGTTGGCATCGTTTCTCCGTTGTCACCCGTGGTGCGAGGAATCGCACCACGGGAGCGAGACGGGAATTGTACCATGCAGGTGGTGGAACTGACACCCCCCTTCGTCTCCAAACTGCTGGAGAGCGTCGCCCACTCAGGAATCGATCGCGGGACCGAAGAGCTTCCCCTTGTCGCGGAAGTGCGTCGTCTGCCCTTGTTCCGGCAGGTCCGCACGGAGTTCACGCCTTCCCTGCTGGCGGCGGATTGCCTGCGCCTGCACCAGGCGCGGGGGGATCGGATGGTGACCTCGGACGGGGAAACCGTGGATCCGGACCGACTGATCCGCCTCGAAGCCTCCTTCCGCGCGCGTTCGGCAAGCTACAGGCCGGGCCATTTCATCAGCCTGGTGCGGCTGGGCCTGGACATCATGGACACCGAACGCAGCGGACTCACGGTCCTGGAGCGACGCTCCCTCCATCTGCTGGAGAGGCGACTGTTCGAGATGCAGAGGACGGAAAGGCCCGCTCCGCCCGACCACGTCGCGGGGTGGCTCTCCGACCACCACAGCGGGGACGCTTGGAGGCTGCGCGGACTCGTGGACCTTCTGCGCTACGTGGATGAAACCACCGGGAACCCTCTCATCGGCCACCCCGACCAGGCCACGTCGGACGTCGTGCACCTGCTGCTTTCACTGCACTGGTCGCTGCAGACCTTTTCCCCGAAGAGGGTGGGGCCCCTGGCGACCACGCCCATCGACCTGTGCCTGGGTGCCCGCGCGGTCCTCACCAACGCCAGGGTCATGCATCTGCGCCTCGGCTCGCTCCTGGATTTCGTTCTTTCCCCGGAACTCGCGCTGTGGAAGCGGTTGGACGAGTGGCTTTCCCTGGTGGTCCACCAAAGGGATGCCACCTTCCAGCTTCCCCCGCGCGAGGCGCTTCCCGACTTCCTGGTGGAGGGGGAGCGGTTGGGCGCGTTCGATCTGGTCCTGATGGTGGGCCGGCGGCTGGAGCACCGCACCCGGCGGTTGTCCCTGGACGAAAGCCTGGTGGCCCTGGAACGGACGCTGCATCGTCGGATCCACAGGCAGGAAGCCCGCAAGCGCCACATGGCGGTGCTTCTGCGGCGGGTCTTCGAGAGGGCGCTCAGCGATTGCCACAGGCGTTCGATGCGCCTGGCCATCACGTCCCTCGCCTCCGATCCAATCACCCCGATGAAAACGCCACCGGTCCCTTCGGAAGCACAGACCCGCACCGCCGACGATCCGGTCTGGGCTCGGCTCCGCGGCCTGGCGGAGGAGCTCGAGGAATGCAGGGCGTGGGGATGCTCGCCGTCCTCGAGATCGGCATGGAACCTCCTGTTCCCCGGCGAGGCCGCGAGGTCGGAGGAACTGGCGGATCTGGAGGAGTTCCTGCGGTGGGCCTTGGACTGCCGCGACGACCTGAAGTCCGCCCTGGACCGTTTGCCTCGGGAGGTCGGCATCGCGCTGCGCGACTGGTATCTGGCCCTTTCCGTGCGGGCGGCGACGGTGGAGATCTCCCGGGGAATGCCGGGGGGGCGCCGCCGACGCGAACGGACGACCCCGCTCCAGTGGCTTGCGGCGGCGGCTGTGCTGCGTCCGTCGCGTTATTCCGATCCTTCGGTGCTGCGGCGGGAGCCCGATTTCGATCCGGACTCGAACACCGACCGCGAAATCTCCAAGGCGTTGCAGACGTGGATCCATCGCCATCCCTGGGATCGAAGCCAGTCCGGAATCTGGCCCCCCGATCTGCGCGGACCCGCCCTGGCGGACGGAATCCGAGTGGGTGTCCTGCGTTCCCGGTTCGAGGGCGTACCGCCGTGGGAACTGGACGTCCGCCTGGGAATGCTTTCCAGGGAGCTGGAATACCGCTGCTGGCTTGGTGCCCGCGAAAGGGTGGCGCTGCTGGACCGGACGATCGAACGACCGGAACCCGCCCAGGGAAAGGCCGCGCAGAGGTAGATTGCTCCGGCCCGGAACGGAGGGCCCGGGCTGGAGTTGCTGGATCTCCTCAAGTCGTACTGACCCGCAACAAGGATTCCAGCGCCGACTCCAGGTCGCGGGCCTGCCACGAAAACCCCTTGGACTCCAGGACCTTCGGTTGGCAACGCTGCCCCCAAAGGAACAGTTCGGCTCCAAACCGGCCCAACACCAGACGGATCAGGAAGGAGGGGACCCGGACGATCGCAGGGCGTCCCATCGCCGCTCCCAGGACCGAGGCGAATTCCGATTGCGGCAACGGCCGGGGAGAGACTCCCAGGACGGGTCCCGAGATCTCGCCATCCGATATGCATCGGACCAGCGTCGATACCGCGTCCTCGATGTGGATCCATGAAATCCATTGGCGGCCGGTGCCGAGCGGACCCCCGATGCCCATGCGGAAAACGGGAATCATGGAGCCCAGCGCCCCTCCCCGAGGAGAGAGGATGGTTCCGAACCGGACCCGGGCCTCCCGCAGCGAAGCGGATCTGGCCGAGCGCACGGCCTGTTCCCAGGCGACGCAAGTATCGGCCAGGAACCCCCCTCCGGCCGGAGAGTTCTCGTCCAGCCATTCGTCCCCGCGGTTGCCGTAGTACCCGACCGCGGACGCGTTCACCAGGGTTCCGACCCCTGCCAACGCACAGCTCGAGGCCAATTGCCGGGTGGCGCGGATCCGACTCTCGCGCACGAGCAGGCGGCCCGACGCGGTCCAAAGGCCCGAGGCGATGGGATATCCGGCCAGGTTCACCACCGCATCGCACCCTTCGAGATCCCTCCCGCTCGGTTCCGTTTCCGGATTCCAGAGCCGGTCGCCGAGACCCGTCGGATTCCGTCGCACCAGGCGCAGCACCTCGTGGCCCGTTTCGCGAAGCCTGCGCACCAGAAGACTCCCCACCAGACCGGTGGCCCCGGCGATTGCGATTCGGCTCATTCCTTCTTCACTCCACCCATGGAGTCTACCAAACCGGCACTCCCGCGATTCCGATCGTGCCTGCCGATTCGCGAACTCCGCGGGGGAGGGGGGTCAGACGAACGCGTCCAACACCGCGGGCACCCAGGGATCGAGCTGCAACCGCCACAGTCCCGGCTCCAGCCGTTCGGAGGAGACCAACGCTCCGTTTTGTTCCCCGACCACGCGAGCAGGGGTGTCGCCGTGGCTGCGAAGCAGGACCGAGAGGAGCGCGGGCTGTCTTTTGGCCGCGTCGGTGCGTGGAAACCGAAGGACAGAGCCTTGGATGGCGGGGACCCCGACCGTCCGGTAGGCCAGGGCATGGCGGAGCACCTCGGATGGAGGAGCCACCCAGACATCCCGTTTCCGGACAAGATTTTGCAGGCGATCCAGGTGGCGGATGTAGGCAGCCTCCGGCACCGGTTCCCAAGACGTGTCCGCGACTCCCCTGAGGCATCGCACACCCCAGGCGCGCTGGTCCAGGGCGGTGTCCAGGAATGCATCCAACTGCGTCTGTGGCGGTCCGTGGCGCGAATCGGAACCGAAGGGGTCGTAGGGAACGTCTTCGGGATCGACTTCGCCGGGTCGGACGACTTCTCCCGTCCGCGCTCCGCTGCGGACGCCCAAGTGTCCGTGCTGGAGGGCGAATCGCACGATCTCCGGATCCGGCGACGCTTGCGGGCTGGAGTAGAACGTGATGTTCGCTCCCGTGCGCTGGTGCAGCTCCTTGCGGGACTCCTTGATCTCCTGGCTTGCGGTCTCGGAGGTCGGATCCTGGTGCCACCATCCGTGGTTGACGATCTCGAATCCCTCCAGCGCCAACGTCCGCAAGGCCTGCCAGCCACCCTCGGAGCACAGGGTCACCGTGGCCGCGAGACCCGCTCGGAAACCGCGCGAACGCAGGGCCGGGACGGCGACCCGGAGCGTGCCTGCGGAGGCGTCGCACAGGTCCTCGTGGATCATGGAGTAGGCGGCTCTCGCTCCCTCGCGCCAAGGCTCGACCCCTTCCACATGCAGCCTCGCGCGATCCAACCCATGCGTGGGAGGGAGTGTCTGCAAGGTCGTCGACTCGATCGAATCCATCGACCCCCATCGTACACTTCCGCACCCGCATCGCGCCGTGGATTCGAACCGCCCCGCGAAATTGTAAATTCCGCGTCGAAGTCGCGACCATTGGAAGGAAGGCTAGAGGTATGCACGCTCCTGTTGGAATCGAATGGATCATCATCCTCGTGATCGTCCTCCTCGTCTTCGGTCCGTCCAAGCTGCCCCAACTCGCCAAGGGGCTGGGACAAGCCAAGAAGGAATTCAAGGAAGCGGCCATGACCGAAGAGGAAAAGGCCAAGGCGGCGGCGCCGAAGACTCCCGAAACCAAGACCGACGACACCAAGGGCGCTTGATGAAGGTCGACCGGGGGGCCGGGGGCGCCTGATGTCGACCGATTCGGAAGTTCGGGACGCCTAGTGGCGACCGATGCAGAAGTTCGGGACGCCTAGTGGCGACCGATACAGAAGTTCGGGACGCCTAGTGGCGACCGATACAGAAGTTCGGGACGCTTAGTGGCGACCGATGTTAGAGGGTACCGTGCCGCCGACGGCGAGCTGGATTTCTGGAGACACGTCGAGGATCTGCGCAAGGCGTTGTTCTGGAGCGTCCTGGGGTGGCTTGCGGGAACCATCGTGGCATGGCAGTACTGGACGAACCTGTGGAGGCTGCTGCTTCGTCCCCTGTCCGGTCTGAAGAAGATGCCGCAGATCATCGTGACCAGCCCCACCGGGGCCGTCACCATGTCGTTCCAGGTGGCCCTGGTCGCCGGTTCCCTCCTGGCTGCGCCATGGGTGTTCTGGCAGCTCTGGCGCTTCGTGCGTCCGGCGTTGCACCTGCACGAACGGAGGATCGTCCTAGGTGCCGTCTGGTGGTCCACCTTCCTGTTCGCCATCGGGATCGTCATCGGCTATTTCACCATCTTCCCCATGACCCTGAAGTGGCTCGCGGGATACGGCGACGGGATGTTCGTGCAGATGTGGACCGTGGACGAATACACCGGAATGTCCGTGAAGCTGCTGGGGGGATTCGCCTCCATGTTCGAATTCCCGCTGGTCACGTGGGTCCTGGGCCGGCTGGGAGTCCTCGAGCCCCGCCAACTGCTGCGGTGGTCGAGGGGCGCCATCGTCGTCATCTTCGTGCTCGCCGCCGTGGTGACGCCGCCCGACCCCGTCAGCCAATGCATCATGGCGGTCCCCATGCTCGCACTCTACTTCGCCGGCATCGGCACGTCCTGGCTGGCTCGGAGGAAAACCTGATGGAATCGTTCAGCTCCGGCGAAGTGCTTCTCATCGCCGTCGTGAGCCTGTTGGCGCTGGACCCGAAAAGCGCGGGAAAGTGGTGGGGGAAGTTCCGGACCCTGCAAAGGCGCTTCCTGGACGCGCGATCGGACCTCGAGCGGGAGATCCGATCCACCCTGGAGGACGAACCATCCCGGCGCGAGAGCGCCCAGGATCGGCTTCGTTCCTGGGCCCGCGACCGTGTGGCTTCCCTCGGGCAGACCGAGTTCGACGCCGCCCCTGAACAGATCTTGTCGAGGCTGCGCGGGTGGGAAGGGTGGGAGGACCACGCCGACGTCGCCGCGTTCTGGCCGCTTGCGCGCGAGATGCCCCTGAAGCCCGTCCTGGAGGCGATTCTGCGCGGGAACAGGAATCTTTGGCTGCCCAGGACCGGCACCGAGCCCGGACGGATGGAGATGGTGCGCGTGAAGGACCTGGACGGCGACCTCGCCGAAGGGAAATGGGGGCTGCGCGAACCGGTGGGGGAGCCGTCGCAACAGGTGCCGACCGCCCTGCTGGTGCTGGTTCCGGGCGAGATCTTCGATCTCCACGGGTCGCGGATCGGCAAAGGTGGCGGGTATTACGACAGGTGGCTGTCGGCGCATCCGGGGGCCGTTCGGGTGGGCCTCTGCTGGGATGCGCAGGTCCATCCCGGAAAGCTTCCCCAGGGCGGGCACGACCAACCCATGGACCACCTGCTGACCCCGGCGCGATTCGTACACTTTGCAAACGGAAGAAACGCCGAGCGGCCGAAGACGACCGCCGACCAACCACCGGAGGAACTCGATGCGTGAGGCGACCCTGGCGCTGGAGGACGGCACCGTCTTCCGGGGAATCGGATTCGGGGCCCCCCAGGGTGCCGCGGGAGAGGTGGTTTTCAACACCGCCATGACCGGTTACCAGGAAGTCCTGACGGACCCCTCCTATTGCGGTCAGATCGTGGCCATGACCTATCCGGAAATCGGGAACTACGGCATCGCGCCCCAGGACATGGAATCGGGCAAGGTGCAGGTGGAAGGCTTCGTGGTCCGGAATCTCTCGCCCATAGCATCCAACTGGCGAGGAGGCGCGCGATCGCTGGAATCCTTCCTTTCCGAGCACGGGATTCCCGGGATCGGCGGAATCGACACCCGTAAGCTGGTGCGCATCCTGCGCACCAAGGGCGCGCAGCGAGGCGTGATCCTGTCCGGGTCGCCTCCCGAATCGGAAGCCGTGGCCCTGGCCCGCGGCGTCGAGTCCATCGTGGGAATCGACATGGTTTGCCGCGTGACTTCCGATCACGCCTACGATTGGGACGATCCGGTCTTCCGCTTCGACGGTGCGCAGACTTCGCCCGCGGACGCGCAGCAACCGTTGATCGTGGCCTACGACTTCGGGATCAAGCGCAACATCCTCCGACTCCTGGTGAGCCATGGATTCCGCGTGCATGTGGTGCCCGCCTCCACACCGGCGTCCGAGGTCGACAAGCTCCATCCGGCGGGCGTGTTCCTTTCCAACGGACCAGGGGACCCCGACGCGGTCCCCTACGCCATCCAGGCCGTTCGCGAGTTGGCTTCCAAGTATCCGCTGTTCGGGATCTGCCTGGGACACCAGATCCTGGGGCTGGCTCTGGGAGCCCGTACCTACAAGCTGAAATTCGGTCATCGGGGAGCCAACCACCCTGTGCAGGAGGTTCCCTCCACGCGGGTGGAAGTCAGTTCCCAGAACCACGGGTTCGCGGTGGACGCATCCACGTTGCCTTCCGATCTCGTGGTTTCCCACGTGAATCTCAACGACGGGACCGTGGCCGGGATGCGACATCGGACATTGCCGATCTTCTCCGTGCAATACCATCCGGAAGCTTCGCCCGGACCGCACGATTCGGCCTATCTGTTTTCCCAGTTCGTGGAATCCGTTCGCTCCCGCGCCAGCGTGATGGGCAGATCGTGAATTCCGCGAGGCCGAACGGTGGCTGGCGCGGCAGGGAAGGGGGGGAATCCGATCCTCCCGCCGGGTTCGCCTTTGGTGAACGGCGTCAAGCGCCCAGGCCATTTCGACAGATGCGCGAGCCCGCCGAGAATCCCGCGGAGTTGGTTTGCGGCCAGCACGCGGTGGAATCACTTTTGGCGACCCAGGCCAATCGGATCCAGCGGCTATTGCTGGAGCGAGGCGCGGGAGATCCGCGTCTGTACCAGTTGCAGAAGATGGCCGAAGAACGAGGAATTCCCGTCCAGCAATTGCAGTCGCGGGATCTGTTCGCAAAGGCCGATGGCCGCCGTCACCAAGGCGTCGTGGCCGTTTGCAATGTCCGTGAATTCATGGAATGGTCCGAGCTGAAGTTGCGATTGCATTCGGAAATCGCCGCGGGCAAGGCACCACTGGTCTTGATGGCAGCGGCCATCGAGGATCCGCGCAATCTGGGAGCCATCGCCAGGTCTTGCGTCGGACTGGGTGTTTCGGCCATGATCCTGCCGCGCAAAGGCGGTTGTGGACTCACACCCATCGTGGAGGAAACCTCCGCGGGTGCTTTGGCCCATTTGCCCGTGGCTCGGCCAGGCGATCTCGAGGGCGTGCTGACGGATCTCGCCAGCAGTGGATTCGCCATCGTGGGATTGGACCCTCAGGGAGAGGATATTCGCTCCGTTCCATTGAAAGGTCCCGTCGTCCTCGTTGCCGGAGGCGAAGATCGCGGAATTCCGCCGCACCTGCGCAGGCCATGCGCACACCTCCTGCGGTTGCCAATGGATTTCAAATTGCAGAGCTACAATGCCTCGGTTGCAGCAGCCATGGCATTGTATGAAATCACGCGCAATCGGAACTGAACGCCAAAAATCTCTGGACCGGTTCGATATTGTGTTGACGTTTGGCATTGGGATTCGTATTATTTTGCCATCAGGGATTGCCGAGGCGGATTCGGTTCCCATTCAAAAAAATCGCATTCATCGCTGAATGTGACCTTAAGGAGAATACAATGTCGTTGCAGGAACTTTCCACGGAAGATCTCGTCAAGGAAATCCAACGCCGCAAGTCGGCTGAAGTCGGTGAATTGCGTCGTCAAATCGACGAGCACAAGAAGGCGATCAAGGAGTTGGAAGAGCGGATTCGCAATCGCGATGGAGAGTCTTCCCCTGTTCGTCGTGTACGCTCCACCGTGACCGCATTGCCTGCCGGCGAACGCGCCGAACGGGTGTTGACCGCTCTGGAAGGAGGCTCGGGCCTGAACGTCGCCGAGATCTCCGCCAAAGTCGGTTTCGAGGGGATCTCCTTGAAGAAGACCCTCGACGACCTTCTCTCCGAGCGCAAGATTTCCCGTTCCGGCAAGGCTCGCGGAACCAAGTACAAGCTGGCCTGATCGACCACGGCGACCCTTGACGCCGGGGTGGTGGGTGCCGTATCTTTGGAGCCTACCACGACGCGGGATTAGCTCAGTTGGTAGAGCGTCTCCTTGCCATGGAGAAGGTCGAGGGTTCGAGTCTCTTATCCCGCTTCCAAGGCCCCTCCGGATCTTCGATCCGGAGGGGTTTTTCGTTCCGCCGGGGAAAAGGGGGGAAGGCCGATGAACACCTTGTTGCCGATTCTGGTCTGGGTCTCGCTCTGGGCAGCCGTCGTCGTCTTCGGATTCATGATCATCCTCTACCTGTTCCTGATGCTCATGGGGAAGGAGGAACTGGAGGAATTGCGGGCCGAATCCGATGCGGACATCCGCGACGTGCGCCGGGCGGAACAAGCGGCGGTGGAGGAGCGCAAAGCGGTTCGGGAAGAACGCAGACGAGCGCTTCTCGCAAGTCGGGACGTAGGCGCCGAACAGGACCACGAGCTGGATTGATCGAATCGCGGGTCGCGCGCGCCGGGGACTGGTATCTTTGCCCATCGAACGTGGAATATCCAGACGACACGCCGGGACGCTTCGCTTGAATTCGGACAAAAGCGGCAACCGCGAGCTTCTCCGCTATCTCTGGACGCAGCTCGGTCCGTGGCGGATTTCCGTGTCCGCGGGCATCCTGGCCACACTGGTCTCCGTCGGACTGGACTACGTCTCGCCCCACCTGATCGGCGTGCTGATCGACGGCCTTCGCACCGGCTGGGGCTCCCCACAGGTTCTGCGCGTACTCTCCCTCATGTTGTTGGCTTCCCTGGTCGGGGCGTTCCTGCTCTGGGCGCAGCGGTTCCTGGTGATCCGCGCTTCCCGTGCGATGGAACACGACCTGCGCCAACGACTGTTCGAGCGTCTGCAGCGGATGCCGCCGTCCTTCCTGGACCGTCACCCCACGGGGGACCTGATGACCTTGGCCAGCTCGGATCTGGATCGCATCCGCGACGTCCTGGGGCCTGCCCTCCTGCACCTGTTCCGAACGGTCCTTTCCATCGTCTTCGCGGTGGCCTATCTGCTCTGGCGCGACTGGCGCCTGGCCGTCTGGGCCTTCCTGCCGCTGGTCCTGATGCCCTTCATGGCGAACCGGGGCATGATGCTGATGCACAAGGCCTACGCGCAGATCCAGGAGAAGATCTCCAGCATCTCCACGTTCTCCCGCGATGCCCTGGCCGGCATCCAGGTGGTCAAGGGGTACGGACGCGAGGAGACCTTCCAGGAATCGATGTCGGTGCTGTCCAACGGCCTGCGAGTCGCCCAGTCGAAATCGGCCTGGGCCACCGGGGCCCTGTGGCCCGCGGTCACGGCGCTGGGTGGCATGGGCATGGTGGTCCTGGTGTGGCACGGGGTGGATCTGGTCCACAGCGGGAAAACCACGGTGGGGATCCTGTCCTCCGCCGTGATGGTGTTCTTCCGGCTCCAATGGCCTCTGGTGGGACTGGGCTGGGTCTCCAGCATGCTGCAGAGGGGGGCCACCAGCCTGTCCCGCATGCGCACCCTGGACCAGGACATGGATCTGGCCGAGCGGGCCGAGCGGGAGGCCACGACCGCCCGGACCCCCGGGCCCCGGGCCGCGCCGCCGCTCCTGGAGGTCCGGAACTTGTCCTTCCGCTATTCCGAATCCGGGCCTTGGGTGCTCCGCAACGTGGACCTGCGGCTGGAACCCGGGGAAGGCCTGGGCATCGCGGGGGGGCCGGGCTCGGGAAAGACGACCCTCCTCCACCTGCTCTCCGGCCTGCGCAGACCCCCGCCCGGGTGCGTGTTCGCGGATGGACAGGATCTGTCCAAAGTGTCCACCGAAGACGCCGCGGCGTACTTTTCCCTGGTTCCCCAGGACGGGTTCCTGTTTTCCGCGACCATCGCCGAGAACCTGGCCCTGGGCGCGCCCGACGGCGTGATGGCGCCCGACCCCCTCCCTTACCTGGCGGCCTCCTGCTTCGACCAGGACCTTCCGCAGATCCCCCACGGCCTGGAAGCCGTGCTCGGAGAACGCGGCATCAACCTTTCCGGCGGACAGCGGCAGCGACTCGCGCTGGCCCGCGCCCTGGTGCGACGGGCACCGGTCCTGCTCCTGGACGACACCCTCTCCGCGGTGGACGCGCAGACCGAGACCCGCATCCTGGAACGCTTGGGTCCGCAACTGGAAGGGAGGAGCCTCGTCCTGACCAGCCACAGGTATTCCGCCTTCCGCTTCGCGCAGCGCGTCCTGGTGCTGGACAAGGGCGAGGTGGCGGAGCTCGGCACCCACGACGAGCTCCTCGAACTGGACGGATACTACGCCGAGGCCTGGCGTCTCCAGGCCCTGGAACGGGAGATCGCCGAGGCATGAGCGGAAAGCGGGTCTCCGACGCGTCCCTGGTGCGCAGGCTCTGGCCCTATGCCCAGCCGGTCCGGTGGCTCCTGGGAATATCGGCCCTCCTCATGGTGGCCGAGGAACTCCTTCCCTTCGCCGGCCCCTACCTCCTGAAGAAGATCATCGACCTCCTCGAAGGAGGTGCCGACACGGGTCGCATCCATGTCCTGGTGCTGATCTTCCTGGCCGCCGTGGCGGGCGCGGCGGCGGCGGGATTCCTGAGGGCGGTGGCCATCGAATACGTGTCGGCGGCGGTGGTGCATGGACTGCGGACCCACCTCTGGAGGCACCTGCTGGGCCAGGGGATGGCCTTCTTCCACAAGCGGCCGGTGGGCGAGCTGATGACGCGGTTGAACACCGACGTGGACGCCATCAACCGGCTGCTATCGGAGGTCGTCCTGGACCTGACGGGTTCCGTCCTGATGCTGCTGTTCGGGACCGCCTACATGCTGGTCGTGGATTGGCGGCTCGCGCTGTGCTGCCTGGTTTTCCTGCCGCCCATGCTGCTGGCCACGCACATCTTCCGGATCCGCGTGCGCGACTCCAACCGCGAGGTCCGCAAGGAGATCGCCTCCCTGAACACGTCGTTGCAGGAGAACCTGGACGGCGCCTTCCTCGTGCGGGCCTTCGGTCTGGCGAAACGGCGCGCCGCCGAATTCGGGGCGCACAACGACACGCTCCGCGACGCCTGGTACCGCAACGTCTCCTACTACTCCTACTACTTCCCTTCGGTGAACTTCCTCACCGACCTGGCGACCATCACCCTGTTCCTCGCCGGGGCCTGGCTCTTCCGGCGTGGGGACGCGAGCCTCGGCACCCTGGCCTCCTTTTCCTGGACCATGGGCCTCTTCTTCCGGCCGCTGCGCGAATTGTCCGACCGCGTGACCAACCTCCAGCAGTCCCTGGCCGCGGCGGAGCGGGTGTTCCAGGTGCTGGGAGAGGACACGGTGGTGCCGGATTCGGGGGACCCCGCGGCCTCGGGTCCGGTCCAGGGGATCGTGGAATTCCGGAAGGTGACCTTCGGGTACGATCCCGCGCATCCCGTGGTCCGGGACATCGATCTGTCCATCCGGCCGGGGAGTTCGGTGGCGCTGGTGGGTGCCACGGGAAGCGGAAAATCGACCCTCGCGGCCTTGCTGTGCCGGTTCCACGATCCGCAGTCGGGATCCATACGGATCGACGGTCGGGACCTGCGCCGGATCCCGCGCCGGGAACGCGGGCGGCTCCTGGGCATCGTGCTCCAGGAACCCTATCTCTTCCCGGGCAGCATTTTCGAGAACGTCGCGCTGGGGCGGAGCGTCTCCCGCGACCGGATCCGCGAACTGATCGACGACGTGCGCCTGGGCGAGCTCGTCGACTCGCTTCCGCTGGGGATGGACACGCCGGTGGGCGAGCGCGGGGCCAGGTTGTCCACCGGGCAAAGACAACTTCTGTCATTCGCCAGGGCGCTCTGCCACGATCCCGCCATCCTCATCCTGGACGAGGCCACGGCCTCCGTCGACGCCCAGTCCGAGGAGGCCCTCCAGGAAGTCACGAACAGGGTCCTCGGGGAGCGTTCCACGCTGGTGATCGCCCATCGCCTTTCCACCGTGCGCGAGGCCGGGGAGATCGTGGTCCTTTCCCACGGCACCATCCGCGAACGCGGGACCCACTCCGAGCTTCTGGCCCGAGAGGGGCTCTACGAACGGCTTTGGCGACTGCAGACCGCGGGAGCTGCCACCGCGGCCGGCATCTAGCGGCGGGTCCTGCGGAATTCGCAGGACATCCGGATCAGGCTTCGTCCATCTCCTTCTCGATTTTCTTGAACTCGGGGCTCTCGCGCTTGGACTGCCAGATGGCCCAAGAGATGACTCCCAGCGAAAGCAAGGTGCAGATCCAGAAGGTGAGGTCGTTGGGGCGGTGCACCAGGGCCTTGTCCAGGGCGAAGTGGACTTCCTGGCAACCCTGGTTCACGAAGTCGACCAGCTTCTTGTCGTACACCAGCATGAGCGGCACGGTGAGCACCGAAACCATGTTCATGACCTTGAGCAGCGGATTGATGGCCGGTCCCGCCGTATCCTTCAGGGGATCTCCCACGGTGTCGCCGGTGACGGCCGCCTTGTGCTTCTCGGAGCCCTTGCCCGTGTTCTTCTCCAGGTCGCGGGGCTCGTCCTCCACGCACTTCTTGGCGTTGTCCCAAGCTCCGCCCGCGTTGGCCATGAAGGAGGCGAGGAGCGCGCCCGTCGCGATGGATCCCGCCAGGAATCCGGCCAGGGCCACGGGCCCCAGCACGAAGCCCACCAGCAGCGGGGTCACCACGCCCAGCGCCGCCGGGCCGATGAGCTCCTTCTGGGCGGAGGACGTGCAGATGGCCACCACGCTCGCGTAGTCCGGCTTCTTGGTGCCTGCCCAGATCTCCTTGTCCTTGAACTGCTTGCGGCACTCGCCCACGATCAGGTAGGCCGCGCGGCTGACGGCGCGCAGCAGCATGGAACTGAACAGGAAGGGCACCGACGCGCCGATCAGCATCCCCACCAGGAGCTTGGGATCGGAGATCGTGAGCAGCGAGGCCACGCGGTCGAACAGGGCGATGGGAAGAGCCTTGTCCTCTCCACCACCTCCGGACCCGATCACGGTGATGTACGACGCGAACAGGGCCACGGAGGCGATCACCGCGGTCCCGATCGCCACGCCCTTGGTGACGGCCTTGGTGGTGTTGCCCACCGCGTCCAGGTCGGCCAGGATCTGGCGCGAGGTCCTGTACGACTCCTCGCCCATCTCCTCCTTCGAGAAGCCCATCTCGGCGATGCCGTTGGCGTTGTCGGCCACGGGCCCGAACACGTCCATGGAGATGGTGTTCCCCGTGAGCGTGAGCATGCCGATTCCCGTCATCGCCACGCCGTAGGCGATGAAGATGGCGTTGTGGGTGTCCTGGTACACCATGACGGCGGAGAAGATGGCCAACGCCAGGACCAGGACGGTCCACACCGCCGATTCGAATCCGAGGGCCAGTCCCTCGATGATGTTGGTGGCGTGTCCGGTCCGACAGGTCTTGACCAGGTTCTTGACGGGGCTGAATTCCGTTCCCGTGAAGTACTCCGTCACCCGGTTCAGCGCGATGCACAGGATCACCCCGATGAGCGTCGTGATGGCCGGTCGCATGTCCAGCCCCACCTGTCCCAGGTTGGCCCAGCGGGGGAGGGACTTGATGGATTCCCAGGCGGCCGGATTGAGCACCCCGCGGGTCACCATGCCCGCGTCGAAGCGCAGGTACGACCATCCCAGGACGAGGAATCCGAGGACGGAGAGGACCGACCCCGTGATGAATCCGACGTTGATGGACTTCATGGCCGAGGCCACGTTGCCCTTGTTGCCGGCGCGCACGAGGTAGGTGGAGACGATGGAGGCGAACACCCCGATGGCGCGCACCAGGATGGGGAAGATCACGCCCTTGTGCCCGAAGGAGGCCCAGCCGAGGATCATGGCGGCCACGATGGTGACCTCGTAGGACTCGAAGATGTCGGCGGCCATGCCCGCGCAGTCGCCCACGTTGTCTCCCACGTTGTCGGCGATCGTGGCCGCGTTGCGGGGGTCGTCCTCGGGGATGTCCTTCTCGATCTTGCCCACCAGGTCAGCGCCGACATCCGCGGCTTTCGTGTAGATGCCGCCCCCGACGCGCATGAACAGGGCCAGCAGGGTGCCGCCGAACCCGAATCCCAGGAGGGCCTCGTAGGCGTGCTCCCCGTAGATCATGAAGATGACGGTGCCGCCCAGCAGGCCCAGGCCGTCGGTGAGCATTCCGGTGATGGTGCCCGTGCGGTAGCCCAGCATCAGCGCCTTGCCGAACCCCTTGGAGGCGGCGGCGGCCACGCGCAGGTTGCCCGAGGTGGCCAGGCGCATTCCGATCACGCCCACGGTTGCGGAGAAGATGGCTCCCGCCAGGAATGCGGCGGCCCTGCCGATGGCGAACGGCGAATCGAATCCGCTCTGCATGCCCTTGGCGATGTAGAGCGCTCCCACCAGGACCACGATCAGGACCGCCACCGTGGACAGCTGCTTCCGGAGGTAGGCGTTGGATCCTTCCCGCACCGCGGCGGCGATGGCCTGCATCCGCTCCGTGCCCTTGTCGGCTGCCAGAACCTGTCGCATGAGCATGAACGCGTACAGGAGGCCGCAGACGGCCACGCCCAGCACCACCCAGAGCGAGATCCTCTCCGCGGAGGAGAACCGGTCGGAGGTCATGAACGCGAAGTAGCGGAACGACTCCTTGAGCGGCTCGGCGGTGACTGCGGTCACCGTCGGCACCGCCTGCGCGCCAATGTGGAGGGCGGAATCCGATTTCACCGCCGAATCGGCCTTGGGGACCGAATCGGTGACGGCGGCGACGATTCCCGCCGCCGCCAGAAGCAATGCCGATACGAAGGCTGGAGTCCTGAAGAACCGCCGTCCCTTCTCCATGAGTGCCCTCATGCTATCCCCCTCGTACCCGGTCAGGGTGCTTTGCGTTGTGATGTTGGTCCAGAAGGACCTTTCACCGACAAATCTAGTATCGGACCACGATATCCTATTTAGCGTTTTTGTGCAAGCTCCCTGGTCCCGGGCCTTTGTAGCTTGGGGATCGACGTGGAAGAACAGCCGGAGCAATGGAAGTCGAGGCTGACCGCCTTCGAAACGGGGAAGATTCTTCCCTGGTGGAAGCAGCCTTCCCATGGGTTCAATGCTTTCTTGATGCGTTTGGCCACCCGGCTCGGCGATGGGTGGAGTTGGGTGTTCGTGGTTCCGTGGGTGCTTTGGAGAATGGGTCCGAAGGTGGGATTCGCCCTTGTTTGGCGCGGGACCGCGGTGGGGCTGTTTTCCATCGTGCTCTACAAGCTGTTGAAAAGCAGGTTCAACCGCACGCGACCCTACGAAAGGAACGATCTGGAGCCCTTGCAGCCGCCTCCCGACAGGTTTTCGTTTCCTTCCGGGCATGCCATGAACAATCTGGCGATCGCCCTCTACGTGGGGCATTTCCTGCCCGAACTGCTGCCCGTGCTACTGCCGCTGGCCGTGCTGGTGGCGTTTTCCCGCGTCTACCTGCGCGTCCATTACCCCACGGATGTCCTGGTGGGAGCCGCCTTGGGCCTGCTCATCGGAGAGGGTTTTCAATACCTGCCGATGTTCTCCAGGCTCTGACGGTTCGGGACCTACCCCGAGGCTTGGGCCCCTTGAAGGACGATCCTGGTCCGGGTGAGGCTGGTCGGATGCATCCGACCCACGTATCCAAGAAGGGCTTCGCGAACTTCGCAGCGGAGGTCCCAGCACTTCCCGCTGTCGGAAGCGGAGACCACCGCCCGCAACACCACGGCTCGGGAGTTCCACTCCGTGACTTGCAACCCGCACACGCGTCTGTCCCAAAGGGGGTGGTTTCCGACCACCCGTTCGAGCTCCGCGCGCACATCGCCCACCGGCACCTCGGGGTCCGTGGAGATTTCCACCGTCCCGAGCATCTCGGAGGTCGTGCGAGTCCAGTTTTGGAACGGCTTCTCCAGGAAGTACGAGATGGGAAGGATCAATGTCCGGTGGTCCCAGATCCGGATCACGACGTAGGTGAGGGTGATTTCCTCAACCCGGCCGGATTCGCCTTCCACGACCACAAGGTCGTCCAGCCGTATGGGCTGGGCCATCGCGATCTGGATTCCCGCAAGCAGGTTCCCGAGGGTCTTCTGGGCGGAAAGCCCCAGCACCACTCCGGCGATTCCGGCGGTGGTCAACAGTCCCGCGGCGAGCCTGCGAGCTTGCTCGAACGAGAGAAGCCCGAGCGACACGGCCAGGAAGAGCACCGTGACGGACAGGATACGTCGCAGGAGGCGGACCTGCGTGGCGGTGCGACGTTCGCGGAGGTTGTCGGTCCCGGCGTGCACCAGGCGACCGGCCACGAAGGTCTCGGTCTCGGCGAGGAGCCGCAGCAGGAACCAGGTCGCGGCGACGATCCAGCCCAATTCCATCGCCCTGTCGAGGGTGGGGTCGCCTCCGGCCCATCGGGTGAAGGGCAGCACGACCTGGATCCCCAAAAGCGGCAAACCTATCCTCGCGGGCGGAAGGACCGCCTCCAGGAACAGGGAATCCCACTCCGTCTGCGTGTGGCGGGCCAACCGTCTCGCGATCCTGGACCCCAACGGGTGGATGGCCGCGCCGGCGGCGGCGGCGATCCCGATCTGTCCAGCGGATCGGAACGGCTCTTCGACGATCCAGTTCATGCGTGCGACCTCGCTTCGGGAAAGGGGGATAGATCTCCCCTCCGCCACCGGTCTTGAGTACATATTCCGCGACCGGTTGGCATCCCGTCCGCGAAAGCGCTATCCGAACCGCCCCGTGATGTAGTCTTCGGTCAATTTCTGTGACGGATTCTCGAAGATCTTCCGGGTGTCGTCGAATTCGATCAGCTTGCCGTCGAGCATGAAGGCCGTCGATTTCGAAACGCGGGCGGCCTGCTGCATGTTGTGGGTCACGATCACCATTGTGAGGGCGGACTGCAGCTCCAGCAGGAGCTCCTCGACCTTGGCGGTCGAGATGGGGTCCAGCGCGGAGCAGGGTTCGTCCAGCAGGAGCACATGCACGTCCACGGCCAAGGCGCGGGCGATGCACAACCTCTGCTGCTGGCCTCCGGACAAGGCCACCCCCGGCCTGTCCAGGCCGTCCTTCACCTCGTCCCACAGCGCGGCCTTGCGCAACGCCCACTCCAGTTTTTCCTGGAGCTTGGAGTGGTCGCGAACGCCGTTCAACCGGAGCCCGGCCAGCACGTTTTCCCTCACGGTCATGGTGGGAAACGGAGAAGGCTTCTGGAAGACCATGCCGATGCTGCGCCTCACCTGGACCGCATCGAGGCGGCGGTCCAGGAGGTTCTTCTCCTGGAACAGGATCTCGCCCGTGCTGCGCGCTCCGGGGATGGTCTCGTGCATGCGGTTGATCCCCCGCAGCAAGGTGGACTTCCCGCATCCCGACGGCCCTATGATCGCGGTCACACCGGGACCGGGGAAGGCGAGGCTCACGTCCTTCAGCACTTGCTTGGCGCCGAACCAAGCGGAGTAGCCTCGGACTTCGATCTGCTTCTTCGCCGCGGAGCCGTCGATGGTTTCGCTTTGCGGCGGCAACTGTATTTCCGGCGGCTGCGTCATCCGACGGCCCTCCCTGTTCTTTTGACGAAGATTCGCGCCAGCAGGTTCACGCCCACCACCAGGAGCAGCAGCGTCAGAGCCCCCGTCCAGGCCTGGTCGTGCCAGTCGTCGAAGGGCGAGATGGCGTAGGTGAAGATCTGGACCGTGAGCGAGGCGGTGGGCTGGTTCGGCGAGGTGGACCAGAAATTGTTGTTGAACGCGGTGAAGAGCAACGGCGCGGTTTCTCCGGCGATGCGCGAAAGCGAAAGCAGGACACCCATCAGGATCCCGTTGCGGGCGGTGGTCACGACCACGCTCAGGATGGTCTTCCATTCCGGGATCCCCAGGGCCAGGGCGGATTCGCGCACCGACCGCGGCACCATCTTCACCAGTTCCTCGGTGGTGCGAGTGATCATGGGGATCATCATGGTACCCAGCGCCACGCCCCCCGCCCAGGCGGAGAAGTGGTGCATGGGTCGGACGATCAGGGTGTAGGCGGCGATTCCCGTCACGATGGACGGCACGCCGGAAAGGACGTCGGCGGTGAAGCGGACGGCCCAGGCGAACTTTCCGGCCTTCCCGAATTCGGCCAGGTAGATTCCGGCCAGGATTCCCACCGGGATGCCGACCACGCTCGCGATCAGGACCAGCTCGAGGGTTCCGACCAGCGAGTTCGCCATGCCTCCCGAGGCGTCGCCCACCGGTGCCGGGACATGGGTGAAGAAGTTCAGGTCGAACCTGTGGAGTCCCTGGGACGTCACGTAGTACAGCACGGCGAAAAGGGGAAGTGCGGCCAAGGCGACGGCAAGCCAACAAAGCCCCACCATGATCTGGTCGGTCGCGTACCTTCGGGAGGCGGTGTCGAATTTCACGCCTTGACCGCCTTGAACTTGCGGGTGGTCGCCCAGACCAGGAGATGCGCCAGCACGTTGAGGATCAGGGTCAGGACCATCAGCAGCAACCCGATCTCGGAAAGGGCCGCCAAGTGGATGTCGCTGACCGCTTCGGTGAATTCGTTCGCGATCACGGAGGCCATGGAGTGGGCGGGAGCGATCAGGTTCGCCGAGATCTGGGGATTGTTCCCGATCACCATGGTCACGGCCATGGTCTCGCCCAATGCACGTCCCAAGGCCAGCATGATGGCTCCCAGGATGCCGTTTTTCGACGAACCCAGCACGGCAAGGCGCATGGTTTCCCATCGCGTGGCCCCGAGGGCCTTGGCCGATTCCCGGAAAATGTCAGGGACGGCCTCGAACACCTCCCGGCTGATGCTCACGATGGTGGGAACCACCATGATCGCGAGGATGACCCCGGCGGTGAGGAGGGACAATCCCGTGTCGGGAGGGCCGAAGAACGGAGTCCCGATCGACTTCATCAGCAGCGGATCCACATGCACCCTCATGAGCGGGGCCAGGACGAAGACGCCCCACAGCCCGTAGACGACGCTGGGGATGGCGTTGAGCATGTCGACCATGAACGAAACCGGGGAACGCGCTTTTTGGGGAGCGAGTTCGGTGAGGAACAACGCGAGTCCGAGTCCCAGCGGAGTGGCGATCAGCAGTCCGATCGCCGACGAGACGCATGTCCCCCAAATGAACGGAAGGGCGCCGAAGATCCCGTTGACCGGATCCCAGTCCGTGCCGCGGATGAAGCCCCAGCCGAACTTGGCGAACGCCGGCTTGGAGGCGACGAACAGCAGCCAAGCCACCGCCCCTGCCCACAGGAGCAAGGAGGCGGCGAAGACCAGGGTGATGGTCCGGAACAGCCGCGCCGAAAGGAACCTGGACAGGCGGCTTCCCGTTTCCCGGATGGAAGAGGGGACTTCCCCGCTCCTGGCGGGGAGGTCCGTGGTCCGTGGTTCCAACCTCAGAACTTGATCTGGGCGATCCGCGCGTTGACCTTCGCGATCAGCTCATCGGGTAGGGGAGCGTAATACAGGGCGGAAGCCATGGATTCGTGCGCATAGGCCCAGCGGAGGAACTCGACCAGCGTCTTGCCCTTGTCCTTGCTGCTCTCGTAGCTGGGATGGACCAGCAACCAGGTGAAGCCGCAGATCGGGTAGGCCGCTGCGCCCGGGGAGTTGGTGATCATCACCCGGAAGTCGTCCGGCATGTCGGCCAGGGCTCCGGCGGCGGCCGCGGTGGTGGAGGCGATGCTGGGCTCGGTCCAGTTTCCGGCAGCGTTCTTCAGCGTAGCGTAGGTGATCTTGTTCTCGATGGCGTAGGCGAGTTCCACGTACCCGATGGTGCCGGGAATCTGGCGGATCAGACCGGCCACGCCCTCGTTGCCCTTGCCCCCCACACCGACCGGCCACTTGACCGCGGTCCCGAATCCGACCTTGGACTTCCAATCCGGGCTCACCTTCGAGAGGTAGTTGGTGAAGATGTTCGATGTGCCGCTCCCGTCGGAGCGGTGCGCGATGTTGACCGCGAGGTCGGGCAACTTTTCACCGGGGTTGAGAGCGGCGATCTTGGGGTCGTTCCACTTGGTAATGGTACCCAGGAACATGCCGGACAGCACGTCGGCATCGAGTTTGAGGCTGGTGATGCCGGGAATGTTGAATGCGACGGCCACGGCACCCATCACGGTGGGAAGGTGGAAGACTCCACCCTTGACCGCGGCGATCTGCTCGTCGGTCATGGGGGCGTCGGAGGCCCCGAAGTCCACGGTGCCTTCGGTCATTTGGCGGATGCCGCCGCCGGACCCGATGGACTGGTAGTTGATCTGGTTGTGGGTCTCCTGGTTGAACTGGAAGAACCACTTGGAGTAGATCGGGTAGGGGAACGTGGCCCCCGCACCATTGAGGTCCACGGCACCGGCGGGAGACATGGCCCCCAAGCCGAGCAGGGTGGCACCGGCGAGAACCAATTTCGACATCTTCATTCACTTCCTCCTGGTTTGCGAAGACCGGGAAAGTCTTCGTTCTTCTCAAGCGGACGAAAAGATGCGGCGGGGGTTGGATCGGGGGGATTGCGGAGATGTTGCAGGATTGTTGCAGAGGGCGGAAAGCCGCTCCGATTCAGGGAAGGAACAGCCGTCCCCGAAGCTCCGAGGTGCCCTCGCGGACTTCCACGAAAACCACGCCGTGGAGGGAGGGGAGAGCGACCATGGCCTCCGAAGCCGGATAGGAGTGGGACCGGCCGGAAAGATTGGTGATGCGCACGAGCGAGGTGGGGTGGGAGGATAACTCCGAGCAGAGGCTGGAGAGGGAGGTCAGGGAAGTCGTGAGTGCTTGGACACGCGGAGTCGACAGGGAAGCGGTGCGGATTGTGTCGGAGTCGTGGACCAGGAGCGAGACTTGGAGTGAACTCGTGCGTCTGTCCAGGATGGAAAGAATGTCATTGTGATAGCTTCCTTGGACCAGTTGATCGAGTCCGACCCCTTCGCGCCCGAACAGGATCAGCGAATCCACGGCACCTCCAGTCGACTCCCCCATGGCATCGGCCCATCCCCAATATTCGCTTCGTTCCCAAAGGTTCTCGTCCGTCCGGAGATCCGACCAAAGTCGGAACATGCCCCGCGCAATCAGCATGGAAGTGCTGTCCTTGCCTGAAACCAATACTTTTCCGGTGGCGAGCTGGAACCTCAGATCGATCGTGGAATCGGAACGGATGGTGCGCCGAATCCAACCGGAGGAGTCCGCCGCGGTGTCGGAAACCGTCCAAACCAATTGGGTCGGAATCGGAGTGGGGATGAAGGATCCGATGGTGCTGTACGAAGTCACTTCCCAGATCCAGGATTCTCCCGGCACCATGCGAGTCAAAAGCGTGGCCGTGGTGTCCCAACCCCTCTGAGGCGCCCGAGATCGGCCATCGACGGAGACCAGCGTCCAACCCTCCCGCGAAACCGTATCCTCGAGCCTTCCCCATCCCGTGTCGGAAAGCCAGACCGATTGGGGGGTGGAAAACCAGGAAACGCTCAATCCAGCGCTGAAGGTGCGCAGGTTTCCGCTCAACGTGTACATCGGGATTGTCATGACCTTCCATCCCGATGAATCGATGGAAACCGGCGTGCCCCACCCCTCCGGAAAGCACGCTCCCGCCAATTCTCCGTAGGCCAGCGGGAGTGTGTTCCTCGATGCGTTGTCGCTCGCAATCCTCCGAGGTGCCGGATCCCAAGCCGCCAGGCACGATGGAGCCAGCCAGACGGTATCGGTGTCGCCTTGCACCCAGAGCGTGGCTGTGTCCAGGCGGATCCGCTTCGATCCGATCAGGCTGTCGCGAATCCCCACGCGCCATAGCGTGCCAGAGTCTGTCGCCGTGCTGTCCAGAACGGTGAGGGTCGCGAAAGTGGAATCGCTCTCCCAGCCCCGCCAGACCTTGTAACCCAGGCTCGCGCCTTTGCGCAACGGGATGGCCATGGCCAAACCGGCAAGGAGCAGAATGGCTGTGAGAGTGCGCATGGACCACCTCCGCGGCAAATGGGTCCCTGGACAAAGCATACCCAAGCTCGGGGTCGAGTGGTGGGCATTTGCGGTAGAACAAGACATTTTCGAGGTGACAACAAAAAGCCCCCGTTCCGCGAGAAACGAGGGCTGTATTCATCTTCCGCCGTGGGGACGCAAGATTTTGCGTCCTTACGGGTTGGACGATCTTACTTGGCCACGACGCGGACCATCTCCACGACCTTGTTGGAGTAGCCCCACTCGTTGTCGTACCAGGAGACCAGCTTCATGAAGTTGTCGTCGATGGCGATTCCGGCCTTGGCGTCGAACACGGAGGTCTTGGGCTCGTCGCGGAAGTCGGTGGAGACCACGTCCTCGTCCGTGTAGCCCAGCACGCCCTTGAGATAGGTCTCGGAGGCGAGCTTCATCTCGGCGCAGATCTCGGCGTACTTGGCGGGCTTCTCCAGTTCGACCGTGAGGTCGACCACGGAGACGTCCGAGCATGGCACGCGGAAGGACATGCCGGTGAGCTTGCCCTTGACGGAGGGGATCACCACGCCGACGGCCTTGGCGGCTCCGGTGCTGGAGGGGATGATGTTCTCCAGGATGCCGCGTCCGCCGCGCCAGTCCTTCTGGGAGGGACCGTCGACGGTCTTCTGGGTGGCCGTGGCCGCGTGGATGGTGGTCATCAGGCCGCGCTTCACGCCCCACTTGTCGTTGATCACCTTGGTGATGGGCGCCAGGCAGTTGGTGGTGCAGGAGGCGTTGGAAATGATGGTCTGACCGGCGTAGGTCTTGTCGTTCACGCCGAAGACGAACATGGGGGTGTCGTCCTTGGAGGGCGCGGAGATGATGACCTTCTTGGCACCGGCGGCGATGTGCTTGCCCGCGCCTTCCTTGTCCAGGAAGAACCCGGTGGATTCCACGACGACTTCGGCCCCGACATCGCTCCACTTGAGGTTGGCGGGGTCCTTCTCGGCGGTCAGGCGGATCTTCTTGCCGTTGACGACCAGCATGCTTCCCTCGACCGAGACGGTTCCGCCGAAGCGGCCGTGCACGGAGTCGTACTTCAGCATGTAGGCCAGGTACGATGGCTCGAGGAGATCGTTGATCCCCACGATCTCGACGTCGGAGAAGTTCTCGACCGCGGCGCGGAAGACCATGCGACCGATGCGACCGAATCCGTTGATGCCGATCTTGATTGCCATTTTGTTCTGGTCCTTTCGACTGGAAGAGTGGGATGTCGGCGTCACCGCCGAAGGCGAGTGGTCAAACTAGCAAAAAAACCGGATTGTTCAATCCGGAATCCAGCCGCGGAGGGCGTCCGTCTCAGATCGAGGAGGAAGAGGAGTCGGATGCTTCCCACAAGGAACGGGCAAAATCCGTCATCCGCCGGGCGCCCTTGTAGTGCAGGCTGTAGTAGTCCTCGTCGAGCGCGGAGACGACCACTCCCCTCTGGACCGAGGCGTGCACGAACTTGCCGTCGGACAGGTAGATGGCCACGTGCCCGATGGAGCGGTGGTGGTCGGAGAAGAAGAGCAGGTCGCCGGCCTCGAGATGGTTCCTGTCCACGGGATCGCCCTGTTTCCAGAATTCGGCGGAGGATCTCCCCTCGATGGATTGCCCCATCGCATGGAAGAGCGTCAGGACGAAGCCCGAACAGTCGAATCCCTTGGCTGCGGTGCCGCCCGCCCGGTAGGGAGTCCCGAGCAGGGGCTCGGCGACGGCCTTCAGCCTTTGGACAGGGTCTGTCATCGATGCCAGGAGCCCCGCGGAAAGACCCGTGGCGCGTTCTCCGGTGGCCATGCGCCCCTGGCGGTGGTCCAAGCCGTCGTCGGAAGGCTCGTCGATGGAAACGCCCAGGGGCGGCCTGTCCACCACCAGCCGGTCCAGTTCCGGCACGCCGATGGGATCGACCTGGAAGACCCGGTGCGCGCTCCGGGGCCAGGCGGCGATCGACTCCTGCCGGACCTCCTCGCGGGAAACGCGGTGCCTCTTGCGGGAATGGCGGGTGTGGTGGACCTTTCCGGCTTGGGCGAGGCAAGGAAGGATCGCGAGCACCGCGAGGAGGGTCGCTCCCCGGGACATCAGTTTTCCTCCGCCCTTTCCAAGGCGCGGCCAGCGCGCAGGAGCGCGGCTTCCGAGAAAGCCGGCCCGATCAGTTGGAGTCCGACGGGAAGACCGTCCACCGGCTGGGAGGGAACCACGAGGCCGGGGAGACCGGCGAGGTTGACCGCGATGGTGTCGATGTCGGACAGGTACATGGCCAGGGGGTCGTCCATCTTCTCCCCGAGCTTCCAGGCGGTGGTGGGGGCCGTGGGCGTGGCCAGGACGTCGCAACCGCGGAAGGCCTCGTCGAATTCGCGGCGGATCAGTTCCCGCACCCTCTGCGCCTTGCTGTAGTAGGCGTCGTAGTACCCCGAGGAGAGCACGAAGGTCCCGATGAGGATGCGCCTCTTGACTTCTTCCCCGAAGAATTCGGAACGGGTGCGTCCGTACATCTCCAGGAGGGACTTGGGAGAGGCGGTCCGGCCCGTGTAGCGCACCCCGTCGAAGCGGCTCAGGTTGGAACTGGCCTCGGCCATGGCGATGATGTAGTAGGCCGAGATCGCATGCCGGGTGGAGGGGAGGCTCACGGAAACCACCGACGCGCCGGCATCCCGCAACTTGGCCACCGAACGGTCCAGCGACGAACGGACCGATGCGTCCAACCCTTCCCCCCAGTACTCCTTCGGGATGCCGACGCGCAGCCCTTGGACGCCCTTCTGCAGATCCGCCAGGTAATCGGGGACCTCCCGGCCGGCGGAGGTGTTGTCGCGCACATCCGCTCCGGAGATGACCGCCAGGATTTCCGCGGCGTCCGCAGTGCAGTTCCCCAGGGGGCCGATCTGCTCCAGCGAAGAGGCGTAGGCCACCAGACCGTATCTGGAGACGCGACCGTAGGTGGGCTTCAGCCCCACCACGCCGCAGAAACTCGCCGGTTGGCGGATGGATCCGCCCGTGTCCGATCCCAGCGCCAAGGGGACGATCCCGGCCGCCACGGAAACCGCGGATCCGCCCGACGAACCGCCGGGCACCCGTTCGGGGTCGGCGGGATTGCGGACCGGACCGAACGCGTTGGTCTCGCTGGTGGAGCCCATGCCGAACTCGTCCATGGCGGTCTTGCCGATCACGATGGCTCCCGCGGCCTCGAGCTTCTCCACCGCGGTGGCCGAGTAGGGTGGAACGAATCCTTCCAGGATACGGGAGCCGCAGGTGGTCCTCAGACCCCGTGTGCAGATGTTGTCCTTGATGGCCACCGGGATCCCGGCCAGCGGTCCCGGATCCCTGCCGGCGCGGCGCGCCAAGTCCGCTTCCCTGGCCCTTCGCAGGGCTCCTTCGCGGTCCAGGGAGACGAAGGCTCCGAAGGAGGACCGCTCGGCAGCTCCCAAGGCCTCGGAAACCACCGCCTCGACCGTGTCTCCCTCCCGGTATCGTCGGCGGATGGAGGCAAGGGTCGTCGGCGGCATCACGGATCCGGGCAGGTCGTTCATCTGGACCACTTTTCCAGGTAGAGGGCGAGGATCAAGCCGGGGATGCACCCGATGTTGAACTTGAAGGCGAGTCCGAGCTTGATCTTGACGATGAAGAGGTCCAGGACGAATTCCGTTGAAGGAGGAAGGCCGAATCCCGCATCCACGGCGCCGAACTTGCTCAGGAGGAGGTACACGACGTTCTCCCTGCCCGCCCCGGATATTTCACCCAGATGCGCGGACCCCACCGCGAGAATCTGACCGACGAATCCTCCCAGGATCAGCCCCAGGAGGACGAAGACGATGGTTCGACCGATCCGCGGTGCTCCTGGAAGCGTTGCCTTCACTTCGCTCCAGCGGTACTGGACGCGCCAGCCTTCGGTTTGGACACCACGGCGTGCGTGGAATCCACCTTGGCGCTGGTGGCACCAACGGGCTTGGGCGCCGAGCTGGAACCACCCGGAGCGGAAGGCGCCGCGGTCTTGGACTTCGCGCCCTTGACGTCCGCCTTCTTCAAGGAATCGGCGCGCGCGGTGGAGTCGGCGACGAAGGCGGAATCATCGAACTTGGGCATGAGGGCACCGCCCGAGAGGATGTTCCGCACCATCCAATCGGCGTCGCTTGCCAAGTCGCACTTGGGGTAGTTCGCGAGCACCTTCCGGTATTCCTCCACGGCGATCTTGTTGATCTTCAGATATTCGCTGTACGTGAATCCGATCATGAACTGCGCCTTGTACGCCTCGCCGGATTTCGGATAGCGGAGCAGGACCGACCTGTAGTTCTCCAGGCTGAGCGGGTATTCCTGCTGCTCGCCGGCCAGTTGGCCCAACTGGAACAAGGCCTGGGCGCGCAGGGAATCGGGCGCCTTGGCGTCGTCGGCCACCTGCGTGTAGAGGGTGCTCGCTTCCGTCAGCGAGCGGCGGTCGTGCTTGGCACGAGCGGAGTCCAGCGCTTCCTTGGCGGGCAGCAGGCTCGGACCCTGGGGAGCGAGCGGCGAAACCACCACGTGGTAGCGCGCCTTCAGCACGGAATCCACGCGGGCGACGCCACGATCGTTCAAGGTGGAGATCAGCTTGGCGAAAACCTGACTCCGAACGGAATCCAGCGGCTGGAAGGTGGAATCCTGCCGGAACTGGTCGATGGTCTTCGAATAGGTGGACTCGATTTCGCCAGGGCCAAGGAGCAGGAGCCTGGAGCCGTCGCGGTCGATTCCCTTGCTCGAGTCGGGGGTCCAGCCCTTCTCGCCCTTCAGCCATGCTGCCAGGGCCGAATCGGCGGCCTTCTTGGGAAAGAAGAAGGTCTGGGCATCGGTTCCCTTGCGGAATTCCTGGGCCCAGTAGATGGTTTCGTTGTCGTCGATGGCGGCCTTGACCGTTGGACGATTGGCAAATCCGCTCTCCCGAGCTTCCCTACCGGACACTTTCCAGTTGAGCATGAAGTCGAGGACCCGATCCGACGGGAACTGCCGCTTCATCTGCTCCGGCACTTCCTCGGAGATGAAATCGACGTCGCCCTGGGTGAAGAGATTCCCCTTGTCCCACTTCGCCAGCACGGCACTGGCGGGAGGCGAGTAGGGGGCTTCCCCCTCGTAGGCTTCTTGGACGTCCTTGCGGACCGATTCGAATGGTTTGGGCACCGACGTGTCCTTCCCTTCGAGCCAGACGGCAATGAACAGGGAATCGTTGGCCCGGAACGGAAGGAGAATGCGACCAACCTTGACGGTGTCGATCCTGGAGAACAGCTCGGGCACCATGCCGATCCCGTAGGGGAGCGCGAACTGGTGCTTGACGCGACCGAGTTCTCCGTTGGGGGCGACGGGCGTTCCGACGTGGAACTTGGCGGAAAGCTTCTGGAACTGGTCCAGGGTCTTGGCGCCGACGACGGCCTTTGCCAAGGCGGCGGAATCCTTCGATCCCAAGGCGCTCAGGTGGTAAGTGGGCGTGGTGGACCAGCGCTCGGCGTTGGCCTTCCAGTATGCCTTCAGCGTGTCGACCGGGACCGCAGGCCTTTGGACCGGGATCAGTTCGACCTTGTACTTCTTGCGCAGGTTCGGGAGGTAGTCGCGCACCAGGTTGTCGAGCAGGGTGTGGTAGGCGTCTTCGCGGACTTGCGTGCGCACGCTGTCGAACGGGGTGTAGTGGATGGAATCCTTCTTGTATTCGGCCTTGGTGGCCTTGTAGACGGAGTCGAGGTCCACACCCTTCAGGAGCAAGGCCTCTCCTCCACGAGCTCGCAAGGAGTCGAGCGGAAGACGCTTGACGCTGGAATCCTGGGTCGAGGCCCATTTCTCGATGGCGCTGTCCGGGAATCCGGCCTGCTCGGTGAGGTATTGCCTGCGAAGCAGATCGCTCAGGATCCTGTCGACGATGCTCGCCCAGCGCTTGGCCTTCAGCGAGTCCTTCGTCACGCCGGCGTCCATCGCCGCCTGGGCCGCCAGGCGGTTTCCGAGATACTCGTCGAACCCCTTCTTCTGGTCGTGGGCATCGGCGGCGGCGAGGTTGGCGCCTTTTTTCCAATTGTCCCAGCGGAACTGGTCGATGCTCCCGCCGTTCCAAGTGGCCAACGGGGCCGAAGACATGTTGTTGGGCACGGGTGCGTGGCCGGCACAGGATGTCAAAAACGCGATGCCGGAAACGGCTAGGGCTGGATGGATGCGCATTCGTTTCCCCGGAAGGTGCGAAGGTTCACATGGAAATTAGGGCTTCGAGCCCGCCAGAAGTTAACAACGACAGTGGCATTCCGTTGCGTCATGCCAACGATTGGATGGCTTCCTGCACGGTATCGTGGAGCTCCAGCAGGGTGGTTGCACCGATGATCTCGATGATCTCGTACACCGGCTCGGACACCTTGCAAAGGAGGAAGGACCCCCCTCTCTCCCTGGCGACCCGGCTGAAATGGAGGATCACCCCCAAACCCGTGGAGTTCACGTAGCGGAGTTCTTCGCAGTCCACCACGAGGTGGCGGACTCCCGCGTCGAGAAGGGCCGTCACCTCTTCCAGGGCGCGCTCCACCGAGGTGGCGTCGAATTCCCCGGAAAGCTTGAGAACCCTCGTGTCGGCCCGTCCGGGAACGGGCAGGACCTGTAGATCGAGTGCGTGGTTCATGATGGATGGAAAAGTAAGCCAGTTGGGGAGATCGTCATGTCGCTTGGAACACGACCAGGGTCCTGTCGTCCGTCGGAGGAACCTGTCCGCGAAACTTGTCCAGGTCGGAGAGGATGGATTCCACCATCGATTCCGCTCCGAGTCCGTGGTGGCGTTCCACGGCTTCCTCCAAATGATCCAGTCCCCAAGCGGTTCCGGAAGCGTCGCGGCAGTCGGTGACTCCGTCCGTATACAGCACGACAAGGTCTCCCGGCGACAGGAACAGCTTGTGTTCCTCCCTGGGGGAGAAGTTTTCGCGTTGCAACCCCAGCGCCAGGCCGCCTGTGCGGATGCGATGGATCCTCCCCTCCTGCCCGGATCGCCAGAGGATGTGTTCGTGACCCGCTCCCGACCAGGTGATCACGCGGTCCCGACCGCTCCATCGAAGAGCTAGGAACGTCATGAAGGTGAAGGCGTCGAGCTGGGGGGTCAGTCTTTCCTCGAGCGCCTGGACGAGGCGGGCCGGATTGGTCTGAGGGTCCGCGTCGATCATCAAGTGGAGGGTGGTGCGCACGATCAGCATGATCATGCCCGCGGGCAAACCCTTTCCCGACACGTCGCCGATCACCGCGACCATCCGGTCGTCGGGGAGGGGAAGGAGGTCGTAGTAGTCGCCGCCGACTTCGCGAGCAGGGAGCACCCGGGCCGAGACGGCGAGGTTGGGCACCACGGGCATCGTTCTCGGGAGGAGGCTCCTTTGGATCCTGGAAGCGATTTCGAACTCCCTGGACAGGCGGGAATCCTCCTGCAAGCGGTGGTACACCGCCTCGTAGTTGAGACTGAAAACGGTCTGCTGCGCGAGGAAATCCAGGACGTGGAGGTCTCCGACCGGGAAGGGGTCCCGTCCGTCGGAGGGAGAAAGGACCACGATTCCCAGGGATTTGCCTCGCGAGCGGATGGGGGCGACGGCCAAGCGGGCAGCGCGGAGGACGTGGAGCGCGTAGCTCTGCACCATCCCTCCCGGTCCGATGTCGCGGGCCTGGTCGGATTCGCCCACGAGGGCCATCAGCACCTGTGCCGCTTGGCTGGATGCGGGATCGTTGGCGATCTCCTTGAGCTGTCCCTTGGCCAGGGGACAAAGGAGTCGGCGGGACAGCGTGCCCACTTCCGGAACGATTTCCTCCTGGTACAGGAAGATCGCGCCGCCCGAGGTGCCGGTGCTCTGCATGGCGAAGGAAAGCAGCGCATCCAGTCTTTCCAGGGGCAGGCTGTCTTCGTCCTTCGCCAGACGTGGCCCGGTGGTGCTGGCCAGAAGCTCCTGGATGGCCTTTGGTTGGAGGGCCTCCCGGGCCCGTTGGACCCGTCGGGTTCCGTCTCGGCGGATCTTGGAAAGAGCCTGGGTGGCGGTGAGCACGGCGGCGAGCATGGAGAACGGCAGCCACGCGGCCTTGGTGTAGAGGCTGAACCCGAGGGCGGCGGCCGAGGCGATCCTCAAGCCTCGGAGCCATTGGGCGGGGGCGTTGGCGACGGCCACGACCTCGAAGAGGAGCAGGATCGACCAAGGGACGACGCGCGCGATCGGATGCAAGGGGCCTGTCCACAGGAAGGCGGCGACGGCCGCGGCCGGAAAGAAACCGAAGGCCAGGACCCGACGAAGCGGAGCGAGCACCTTCTTCTGTCCGTACCCCCAACCGCTCCAAGCGGAGCCTTCCGAGACGGCGACCTGCAGGGCCGCGCCCCCGAGGAAGTTCCAGAGGCGTTCCCGATCGGAGATCCAGGCGAAGGCGCCGGATGCCGGCCCGATCTGCGAGGCGACCTCGAGGAAAACGAGCAAGGACAGGGTTCCGACCTGGACCCAACCCGGCCACCACGAGCGGCCACGGCCGGACAAGGCCAGGCCCAGGAACGGCAAGGGCAGGAGCCAGAGCACCAAGTTGATCGTTTCCAGGAGATCGAAGGAGGGATTCATCCCGTGGAGTCCTTGCGAAGCCTGTAGACGAAGGAGATCACTTCCGCGACCGCCTGATAGAGCTCGAGAGGAATCGGCCTGTCCACGCCGACCTTGCCCAGGGCTTCGGCCAAGGCGGCGTCCTCGTGGATGGGGACCCGCGATTCCTTGGCCAGTTCGAGGATGCGATCGGCGAGATGGCCGAACCCTCCCGCGACCACCGAAGGCGCCTGGTCGGTCTCTCTCCGGTAGCGCAAGGCCACGGCGACTTTTCGTTTTGCGGAAAGGGGTCTCTCCGAACGGGAGGACATGAAGGGAAATAGTACTGCATTCCGCCGTTTCCCGTATGGGTGGGAGAGGACTATTCCCGGCCCGGGCGCCGAAGCAACCAACGGAAGAGCAGCAGAGCGGCACAGGCCAGGGCGGAGAGCCAAAGGAGGAGTTCCACCCCGCCTCCGTGCCGGCCGTAGAACGAACCAGGTCCTTCCGGAACTGAAACGCGGAGCACCGTGTCGGCCATCATGCGGGACTTCGCCAGCACGACTCCCCTGTGGTCCGTGGCCCCCGAGATGCCGGTGTTCGCGGCCCTCACGAGGGACATGCCCGATTCCACCGCGCGGAAGCGGTGGATGTTCCAGTGTTGCCGAGGCCCCAGGGAATTTCCGAACCAGCCGTCGTTGGTGATCACGACCAGGATCCGTGCCCCGTTGCGCAACGCCATCCGGGCGAAATCGGGATGGACGAGCTCGTAGCAGATCGCAGGCGACCAGGGCAGGGGGGTGCGCCAGACGGGAAGCGAGTCGCCTGCGGTGAATCCGCTCTGTCCCAGCTTCACCTGGTTCAGGGCGGGAAAGACGTCGTCGAAGGGAAGGTGTTCGCTGAACGGGACAAGTCGGATCTTGTCGTACCTTCGCACGGGCGTGCCGGACGACACCAGGAACGCCGAGTTGAGGACCCGGACCCCGAAAGGCTTGGAGGAATCCGGGACCGCTTCCAGGGCGCCCACGATCACCGAGCCCCGCGACGTGTCGGCCAGGGTGGCCACCCGCACGGCCTGCAAGGGCCGCCAGCTCCAGAAGTCGGGGATGGCGGTCTCGGGGAGCGCCCAAAGGTCCACGGGGCCCGAGCCGCGGCGCACCGTGGACCAGGTGCGGTCCATCACGGCCTGGAAATAGCCCTCGTCCCATTTCCTCGTCTGGGGGATGGAGGGCTGCACGATGTTCACCCGCATGCGGGGACCGGGTACGGTTTCCGTCAGGCGGAAGGCCCCGGCACCGGTCCAGCAGGACCAGAAGACCAAGGGGAGCCAAAGCCAATTCCTGGACAACTCCCGCCGGAAGCACTGGTGCAGGAGGACGGCGGTGGCGGCCAGCAGCAGACCCAATCCGTACACGCCCGTCCACGCCGCGCCCTGCAGCAGGGGGAGCACTCCGCCGAAATCGTATCCCAGGTGCATCCAGGGAAACGACATCTGACCGTATCCGCGCAGGAGTTCGATGCCCGTGAACAGGAACGGCCAGGCCCAGGGAATGCGGTGTCGGCGGCACATCGACCATAGCCATGCCCAGAGAGCTTGGAATGCGGCGAGGTAGGCGAAAAGGAGCACCAGACCCACCGCGATGGTGAAGGCGGGACCCACGCTCATCACGTCGCGGATCCAATGGAGCGCCGCCACCTGCAGCACGAGCCCGGAGAGGAAGCCGCGCCAGGCCGCGCGGCGCGGCTCCACGTCCAGCCAGACCAGCATCCCCGCCATGACAAACGGAACCAGCGGCCCCAGGGGCAACGGAGGAATGCAGAAACTCTGGAGCGCGCCCCAGAGGATGGACCAGAACAAGATCATCCCTTGCCCAGCGGATGGAAGAGGACGGCGAATTCGCCTTTTGGCTGGGGTGGCAGCCTTTCCAGAAGCTCGGCTCCGGTGCCGAACAGGTATTCCTCGTGGAGCTTGGTGAGCTCCCTGCCCAGGACCGCGCGAACCGTCGGCAGAACCGCCGCGAGATCCTCGCAGACCCCCCTGACCTGGTAGGGACTGCAGAAGAAGACCAATGTGCGGTCCTCTCCGATGGTGGCTTCGATGCGCCGCCTCCTTTCACCGTGCTTGCGCGGCAGGAATCCTTCGAAGGCGAAACGATCCGTCGGGAGGCCCGAGGCGACCAACGCGGCCAACAGGGCTGAGGCGCCGGGAGCCGTGGTCACTCCGATCCCTTCGCGCCGACAGGCGCGGACCAGGAAGAAAGCCTCGTCCGAGACGCCAGGAGTGCCGGCGTCGCAGACCAAGGCGAAGGATTCACCCGATTTCAACCGGGAGAGGAGCTCCGGGGTCCTGCGCTCCTTGTTGTGGTCGTGGTACGGGCTGGTGCGCGTGCGGACGCCGTGGTGCGAAAGCAGGTGGGAAGTGTGGCGCGTGTCCTCGCACAGGATCTCTTCCACGGACTTCAAAACTTCCAATGCCCGGAGGGTGATGTCGAGCAGGTTTCCGATGGGAGTGCTCACGACGTGGAGAGTGCCTTGCGCCACTGTTGGGGAAGAGTATACTTGCCGCATGAAACTGACAATCGCCCGCGTCGATAACACGGCGGTCTTCCAGATCGGCGGCAAGGTGGGTTGGGAGAATTCGCGGGTCCTGGACCGCGAAGTCCGCGAGGCCATCAAGTCGGGAGCGCGGTTTCTGGTGTTCGATCTCGATGCCGTGCAGTTCCTGAGTTCCGGTGCCATCGGCGTCCTCGTCTACCACCTCCGCAAGCTCCAGGACGTGGTGGGCGACATCTTCGTGGTGACCTCCAACAACTACGTCCTCTACCTGTTCCGGACCATCGGGTTCCACCGGGTCTTCGAAGGCAAGATCTTCTCCTCCATCGAAGGAGTGGGCGAGTGCCTGCTGGGTCGGGGAGAGGCCTGGCGGAATCCGGGCGCAGCCGTTTGGAGCGAGGTGGAGGGTTTCGACGGGGACGACGACGAACGCAGCCTGCTCGAGGAGGCTGGATGACCTTGCCGCCGCCGGGTCCGCTGTTCCCGGTTCCGCGCCTGGTGGAGCGACCTTGGGGCGGGACGGCGCTTCGGAGATGGGGTCGCGCCTGCGTGGAGGGGTCCGCGATCGGGGAGAGCTGGGAGCTGGGCCAGGTCGGCGACTTCGATTCCCCGTTGGAGGGCAGCGGATTTTCCTCGCTTTCCGAGGCCGTGAAGCTGGAGGGGGGACGTTGGTTGGGTTTGGCAGGGAATTCCTTTCCCCTCCTCATCAAGTTGATCAACGCTCGCGAGACGCTTTCCGTCCAGGTGCATCCTGCCCAGGACGGTCCGGGATTCCAGGCCAAAAACGAATGCTGGGTCGTCCTGGAGGCTCCGCCCGGAGCGCATCTCTATGCGGGTACGGATTCGGAGCTCGGTGCCGACGATCTGGTCTCCCAAGTGGGTTCGGGTGATCTTTCCGCGCTGCGCAAGCTCCCCGTGTTCGTCGGCGACACCGTGATGATCCCCGCGGGAACCATCCATGCCATCACGGCCGGACTGGTGCTCGTCGAGGTGCAGCAGGCCTCGGACACCACGTATCGCATCTACGACTGGGGACGTGTCGGAACGGACGGAAAACCCAGGCAACTCCACCTGGACGCCGCCCGCGCTTGCGTGGACCCGCGTCCCAATCCGAGGTTGAAGCCCGTGCCCGTGGGGGTGGATCCCTGCCGGGAGCTCCTGTGCGCCACTCCTTGGTTCGCCGTGGCGCGGATGCGGTCGGGCAAAGGCGAAGGCCTGGAGACCAGGGACAGGTTCATGGTGCTCGTGGTCTTGGAGGGACCGGTGGACCTTGTCTGGCAGGGTGGGCGCAAGGTCCTGGAGAAAGGGCGAACGGTGCTGGTGCCCCGGGGGCTCCGATTCGAGGTCGCGGGAGGTTTGCTCCTGGAAATCTGGGTCCCGGACTGGGACCGGGACATCCTGGGACCCGTGTTGGCGGCGGGTCACACCCGGGAAGCCGCGAACCAGCTCTCAGCCGGGATCTGTCCGGGGTGAGCGCCTCCCGTCCGGACACCTCCCAGGAGCTGCTGGATGTGGTGGACGTTTCGGGGCGGGTGATCGGTCGCGCGACCCGCGAGCGGGTCCATCGGGAAGGATTGCTCCACCGCGCTGTGCATCTGTTGGTGTGGCATCCCGACGGGCGACTCCTGCTGCAGAAGCGGTCGGCCTCCAAGGCCTGCTGTCCTGGGCTCTGGGACACTTCCGTGGGGGGGCACCTCGCCGCCGGGGAGGCCGGGCTGGAGGCGGTGTTGCGCGAATGCCGGGAGGAATTGGGAATCCTGCTGGGCGCCCACGACCTGGAGCCGCTGGGCAGGCATCTCTTCGACGAGGATTCCCTGGACCCGGAACTGGTCGATTCCTGGGGAACCTTCCACCGCGGGCCGTTCTTTCCCGATCTGGTGGAAGTGGAAGGTGTGGGTTGGTTCACTCTCGAGGAAGTGGATTCCCTGGTTCGACGCGGCGAGGCGACGCCGCATTTCGCCCTCCAATGGGATCTGGACCTGCGTTCGAGGACGTCCGACCGGCCCTGACCGCTTCGAACGCGCACAGAGCCGCGGTCACCGCCACGTTCAGGCTGTCCACCCCGTCGGCGACAGGTATGGAAAGGGATTCGTCCAGGGCGCCTTGGACGGTGGGGCGGATTCCATCGGACTCGTTCCCCAGCACGAACACGGTCCGGTCCGCGAGTTCGTGTCCGAAAAGCCCGCGCGGGGCCCGGGCGGCCAGACCGTAGACCCAATAGCCTTTGCGCTTCAATTTCTCCAGCGCGGGCACCAGCTTGGGCACGCGCACGATCCGCAGGCGCGTCCCGTAGCCCGCCGAGGCTTCCAGGAAGACCTGGCCGGGAAGGGCTCCTCCCTTGGCGGGAAGGAGGACGGTCGCGCATCCGGCGGCCACGAGGACGCGGGCGACCAATCCGAGGTTGCGGGGGTTCTCCACGCCGTCCAATGCGAAGACCACCCGTCGTTCACAGAGCGGGAGGCGAAGCAGATCGTCCAGGGAATCCAGGGTCGTGGGGGAGGGCTGGGCCACGACTCCGCCGTGTTCCGAGGACCCTGTCAAGGAAGCGAGCTTGGCGTCCGGGGCGTTTCGGCAATCGATCCCGGCGGCGCGGCAGAGTTCGACGACCTCCTTCCTCGCGGTGGACGGGAGCCGGGGAGAATACCACACCCTCAGGACCGGCTTCGCCGAACGCAGGAGTTCCTCGACCGGGCGTCTGCCCCATACCCATCGCGCGTGCGGTTCCATCCGCAGAAGATGTATTCTGAGGGGCGATGAGCCTCGGCAACGCGATGCAGACGATTCTCGTCGCGGACGACGACCCTGCCGTCCACGCGATCTTCAGGAAGCTCCTGAAACCCCTGGGTGTGCGTCTCGTCTCCTGCCTGGACGGCCCGAGCGCCGAGGTGCGCTCGCTCGAAGAGCGTCCGGACCTGATCTTCCTGGACGTGCTGATGCCCGGTCGCGATGGCACGGAAGTTTGCCGCAACCTGCGAAGCTGGCCCGCCACGGCCACCGTTCCCATCCTCATCCTGTCCGGTCGAGGAAGTCCCCAGGAACGACTTCACGGCCTGGAATCGGGAGCCAACGACTACATCGTGAAGCCTGTCGAGGTGTCCGAAGTCGCCGCCAAGGTGCGGACCTACCTGGAGATATCCCGGTTGCACCGCAAGCTGTTGGAATCCGAACGCCGTCGCGCCGTCACGGGGCTTCTGCGCGGTTTGGCACACCAGTTCAACAACATCCTCTGCGGAATCTCCGGGACCGCCCAGATCCTGGATCTGCGCCTGGAACCAGACGATCCGGCCAAGGATCTGGCGCGGACCATCGTGCAGTACAGCCACCGCGCCGCGACCATCAGCCAGCAGCTTTTGGTTCTGGCGGGAGCCAGGCGGGACAGCGGAGATGCCACCGGCCTGGATCTCCAGGAGGCGGTGCGATCGGCCTGGGAGGCGTCGCTCTCCGGCACGGCGCGCATGCATCGTCTGGACCTGACCGGGAATCTCCCGGAAGGCGCTCGTCTTCGGATGGGAGCGGCCGATCTCCAGGCCTGCCTCTTCCACGTGATGCAGAATTCCGTACGGGCCATGCCCGATGGCGGCGTGGTGGTCCTGGAGGTTTCCAGCACGGACCGGATCACGCACCTCTCCCTGCGCGACACCGGTCGAGGAATGACCGCGTCGGAACTGGAAAACGCCTTGGAGCCCTTCTACCAGAATTGGGATCGACCCGCCGACGCCGGATTGGGACTGCCTTTCGTCCGGGCATTGGTGGAGGAGATCGGAGGCCACTTGGAACTCCAGTCGGTCCCGGGCGAAGGGACCGTCGTGCAGTTGGGAATTCCGATTTTCTGAGAAAAGGTTCCGAAAATCCATCTAGCTTTGCGCTTTCCGAGGTGGGTTCCATGAAGGAAGATGTCTTGCGGGAGTTCGGGTGGTCCGAGATGGACAGGCAGCACCGTTCGTTGGTGGGAGCCATCGAATTCCTGGCGGCGGGACCGCGTCAACGCGCCACCGATCTGGTCGAACTTCGCCGGATCCTGGACGAGATGCGCGGCCATTTCGCCTGGGAGGAATCGGAGATGGAGACTTCGGGCTACCCCGATCTCGCCATCCACCATTCCGACCACCACCGACAGCTCCAGAACCTCCAGGATCTCGCCAAGCTCGTGGATCTGGGTCAACAAAACCTGGATGTCGATTTCTTCAGGGCTTGTCGCGATTGGACCTTTCGGCACATCCGGTCGATGGACGGGAATTTCGTGCTTTACAAACAGGACCGGGATGCCTGGGACCTGCAACGGGAACTGCAGCTCTGGGAATACGCCGCCCACATGGCGACGTTTCCCGACTGATCCGTGATCGGCCCCGGGCGGGCTTGATCGACGACCCATCCAAGCGTCCGGCCCGCGGGGAAGTAATTTGTGCGACGATGCTTCACCGCCGTCGGTTCCGCCCCATTTTTCCGGCCTCCTTTCGGGGGTGTCTTGCCTGTCTGGGCATTCTCGCCGGCGCAGCGAAGTCCGTGGACCTGTCCATGGTGAACTACGCCAACAATTCCGCCGATCTGGAAACGGGAGCCAGGCTTGCAGGCGACGCGGGGGTCAGTTTGGGCTTGCCCGGCGATCCTTCGCACCTGTCCTTGTCTCCCGCCGGACTGGCCGACGTCCAACAGCCGGAAGTCGTGGTGCACCACGGCAGCCTGTACCAGGATCTGTCGCTATCCCAGGACGAGGTCTACCTCGCGGCACCGCTGACAGGGGGAACCCTGGGATTGGGGCTGTCGCGCATCGGCGCCGACGGGATCCTGGGAGTCGACCGCGGTCAAACGCCGGACTTCAACAACCCTTCCACCTTTTCCGCCACCGATTGGATCGGAACCCTGGCCTTCGCCCGGACCTGGATGGATGGAAGACTCCGCGGAGGGGCCTCCCTGCGGCTTCTGGCGAGCAGCATCGACAAGGATCTGGGCGCCGGAGCCGAGATGAACGCCTCGATGGTCTGGGCCCAGGACGGTTGGCGCGCCGGCTTGCGGATGGACCACGGACTGGGAGGGTTCTCGATCTGGAACACCGGGACGGCCGAATATTCCCCTCCCAACCTGGAGGCTGGATTCGGCTGGGAACATCCTTTGCCCTATTTCTACGGGACGCTCGACCTTGCCTGGGAATCTCCCGGTCTGCTGCAGCCCGAGGCGACTTCCACGTTCTCCACCGGCGATGCCCGTCCATGGGTGGATCCCTGGCTCTCCGCTCGCGCTTCCCGGATCGCCATGGAATTCCACACCGATTTCGGTCTGGTCTTCCGTGCGGGCTGCGAAATCCAGGCCCTGGTGCGGATCACGGACTTCCTCCAAGGCACCGATCAGACCGGGATCTACGGAGAATCCAACGGGGAATTCGCGGTGGGGGTGGGATACCTTTGGAGTGATCGGGTTCGAATCGACTACGCTCTGGTGAGCACGCCGGATCTGGGTTCCAGCCAGAGAATTTCACTGGCGCTGGTCTTTGGGGGCAAGAGCGCTCCAAGGAGCGCGCCACTCGCTCCCGCATCGCGCAAGGCCCCGGATTCGGTCGCCGCGACGCCGACTCCCGTCGAGGTGTCGGCACCCATGGATTCGGCGAAGGTCGGCGTGCCTGCGGCCACGGTTCCCGCCGCCACCATCTCCTCTCCCGCAGCGGCCATGCCGGATACCTTGCAGCCACCGCCCGCCAGGCCTCCCGTCCCCGCCGCGCCCGCCACCGGCCCGGCCGCGCCTGCACCTCCACCCGAGGACGACGCACCCGAGCAGCTCTCGCACTGACCGGGACGGGTCGTCTCCGCCGGTCCTGCGCCTTGACTACGTTTCCCATCTTTCCGCACCACCGAAAGGATCGATCTTCCATGCGAGCCGCCAAGGACACCGTCGTCCACATCTCCTACACGCTGCGCGACGGCGGAAAACAGATCCTGGACCAATCCTCCCCGGAGGACGCGTTCGTCTACCTACATGGCCACGAGAACATCGTGCCCGGCCTGGAGAAGGCACTGGAAGGCAAGGAGAACGGCGCCAAGGTCTCGGTGTCCCTGACTCCCGACGAAGGCTACGGCGACTACGATCCGGCCTTGGTCCGCAAGGTGGCGAAATCCGACTTCCCTCCCCGGATGCGCAGTCCCAAGGCCGGGCAGATGCTCCAGATCGAGGAAGACGGACACTGGAAGGTCTGGCGGGTCGAAAAGGTCGACGCCTCCCACATCACCATCGACGGCAACCACGAACTGGCCGGACAAGATCTGCATTTCGAGGTCGAGGTACACGACGTCCGCAGCGCGACGCCGGAGGAACTCGAACACGGACACGCCCACGCCCCAGGCCACCACCACCACTAACGGAGTTCCCATGCGCCGCCTCTTCCTCGCCGCGAGCCTCCTCGCCCTGGCTTCCTGCAAGAACGTGCCCGAAGCCGTGCAACAAGCCCAGGACTTCTACGCCAAGGTGGATTCCTCCCAGTTCGACAAGGCCTACGACATGCTCGTGGACGACGAGAAGGCGATCCTGGACAAGGCCGCGTTCGTCAGGATGTTCTCCGATTCCCTGCGGATGCCCGGGTTCGATTCCACCGACGAATGGACGGTGGTCGCCTCTTCCGGCAACCGGAACCAGGTCCGCGCCTACCGCAGGGTCCCGAACTGGGAGATCATCGACGGCATCAAGACCCACGGCATGCGCCGCGACCTCCTCAAGAGCCTCGCCGACGGCGGGAACATCCCCCTGCGCGCCGACACTTCCCGCTTGGTGACCGTCGTGGCCACCCCGCAGGGGCCGCGATTCATGGTGGGCCTCCAAGGCATGGTGGCCTTCGCGAAAGCGAGGGATTCGATCGTGCGCGCCCTCGCGAACCAGGTCACCGTCACCTTGAGGAGCGGCGTCGCGGAGAACAATTTCCAGGCATTCTTCCATGTGACCGGATCCGTCAAGAACGGCGCCGACATCGATCTCAGGCCGGTGGTCTTCCAGGTGTTCATCCACGGGAAGCTCTCGGGGACGAGCACGCTGAAGGAGGTGGTGCCGGCCAAGGGGACGTATTCCGGCGAAATGACTTCCGTCTACGAGAACGGACTCACTCCGCAGAAGTTCGGGACCAACTACGACCGGGGCGCGGTCGGCATCGGTGGACTCTCCGCCAAGGTGGTCTCGGCCGCTCCCGCCGACCGCAAGGAACTGGACCGGTTGGCCGCCGGAAAATCGGGCGGGAAGCTCACCGCCTGGCTCTTCTGAGATGGCGGGAGGCTGGGAGGCCGATCTCGCGCGACGGTATCTCGGGGCGCAGCGGCGCAGCAGGTTCTCGTCGCTGATCGGGTTGTTTTCCCTCGCCGGCGTCTTCATCGGCACGGCATCCCTGGTGGTCGCCACCTCGCTGATGAACGGATTCGAGGAGCAGGTCCGCGACCGGCTGATCGGGAGGGATTCGCACCTCGACTTCGAGGCCATGGGCGACGAGGGGCTCCCGGGCGGTGATTCGCTGCCCGACGCCATCGCGAAGGCCGACCCCAGGGTGGTCGCGGCGTCGCCTTTCATCTCGGGGAAGGCCGGCATCTCCGGGGGCGAAGCCTCCGACGGCATCGTGCTCATGGGCATCGACCCCAAGCGGTCTTCCAAGGTCATCGACGTACAGAACTTCGTGGTGGCCGGAAGCATGGATCTGCGCACCTTCCCGATGGATTCGAGTCGGACCGAGCACGGCATCGTGCTGGGAGACTGGCTCGCCAGGCGGCTTGGCGTGCTGCCCGGCGACAAGGTCACGCTGATGGCCCTCACCTCGCCGGAGGTCCTCTCCGGGACGGCGGCACCTCGCTACCAACGAGCCCGGGTGACGGGGATCTTCCACACGGGCATGTACGAATTCGACGCCAACCTCGCCTACGTTTCGGTGGCCTCCGGGCAGGATCTCTACGGAAGTCCGGGCCGCGTCTCCGGCATCCAGGTGCGGGTGAAGGACCTTTGGCAGGCCCGCGACGTGGGAAGGGTGGTCGCCGCCAAGCTCGGAGGGTCGTTGCGGCCCGTCGACTGGCTGGAGAAGAACGAGAACCTGATGAAGTGGATGCGACTGGAGAAGATCGTGGTGGTGCTGGTGCTCTGCCTGATCGTGGTCGTCGCCGCGTTCAACATCGCGAGTTCCCTCATCATGGGAGTCCTGGAGCGGACGCGCGAAATCGGGATCCTCCGGGCCATGGGCGCCAGCGCGCGGTCCGTGCGCAGGGTGTTCCTCCTCCAGGGTCTGATGGCGGGGCTTTGGGGCGCGGTGGGGGGTGTCCTCTTCGGGCTGCTCCTGTGCCTGGTCCAGGACAGGTTCCGGGTCATCAAGCTTCCAGGCGACGTCTATTTCATCGAGTATCTGCCGGTTTCCGTCCATTGGGGGGACATCGCGACCATCTTCGCCGTGGCGGTCGCCATCTGCGCGGCCGCCGCGTTCTTCCCGGCGTGGAAAGCGGCCCGGCTGGATCCGGTGGAGGCCGTCCGCCATGAGTGAAATGGTCCTTTCGGCCTCGGGCCTGAGCAAGGTCTTCCACGAAAGCGGACAGGAACTGCGCATCCTCCGCGATGTTTCGCTGGAGATCTCCAGGGGCGAAGTCGTCGCGATCGTGGGCGTCTCGGGGTCGGGGAAGAGCACCCTCCTCGCCATCCTGGGCACGCTCGATCGTCCCGATTCCGGCTTCATCCGCATCTCGGGCCAGGATCCATCGGCCATGGACGACGGCACCCTCTCCAGGCTGCGCTCTCGCACATTGGGGTTCGTCTTCCAGTTCCATCACCTGCTCCCCGATCTGGACGCCCGGGAAAACGTGGCGTTGGCCGGGCGGATCGCGGGCATGTCCAGGAACCAGGCACGGGAACGCGCGGCCGAGCTGCTGGAACAGTCGGGTCTTTCCGACCGGATGGGCCACCGACCGGCCCAGCTTTCCGGAGGAGAGCGGCAACGGGTCGCCTTGGCGAGGGCCCTGGCGAATTCTCCGGCCGTGGTGCTCGCGGACGAGCCCACCGGCAACCTGGACCCGGCCAACGCCCAGGCGCTTCTGGCCAACCTCCGGAATCTTTCCGCGTTGCACAGCCAGGCGTTCGTGGTCGCCACCCACGATCCGAACCTGGCCGCCGGAGCCGATCGACGCATGAGGATCGTGGACGGGCACCTGGAAGCGATCGCGTGAGTCGCATCTGCCCCGATTGCGGCCGTTCCTGGGAGGACGCCCGCTCCAAGGGGCGGCTCGGTTGCACCGGATGCTGGAACGCGTTTCGGACGGAGCTTTCCGCGCTGCTGGTGGAGAACCAAGGAGCGGATCGGCACGTGTCGGGCAAGGGGCCTGTGGACCAGGCCCGGGGTCTGCGCAGATACCGCCTGGAGTCGCGGCTGCAGGTGGCGCTTTCCCACGAGGACTACACGGAGGCCGGGCGATTGCGGGACCTGCTCCGGGAAGACCAGCCATGAACGTTCCCGAATGGGTGGACGGCGTCGGGAAGGATTCCGTGCTCTGTTCGCGTGCGCGACTGGCCCGGAACCTGTCCGGAGTTCCGTTCCGGGGCGCCATCAGTCCCCAGGAAGGCCGACGTTTCTGCGAGCGCGTGCTGGACACCCTGAGAGGTCTGCACCCCGCGTTCGCGCCGTTGGCCGACGAAACCTCGGAGGAGCTGCCCGACCTGGTGGAGGCCATGCGCCTGCCCGGCAACCTGCTGGATCCGCAGGATCCGGGCCCCTGGCTCGCCTTGGAGGATTCGGGTCGGGGAGTCCTGGCCCTCGACGGCGACCATCTGCGCATCTGGGCCAGGACGCGGGGACAATCCCTTCCGGAGGCGCTGGAGATGGCCGGGTCCCTGGAGGTGCTGGTGCGGGACGTGATGCCGCTGGTGCGCGATCACCAATTCGGTTGGATCACTGCGTCGCCCATGGACGCCGGCACCGGCTTGCGCGCGAGCCTGCTGCTGCACTTGCCCGCCCTTTGCATCGCGGGCCGAACCACGGGGTTTCCCGAAGCGATGGAGGCCATGGGCCATGCCCTAGTGGGCCCCTGGGGTGGGATTTCCGAAGACGATGCGGGCCTTTTCGTGCTCACCCACAAGCGGACGCTCGGCCTGTCGGAGGCCGAGATCCTGGAGGGTTTGGAACGGGTGGCCTCGATCCTGGTTCGCGAGGAGGAGAATGCCCAGCGGAGCCTGCTCCAGGAATGGGGGGGGGAACTCGAGGACGCGGTCGCCAGGAGCGCTTCGCTGCTGGGCTCGGCTCGGCTGCTTTCGCGCAGGGAGCTGTCCGCCCGGGTCCGATGGCTGTCGGTGGGGGCTCGCCTGGGATGGGTGGCGGCAAGCCGGGCGCGGGACGCGATGGAAGCGCATCTGCGGACCGGCGACCGCACCTTGGCGCGCAACGCCGGGTCGGTGGCTGGGGAGCTGGAGGGAAACCTGGACGAGTGGCGTGCCCGGACCACGGCGAGCATCGTCCGCGGGTACGGGGAACCCGGAGCGTCCAAACTCGAGCGGAGTCCCGGGGAAGATGCCTGAAGGGCGAGTCGGGATCCTGATCCCCGCCTACAGGGCCGGATCCTCCATCGCGGGCGTGTTGGGCAGGCTCAGGGCCCTGCATCCGGATCTTCCCGTGCTCGTCGTGGACGACGGATCGGACGACGGAACCGCGGTCGCGGCCGGGGAGGGTGGAGCCTTCGTGCTGGTGCAGCCGGTGAACGGAGGCAAGGGGACGGCGCTTTCCGCGGGGCTTTCAGAGGCCGCCTCGCGCGGTTGGGAGTGGGCGTTGGCGATGGACGCCGACGGCCAGCATTCCCCGTCCGACGTTGGACGTTTCCTGTCTCACTCGCCCGCATCCCGGTGCGGGGTGGTGGTGGGTGCCCGCGACCTCCGTCCGCGCTCCATGCCCTGGCCGCGGGTCTGTTCCAACCGGTTGACCACGGTTCTGCTGGAATGGCAGGCGGGGTGCCGACTTTGGGACAGCCAGTGCGGATTCCGCATGTACCGGGTGGACGCCGTGCGCGCGACGCGGCTGCCGTCCAGCGGCCGTTTCGAGTGGGAATCCGGTGCGCTGGTACGCCTGGCGCTCGCGGGTTGGAAGGTGGAACGCGTCGGAATCTCCACGGTCTACGGGGAGGCGGGATCGCACATCCGGCCCTGGCGGGACGCCGCCAGGTTCGCGCGTCTCTGGCTGGGCCTCTGGGGCCTGGTGCTTCGCGACCGATGCCGCGACCACGCGGAAACGGCGGACCTGCGGGATTGCATCTTTCTCAAACCTCACCAAACGTCCAGGAGACGCGATACCATGGCCTACCAGAAGATCCAGGTTCCGGCTGGAGAGAAGATCACCAAGTCGCCCACGGGCGCCCTTCGGGTGCCAGACCGCCCCGTCGTCCCCTTCATCGAGGGCGACGGCACCGGCAGGGACATCTGGCGGGCCTCCGTGCGCGTCCTGGACGCGGCGGTGGCGAAGGCGTACGGAGGGAAGAGGGCGATCTCCTGGATGGAGGTTTTCGCGGGCGAGAAGGCGAACGGCGTGTACGGGGCGGGGACATGGCTTCCCGACGAAACCGTGGAAGCCTTCAAGGAGTACCTCGTCGGCATCAAGGGACCGTTGACAACTCCTGTCGGAGGGGGGATCCGTTCCCTGAACGTCGCCCTGCGGCAGATGCTGGACCTCTACGTCTGCCTGCGCCCCGTGAAGTACTACGCCGGGACCCCAAGTCCCGTGAAGCACCCGGAGAAGGTGGACATGGTGATCTTCCGCGAGAACACGGAGGACATCTACGCCGGCATCGAGTGGGCCGCCGGCACCGCCGAAGCCGCCAGGATCCTGGAATTCCTGCGGACCGAATTCCCCAAGGCATTCGACAAGATCCGGTTCAACTCGGAGGCCAGGAGCCGCGAATTCTGGGGATCCATCGGCATGGCCGACCAGATCGACAATTCCCTGCAGGTGGGGGTGGGGATCAAGACCACCTCCAAGAGCGGGACGTTCCGGCTGGTCCACGACGCCATCGACTACGCCATCCGCGAGGGGAAGAAGTCGGTCACCCTGGTGCACAAGGGAAACATCATGAAGTTCACGGAGGGCGCCTTCCGCGACTGGGGCTACGAGGTCGCGCGGATGGCCTTCGGCGCCGAGCTCGTCGACGGCGGTCCGTGGTGCAGGATTCCGGAGGGGAAGCGCGGGGCGGGGCTCGTGATCAAGGATTCCATCGCCGACATCACGCTCCAGCAGGTGCTCACGCGCCCGGAGGATTTCGACGTCATCGCCACCCTGAACCTCAACGGCGACTACCTCTCCGACGCCCTGGCCGCGCAGGTGGGAGGCATCGGCATCGCCCCAGGAGGCAACATCAACTACGTGACCGGCCACGCCATCTTCGAGGCCACCCACGGCACCGCCCCGAAGTACGCGGACAAGGACCAGGTGAACCCCGGGTCGGTGGTGCTTTCCGGTGAAATGCTGCTGCGGTACCTGGGCTGGACGGAAGCTGCCGACATGGTCAACAAGGGGCTTTCGGGAGCCATCCACTCCAAGCGCGTGACCTACGATTTCGCCAGGCAGATGGATGGCGCGACGCAGATCAGGTGTTCGGAGTTCGGAGACAACATCATCGCCCACATGTGACGGTCGCGCCGGGGATTCGCCGGGCGGTGCCGGATTTCGGAAATTTCCCTCCATAGTCCGTTGTTCCGGTTTTCTATGGGGGGATCCATGGACGATTTCGATGCGGAAGCCGCGACGTGGGAATCGAATCCCGGCCATTCGGAGCGGACCTGGGCCATCGCCCGGGCCATCCGCTCCCTGGTACCCCTCTCGCGGACCATGCGTGCACTCGAGGTCGGTTGCGGCACGGGTCTTCTTTCCTTCGCCCTCCACGACGACCTGGGTACCGTGGTGGCCACCGATCCTTCGCAGGGCATGATCGACGTCCTGGGGGCGAAGATCGAGGCCGCCAAAGCGGAGAACATCCAGGCGTTGCGGGTGGATCTTGGGACGGAACCGATCGGGGGTTCCTTCCATCTCGTCTTTCTCCAGATGGCCCTGCACCACATACCGGACGTCGAGGGGTTCCTCCTGTCCGCCTGGGAATCGCTGGAGGAAGGAGGGTGGCTTTGCATCGCGGACCTCGATTCCGAGGACGGATCGTTCCACGGGTTGGAAACCGGTGGGATACATCGCGGGTTCGACAGGCCGGATCTGGTTCGCGATGTGCAAGGTGCGGGATTCCATGTCGTGGACATCGACACGGTCTTCGAGATCCACCGCGAATCCGATGGCCGGGAACGGCGCTATCCGATTTTCCTGCTCGTGGCCCGCAAGGCCTGAAGCGGGAGTGGTTCGCCGCAAGGCATCCCGTCCGCAGGCGACGCGGATCCGTTCCCGGATTGGTATCCTGTGCCCGATGGAATGTTCCGGAACGCCGGTCCGTCCCCTGGAGCCAACCACCCATCCCTTCCTTGGTGTGCTGTTCGCCCTCGAGACCGTCTCCTTGGATGTCGTCGCCGGCGTCGTGGGATCCGCCTTGTTCCTGGTCGGCCTGGTCCCGGGCGGGCGGGCGGGAGTTCCAGTCCTCGCGAGCCTGACGGCCGGAGTGCTGGTGGTCTACAACCTCGACCACCTGCTGGACGCCCGTGCGACCGATCCCCGATCCACCCCCCGTCGCCTCCGGTACTTTGGCCATCGCAGGCTCCTGGCCGGGTACGCGATCGCCGCGACCTTCGCCGGAGCCGTCTCCTTGAGGTTCCTTCCTTCCCTTGCCTGGGAGGCGGGTTCCGTGGTGGCCCTCTACCAGGTGCTCTACTTCGTCGGCCTGAAGCTGGGCCTGCGCGGTCCGGCCAAGCGGCTGATGGCCGCGGTGGGGTGGGCTGCCGGACTCGCGATCCCCGCCTGGTGCGTCTGTGGCCCGAGCGCACGCGGGGAGGTGGCCATGGGGGCGACCCTGCTCGCCGTCGTGGGTCTGATCAATCTCCAATCCTACGCCCTGGTGGAGGCCGAGGCCGAGGCCGACCACGGTCTCCTCCCGGGATTCGTCCTGCGCGGGGCGGCCATCGCCGCCGCCGTGGTCGGACTCGGATGCGCCGCCGTGTTCCATCCCCAGCACGCGAGCCGATGGTTGGGGTTGGCTGCCGTCGGGTGCGTGCAGGTTTTCCTGACCGCGCTGCCCGGTGAACTGGTCCATCCCGCCGGGGAATGGTCGCTCGCGATGCTTGGTCTTTTCGCCCTGGCGGGGTGACCCGGTTCAACCCGTCCTGTAACCTTCCTCGGAGAGCCTGGCCAAGGCTTCTCGGGTGCCGAAGATGCCAACGGCCTTTCCGGATTTGTCCACCACGGGAAGCCATGGATGTCCTTGTTGGGACAGGAGGGAAAGGGCGGGAAAGACAGGATCCTGTTCGCGGAGGCTGACGCGGGTGCGCAGGAAATCCCTCAGCATCAGCTCCGGATCGGGACTGTCCGGCACTTCGTCCACGATGCCCAGGCAGGTACCGTCCTCTTCCTCCACGACGCAGGGAAGCGAGCCTCCCTCCAGCCAGAAGGAATACACGCGGGTGGAGGAGGGAAAACGGACGAGCTCTCCATCGCACAGATCTCCCACGGTCAGATGGTGGGTTTCGGTGCTGGCGTGGAGGTCGACGCCGTCCTGCAGGAGCAAGGCGTCGTAGATGGGCACCGGATTCAACTTCCTCGCGATCAGGAACGACGCCATGTTGGCGAGCATCAGCGGGAGGATGAGTCCGTAGTTGCCCGTGAGCTCGAACAGGATCAGGACGGATGTGATGGGAGCCTGGATCACGGAGGCGAAGAAGGTGCCCATCCCCACGAGGGCGAAGGCGCCGAGCGGAGTGGCGTCCGCCCAGGGGAGATCCTTCTGGAGCCAGCCCACCAGCGATCCCAGCAGGCTCCCTATGGCCAGGACCGGCGAGAAGATCCCCCCCACGCCGCCGCTGCAGTAGCTGGCGAGAGTCGCCAGGACCTTCAGTGGGAGAAGACCCAGGGTCTGGCCGTGGGAAAGCCGTTCGTGGAGGCTCGCCTCCAGGAGGGCGTAACCCGGGCCGGCGATGCCGTCGTTGCCCAGGAACGCGGTCCCGATCCAGATGGCCACGCCCGTGATCAGGCCTCCGAGGGCCATCTGGAGTGGGATCGGGAGTCGTCGCAACGATTGGAACTTGGCGCGGAGGTCCAGGAGCCAGCGGTGGAAGAGCACGCCCAGGAATCCGCCCAGGATGCCCAGGATCAGGAACGAGGGGAGGGAAGCGAGGCTGTCGAAGGTCCAGGCCGGAGCGCTGAAGAGGGGGTGCCCGCCGAGCAGGAGCTTTTCCAGGATGGCGGCAATCGCGGCGGCCACAACAAGCCCGGTCATCGCCATCGGGGTGGACGAGCCCATCAGCTCCTCCATGGCGAAGGTCACCGCGGCGATGGGCGTGTTGAATGCGGCGGCGATGCCCGCGGCCGCCGCGACGGGCAGGAACCTTCGCAGGAAGGCCTTGGGGAGGGCGAACAGCTTGAGCACGGGCGGAGCCAGCGCGGCGCAGATCTGTACCGTGGGCCCCTCCCGACCCAGGGATGCTCCGCCTCCGACTTGGATCACGCAGAGCACGAACTTCACCACCCCGACGCGCAGCCCATGGACCGGTCCCAGTCCGTGATATGCGAGCTTCACCTGCGGGATCCCCGAACCGGCCGCCGGGAGCTTGGAGCGCACGAGCAGTACGCCAGCGAGCCAGGCCGCCAGGGCGGGAACCAGGATGATGCCGAAGGCCCCGTAGCGAGAAGGAATTTCGCGCAGGAGAAATCCCACCTTGTAACTGGCCCATTCCAGGCTTCCGTGGAACGCCACGGTGACGATGCCGCAGACGGCGCCCAGGACGAGGGTCGCCGCGAAGGCGCGCGTGGACTCCCGGGGGAGCAGGCGCAACAGGACTTGGACTCTCCAGAGGATTCCGATCTCGGCTAGGCTCTGCCGGGGCTTGTGGAAGAAGACCCAGCGGGTCAGATTGCGGAACCATTTCAACGACCAGCGGATCAACACGACCTCCGAACGGGTTCGATCAACGAAAATCGCCGCAATGGGCAGTCGCCAAGTCAATGCCCCAGGTGGTAGGGGTGCCCCAGGACCTGGGTGTGCGCGCGGTAGATCTGTTCCAGCAGGACCAGTCTCGCGAGCGAATGCGGCAATGTGGCCGGCCCCAAGGAAACGCGTCTGGATTCTTCCAGGATGCCGGAATGCAGCCCGTCCGCCGAACCCAGGGCCATGGCCACATGGGGGGAATCGCGTCGCCAGCTTTCCAGTTCGCTCGCCCAGCGCTCGGAGGTCCAGGTTTCGCCGCGGCTGTCCATGCTGATCCGCACGGCCAACCCTTCCCAACGCTTTCGGACCAGAGCCGCCTCCTTTTCCAATGCGGACGGGCCTTGTTGTTCCGGAATCTCCTCCAGTTCCAGCCGGCACACCCGACGCAGCCTCTCCGTGTAGTCGTCCACAGCAGGTTTCAGACTGCGTGGAGCCAAGCGCCCGAAGCAGATCAACCGGATTCGCATCCGTCAAAACTAGCCATCATGCGTTGGTCCGAACATTGCACGATACGTGGGCATGCCAGTTCAAGCGCAGGTCGAGTCCGCACCGGTCCCGTTTCGCGAACCATCGCCGGGCGAAGGCCATCGTTCCCGCCTGCGGCGGAGAGTGATGCGGGGAGGTCTGGAAGCCATGCTCCCCGAGGACCTCCTGGAGGTCCTGCTCTGCTACGCGATTCCACGCGGCGATGTCAAGCCGTTGGCTCGTCGGATCCTGTCCGGAACGTCGCTCGGGGGACTGCTCTCCAGGGATCCCTCCGATCTGGAGAGGATCCGGGGGATCGGACCGCACGCGGCGTCCCTGCTGTCGCTGGTCGTGCGCATACACAGGGAACTCGTCGCCGAATCCGAACGGGGACGCCCGATCTGCGGAAATCCCGAGGAACTGGCGCCCTGGTTCCGGTCGGTGATCGGACTCGCCGAGGAGGAGCGGTTCTCCGCCGTCTTCCTGGACCAGGGCCGCCGCATCGTGGGTCGCGAGGTGTACGAGGCGGGTTCCCGCACCCGCACGGTGCTGTACCCGCGTCGTCTGTTCGAGGCGGCGCTGCGGGAGAAGGCGACGGGAATCGTCCTCGCCCACAACCACCCCGGAGGGTCGCTGACGCCCAGCATGCAGGACCGGGAACTGACGCGTCGCATCCAGCAGATCGGGGAAAGCCTGGAGATCAGCCTGGTGGACCATCTCCTCGTGACCCGGGAAGGGCACGCGAGCTTCCGGCGGCACGGTTGGATGTGAAGCCGGAGGCCATCGATTTCTAGGTTCGACGGGCCATGCGCCGTCTTGTCGTCCTCGGTTCGCTCCTCCTGGCCGCGCTTGCCGACGCGGCCCAGACCCCTCCCGGCGAATACGAGGAATATTCCCCGGAGTGGTTCTACGGGCTCGCGTTCGTGGACGCCCGGCCCGCGGCCGCGCGCCGCGGGATGGAGCGGTTCTTCCAGGGGGATTGGGATGGCGCCGCGGGATTGTCCGTGGGCAGCGGATTGCGCGTGGCCGACCAGGCGCTCGCCCAGGCCGCCGTGGAGTTCGGCGCAGGGGCCGATTTCGCGGTGGACGGAAGCGGCGATTCCGCACGCGCCTTGTTCCAGCGTTGCGCGGAACGGGCCCGGGAAGCCGCCGCATTGGCCGAAGACGTTCCCCAGGTCCTCCGAGCCACGGTCCTGCGGGCGCGCTGCGAGGCCGTCCTTCCCGATCGGGCGGCGGCGGCGGCTGTGCTCGCGTCCGCCGCGCGGGGCATGGAAGACCGGTCGGATGCCGCCGAGTTCTGGTACGGGGCAGGTCGTTTGCTGGAGGACATGGGCAGAAGCGATTCCGCCTTCGCCCTCTACAAGGCGGCGTGGAAGGCCGATCCCAAGGGCGGCTACGCCTCCCAGACGCTCCTGTCCCAAGGATTGATGCTGGCCCAGACGGGGCGCTTCGCGGAGATCCCTCCGCTGTGCGACACCTTGCGGACGGAATTCGCCTCCGACACCGGAGCCAGGGTGCAGGCCAGGATCCTGGAAGGGCGCGCATGGCTGGGTCTGGGCGATACCGCGCAGGCCCTCTATCGCTGGAAGTCGCTCACGAACGCGTTCACGAAAGGCGAGGGAGAGCTGGTGCCGGATTCCGTCGAAGCGGCCGAGGTCTACTGGCGGCTCGGGGACCTGGCCGCGAGGGAGGCCGCCCGGATCCGATTCGAACAGGCGAGCCTGGAAGATCGCAAGGCCGCGCACGCCCGACGCAGGGACCTCATGGAGGACGCGTTCGGGTACTTCCGGCAGGCCGTCGCCTGCTACGCCTATCCCTGGACTCCGGCCGCCTTGCGCGACATCGGCGGAGTCATCGAGCGCTACGCCCTGGACGTCGCCGGGCAGAAGATCGACTTCCGCAACGACACCGACCGGGTGGCCCAGGAGATCCTGGTCCAGAGAAAGCTGCCCTCCCTGTTCCAATCCGCTGCGGCCACCTACAGGAACCAGATCCGGCTGGCTCGCACCAGCGGAGACGGGATCGGGATCGGATCCCAGTCCGGGCACGGACTCGCGCGCTCCTGGTGGAGCTCCGTCCAGGCCCGCCGCACGGCGGCGGCCCTGTTGGGGAATTCTCCGCGACCTCCGGGAGACTCCGCGGGCCTCGCCTGGTACGGCCACGTGGTGGATTCGGCCGTGGCCGTCGAGCTCGCCGCCGCCCGCCGCACCGCCTTCGACGGCCTTGCCGACCTCGCCCGGTGGGGCCAGCTCGACTGGACGGAATCCGACAGCTTGAAGGCCTTCCTGGGTGTCCGGGAAGCCGCGAAGGCGGTGGACAGCGGTCTGGCGAAGGGCCGGTCGTCCGGGGCGAGCAGCCCCGGGACATCGACCCTGACCGCGCTCCAATGGAAGTGGCGGGCATTGGAGGCGCGTCGACAGTCGCGCAACCTCGCGCTGGACATCCGGCTTCTGGAGGCGCGGTTGTCGGGCCGGTGAGTCGGGTCCGGTCAAGCGGGCGGAACCCGAACGGGGTGGGGGAGCTTGATGTACTTTTCCCTCTCTCTTCGGCCGTCGCCGCCGATCCCACCTTCCCGAGCCCAACAACACTATTGCGAGGATTTTCATGGCCAAGTTGTTCATCGAGGATCTCGACGTCGCCGGCAAGCGCGTCTTCGTGCGCGTGGACTTCAACGTTCCGCTCAAGGACGGAGTGGTGGAGGACGACAAGCGCCTGGTCGCGGCGCTGCCGACCATCCAATACCTGGTCGGGAAGGGGGCCCGCGTCGTCCTGGCCTCGCATCTCGGTCGACCCGACGGCAAGGTCGTCGAAAGCCTCCGCATGGCTCCGGTCGCCGGCGCCCTGTCCAGGCTGCTCGGCAAGCCGGTCGCCAGCACCTCCGATTGCGTGGGCACCGAGGTCGAGGCCGCGGTGGCCTCCCTCAAGCCCGGCGATGTGCTGCTCCTGGAAAACCTGCGGTTCCACATCGAGGAGGAGGGCAAGGTCAAGCTGGAGGACGGCACCAAGGTGGCCGCTTCCAAGGAAGCCATCGCGAAGTTCCGCGCCGGCCTCACCCGGCTCGCCGACCTCTACGTCAACGACGCGTTCGGTACGGCCCACCGCGACCATTCCTCCATCACCGGCCTCGATCTGCCCCGCGCCTCGGGCTACCTGATGAAGAAGGAACTCGACTTCCTGGGCGATGCCGTGGAAAACCCCAGGCGCCCCTTCGTGGCCATCATCGGGGGCTCCAAGATCTCCGGAAAGATCGACGTCATCAAGGCCATGCTGCCCAAGGTCGACAAGCTCATCATCGGCGGCGGCATGGGCTTCACCTTCGCCAAGGCCCAGGGCAAGGAGATCGGCAAGTCCCTGTGCGAGAACGACAAGGTGGAGCTGGCGAAGGAGCTGATCGTCCAGGCCGGCGACAAGCTGATGCTGCCCACCGACGTCCTAGTCACCACGAAACTCGACTTCGGCGCCCGCACCCTGGGGCCCACCGAGTACGTGTCCGTGAACGCGATCCCAGCCGACCAGGAGGGCGTCGACATCGGGCCCGACACCATCAAGGCGTTCTCCGACGTGATCAAGGGCGCCAAGACCGTGTTGTGGAACGGCCCCGCCGGGGTGTTCGAAATCGAGGAGTCCGCGAAGGGCACCTTCGCCATCGCCCAAGCCATGGCCGACGCCACGGCCAACGGCGCCTGCACGATCGTGGGTGGTGGCGACTCCGCGAGCGCCATCAAGAAGGCCGGGCTTTCCAAGAAGGTCACCCACGTTTCCACCGGCGGCGGCGCGTCCCTGGAGTTCCTGGAGGGCAAGGCGCTGCCCGGTGTTGTGGCCCTCACGGAAAAGTGATACCATAGATTTGTGAGATCACCTCGCGCGGTGAAGGGGCCTCCCGGGATTTAGACCGGGGGGCTTTTTCGTTCCCCGAGACCGGAGTGCTCAGCCGAGCTGGGTCGTCAGGCGCATGTGACTGCCCGCTTGGCGAGTCACGGCCTATCCGTAGATCCGCAGCGCATTTGCCAATTCGTCACCCGTCAGGTCCCGGGGAAGCCTCACAGGGCGAAGACTTCCTCCTGGACCCGGTGCAGTCGAACCACACGAGGAGCTTGGCCGGGTTCGAAGTGGCACAGGATGGCTTCGCGGGCGGCCTCCTGGAGATCCTTCATGGTTTCACCCTGCACGAAGATCGAGGCACCCAATGCTCGGGCCTCCAATCCTCCCTCCGGAGATTCCTGGACGGTCAGGATCAGTTCCTGCATACACCATCAACATAGCATGTTCGATTCTCCTAGATTGGGGTCCCTATGCTTCTCCTGGGGATCGAGACCTCCTGCGACGAGACCGCCGCCGCGGTGGTATGTGGTTGGCGGGTTCTCTCGAACGTGCTCCACACCCAGGCCGCGCACGCCGAATTCGGCGGGGTGGTCCCCGAGATCGCCTCCCGCGAGCACCTCCGACTTCTGCCGGGAATCGTGCGCGAGGCCCTGGCGGCGGCGCGAGCGACGGTCGACGACCTGGACGGGATCGTCTTCACCCGTGGGCCCGGTCTGGCGGGTCCGCTCCTGGTGGGAGCCTCCTTCGCCAAGGCGTTGGCCCTGGAGTCCGGGAAACCGATCTGGGGAGCCAACCATCTGGAGGGTCACCTGGCCGCGGTGCGCCTCTCCCATCCCGAGCTCCGTCCACCCTTCCTCTGCCTCACCGTGTCCGGCGGCCACACCGAGCTGACCGAGGTGCGTTCCGACGGCTCCTTCCTCGCCTTGGGAGCCACCCGCGACGATGCCGCGGGAGAGGCCTTCGACAAGTGCGGGAAGATCCTTGGCCTGGGGTACCCCGCCGGCCCGGCTCTCTCCAGGGTGGCGGCCTCCGGGAACCCCAAGGCTTTCCTGTTCCCCGTCGGGTTGCGCGGGGAGGGACTGGATTTCAGTTTTTCAGGACTCAAGACGGCCGTTTCCCGCCAGGTGAAGATCTCGGGCGAGGTCGGGTCGGAGCTTCGAGCGGACCTCTGCGCGAGCCTGCAGGAGGCCATCGTGGACGCGCTCGTGCTCAAGTCCGTCCGTGCGCTGCGGGAGCGGGGGCTCCCTGGAATCGCCGTCTGCGGGGGCGTGTCGGCCAATGGGCGGCTCCGGGAACGGATGATGCTCGCGGCGGAGGGGATCGGGACATGGTGCCGCTTCCCGGAACCGGGGCTTTGCACGGACAACGCGGCGATGATCGCCGGTGCGGCGCTGTGGAGGATGGAACGGGGAGCCACGGGGCCTCTCTCGACCGAAGTGGATCCGGGCCTCGCTCTGGGCTGACATCGGGAGTGGCGAAAGCCCCGGGAAACCCTTCCCATCGGGCTTCTGGTCAGCTACGTTTCCCGGAGAACTTCCTCCGCCATCCAACCGGCGGTGTGACAGGATCCGTCAAATATCCATCGGAGACACCAGAATGCCCAAGATCAAGAAGATCGTTGCCCGTCAAATCCTCGATTCCCGCGGCAATCCCACCGTGGAAGCGGACGTCACCCTCGCCGACGGTTCGTTCGGGCGCGCGGCCGTGCCTTCGGGCGCCTCCACCGGCGAATTCGAGGCCGTGGAACTGCGCGACGGCGACAAGAAGGTCTACCAGGGCAAGGGCGTGCTCAAGGCCGTCGAGAACATCAACGGCCCCATCGCCAAGGCCCTCAAGGGTTTCGACGCCGCCGACCAGAAGGGTCTCGACAAGGTCCTGATCGAGCTGGACGGCACCGAGAACAAGGCCAGGCTGGGCGCCAACGCCACGCTGGCGGTTTCCATGGCGGCCATGCGCGCCGCCGCCGTCTCCGCGAAGCTCCCGCTCTGGAAGTACATCGCCAAGCTGCACAAGACGAAGAGTTCGGAGATCAAGCTCCCCGTCCCGATGGCCAACATCATCAACGGCGGGAAGCATGCCGACAACCTGATCGACTTCCAGGAGTTCATGATCGCTCCGGTGGGCGCCAAGTCCTTCTCGGAAGGCCTGCGCTGGATCACCGAGATCTTCCACACCCTCAAGGGAATCCTGAAGAAGGGCAAGCATGTCACGGCGGTGGGCGACGAGGGTGGATTCGCCCCGAACCTGACCAACGACCAGGCGCTGGAAGTCATCATGGAGGCCATCGCCGCCGCCGGCTACAAGGCCGGGACGCAGATCAAGATCGCCTTGGACTGCGCCTCCTCCGAGCTGTTCGACGAAGGCGACCGCAAGGGCTACAAGTTCTGGAAGTCCAATCCCGACAAGCTCTTCACCGCCGACGAAATGGTCGCCAAGTACACCGAGTGGGTCAAGAAGTACCCCATCTACTCCATCGAGGACGGCCTGGACCAGAACGACTGGGAAGGCTACGTCAAGTTCACCAAGGCCCTGGGCAAGAAGATCCAGATCGTGGGCGACGACTTCTTCGTGACAAATCCCGTCCGCCTGGCCAAGGGAATCAAGATGGGCGCCACCAACGCCATCCTGATCAAGGTCAACCAGATCGGGACCGTCACCGAGACCCTGGACGCCATCAAGATGGCGCAGAAGGCCGGTTTCGGCGTGATCACGTCCCACCGCTCGGGCGAGACCGAAGACGCCTTCATCGCCGACTTGGCGGTGGGAACGGGCGCGGGCCAGATCAAGACCGGTTCGCTCTCGCGCACCGATCGTATCTGCAAGTACAACCAGCTGCTGCGCATCGAAGAGGAGCTCGGCGCCAAAGCCGTGTACCCGAAGCTCTGACGGCCGTCCGAGGGCGCATACTCGCTCCCCGACCCCTTGGCGTACCCAGGGTTCCTGTTCCGCGATGGCGGAATGGGAGGGGTTGGAGGTACGCCGTCGGGGTCAGGTCGCTTCGTCTGCATCCCTCATCCGGCCATCAGACTGGTGTTTGTGAACTCGCGCCCTCACCGTCGCCTTCGGCCGGTGGGGGCCTTTTCGTTTTTTGGGGTATGACTTCCAAGGGGTCCTAACCCCAATACTGTTTAGATAGACCAGGAATTGCCATATTTCTCTTCAGGAGGGGAAGATGGCACGGACACTGGCGGTTCTTGGCTCGGGGATGCGTTTGACCGATCAGGTGAGCATAGGTCTTCTG
>Ga0181534_10000085_pt1 | contig 68574 bp, 56 predicted proteins | sample PEATcosm2014_Bin_37_FD_119758 | JGI IMG/M metagenome (GOLD analysis project Ga0181534, IMG submission 119758) | Peatland microbial communities from MTU Mesocosm Facility, Houghton, MI, USA - PEATcosm2014_Bin17_10_metaG | ecosystem: Environmental > Terrestrial > Soil > Wetlands > Peat | place... | reverse complement strand
CAAGGGCGGCATGGTGCTCAATCCGGGCATCGGCTTCGACCTGATGACCGTCCTAACGCTGACCACCGGCACTGCCTTCATCATGTGGCTCGGTGAACAGATCACCGATCGCGGCATCGGCAACGGCATGAGCCTGCTCATCTTCACCGGCATCATTGCCGGATTGCCCAACGGCGTCGTCGATCTGGTCCAAAAGATCCAGACCAATGCCTGGGGATCTTTGACCTTCCTCGCTGTGGCGGCATTGGTGGTTGTCATGGCCGCAGTCGTCGCCTTCATCGTCTTTGTCGAACGCAGCGAACGGCGCATTCCCATCCAGAGCGCGCGGCGCATCGTTGGCCGCCGCATGATGGGCGGACAATCCAGCCATTTGCCCCTCAAGGTGAACTCCGGCGGCGTAATGCCCGTCATCTTTGCCAGCTCCATTCTTTCGGCCCCGATGCTGCTCGCGCAGACCGAATGGGCCACCAATACTCCCTGGGCGAACAGCCTGCTGACCATGCTGCGCCCCGGCGAGCCTTGGTATGAGCTGCTCTACATCCTTGGCATCATCTTTTTCGCTTACTTCTACATTTCCATCGTGATGAAGCCGGACGATATTGCCGATAACTTCCGCAAGTCGGGTTCGTTCATCCCCGGAATCCGTCCCGGCAAGCGCACCTCGGACTTCATCAACGATATTCTGACCCGCATCACGCTGGTCGGCGCGCTGTATCTGATCGTGATCTCGCTGGTTCCCACCCTGATGATCTCAGGTATCCGGCTCGACCACCTCATCCTTGTCGGCCACTTCTTCGAGCAGTTGCCGTCCGGGTTTACGCACGGTTTGGGGGTCAACTTCTACTTTGGCGGCACCTCACTGCTCATTGTTGTGGGTGTGGCCATGGACACGGTCAACCAGATCGAATCGCAGCTGATCATGCGTCACTATGACGGCTTTTCCCCTCGCTCCGGTCGCATTCGCGGAAGGAAAACCTGGTAATGTCGTTAACGGCAACCGAAGTCGAAGCAGGCCGGGGAGAGGGTCACACGACCAACCCCGGCCCGATTCTTTTATTGGGCGCGCCGGGCTCGGGCAAGGGAACTCAAGCCAAGGTGCTGGTGCAGCAATGGGGCATTCCGCAGATCTCCACCGGAGACCTGCTGCGCGCCAATGTGGCGCAAGGTACCGAACTGGGCAAGGTCGCGCAGCAGATCATGCAGCGAGGGGAACTGGTTCCCGACTCGCTGGTCAATGAGATGGTTGCAGTGCGGCTGAAGCGCCCTGACACCGTCAATGGCTTCATTCTCGATGGGTTTCCGCGGACGCTGCCGCAGGCCGGATGGCTGGACGGTCGCCTGGCCTCGCAGGCCGATGCGCAGTCGCTGCCTGTGGTTGCCGTCAGCATCCATGTGGACTATAATCAATTACTGCGCCGCATTACCGGGCGCAGGAACTGTCCAGTCTGTCAGCGCATTTATAACATCCTTTTACAGCCTCCTCTGCGGGATGGCTTTTGCGATGTGGAAGGTGCCGCGCTGATCCAGCGAGCCGATGATACCGAAAAGGCTTTTCAGGAGCGCATGCGCGCCTATGGAGCCTTGACCGCGCCGGTCGTCGAGCATTATCGGGAGCTGGGTCGCTTTGCGGAAGTGGATGGAGACCGGCCGGTGGAAACAATTGCCGCCGGGATAGTTGCTGCCGTCGAACGGTTACGCCAGTAGCGGAACCGGTTGGCGGATTTTTGTGTGGAGAACAGGTTTCAGAGATCAGGGGTCAGGGTTCAGAGATCTACGGTCAACGGGCTGAGTTCATCATATGTGGTAGGTAGCGGTAGGCCAGGTATTTCGAGTATTTGGGTTCGTCGCCGGAGCCACGGGCTTTTGACGGATCCCTGATCTCTGACCCCTGATCTCTGCGAACGGAGCGAGCTGAGTGGCTGTTGTACTGAAGTCGTCCCAGGAGATCGAGAAGATGCGCGTGGCGGGCCGGGTGGTCCGCGAAGTGCTCGAACTGGTGCGGACGCATGTCAGGCCGGGAGCAACAACGCTCGATCTGGAGAAGGTTGCCGAAGAACGGATTGCCGCACTGGGCGCGAAGCCGGCCTTCAAGGGGTATCACGGGTTTCCCTGCTGCCTTTGCACTTCGGTCAACAGCGAAGTGGTGCACGGCATCCCGTCGGCCAAGCGAGTCCTCAAAGAAGGGGACATTGTTTCGGTTGATTGCGGGGCGATTGTGGACGGCTATTTCGGCGACGCGGCAATTACCGTTCCGGTGGGCGAAAAGATTGACCCGGATACGGCGCGTTTACTGCGGGTGACCGAAGCATCGTTGCATTCGGCGATTGCTGTCGTAAAGCCAGGGGCGACCCTGGGCGACATTGGCGCCGCAGTGCAAGGGGTGGTCGAAGCCGAAGGCTTTTCGGTGGTGCGGGATTTTGTAGGCCACGGCATCGGCTCCAAAATGCACGAAGATCCGCAGATTCCGAATTTCGGCCAAGCCGGCCGCGGAATGAAGTTGAAGGCTGGAATGGTGATCGCCATCGAGCCAATGGTGAATGCCGGCAAGCCGGATGTCCAAGTGTTAGGGGACGGCTGGACGGCGGTGACCGGAGATGGAAGCATGAGTGCTCATTTCGAGCACACCGTGGCAGTAACGGCCACGGGCGCAAGAGTCTTGACCGACTAGCAGCATTCGGTCCAAAACGCCGGAGCGCGGGAGCGCACCAGAAGCGGGATACAGTTTGTCGAAGGAAGACGCGATTGAGGTAATGGCAGTGGTCACGGAGACCTTGCCGAATGCCATGTTCAAGGTCAAGCTCGAGAACAATCACGAGGTTTTGACCCATGTCTCGGGAAGAATGCGCAAGAACTTCATCCGCATTCTCCCCGGCGACCGCGTGGCCGTGGAGCTGAGTCCCTACGACCTGAATCGCGGACGGATTGTTTACCGCTACAAATGAGTTTTTAGCTCTCAGCTTTCAGCTATCAGCCAAAACGTCGATAGCAGAAGCTGGCAGCCAAAGAAGAAGCTGACAGCTGGTAGCTGAAGGCACAGTTTCAAGGAAGGGCAACAGATGAAAGTCCGTGCATCAGTCAAGAAGATTTGCGTCAAGTGCAAGGTCATCACCCGCCGCGGCGTGGTGCGAGTGATCTGCGAGAATGCAAAGCACAAGCAGCGCCAGGGCTAGTTAGCTCTGGCAGTACGCGGAAGCTCCAAAAAGCGGGGACTGAGGGACTAAGGGAATAGGGACTAGTGAATCCAGTTTGTAGTTGCAGAACCAACTAGTCCCTAGTCCCTAGTCCCTCGAACAAGAGGCGAGTTAGCCTGAGTCAAGGCTTGCGTTGAACCTCAGGAGCAATCCGCATAACCCGCGCGAACCGGTTAAGGCCGGAGGCGCACAACCGAAGCAGCATAAGGACAACGAGAATGGCACGTATTGCAGGCGTCGATCTGCCCCGCAACAAGCAGGCACGAATCGCGCTCACGTACATTTACGGCATCGGCGATCCCCGCGCTCACTCCATCCTGACGAAGGCGAATGTAGATCCCTTCAAGAAGATTCAGGATCTGGGCGAGGACGAGGTCAACCGCATCCGTCAGGTGATCGAGGACGAAGGCAACGTCGAGGGCGACCTGCGCAAGGACGTCTCGATGCACATCAAGCGTCTCATCGACATTCAGAGCTATCGCGGCAGCCGTCACCGGCGGTCGCTGCCAGTGCGCGGACAGCGCACCCACACCAACGCCCGCACTCGCAAGGGCCCGCGCAAGGGCACAGTGGCCGGCAAAAAGAAAGCGACGGCTAAGTAATGGCGAAACCAGAACAGAAAGCCGGAGCCGGCAAGGCAGGCAAGGCCAGCAAGAACAAGAAATTCAAAAAACGGGAACGCAAGAACGTGCCATTTGGTATTGCGCACGTTCAGGCGACCTTCAACAACACTATCGTGACGATCACCGACCAGGTGGGCAACACGCTGAGCTGGAAGAGTTCCGGCTCACTGGGCTTCCGCGGCTCCCGCAAGGGAACACCGTTTGCGGCTCAGCAGGCTGCGTCCAACGCCGCCAGCGCCGCGCGCGATCACGGCCTGCGCGCCGTCGATGTGCGCGTCTCCGGTCCGGGATCGGGTCGCGAGTCGGCGATTCGCGCTCTCGCAGCCGCCGGGGTCGAGGTTCGCTCCATTCGCGACGTGACGCCGGTGCCGCACAACGGCTGCCGTCCGCCGAAGCGTCGCCGCGTGTAAGAACAGCTATTAGCTGTCAGCTTTTAGCCCTCAGCTCTGTTGTGCTGCGAATGGCATTCTCTGCACCCATGTGGAGCAGAAGAACTGAAAGCTGAAGACTGAGTGCTGAAAGTTAAACCGGGCCGGGACGAAGCGTCCCACGCAGTCATTCACTTATTGCCGAAGCTAGGAAAGCTCACTCAAGTAAGACGAGCTGAAAGCTGAGAGCTAAAAGCTGAAAGCTGCCTTTCGTGTAAACCGGCCGTCATCCGAACTTAGGAGAAGAAATGGCTCGTTATACCGGAGCAGTCTGCCGCCTTTGCCGTCGCGAAGGCACCAAGCTCTTTTTGAAGGGCACCAAATGCACCTCTGACCGCTGCCCGCTCGAGAAGCGCAACTTCGCCCCCGGCCAGCACGGCAAAGATCGCAAGGCCAAGATCGTCGGCTACGGCCTGCAACTGCACGAAAAGCAGAAGGCCAAGCGCATGTACTTCACGCTCGAAGGCCAGTTCCGCGAGTACTACGAAAAGGCCAACCGCGCCACCGGCGTCACCGGCGAAATCCTCATCCAGCAGTTGGAGCGCCGCCTCGACAACGTGGCCTTCCGTCTCGGCTTTGCCATCAGCCGCCGTCAGGCCCGCCAGGTGGTTCGCCACGGCCATGTCGAGGTCAACGGCCGCAAGGTGAACATTCCCTCTTATCAGGTGAATGTCGGCGACGAGATCAAGATTCGCGAGAATGCCAAAAAGCTCATCATCGTCGAGCAGGGCGCGCAGTACGCCGCGCAAAGTCCCGTGCCGGTCTGGCTTGAAGCCGACTTCACCAACCTCTCGGGCCGCATTCTTTCGCTGCCCAAGCGCAAGGACGTCAACCTGCCCATCAACGAGCAGTTGATCGTCGAACTGTACAGCAAGTAAAGGGACATAGGGACTAGGGAATAGGGACTAGAAAAACACGATTGCACCAGCGTCGTGAACTAGTCCCTACCATTAATCCTTGAGTAATCTTGAGAGGTTTCCAGATGCCAAAGAAATGGGAATATGGCATTGTTCACATCGATGCTAAGACAGGTTTCTTACGAGCAAGTACGTTTAAGACGCCAATGTCTATGGAAGATGTGAGCGAACGTGCTCAATTGGGCACAGGAGATCACGAAGGAACGTACGGCCAAGGAGAATGGTTGCGGATAGCTGGATCACTTGGATGAGAAATGGTCTGTCCCTATCAGGATAAGATTGGTTGGCACTGGCTTTTCAAGCGAGAGATCGAGAAGTAAGTAGTAGCACTAAAGGGAAAACGGAGAAAGGAATAGGCAACACGCTTGCACTAGCAGCATGACCTAGTCCCTAGTCCCTAGTCCCTAACCCCAAACGAAGGAGAACTTGCGCGGCCGCCGCAAAATGCATCGCGACGTACCCGCCGCGCGGGAAACGAGAGAGATATATGCTTTGGAGAGGATTTCAAAAACCCAAGCGTTTGGCAGTCGATGCCGATACGCTTTCCAACGTTTACGGCAAGTTCAGCGCCCAGCCCTTTGAGCGCGGCTTCGGAACCACCATCGGCAACGCGCTGCGCCGCACGCTGCTCAGCTCCATCGAAGGCGCCGCAGTCACCGCCATCCGCATCGAAGGCGTGCTGCACGAGTTTCAGTCCATCACCGGCGTTGTTGAAGACGCGACCGATATCATCCTGAACCTCAAGCAGGTTCCCTTCAAGCTCTCCGGCGAAGGCCCCAAGGCGCTCTATCTGCGCGCCGACACACCGGGCGTAGTCACCAGCGGCATGATCGAAGCCGACGGCGACGTCGAGATCCTGGACAAAAACATCTACATCGCCACGCTCTCCGAGGGCGGCAAGCTGGACATGGAGATGCGCCTCAAGCGCGGTCGCGGCTATATCTCGGCCGATAAGAATTTCGACGCCGATCTCGGCCTGGGCTTCATTCCCGTTGACTCTGTCCACTCTCCAGTCCGCCGCGTCAATTACGTCGTGGAAGCTGCCCGTCTGGGACAGATCACCGACTTCGACAAGCTCACGCTGGAAGTATGGACCAACGGTGCTGTTCTGCCCGCCGACGGTGTTGGCCTGGCCGCCAAGCTGCTCAAGGACCACATGAACATCTTCATCAATGTGGAAGAGGAGATCGAGGCCGAGGCCCGCGGCGAAGAAGGCCGCATGTTGCTGCGCAACGACAATCTGAACCGCTCCGTTGAAGAGCTCGAGCTTTCAGTCCGCAGCTACAACTGCCTCAAGAACGCCAACATTCAGTCCATCGGCGAGCTGGTGCAAAAGACCGAAGCCGAGATGCTCAAGACCAAGAACTTCGGCCGCAAGAGCCTCAACGAGATCAAGGAAATCCTGGCTCAGATGGGCCTCTCGCTGGGCATGAAGATTGACGAAAACGGCAACGCGGTCCCCGGACCCACCAGCATCTCGCCCGCCGTCGCTCTGGCCTCCAGCTTTGGCCACTACGACGACGAAGACGAGCCGCTGGATTCGGTTGACCTCCAGTTGCCCACAGAGACGGAAAACTTTTAAGAACAGGGACTAAGGGACTAGGGATTAGGGACTAGAAAGCCGACCACACGCTTAGTTCCTAACCTCTAGTCCCTAGTCCCTCAGTCCCTAGCAGAAAGAGAGTTTCACATGCGCCATCGCAATGCAGGATTCAAGCTCGGACGCAATACCAGCCATCGCCGCGCCCTGTTGCGGAATCTGGTCACATCCGTCCTCATCGAAGACCGCGTCGAGACCACCGTGGCCAAGGCCAAGGCAGTCCGTCCGCTGGTTGAAAAGATGATCACCCTGGGCAAGAAGGGCGACGTTCACTCGCGCCGTCAGGCCCTTGCCTACCTCACCACCGATACCTCGGTCACCCGCCTCTTTGACACCGTGGCTCCGCGCTACGGCGACCGCCAGGGCGGCTATCTGCGCATCGTGCGCACCGGCTTCCGCAAGGGCGACGGCGGCGAAACCGCCTTCATCGAATTGCTGGGCGCTGAAAAGCAGCTCGACGCCAAGAAAGCCAAGCGCGACGAAGTCAAGGCCAAAAAGCGCGCCGAACTCGAAAAAGCCATGGAACAGCAGAACCCCGAAGACGGCGGCGAAAAAGCCGCTTAGAACCTGGCTGGGACTGGCCGTCCAGGCCCTCCATTGTCTCAGTATGGCCAGCCGGGTATACCACCCTCGCTGTCATCCTGAGCGTAGCGAAGGACCTGCGGTTTTGAGCGAATAGTAGCTAGGCCCATATCCGGCTTCACCAAACGCACGGGCGCACTCCGCAAGGGGTGCGCCCGTGCTGTTTGGGTCTTTGAAAATACCTATAGATACCAAAACAATGCCGTCATCGATTATCCTCGGTTGGATGCCATTCTTAATTGCCTCAGGAATGATGTTTATCAGCCTCTTGGGAGTTCTGTTAGCTCCACTGATTTGGTCGTCCGCAGTTGTTCTACTCTGCGCTCGAATGAGTGAGAGTGAGCGTGCTGTAAGATGGCCGATATTTCAACGCAGAATCCAAATCTTGAACGTCATTTTCATCCCTCTTTGGTGGACTCTGATTGACGAGGTCATGCTGTACCGAGCAATTTCAGAACCTCTGCTTCACTCCTATATGCTGATACTCGCTTTGCCTCCATGCATCGGGATCGCAATAGCGCGCTTCGTAACCGGTCGAGCATATTCGCGATTCTTCGCTCGTAGGTGGACGGTGGTTGAATTGCTTGGCATCGCGGCATCACGCACCTTGTCGTCCGCAGCGCCTCTGCTTCTATTCGCATGCGCGATTGAGGAAATTAGCCAACGAAGCCTTCTGTGCGTTCCCTTGTTATTTCTTTGTGCAGTTATGGCAATCGCCGGTAGAAGCCTTCTGCGCAATACGGAAGGCTTCAACCCCCAAAGAGTTAAGGGTGGTGAACTCTTTAAGCGCTCTTCGGTTCTGGCGCAACGAATGGGTGTACAACTGGATCGCATTTTCGTTTACGCAACAGGAAAAGGCCACCAGATGAATGCGCACGGCGGTGGTGGAATGATTGGAATGACGGACGTTACCGTTCATCACCTTCGTGGCGCGCAACTGGACTTTGCCATCTGTCATGAGTTAGCTCACAACCAGCGGAAACATCTTCAGAAGGGCCTCATTTTCAAGGCAAGCGCATTTCTCGGAATCGCAGCCCTAACGGTCTTCGTTCCTCATCGTTCCTTCGCAAGTAGAGCCGTTTTCAATTTTGCAGTGATCTTTCTCCCCCTTTTGATTTCATATTTCATCTCAAGATACTTTGAGTTCGAGGCGGATTCCGTAGCGGTGAAATTCACTAGCGACGGAGAAAGCGCAATCCGGGCGCTTGTCAATCTGAACCACTATACGAGAACGCCATTCAATTGCAGCAAGTTAGAGGAACTATTTCTCAACCATCCAAGTCTGGCGCGAAGGATCGATGGGATTGCGGCATCAACGAAAATTCCAACTGAGCGCATGACCATGATTCGACAACAATTCAATCTGGACTCTGCCGACAATACCTCCTTATAGGCAAGCGGGTTACTGACGCTGGTTATGCCCGTGTTTTTTTGTTTGTTTAGCTAGCGCAAAGAGTGCCGTATACTTATGTATATGCCACTCCGAAAGGAGGCAAAATGCAAAAAACCGCCCGCGTCTTCATGAACAATCGCAGCCAGGCCGTCCGCCTGCCCAAGGAGTTCCAATTCTCAACCACTGAGGTCTATATTCGCCGCCAGGGAGACGAAGTAATCCTCTCTTCGCGCCCGCAGGATTGGTCGGCTTATCTCGATGAACCTGCCGTGGCCTCCGCCGAGTTCATGGAAGGCATTGAGGATCTGCCGGCGCAGGAACTGCAACTCTAATGCCGCTCTACATGCTCGACACCGACATCGCTTCCTACATCATGAAGCGTACTGATGATCGGGTCGTGCGTCGGCTTCGCATCATCCCCGTCAAAGACATTTGCATCTCCGCTATCACCAAGGCCGAGCTGCTTCTTGGCGTCGAGTTATCTCCCCGCCGCGCTAAAGATCAAGCGGCGGTTGAAGCTTTTCTGCGTTATGCTGTGGTTCTCGACTTTCCCGGCGAAGCAGCGCTCGACTACGCGCAAATTCGCGCCGAACTCAAACGCAGAGGCCAATTGATTGGATCGAACGACATGCTGATCGCCGCCCACGCCCGCTGTCTTGGATTGATTCTAGTTACCAACAACACCGATGAATTCAGCCACGTACCCGGACTAAAGCTGGAAAACTGGATCGAAGAATAGGTAGGGGCTATGGACGAGTTTTTGAAGTCAATTCCTGGTGCGGTTGAGCTACTTGCATGGTTCGGGCATTGGCCCAGCTTTCACGATGCTGAGATTGTAAGCCTTACATTGAATCGAAGTGGTGTTTCTATTCTTCGAGTTCACACATGGCAGATGACGAGTCAGATTGACGAGCGTGGATACTATGTTCTCGATAAACATATCGTGGTCAATTTTCAAATGGAGGAAATTCAGGGACTGCAACTGGTGGATTTTAGCCCACAGAATCTAATTTTCGGACTTACGCTACGAGAGATTGAGGGAGGATTCCAGATCGAAATGGATCCCTGTTATGGACTCGCCGGCACTATCTCCGCGCGGAAGTTATCACTGGAATTCGAGCCTGTCCCTGGAGGTTTACTCTAAACGCGGAGCGAAAAACAGAGAAAGACTTTACCTCGCTCTATCCAGCCGCTTCGGCCGAAAAACGCGCATAAATAAATAAACCAATATCTGTAGCAAAATTGCTCCGCAGCAATCCAGCAGCACATCCCACGGCGAGCCGGTGCGGTTGGGCAAATAGCTCTGGTGCCACTCGTCCGCGCTGGCGACAAGAGCTGTTCCCAGCAACGCCAGCAGTCAGTCTTGCAAGAAGTGGGAGCGGGGCAGCGTGAACCACCACGCGCGCAACCAGGCGAGGCCAATTAACCCATAGCCGATAAAGTGCCCTGATTTGCGCGCGATGTGGTGGATGATCTCCCAGCGGTCGTCGGGAACCGGGCCGAAGAGGTACTGATACAGCCAGCGCAGCGGGCCGCTGGTGTGGTCCGCGCCCATCATCTCAGTGGATTCGAGCGCGATGACGGCTACGCCCAGCGCCACTGGACCCCAGACTCTAAGCCAGAAGAGAACGCCCATCCGGCTAGGATTACTCGACATGGTAGTTGGGCGCCTCGCGGGTGATGATCACGTCGTGCACATGACTCTCGCGCAACCCCGCGCCGCTGATGCGCACGAATTTGGCCTTCTCCTGGAGGTCGGCGATAGTTCCGCAGCCCAGATAGCCCATGCCGGAGCGCAGACCTCCGACAAGCTGGTAGACCATCGCTTCAAGCGGTCCGCGATAGGGTACACGTCCTTCAATGCCCTCGGGAACAAACTTTGCGAGGCGGTTGCTACTGGCGCGCTCGCGCTGCACCACGCCCTCGGTACCCAGTTCGGCGCTGGCCAGATCGTCGGTGCTCTGGAAGTAGCGCTCGCCGGAACCCTGGCTCATTGCGGTCAGCGAACCCATGCCGCGATAGCTCTTGAAGCTGCGTCCTTGATACAGAATCGTCTCGCCCGGACTCTCGTCCACGCCGGCAAAGAGCGAGCCAATCATCACCGAGCTGGCTCCGGCGGCGATGGCCTTGGTGATTTCGCCGGAGTACTTGATGCCGCCGTCGGCGATGACTGGAATGCCGCGCTCGCGGCCAGCGCGATAGGCTTCGGCTATCGCGGTAATTTGCGGCATGCCCGCGCCGGTGACCATGCGCGTCGTACAAATCGAACCTGGCCCGATGCCGACTTTGATCGCGTCGGCTCCAGCATCGATCAACGCCAGCGCTCCTTCATAGGTGGCCACATTGCCGGCCAGCAGGCCCACCGAGGGGAAGCGCTTTTTCACATCGCGGACTGCTTCGAGGACACGCTCGGAGTGCCCATGCGCAGAGTCAATCGCCAAAACATCCGCGCGCGCTTTGACCAGTTCGGCGGCCCGCTCCAGGTAATCGCCCGTCGCGCCGATGGCTCCTCCGACGCGCAGGCGGCCCTTCTCATCCTTGCTGGCGTAAGGGTATTTCAGTTTTTTCTGGATATCCTTGACGGTAATCAGGCCCTTGAGGTCGTAGTGGTCATCGACAACAAGCAGCTTTTCCACCCGGTGTTTGTGCAGGATCAGCTCGGCTTCTTCAAGAGTGGTGCCCACCGGGACGGTGATCAGGTTCTCCTTGGTCATCACGTCGCCAACGGGAATATCCGTGCGGGTCTCGAAGCGCAGGTCGCGATTGGTGAGAATGCCCACCAGCCGATGGCCGCGCGTCACCGGCACGCCGCTGATCTTGTAGCGGCGCATCACGTCGAGGGCATCGGCAATCATCTGGTCTGGCCCAATCGTCACAGGGTCCACGATCATGCCGCTCTCCGAGCGCTTAACCTTGTCGATTTCGCCGGCCTGGTCATTGATGCTGAGGTTGCGGTGCACAATGCCGATGCCGCCCTGCTGGGCCATGGCAATGGCCATGCGCGACTCCGTGACGGTGTCCATCGCCGAAGAAAGCAGCGGAGTATTGAGCGTGATCTCGCGGGTGAGCTGCGTCTGCGTACTCACCGACACCGGCACCACATCGCTGTAGGCGGGCACCAGCAGTACATCGTCGAAGGTCAGTGCTTCGGGAAGATTATTTGTCAGCATAATGCTCTGATGCGCCAGACGGGCCAGGGACTCAGGTCCCGGCGCGGCAGGCGCTTGTTGTCTATTGTAGCGGAGGGGAGCGGGAGCGGTAGTTTCGAGTGAACACTGACTGTCGAGTATGCATGAGGCGGACATGATTCACTGCTCCTCAGCAGCACAGATCATTCAGCGCGGTTTCTTTAACTGCGATGCGACAAAGCTGTCGCTTAAAGTATCGAAGTTGGGTTCTGGCGGATCAATACTCGTTTCAAGCATTCGGTTTAGAATGCCAAGATTGCGAGCCATGCGCTCACTGATGCGGAAGGGGATCTGTTCCTCGCGACCGAGCGTGAGAACAACATAACTCCGCCAAAAATACTTCACTCTCGACAACTGAATTTCATCCCACGGAACGCGAAGCGGAGGATGACCAACGCGGAACAGAAAAAGGACGGAAAGATACAGCGCATCTTTCGCAGCGGTCATCGCAATTACGCTGCTGTAGTGGGTCCAAAAACGGGTGTATACCGTATAAAAAAAAGGACCTGCGCTTCGTGTTTCTCCGTAAGGATCAGATTGCTTTCTAAAGCGGTTGCAGAGAGCGAACCATCCACTCATGAAGCTAACCAGATAGCCTACGACGAGCCACATTGCTATGAAAAAGATCGGAAATACATATGGTGCGCCAAACAAAACATCATTGTGATCCGATTGCAATGGTGCCTCCAGGAAACTTTTCGCAAGAAACCCAGTTTAAGCCAGCGCCGCTGGCATAGTCACCTTCAAAAAACCTCGCTGCTTCTTTTAGCGCTACTCCGCGCATTCTCCTATTGAGAGGGGCCTCTGCCGGATCCCAAACAATCGACTGGGATAGCATCCTACACCCCCACCGGGAACGGCTTCGGACTCGATTCCTCAGTATTTGCAGTTCCTGTCCGCCAACGCTCAAACCGCCCTTGCAGCAGGCTCATCAGGCCCGTGTACCAGTAGCCGATCACAAACAGAATCAGAAATGGCGCGGTGAAGTAGTTGTGATTCGAGAAGGTATACAGAATCGCCAGGAAGAAGTAAGTCCCGATGATCAGCTCGATCCACGGCGCCAGCACCAGGCGTTTGCGGTATTTCGATGCCTGTGATCTTTCGCCTTTCTTGGCGACACGGTATTTAGGCGTGCGGACGAAGGCGCTCTTGATGCCGAAGAGCGCTTCAAGGACGGCTTTGGTATTAGTGACTGTCAGCCCGATGCCCAGCGCCATCAGAAATGGCAGATAAAGAAAGGTCTTCATCCAGGTTTTGGGATACAGCTCACGCTGGCTCATCAAGTAAAAGACCGCGATCGAGGCCGTCGACGCGGTGAAGAGCGGCACGTCGAACAACAGCATCTGGAACCAGCCCTGATAGAAGCGCACGATCATCGCCGGCATCAGGAAGGCGGTCATGATGACCATCAATGGGTAACTCATGTTGGCAGTGAGATGGTAGATGGCCTCGATCTTGATCTTGCGTGGCACATCGGACTTGAACATCATGGGCAGCACTTTGATGCTGGTCTGGATCAGTCCTTTGGCCCAGCGCGCCTGCTGGGTTTTGAAGGCCGTCATCTCAATAGGCAGTTCGGAGGGGCACTCCACCTCGGGCAGGTATTTGAACTTCCAGCCGGCCATCTGCGAGCGGTAGCTGAGGTCTGTGTCTTCAGTGAGCGTGTCATGCTGCCAGCCGCCGCCGTCCACAATGGCCTGGATGCGCCACATGCCGGCCGTGCCGTTGAAGTTGAAGAAGTCGCCGGTGCGGACGCGCGCGCCGTGCTCCAGCACAAAGTGCCCGTCGAGCAGGATCGCCTCGATCTGGGTCAACATGCTGTAGTCCTTGTTCATGTGCGTCCAGCGGGTCTGCACCATGCCGATATGAGGCTCGGCAAAGTGATGGATCACCTTCATCAGCCAGTCCGTGGGCGGCACAAAATCGGCATCGAAGATAGCGACGTACTCGCCTTTGGCGACTTTCAGCCCCGCGTCCAGCGCGCCGGCCTTGAAGCCGTGGCGGTTGGTGCGGTGAATATAGACAATCGGATGACCCAGCGCCGCGTAGCGGTCCACAGTGCCCGAGGCCACGGCCTGGGTCTCGTCGGTGGAGTCATCCAGCACCTGAATCTCCAGCCGGTCCTGCGGGTAATCCATCGCGCAGACGGCCTCGATCAGCCGGTCGATAACGAATTGCTCATTGAAGATGGGCAACTGAATCGTGACGCGCGGCAGCTCGGTAAAATGCTGCGGCGGGTCGGGCCGGTAGTTCTTCTTGTATTTGAAATAGAGGTAGCACATCGTATAGCGGTGAATGCCATAGAGCGCCAGCACGATCATTACCGCGAAGTAGGGAAAGAGCATCGCGGTGTCGAACCAGTTCCACTGGTGGGTCACCGAAGAGAACGGGTCGTTGAACATCATCTTCAACTGGTGGCGCAGGCCGTTCTGAGGCGCGAAGAGGAGAAAGGAGAGCACGCTCGAGTGAATTTGTGCAGGGAACGTCAACTGCCCAGAGTGGCGCAACGGCAGCCCTGATAGCTCCGCTCGGAGCAGACTGCAAGCAGGATTTATTCTGGCGGCAAGCGCGGCGAACAGGGCAGAGCCTCCACAATTGAGATATTCGCAATTGTAGTCGATCGAGGCTAACTGGAGGATTCAGTGCCTTCGCTGAGAATTTCAGGAAATCGAGCTGGCGGTTCGACTCTGATCCCTGCAAGAGTTTGCCCGTACCAAGCACCGAAGTGATTGCGGTCGCCGGTGACCAGAAAGTCGGATCTCGACAGGACTGCTGCAGCCAGCACATGCCGGTCTTTCTCTGGAAGGTCGGGGGAATCAGCCAGCAAGGGTACTTTTTGAAAGGAGATTAACCGAACAGTAAGCATGAGCCGGTTCAAGCGATCCTGCCTGTCTTTGCCCGGTAAATTTCGTATGCACTCGGTCAGCACATAGTTGGATGTAATCAATTCGACATTTGGAATCTGCCAGAGCCGCACTACCTTGCTGCCATCTTTCCACGCGGAGGAGATAAGGATATTGGCATCGAGAAAGAGCCGTATGCGGCTATTCCCGGAACGGCTCATGCCGGCCAGGACGCATGATTGATCGTATCTGGATCAATCCCCATTGCTTCAACCTCATGGCGCGCCTCCAGGTAGTCTTCTTTATCCATTGCGTTGTTCAGAAAGAACTCGGCCAGCCGCTCAGGGGTGTAAACCTCCACTTCAACCGGAGTCGTGACTGCGGGACGCATCAGGATGCCGTCTTCCCGCTCCTCAATGAGCATGGGACTGCCCTCCTCCAGCCGGTAACGCTTGCGCATCTTTGCCGGAATTACCACCGTTCCGCGTTTGCCAATCGCAATTGTCTTCATTTCAGAATATCCGATATTCAGAATAACAGAATATCGGCGTTAATGGCATCGTATTCCATCCGCATCGTCCAAATGTATTTCCTGTTAGAGTCGCTACGCACCTCTTGCCCGCCGCGCGGCCGCTGGCGTAATGTGAGCATTGCCGGGAGGATTCCCCATGTCCACGCTCACCGCTTCCCCTATTGTTGTCGCAGCCGGCGGCAGCTTTCTGCTCGAATCCCGCACCGCTTCCGAGATTTTTACCCCTGAAGACCTGAACGAGGAGCAGCGCCAGATTGCCGCGACCGTCGCCCAGTTTGCCCGCGACGAGATTCTGCCCGCCGTTGACGCCATCGAGGCCAAGGAGCCGGGTGTGCTGCGTGGCCTGATCAAGAAAGCCGCAGATCTGGGCTTTGCTGGCGTGGACGTTCCCGAAGAGTACGGTGGCCTGGGCATGGACAAGACCTCCTACACGCTGGTGGCCGACCGCCTGGCCGTGCTGGCCAGCTTTTCGACGGCCTTCGGCGCGCAAATCGGTATCGCCACGCTGCCGGTGCTGTGGTACGGAACCGAGGAGCAGAAGCAACGCTATCTGCCCAAGCTTGCATCGGGCGAGTGGGTCGGGGCCTACGCGCTTTCCGAGGCCAGCTCCGGCTCGGACGCAATGCACATCCGCACCCGCGCCGAGCTTTCGGCGGACGGTAGCACCTATACCCTCAACGGCGAAAAAATGTGGATCACCAACTGCGGCATCGCCGATCTGTACACTGTCTTCGCCAAGATCGTCGACGGCTCGGGAACCGACAAATTTTCCGCATTCCTCATCGAGCGCACCGCGCCGGGGCTGACGGTCGGCGCGGAAGAACATAAGCTTGGGATTCGCGGTTCATCCACCTGCCCGCTGGTGCTGGATAACTGCCAGATTCCTGCCGCAAACCTGCTGGGCGAGATTGGCAAGGGCCACCACATCGCATTCAATGTGCTGAACGTGGGCCGCTTCAAGCTCGGTGTCGCCTGCGTCGGCGGGGCGCGCCACGCGCTGGGCAACATGATTCGCTACGCAAAAGAACGTGTGGCCTTTGGCAAGCCCATCGCTGAGTTTGGCCTGATCCAGCGCAAAATTTCCTCCTCCGCCGCGCGCCTTTACGCAGCCGAGAGCATGGCTTACCGCACCGTGGGTATGATCGATGCCGGACTCGCGCAGTTATCGCCGGAGCTGCTGCACAATCCCCGCGAGGTCCAGCACCGCTTCGAGGAGTACGCCGTCGAGTGCTCCATCCTCAAGGTCTATTGCTCAGAGATGCTAACGCTGGTGGCCGATGAGCTGGTGCAGACGATGGGCGGCTACGGCTATGTCGCAGAGTATCCCGCCGAGCGCATCTATCGCGACGCCCGCATCAACCGCATCTTTGAAGGCACCAACGAGATCAACCGCCTGATCATTACCGGCTGGCTGATGAAGCGCGCATTGAAGGGGCAGCTTCCGCTGCTTTCTGCGATCAAGAAATTGATGGATGAAGTCACGCAGCCGCCCAGCTTCGATGCCGGCTCAGAGGACGGCGAAGTGCTGGCGCGCGAGAACGCCGTTCTGGCCTCGCTCAAAAAAATCACCCTCTTCTCGGCAGGCGTGGCCAGCCAGCGGTTCATGGCTGGGTTGCAGGATCAGCAGGAAGTGATGGCCGATCTCTCGGAGATGATCACCCAGGTCTACGCGCTGGAGTCGGCTCTGTTGCGCGCGCGCAAGCTCGCGGACTCTGATCGCAACTCCGTACCGGCGCTGGCTGCCGCGAGCATCACGGGCCTTCTGGCCGACGAAGCCATCAGCCTCGCCGAGCAAGCCGCGCGACGCGTGCTGGCGGCCGCAGCCGAAGGCGATATGTTGAGCACGCAGCTTGCCATCCTGCGCCGCATCAGCCGATTTACTCCGGCGGATGCAGTGGGGCTAAGCCGATCCGTCGCGCAACACTGCATTGCAGTAGGAAAATATCCGCTCTCTTTGTAAATGCGGGAAAGATTATTCAATCATCAGCGTTGCAGACCGCGTTGAATGCGTGCGGCGGCAACGGCAGCCTGACCATAACTAAGCCCGCCATCGCCGGGGCTGACCTTGGTTTGCAGAAGCACCTGAAAGCCCATCGTCTCCAGCTCCCGGCGAAGCAATCGGGTTAGTATCCGGTTGTGCATTGAGCCGCCCGAGAGGCAAACTGTTTCGAGATGAGTTTTTTCGCGGACTCGCTGTGCCACCTGCGCAAAACTTGCTGCCATCCAGGCATGGAAGCGGGCGCTGATCTCGCCTACGGGAATTCTCAGATGTAATTCGCTGATAAGTTGCCGCAGCATTTGTGCCGGTTCAATAATCAACGCTTCTTTGCCGGTAGTTATATCTACGGGGTAGCAGCCGCAATCGTCTTCGCTGGCCACGCCTTCGAGTTCGATGGCTGCCTGCGCCTCGTAGTCCACGGTATGCCGGCCCAACACCAGCGCGGCAACCGCATCGAAGAGCCGCCCGCAGCTTGAGGTCAACACGCCGACCTGACCGCGCTTCATCCATTGCAACAGCAATTGCGATTCGTGCTCCGGCAACTCCAGCGCGCCAGCGGCATCACCACCGAGCAGCGTGTAAACAGCGCTCAGCGCCATTCGCCAGGGCTGCTCGATGGCTTTTGAGCCTCCGGGCATCGGCAGAGGCCGCAGATGCGCGACGCGCCGAAACTCGCACAGATCGGCGATCATCACTTCTCCGCCCCACACAGTCCCATCCGTGCCATAGCCCGTTCCATCGAGCGCGATGCCGATCACCTTGTCCGTTCTGCCATGCTCGGCCATGCACGAGGCGATGTGGGCGTGATGATGTTGAACGCCAATCACCGGCAGATGATGCGCGCGGGCGTATTCAACGGCCCATAGAGTCGAGAAATAATCGGGATGAAGATCATGCGCGATGAACTCCGGCGTCACTTCAAAGGTTGATTGCAGATGACCGAGAGCGGACTCGAAGAACTCCAAAGCAGAGCGGTCTTCAAGGTCGCCCAGATGCTGACTCTGAAATGCTTCAACACCGCGCGCAAGCGTCAAGACAGATTTCATCTGGCCACCGACTGCGAGCAGCGGAGGAGCAGAAACCGGCAGCGCTACAGGCAACGGAACATAGCCGCGCGCCCGCCGAATCACCTGCGGCAAACCCTCGACAATAGCCATCACCGAGTCATCGCAGCGCTGGAGTATCTCGCGGTTGTGCATCAAGAAGCCGTCGGCGATGCCGTCGAGACGTTCGCGGGCCTCGCTGTTATCGATGCAGATTGGCTCATCGGAGAGATTGGCGCTGGTCATCACCAGAGCGGCGAGTTGGCCACTGGCAAAGAGCAGATGATGCAGCGGCGCATAGGGCAGAAAAACTCCCAGCCAGGGGATGCCTGGAGCGACACTGGGTGCAAGAGCAGTCAAATTGCGCTTACGCAGCAAAACAATTGGGCGCTCCGGACCAGTGAGCAAATGGCTTTCTGCGTCGCTGACTTCGCACAGTCGCCTAACCGCAGCAAGGTCTTTCACCATCACGGCGAAGGGCTTTCCGGCGCGGTGTTTGCGTTGGCGCAAAAGTTGAACCGCGTGCTCATTGGTGGCGTCAACTGCGAGGTGAAATCCGCCAACGCCCTTGATGGCGATGATCTCGCCGCGCGCGAGCCTGTGGATTGTTTCCGTAAGCGGGTTCTGTATTTTGGACTGCGCAGTTCCGTTAGCCGCTGCGACAAATTGAAGAGCCGGGCCGCAGGCCGGGCAGGCATTGGGCTGCGCGTGGAATCTCCGGTTCAGCGGGGCGTCGTACTCCCGTTGGCAGGCGGGACACATTGTGAAGCTGGCCATTGATGTCTGCGGCCGGTCGTAGGGAACGCTACGGGTAATCGTGAAGCGCGGACCGCAGTTTGTGCAATTCAGAAAAGCGTAGCCGTAACGCCGGTCTGCGAGGTCATTGAGTTCACGTTGGCAATCGTCGCAGGTTGCTGCGTCGGCGGGAATGCCGGTGCGGGCGTTGCCGCCGTGGTGGCTGGCATGGATGAAGAAACCACTTTCACCAAGCGGAGCGGCCTCTTCCCAATCAACAGAATCAACCCGCGCCAGCGGCGGCCATTCTGCTTTCAGGCGTTGAACAAAACGATCAATGCGGTCAGTGGTTCCTTCGGCCTCAATTACAACGCCTTCGCTGTCATTGCCGACCCAACCGCTGATCTGCTCCTCCGTCGCAAGCCTGTAAACGAAAGGGCGATAGCCGACACCCTGCACAACGCCGCGCACACGAATCCTGCGACGGGAGCGTAATTGATTCTCTCCGCCGGTGGTAGACAAGGGTCTCTCCTCAGCCGTGGCTTGCGCCTGCATAAGCGCCTTCACGCACTGCAGCCAGCCTGCTTTGCAGCCATGCAAACCAAGCATCGACTCCGCCATCGCGCGTGGCCGAAGAGCGGATGATCTCCATCTCCGGATGAATGCGGCGGGCATTGCGCTCAGCCTCATCGGCATCGAATGGAACCAGGCCCAGCAGGTCTACCTTGGTCATCAAGAAGAGCGACGACTTGAAAAAGATCGAAGGATACTTGAGCGGTTTATCTTCGCCCTCGGTGACGGAAAGCAGCACGATCTTGGAGTGTTCGCCGAGATCATAGCTCGAAGGGCAGACAAGGTTGCCCACGTTCTCGATAAAGAGAATATCAATCTCATTGAGATCCCAATCGGCGAGCGCCCGCTCAATCATCGTGCCGTCCAGATGGCAGGTGCCGCCGGTCGTGATCTGCTTTACCGGGTAGCCGTAGCGGGCCAGACGGCGGGCATCATTGTCGGTTTGGATATCGCCGGTCAACACGGCTGCGCGCAGGCGGGGAGTCGCCTGGCCAAGTGTTTCCAGCGTCTTCTCCAGCAGCGCCGTCTTGCCCGAGCCGGGCGAAGAGATCAGGTTCAGGCACAGCAGATGCGCGTTGTCATAGCGCGCGCGCAGGCTGGTCGCGATCCTCTGATTCTCAAGCAGCACTTTCTGTCTGAGCGAGATTTGCTCTGTTGTGCTCATCCAGTTCTACCTCCAATGCATCCAGTTCCAGCTCATCTGAGCCGTCTAAAACAGTTTGTGCCGAGTGGCAAAGTGTACAGTCAGTGACGGTGCTTTCAGCAATCATTCGATGTCCGCAGGCCAGGCAGATGACCGTGCCGGGAATCACCCGAGCGTCCAGTTTGAGGCGTGGCCAGTTGCTACCGGCGACCGCGATCTCGAAACAGAAGCGCAACGCCTCCACATCCACTGCGGCCAGTACGCCAACCTTCACTCCGATGCGAACGGGGGCAGCCCCTGGGTATGCCCTCAGCTCTGTGCGCACTGCATCAAGAATCGATTCGGCGATGGATAATTCGTGCATGGCTCGGGTACCCTCACAGTTGCTTAACAGATCCGCGGCAGTTGGTCTTGCGCCAGCATATCAACGATTCTTTCCGTGCCCAGCAAAGTGCGCATCGTAACCATCTTCGGGTGTTTCGCAGTGACCTGGCCGATGATGCGCGCTTGCGCGCCATATTCATTGGCCCGCATCGCGGCCACAGCGGTCTCGGCTTCTGCTTCAGGCACGAACGCAATCATCTTGCCTTCGTTGGCCACATAGAGCGGATCGAGGCCAAAAAGCTCGCAGGCTCCGCGCACATCTTCGCGCACAGGAATCGCACGTTCGTCAATCACAATCCCTGTCTGGCTCCGTTGCGCAATCTCGTTCAGCGCGGAACTCAAGCCGCCGCGGGTCAAGTCGCGCATCGCATGCAGCCCCGGTGCGGCAGAGCTCACCGCGGCGCAGAGTTCATGCAGTGGCGCGGCATCGGAGCGCAGTTCGCCGCCCAGTTCAAGCCCCTCGCGTTGAGTGAGAATCGTGATGCCGTGCTCACCCAGCGATCCACTCAAAACAATCTTGTCTCCGGGCCTTACATGCGCTGCTGAGTAGTCAACGCCGTTGGGAATAAACCCGACACCGGCCGTGTTGATAAAAACCTGATCGCCGCTGCTCTTTTCAACCACCTTGGTGTCGCCGGTAATAATCTCAACGCCGCATCGCTGCGCTGCATTGCTCATCGAGTCAACAATCCGGCGCAGCAGATCAAGCGGCAGACCCTCTTCAAGGATGAATCCAACACTGAGATATTTCGACGTTGCTCCGCCAACGGCCAAATCGTTGACAGTGCCGTAGACGGCGAGTTCGCCAATGTTGCCGCCAGGGAAAAACAGTGGCTTTACAACGTATGAATCAGTAGACATCGCCATGCGGCCCGCGGGCGCGTCGAAGACACCCTGATCGTCGCCGCGCTCCAGCGCAGGATTGCGAAAGGCGGGCAGAAATACATCTTCCATCAAGCGCGCGGAGAGACGTCCGCCCGAGCCGTGGCCCAGCACGATGAACTCATCGGCAGTGAAGGGAAGCGGACACGCAAGTACGCTCATCGCACGCCTCCCGCAAGCTCGCGCCCGGCTTCATAACGGCGATATTGATAGTAGGCGGCGCAGGCCCCCTCGCTCGATACCATCGGCGCGCCCAGCGGCCGGTCCGGCGTACAGCGAACGCCAAAGGCGGAACACTCCGGTGGTTTTTTACGCCCTTGCAGAATCAGCGCACTGATGCATTCCTTTGGCTCTTCAACCGAATTCTCTACCAAGCCAAACTTTGCCTCCGCATCCCATGCAGCATATTTAGCACGCACCTTCAGGCCGCTCAATGGAATCTCGCCTAGCCCACGCCACTTGCGGTCGCAGACTTCAAGCACATCGGCCAGCATCAGCTGGGCCAGCGGATTTCCATCCATACGCACTGAGCGGGAGTATTGATTCTCGACCTCGGCGCGGCCTTCTTCAAGCTGATCGGCCAGCATTGCTATCGCTTCCAACAGGTCGACAGGTTCAAAGCCGCCGACCACAATCGGAAGATGGAACTCGCGCGCAATCTTGTGGTATTCATCCAAGCCTACGATCGAGCAGACATGGCCGGGAGCAATGAGTCCCTGAACGCGGTTGCCTGGATCGCTCAGCAACGCCCTCAACGCAGGTGGAACCAGCACATGCGAGGCCAGCAGCGAAAAATTGTTGATCCCTTGCCGAGCCGCCTGCCACACCGCGGCCGCATTGGGCGGAGCGGTGGTTTCAAATCCGATGCCGAAGAAGACCACTTCGCGCGCTGGGTTCTCCTTCGCCAGCTTCAATGCGTCAAGCGGCGAGTAGACCATGCGCACGTCGCCGCCCTTCGCCTTGACGTGGAGCAGGTCTGTCACGGAGCCGGGCACGCGCAGCATATCCCCGTAAGAAGCAAGAATGACGCCCTTGGTTTCCGCCAGCGCGATTGCTTTGTCGATGGTTTCAAGCGGCGTAACGCAGACCGGGCAGCCGGGTCCGTGAATCATCTCCATGCCCGCCGGCAGCAGTCCGTCGATGCCGTAGCGAACCAGTGTGTGCGTCTGGCCGCCGCAGACCTCCATCAGCACCCAGGGCTTGCGCGCGGTGCGTTTGAGGCGCGCAACCAGCGCATTGGCAAGCTTCTCGTCGCGGTACTCGTCAAGGTGCTTGATGGCCCGCCTCCGCAGTATTGAGTTCTTCTGTACCGAGTTCTTCCTGCAGGCTGCCCAGTTCCCTGAGATAAGCCAGGGTGGTCAGCGCTTCTTCTTCGTCAATGCGTGTGATCGCGAAGCCGACATGCACCAATACATAATCGCCCGGCTCCGCTTCCGGAAGAAAATCAAAACATGCCTCGCGCACCACTCCGCCGAATTCGACGCGTCCGCGCAGAAGTCCGTTCTCTTCGGATTTCTCCAACAACTTGCCGGGAATTGCCAGACACACCTTACGTTACCTCGAATGGGCCGATATTAGGTTCCTGAAAGTACTCGTGGATGTGATACAAATCACCGAACGCTGGAGAGCCTAGGCCGGGCATGTTGAGTTCTGTCACAACGGCAGCCGCGAGGCTCTGAGATCGCGCTGCTTGTCTGCGCGATAATTGCCGCGAAAAACGCAAAATATAAGGCAAATTCGGCAAAAGTAACAATTGTGACGCAGCGCACAGCAGGGTGTGCTTTCGCGCAAGTACCTTCCGATTCATCCATCGGCGAACCAGGGACGAACCTGAGACGGACTTTCGTCTCAGTGGGACGGTTCCGGCGATGCATGCACTTCGAGCGAGGTTAGCATGGGGCAATCCATTTGGAATTCAATGCAGCAGAAGGGCTATAGCCGCAGGGATTTTCTTCAGTTCTGCACAGCGGCAGCAATCATGGCCGGGTTGGGAAAAACCGGCGCGGCCCAGGTCGCTTCAGTCTTCGAGAAGAAAGAAAAACCGGCTGTCGTATGGCTGCACTTTCAGGAGTGTACCTGTTGCAGCGAGTCGTTCATCCGAGCCTCTCACCCCATCGTGGTGGATGCGCTGCTCGATGTGATGTCGTTGAACTATACCGAGACGCTGATGGCGGCCTCCGGTTTTCAGGCCGAGAAATGCCTGAACGACACCATCGCGAACAACAAGGGCAAGTACATTGTGCTGGTCGAGGGCGCGGTGCCCACAGGCGCGGACGGCGTCTACTGCATGATCGGCGGCAAGACAGCGGAATCGATTCTGCAGACCGTGGCAAAGGACGCGGCGGCCGTTGTTGCCTGGGGCAGTTGCGCATCAAACGGCTGCGTACAGGCGGCCAAGCCCAATCCCACCGGAGCCACGCCGATTCACAAGCTGATTGATAAGCCGGTGATCAACGTGCCCGGCTGCCCGCCGATTGCCGATGTGATGATGGCCGTGGTTACTCATCTGCTGGTGCTGGGGCAGCTTCCCGCGCTCGACAGTCTGGGCCGGCCCAAGGAGTTTTACGGACGCCGTGTTCACGACACCTGCTACCGCCGGCCTAACTACGATGCGGGCCTGTTTGTCGAAAGCTTCGACGACGAGAATGCGCGCAAAGGCTATTGCCTTTACAAGATGGGCTGCCGAGGGCCGGTGACTTATAACGCCTGTTCGGTGGTCAAGTGGAATGAAGGCACGAGTTATCCCATCCAATCCGGCCACGGTTGCATCGGGTGCAGCGAAGAGGGCTTCTGGGACAACGGCCCGTTCTATCAGCATCTGGCCAGCTTCCCAGGCTTCGGCATCGAGAGTACAGCAGACACGCTGGGTACTGCGGTCGGCGTTGCCACGCTGGCAGGAGTGGCGGCGCACGCGGTGGTCACCAACATACGCAAACGCAGCGTGATTGCCGAAGTGCACGCTGAAGATCAAAAGGAGTTGTGAGGAGTTATGACACGCGTTGTTGTCGATCCGGTAACTCGCATTGAAGGCCACCTGCGCGTCGAAGCAGTGGTGGAAAACGGCGTCATTACAGACGCATTCAGTTCAGGCACCATGGTGCGCGGCCTCGAAAAGATTCTCATCGGCCGCGACCCGCGCGACGCATGGGCCATCGTCGAGCGCGTCTGTGGCGTCTGCACATCGGTTCATGCGCTCACCAGCGTCCGCGCCGTCGAGAGCGCTCTGGGCATTACTGTTCCGCCGACCGCCGAGCTGATCCGCAACATCATGATGGCCACGCAATATGTGCAGGACCATGTGGTTCACTTCTATCACCTGCATGCGTTGGACTGGGTGGACATCGTCAATGCGCTCAAGGCCGACCCGAAGAAGGCCGCCGATCTGGCCGGCTCGTTCTCTAAGTGGGATAAGAATACGCCCGCATATTTTTCCGCCGTGCAGGACAAGATTAAGGCTTTTGCCGCAAGTGGCCTCGGCATCTTCGCTAACGGTTATTGGGGGCATCCGGCCTACAAGCTGCCGCCCGAGGTAAACCTGATCGCGGTGGCGCATTATCTCGATGCGTTGGAGTGGCAGAAAGAAATCGTCAAGATCCATGCGGTCTTCGGCGGAAAGAATCCACATCCCAATTATCTCGTCGGCGGAGTTCCATGCTCCATCAACATGAACGAAGTCGCGGCCATAAACTCCGAACGCCTCAACCTGGTAGCGCGGCTGATCAGCCAGGCCGATGAGTTCGTCAATCAGGTCTATATTCCCGATCTGCTGGTCGTCGCCAGCTTCTACAAGGACTGGGCCAACTACGGCGGCGGCTTGAAGAACTATCTCTGCTACGGAGAATTCCCGACGCAAGGTTACGGCAAGCCGGAGGCCTTCAAGTATCCGCGTGGCGTAGTGCTCAATCGAGACCTCACTACCGTGCATCCGGTGAATGCAACCGATTCCGAAGAGATCAAGGAATATATCGCCAGCTCCTGGTACAGCTATGAAGGTGGAGACGGCGTCGGCATCCATCCCTGGGCCGGCGAAACCAAGCTGAACTATACCGGGCCCAAGCCGCCTTTTGAAACGCTCGAAGGCCAGCAGAAATACTCGTTCTTGAAGACTCCGCGCTGGAAGGAACAGCCGATGGAAGTGGGTCCATTGTCACGGCTGATTGTGGCCTATGCTTCCGGACGCACAGACGTGCAGGAGCTGGTGAAAGACACTCTTGGCAAGCTGAACGTACCGGTGGGCGCGCTCTTCTCCACGCTGGGCCGCACCGCGGCGCGCGGGCTGGACGCGGCGCTGGCCATGATCTGGCTCAAGGAGTTCTACGGCCAGTTGATGGAGCGCGTGAAGATCAACGAGGTTTCCACCTTCAACAACGAGCGCTGGGAGCCGAAGAGCTGGCCTGCGGAAGCGGAAGGCGTCGGCCTGACCGAGGCTCCGCGCGGCGCGTTGGCCCACTGGATCAAGATCAAGAATGGCGCAATCGATAACTATCAGCTCGTTGTGCCGACCACATGGAACGGTTCGCCACGCGATGCCAAGCAGCAGCGCTCGTCCTTTGAGGCAGCGCTGATCGGCACGCCCGTGGCCAACCTTGAGCAGCCGGTGGAAATTATTCGCACCCTCCATTCCTTTGATCCGTGCCTGGCCTGCGCCGTGCATCTGTACGATCCGCAGGGCAAGCACCTTCACCAGGTTTCTTTCGAGTAAACGCGATGAGCAATCCAAATTCGAGCGTGGCTATTGGCGCAGGCAGCGTGATACCGGAAGCGATTCCGGTCGAGTATCGGCGGGTGTATGTCTGGGAACTGCCGGTGCGTGTCTATCACTGGATCAACGCGGTGGCGCTGGTCGCGCTGTGCGTCACCGGCTACCTGATCGGCGCGCCGATTCGAGCCTTCTATGCAGCTGAAGCCTATCAGCAGTATTGGTTCGGCTGGGTACGTTTCATCCACTTCCTTTGCGCCTTCGTTTACGTCTTCAACTTTCTGGCGCGGCTCTATTGGGGATTTGTAGGCAACAAGTATGCCAAGTGGAGCGCCTTCTTCCCGCTCAAGCCCACGCAGCGGCAGGAGATAGTCGATGTGATCAAAGCCGATGTGCTGGAAACCAAGCTGCACGGGCCGATCTCCACTGGGCACAATGCTCTGGCGGGACTGATTTACTTCTTCACCTTTCTGGCATTCGTGGCGCAGACGATCACCGGCTTCGCGCTCTACTCCAGCATGAGCAATTCGTGGATGCCGCGCCTGTTTGTGTGGATTGTGCCTCTGATGGGCGGCGAATTCGGCGTGCGCTTCTGGCATCATCTCTTCCTGTGGTTCTTTGTCACGTTCGTCATCGTTCACGTGTATCTTGCGTTCTATCATGACTACATCGAAGGTCGCGGCACAGTCTCTTCGATCATTGGTGGATGGAAGTTCGAACGGGAGAAGAGTGCAAAATAGCTTGCAAAAGACGCTGATCCTTGGCTTGGGCAACATCCTCATGGGCGATGAGGGCGTGGGCGTTCATGTGGTGCGCGCTGTGGAGCAGCGGTTGGCTCAACACCAGCTGAGTGACCACATCGAGTGCCTGGACGGCGGCACCGGCGGCTTTACGCTATTGGAGCCGATGCAGAGCGTGGGCCGCGTCATCATGATTGACGCGGCGTCCGACGGCAATCCCGTGGGAACCGTTACCCGCACCATGCCCCGCTTCTCGCGCGATTATCCGCCCACGCTCACCGCGCACGACATTGGCGTCAAAGACTTGCTCGACATTTTTTATATTCAGGGCGGAGGGCCGGAAGTAGTGCTCTATGCAATCACCATCGACCCCTCTCAGCCCATCCGGATGAGCATCTCCGAAGAGACCGCGAAGGCCGCGTCAGTAGCCATTCGAGAGATCCTGATGGAGTTCGGCATCGCCGCCTGAATTCCCTGGCATTGCGGCAATATTTATTCCCAATCAATGCGAAAGAAACTGAGCCTGAATTCCTCAGGAGCCTTTTTGCAACCTGATATTCATCTTCCCGGTGCAAACTGGGATGGATGATCCGCCTTCGAGTTATTCCCTCCATCTTCTGCGTCACCCTTCTATCTGCCGCGGCGTTCCTGCCCGCTCAAAGCGGCGTCACTGCCGTTCTGCCGAATGGACGTGAGATTCACCCGGCCGGCAACTGGATTCCTGTGGCGCCGTATCCATTTGCGTTGGCAGTCCGCCCGGATGGCCATGAAATCGCTGTTCCATCCATCGGCTTTCCATTTGCGCTTAACGTAATCAGCGTCCCCGATGGAGCGACTCCGGCGGTCCGCCGTTTTCCCGTTGGCAGAGAAAACGACCCTGCGGTTGAGGTTCATGCAGGCTTGGCTTACTCGCCGGACGGGGCGTTGCTCTATGAGGCGACCGGAGACTCAGGCAAGATTCGCGCCTATGGCGCCAGCGACTGGAAGGTAGCCGGCGAGGTTTCGCTCGATGGGCCGATTGCAGGCTCAAAAGACGCGAGCGGTAGCTTTGCTGCGACGCTGGTGGTTTCCGCCGATGGAAAGACGCTCTACGCTTTGGATCAAGGCAACTGGCGAGTCGTAATTCTCGATGCAATGAAGTTGGAACGGATTGCCGAAATTCCTACCGGCAGTTATCCCTTTGGACTCGCGCTTTCACCGGATGGAAAGCGGCTCTATGTAACCAACACCGGACTCTTTGAGTACACGACGATTCCCGGCACAAGCGCTCAAGATCCGCTGGGAACAGGGTTGCACTTCCCGCCCTTCGGCTATCCATCGAAAGCTGCGCGCGAAGGTGCGCTGGTTGAAGGCAAGCAGATCGCCGGCCTCGGCGATGAGAACTCGCTGCGTGGCAGCTCACTGTGGACCTATGACATGAGCGACCGCGCGCATCCGGCGATTACCGCCAAGCTGCGGCTCGGCGAAAAAATCACCGAGGCGCGCGGTCAGACGGTCGGAGGCGCAGCGCCCAGCGGTGTCGCGGCGAATGCGGACGCAGTCTATATTGCGCTGAGCCACGAAGACTCTCTCGCCAAAGTCAGCGCGGATGGAAGCCGCTTGCTGGGCGAGCTTGCGCTAACCCCGTTTACAGGCCCACGCTTTCTGGATGCGCAAGGGCGTCCTCTGCGCGGAGTGATGCCCAGCGGCGTAGCCGTGCGCGATGGGCGAGTCTATGTCGCTGAGTCCGGCATCGATGCAATCAGCGTGATCGATGCAGCGAGCATGCGGGTGATCGAGCACATCCCTGTCGGCTGGAATCCATCTGCCGTCGCTCTCTCTCCTGATGGAAAGACACTGTATGCGGTGAACACGAAAGGGAAGGGCGCGGGGCCAAATGCCGGCAAGCTCCACGATCCGAGCGCGCCTACATACGTAGGATCACTGGAGTTGGGCAGCCTGAGCGCAATTTTATTGAGCGGCCTTCCAGATGCGGCAGCGTTGACGCAAACGGTGATTCAAGCCAACACCGCGGCCATTGCGAATCGTCCTTCCCTGCCGCGTTTGAAGCACTGCTTTCTGGTGATCCGCGAGAATCGCACGTACGATGAAGTCCTGGGCGATGTCGCTGGAGCCAATGGCGATCCCTCGTTGGCTCGCTATGGAGTTGACGGCTGGGCCGAAGAAATCAAAGACCTGACGCATCTCAAGGTCACGCCGAACTTGCACGCGTTGGCCAGCCAGTTTGCCATCAGCGATAACTTCTTTGTCGATAGCGATGTCTCGGCGGATGGGCATCGTTGGGTAATGGGCATCAATCCCACGCCGTTCTTCAATACCGCGTGGACGTCAGGGTATGGCGGCAGGCGGCATGATTTCCCCGGATCGCCGCAGCCGGGCCGCAGAGCGTTGTTCGGCGGCGCAGACGCGCCAATGCCCGAGGATGAGCCGCAATTCGGTTCGCTTTGGGAGCATATTGCGGCCAGCGGCAAGGGGTTGCTGAATTACGGCGAAGGCCTGGAAGTAGAAGGCAATGACGAGATGGACGGCAGCGCGCCGGAAGGTCAGCGCTTGTTTCTCAACTCGCCTCTGCCCAATCCGGTTTTCTCATCAACCGACCGCCGCTATCCCACCTTCAACCTGGGCATCCCCGATCAGTTCCGCGCCGACGAGTTCGAGCGGGATTTCAAACTGAAGCTGGCTGCCGGCAGGGTTCCCGCGCTGATCGTCATTCGCCTGCCCAACGACCACACTGCGGAGCCGCGCCCTGCGGACGGTTATCCGGTTCGCGCCTCATTTGTTGCCGACAACGATCTGGCGCTGGGAAAAATCGTCGCTTATCTCTCGAAGACATCCATCTGGAAGGACTCGGCGCTCTTTGTCACCGAAGATGATGCGCAGGGCGGTGTGGATCACGTCGATGCCCACCGCAGTATTCTGCTGGTGGCCAGTCCGTGGGTCAAGCACGGCTCGGTCTCGCACGAACACGCCAGTATGGGATCGATCACTCGCACCATTGACGAGCTGCTCGGCCTGGGGGCAATGAACCTGGAAGACGCGCTGGCAGGTGAGATCGGCGGCATCTTCGCGTCGCAACCAACCTTGCAGTCGTTCGCCCTGCGCGCAGCAGACCCGCGCATCTTTGACCCGGCTAAGGCGCGTTTCGCCAAGCCGAAGACCAAAGCCGAGGCCGCGGCCCTGCACGATGTGGACGATGCAGACGAGATCCGCAAAGAGGTTGAAAAATCCGGGAGCAGGCTGCGCAAGCCAAAAGATGAGGATTGAGCAATCCGTTGGACCGCAACAGTTTATGAGGCGGAATTATCCACAGGCTCGGTCCACGCTTGGGGAGCTTTTCAATGATTTGTAACCTGATTCACTCCATACTGTAACGCTAACTCAATAGCCTAAAGCAAAAGCTCTGGCAAAAACGACAATCTCTGCAGCATCACCCCAGTGCTTGCGGAGCCGCCAGTAGCGAAGAAGGAGGATCATCCACAACGAGAGTCCAGCGATTGACCGTTGTGATTGATCCACCGCCTGATCATGCTCGACGCGTTCCGAGCAGTAGGGTCTCATCCGCATTTCATAGATTCTGTCCAACGCAACTTCACCTCTGACTTGTATCAATTTCAGGAGACAGTGATATGTTCCGATTCACCGGCATTCCCCTGCAACGCTTCCTGCGGCAGCCATGGGCAATTCTTGGCTTGCTGCTTGTCGTGGCTTGCACACAGGGCCGCGCTCAATCCACACAGGGTTCCATCGTCGGCGCCGTCAAGGATTCGGCAGGAGCCATGGTTCCCGCCGCGACCGTGACACTGACCAATACCGATGAGGGCACGGTCCGTGTCGCTAAGTCGAACGCAGTGGGCGACTATCGCTTTCAGGATGTCAAAGCTGGCCACTACGCGTTGGCTGTCGCTGCGCCGAATTTTGAAAAGTGGTCGGCAACCGGCGTGGTTCTGGCGGTTCGTCAGGAACTTCGCCTGGATGTCAGTCTGGCCGTGGGTACGGTGCAGCAGGAAGTCACTGTCTCCGGCGATACGGTGAGCGCCATCGAAACCGACTCGCCGACGATCAGCGGCGCCTTCACCACCGACGACGCGAACAACCTGCCCGTGAACACCCGCGCCAGCTTCACCGGCACCAGCGCGGCAAATATCTTCAGCGCGTTGCCCGGCGTACAGGCCGATAGCTCTGGTATCTCTTTGCAAGGCGCGTTGCCCTATCAGGTAGATGTAACTGTAGACGGCGTCACAACCAAGAGCGCGACCGGAGGCAACTTCATCGGTGACGCCTTTCCTTCGACGGAATCGATCTCCGAGATTCGCGCCGACGGTGTGCTGGCCAATGCGGAATTCGGTAATCCGGGACAGATCGTGGTGACGACCAAGGGCGGCGCAAACGCTCTGCACGGCTCCGGCTTCTGGTATTACCAGAACTCCGCTTTCGACGCCATTGCATATACGTTCCCAATCACCACCACCAAGCCCAGTGTTACCGGCAACACCTTCGGCGGCAGCGTGGGCGGCCCGGTGGTTATTCCTCACCTCTATAACGGTCACAACAAGAGCTTCTTTTTCGGAGCCTACGAAGGCTGGAGGCATCCCGCCCAGCAGACCATCTCTGAGGTTGTCCCCAGCACATTGATGAAGCAGGGAGACTTCTCGAAGTATGTGGTTCCAGATAAGAATGGCAATAACACCTTCACCGGTATCAATGATCCCCACACCGGCGGCAGCTATGGAACAAAGATCACGGATCCTTTGAGTCCTATCGCTCTGAGCGCGCTCAAGCAGTTTTACCCTGACCCAAATGTCGGCGACCCGACAACCTACATCGACAACGGCGTAGCCAACTACCAGGCCAATGTGGATGCCAGCGGCCACTCCGATCAGTTCGACGTGCGCGGCGACCAATATTTCGGCTCCAACCAGAAATTCCTGCTGTGGGGCAAATTTACCTGGAAGAACTTCCCCACGACTTCACCGGAGATTCTGCTTGTTCCTTCGCAGTTGAATACCGACCAGAACCGGGCGCTGAAGGTTGACACCAACTGGACGATTTCGCCTAACCTGATCAACGAAGGCGGTTTCGGATTCACTCTTTACACCTCGGGCACCAGTGATAGCTTCAACGGCACGGCATGGACGAATTCACAGGGCTGGCAGGGATTGCAGAATCTCTTCTATAACGGCATTCCGGAGATGGACTTCCACAACCTCCAGAGCCTGAACGCCGACCGCCTTACGGGCCTGACAAAGTCTTTCACCTACGATTACAGCGACGTGCTGATCTGGACCAAGGGACGTCACACGCTGAAATTCGGCGGGGATATCCAGACGCTGGAGGCAATTACGCCGCTAGGCTTCAACGGCTCCGATAATTATGGTACGTATGCCTTCACCGATGGTACCGCCAGCCAGGGCGCATTTACCGGCGTGGACTTCGCCGACTTCCTGCTGGGCATTCCCGATGCCACCTTCTACGACGTGGTCAAGGAGGACAATGACGGCATCTCTTCGCACTACCATTTCTTTGGCCAGGACGAGTGGCGAGTCAATCAGCAACTGACGCTTTCCTACGGCGTCCGCTACGAGCTGCACCCCGGCTATTCGGACAAGTACGGCGACATCGGCAACTTCGACCCCAGCGTAGCAGGAGCGGGCAAGGTAATTTACCCGACAGGGAAACAGGCTCTGCTGGCGCAGAGCTTTCTGGCGGCTGCCAATGCGTGCGATCCCGATGGCTTGAACGCAACCAACAGCGCCACTGTCAACGGCGCGCCCTGCATGCAGGTGTTGGGCAACGACGCCGCTGGTTACCCGGCAGGTCTCAAAAAGTATCCGCATCTGCGCTTCATGCCCCGCTTCGGTTTTGCCTATCGCCCCTTTGGCAATGGCAAGATGGCGGTGCGCGGCGGCTATGGCATCTACAACATCAACATGCTCGGCTCCAGCTTCTACTCGCTCACTGGCACCGTGCAGGCACAGACCCAGCAGTTTAACAACACCTACAATCCGGCGACCCATGCAATCGGCTACCAATGGCCTACAATCTATGCCGGCGCGGGCGGTGCGGCAGGCGTGGGCGGCTACGGCACAGACTACTTCGGCACTGCCAACAGCACCAACTGGAAGGATCCCTACACCGAGCAGTGGTCGCTGGGCGTCGAAAACGATTTAGGCTCGGGATACGCCGTGCGCTTCTCCTATATTGGCTCTGAGACTCACCAACTGGTTTGGGCGCCGGATGAGAACACGCTACCGTATTCCTCCTCCGTCTCGGCCTACAATCAGCCCTTCTCCGCCCGGCTCTTCCCCAACTGGGGACGCATCAACACCCGCGCCACCGGATCGAACGAGAGCTACAACTCGTTGCAGGTGGAAGCCAGCCATCGCCTCCAGCATGGCCTGGAATACAACTCCGGACTTACCTGGGCCAAGGCTCTGGCCGACGATCAGGGACCGGCCGGAACGGGCTTTGGCGGCGAGGGTGGTGGCCAGCGCGCGACCTCTATCCTCAACCGGCATGTGGACTTCGGCAATGTCTACGGAACCCGCAGGATACGCTGGAACACGACGCTGCTCTATGATCTTCCGTTTGGCCGCGGCAAGACGTACGGTTCAGCGATGTCGCGCGCTGCCGATCTGATCGTGGGCGGCTGGCGCTTCTCGTCGATTCTGACTGCGCAGACCGGCCCCTATGAGACGCCCTACTTCCCCAATGGACAGGGCGACCCCTCGGGTACCGGCTCCGGGCTGAACGCGACCGCTACTGGCTGGGATCCAGGACACCGCAACCAGCATCCTGACCAGCTTTCCGGTATCCCTGTCAATCCAGCCGGCAAGAATCGTTATAGCTGGACCAACGCCGCGGCATTCGCCTGCCCCGGCGATCCCCACTGGGCTCCGGGCAATGCTTGCGCCACTGGTAACTCAGGGGCTACCGTCACCAACGCGGCGGGAACAACAATCTGCACCGATTGCGAAATGATCAACGGGGTCATTTACAAGGTTCCAAATCCCATCGGACGCTTCGGCAACAGCCAGGTCGGTTCGGTCGAGGGTCCTGGACTCTTCAATCTTTCCTCAGGATTGAACAAGACCTTCGCTGTCACCGAGCGCTTCAAGATCAAGGCAGAAGGAACCTTTACCAACATCCTCAACCACACCAACCTGGGTGATCCGAACATGGATCTCAGCTCCACAAAGTTCGGCCTCATCACCGGCGCCATCAGCTCGGACTTTGGCGGCGCGCGTACCGGCCAGGTCTCGGTGCGTGCCGAGTTCTAAAACAACAGAATGTCTTTTCCTACAGCGCGGGCCTTCGGGTCCGCGCTTTTTCCTGCACTGAAATCTGCTTTTGGCGTTCTGCGACTGTAGCCGCCAAAGACCGCAAGAGCACACGTATTGGAGAACCGCTCAAATCCAGACAAATGCATTACAGCATCAGATTGAAAACTGAGTATCACGATTGAATCACGATCTTCTCAGCCCAAGGATCAGGCGATGAATCCGGGAGAGCTTCCATCGCCGCTTCCTGTGCGGCAATGACCTGTCGAGCCGTCTCTATTGCGAATGCCGAGAGGGCTGCTTCTGGGTTCAGCACCTGCCTCTCGCCATCCTCGCGGCTCGGTGGCGCAATCCCGCGCGCGTCGATCGGCAGCAGAGGAGCGTTTTGCGCGGCCCACTTTGCGGCCAGCCCATTGAGCGGACTCTTGGTGTTGTATTCCTGGTAGGCGATCATCCGGCCAATGCGAATCACCAGGTCGTCAAGCCCTTCCGAGGCTGCCCAGAAATCCCCGATGCACACCGTGGCGTCATCGAAGTTGGGATGAAAGACTGGGGTCAGCATGCGGCATTGCGGCGCGCGCCGGGGATAGCCGAGCGAGAGATTCACTTCGAGGATGTGCGTATCGCGTTCCAGGATATTGCCGGTCGGATCGACGTAGAGTCCTTTGATGCGATAGGTGAAGCGGTAAATCTCAGGCGGAATACCGGCCGCGCCGCTGATTTCAATCAACGGCCAGCCGGCCAGGCGCTTGCGGATCGACTCGGCATCGACGAGTAGCCTGCGGGTGCGTGGAGAAGCCATGGATTCCTGCCTTTCCTTTCGCTTTAGGAGAGCGAGCCGGTCTTCTTCCAGCGGGCAATGCGATTGATATGGTACTGGAGGTAGATAATGCCAAAGAAAAAGGTCATCACCGGGCCGAGGACGAGACCGATGTTCTCGACAGAGTTGTAGTAGTCTTCCATCGCGCTGCGAATTTGGAAGGTGCCGAAGACCATGCAAATAAGGCCGGCAAAGACCAGTAGCCCGCCAAATCCGGCTAAGCCTGACATATCTTCCACCTTTGCTAACCCAATTGCCACTCCGCCACAGATGACCCCTGCCGGATACATGGAAATGAGCACGAGCGCGCTGTTCTTGCCCGAGAGCTTGCGCGCCCAGTTTGCCTGGATGAATGCCCAAATAATGTTGAAGTAGGAGCGAGTGAGCACATTGAGCAACAGCAGCCAGCCCCAATGCAGATTGGGCGGCAGGGGCACAATCTGCCGCGCGTTCGGGTCATAGGCTCCCATTCCACCGTAGGCGTCCATCTGCGGCGCGGGCGGCACCGGAATATCGCCCAACACCTGCGATACGGGAATCCATTCACTCATTCCCTCGCTTTGGGCCAGGTCTTCGATGCCGACATGGCCGGTTTGCACATACCGTTGCAGGTCGGCCAGGCTGTAAGGTCCAAACTCCTGGTCGCCGCGCTTGATGCGATAGTTCATCGCGTGTCCTTTCTAGTTGCGGAATGGAATTCCTTCGTTGTCTTTGCTGATGGTGCAGATGTCGATGATGGCCCAGATCCAGACCATCATGCCGGCGAAGCCAAAAGTCAATACCGTGATTCCCAGTTGAATGAATCCCTTCCTCGTGGAGCCGGCATAGAAGCTATGCGCGCCGAATGCGCCCAGCAGTACGCCCAGCAGCAGAAAGGTCGTCCGGTTCCGCGTGGAAACCCGCGTATCGATCGGCACATGGTACGGAAGGAAAGGCGGGTTGGGCGATTGAGGAGGAAGGAATTGGGCTGTGCCATACCCCAATGAGCTGAACAGCGGGGCTGCCGCGGGTGTTGGAACAGGTACAAAGCCAGAGCTTGCTCCGCCTGCCGATGCCAGCAGAGGAGGGGGTGGTGGTGGGGCAGGCACAGCGGCCGCAGGGGGTGCAGGCGCGTCGGGCACGGCAGCTTGCAGGTCGGGCGCGCCGATGGTCAATTTTGGTTCCGCTGGCGGCGCGGCGCTGCAACCAAAGACCGTGCAGCCTCCATTCTCTTCAAAGCAGTCCGCGTGGTGCGGCGTCGAGCATCCGGGGCAGAGCACCGGCTCGGCTTCCTCCGGTACGATTGCTCCGCGGCAGTAGGGACACACAGCTTCGCTCATCAGCGGGTCTTCTCCTTATAGCGGAAGCTGTAGCGCCCGATCTGCACCAGGTCGCCATCGAGCAGCACACGGGTGGAGACCGGCGAGCCGGAGACGAAAACCGGACCGGTGGCGCGCAGCGTCATGCGTGCTCCATTGCTGTAGAGCACGGCATGGGAAGGCAGAATCGTTGGATCCTTGAAGAGGTAAATGTCCGATTGTTGATCGCTGCCGATCGAGGTCTGCGGCTTGTAAAGGATGAACTGCTTGCCGGCCAGGGGACCGCCCGCGACATAGAACCAGCGATCCTTCAGTGCGCTCTCCACAACTCCCATCATCGCGCCGGTGGCCAGGCCAAAGATGGCAAAGCCCACGGCCCTGCTGAGTACGCCGCTCGGTCCGCCGGTTGCCATGGAAATGGGGTCAAAGAGTACTCCGCCGATGCCTGCGCCCAGAATGCCGCCGAGTACGCCGAACTTACCCTTCTTGTAGGACTGGCCCACAATCCCATAAACCAGTCCGCCGGCCACGCCAAAGACCGCCCAGGCAATGGCGCGGACAACCCAGAAGGCCGGATTGCGGTAAGACTGAACGCCCAGTTGCGAAATAATCGCCATCCCCAGAGCGAAGACAATATTGGCCATGAAATGAAAGACCAGTCCCAGAAGCAGGCCCAGGGGCAGCGCGAGCGCCGCCCGGATCAGCGCCTTCTTTGCCGACCGTTCCACAACGCTCTCCGCAATGCCGAAACCGAGCGTCATCAGCGCCACAAGCAGCGGCACCAGGAGCCAGTTTCCCCAATGAGAACCGGGTCCATCTACAAACCCCGGTTCGCAGATCCCCCAACCGGCCAGCGCTCCCAGCAATCCTGCGGCTCCCAGGTAAAACCACCCCTGCAAGAAGATGCTTCCGCGTTCCGCCGCAATCTCCGGAGCAAGCCCGGATGCTTCGGTGACGGTTCCATACGAACGGGTGCCCGGCTCCGCTGGCGCAATCGGCACGGCCAAACTCTCCGGCACATGAACGCTGGCCAGATCGTCCAGCGTAATTTTGATTCCCCCCTGAGGAGTATTGGTGGTCATGGTTTCCCTTTCCCGCCCTGCGGCGGCGGAGCCGGAGTGGTGGGCTGCGAAGCTGGGCTGGCGCTCTGGCCGGCAGGATTGTCCCCCTTGCCGGATGCCGCGCCGTTCTGGCCTTCGCTGGGAACGGCAGCCGGTGCGCCATAAAGAATCTGGCCGGTGCGCGCGTCAACCGGCACCGGAACAAAATGCGGAAACAAGAACCAGCAGACGAAAAAGCCGATCAGCAGCGTGGAGGCATAGGTTAAAAGGGTAAACCCGGTTCGAAGCAACGCCTGGCCTTCGCTGAGCGGCGGCTCGGGCAGGTTCTTGTTGCTGGAATCTGCAGCGAATTCATCCTCGCCGGTGTCCGTCAGCAGCGGCTCGGGCTTCCCAGTCTCGCCCGCCCCCTCGCCGCCTCGTTCATCCGCCAATGTGATTTTGGCAAGCCGCTGGAGCCTTTCCCCCACCCAGCCGAAACAGCCCTCCTCATCCGAGTGCGGATCGTAAACCCAGGCCACCTGCTGCGCCGAAGAGAAGAAGTTCTTGTGGATGAAGGTGTCGTGATCCGACAGAAACACGCCAAATCCGGGGTGGGAGTGGTACCAGCCGACAATGCGCGCCTCAGGATAATCCCGATCCTTGATGCGGTAGATGTGCTCCCATGTGTCCTGGGTAAAGGTGACGTGCGCGCCCCCTTGCACGGCATTTGCGCCCGGAATGCTGGCTTCGACAATGGTTGCGCCTTCCTGTTCCGACCCCACCAGCACGCCGCAGACCTCGGCTTTGCTGGAGCCGCGCGCATGTTGGCGAATCGCCCGCGCGGCCTCGCAGCTCATGCGCAGATCAAACCCCTTTGCCGGCTTGGCATCGTGTTTTGCCCGGTTCGCAATCTTCTTCATTGCCGCTTGCTCCCTTCCAAGGCAACCGCGCCGAGCACAGCGGCGCGGTCTCCGTCGAGCAGATAGCCAATCTCGCGTTCACTGCTGCGCGCTACAAAGATGTCCAGCAAAGGTAATCCAAGCTCGGTGAGCTTGCGTTTCCCCCAGGGCTGGCTGCCGTCGTATCCATGAATTGTCTCCACCACTCGCTGGCAACCGTCAACCGGGCAGGCGCCTTCGTCGTAATGAACGCTGCCGACAGCCGCAAAACGCTCTTCGCAGGCGCCGCAGCGCGGGCAGACCAGACGCCAGATCACGTCCCGGCTGAACTCCAGTGCGATCTCAGCTTCGCCCAGGTCGCGCCTCGCTCTCTCGAACAGCCCTTCGATCGTCCACGCCGACGAAGCCTCCGGCAAGCGCACCAGTTCTGGAACGGTATAGTGACTCATGCAGTCGGCATTTTCCGTGTATTCCACCGTGTACGAAGTATGATGCAGTCCTTCGAATACAAAGCCCTTGCCGGCCAGCGTCGGCAGTCCATGAATCAGTTTCACCGCCTCCTGCACCTGAATCCCGGCAATGATCGATGAGATGGTTGGCGTGGTCGGCACCTTGCCTTTGGCGTCCGAGCGATGGGCAAGCAGATTACAGGACATGCGCCGGTCGAGGATTGCCCAATCCACCTCGCCGAGCGTGCACTCGTAGCAGGGCGGCTGGCCGGGCACAAAGACACGCGCTACGCCGTTGATGCCTTCAATCGCGCCGTCAATCCAGGGACGTCCCACCTTCCACGCCGCGCGGTTGATAAACAGCCGCGCCTCGCGATTGTCCAGGCCCGCCAGAATCACATCGGCCCACTCAAATATTCCCAACCCGCAGGAGTGCATCACATGAGCCGCAATCGGCTGCACCAAGGCATCGGGAGCCAATTCGCGGAAGGCGCGCGCCGCCGCCACGGCCTTCTGTTCGCCCACATCCTCGCTGCGGTATAACACAGTGCGCGACAGATTCGACAGCTCAATCCGGTCCAGGTCCACCACCACCACGCGGCGAAAACCCAGCAGGGCCAGATTTTTCAGGATCTCGTTGCCCAAGGCCCCAGCGCCAATCACCAGAACCCGGCACGCGGCGATGCGCGTCTGGTCCCACCAGGGAATCAGGCGCAGCCGGCTGTATCTGTCTTCGCCGGGTTCAATGCGGGAGACGGTGGCCATGCTGCTCTCCTATCGTTTTCCTGCGGTAATCTCCGGTTGCAGGCGGAGAATGTCACCCTCGGCCACCTGTGCCTCGGCCAGCGTCTGCGAATCCTGCACCTGGCGTCCTGAGTTTTTGTGATGAAACTTGTAACTCAGCGGAGCGCCATCCGGGCCGTTCGTCGGCAGGCGAAGCTTCTCCACCAACACCGCGATGATCTTGTTGCAGGGTGCGTCGTCGGGCAATTCCACGGGCACCCGTTTGTTTTCTGTCGAGTCATAGACGGTTACATTGATCGTGGCCATTGATTCTCTGCCTCAGTTTTGATCTTTTGGTTGGGATTGCTGGAAAGATGTCAGATAACGGCGTCCCTGCCCGGAAAATGACCACCCGCCGGTATCGAGCAGAGCATCCGCGCGAACCGCGAAGTTCAGGTTTTCGGCGTTGGGACTCTGGTTTCTATCCACCATCGAGGTCACAATCCCGGCAAGCTGGCCGCGGTCGTTGAACAGCGGTCCGCCGCTGTTCCCTGGACTCACCGGAGCGGAGATCTGGATCGTATCCTGATCCATCCGGGAGATAATTCCCGTACTCAAGGTGAAGCGCAGCCCTTGGGGATGTCCAATGACAAAAATCGACTCCCCGCCCTTCAAGTGCTTGAGCGCGGCAACCGGCAGGGTGAAGTTTGCCTTGCCTTCCGCGCGGGGCAGCCAAAGCAGCACCATATCCAGATTCTGATGGCGCGCCACCACCTCCGCCGTCGCCCAGGTGCCTGAGGCGGAAGCCACCATTGCGCGTGTTTCCTTGCTTTTGCCGAGTCCGCCATCGACCACATGCCGCGCGGTGGCAATCAGATAGCCGTCGCCATTCGCCTGCAGCAGGATTCCCGCGCCAAAGGCCGCTGAGGGGCCGTCGCTCTTTGAAAACCAGTTCCGCTGCACCGGCGAAATCACCGTCACCAGCGGCTTCAACTCAGTGGATACCGACTCGGCGGTCATTTGCTGCGCCGCGGGCAATGCGGGAAAAGCGTTGCGGCTATCCAGCTCGGTCAATCCCTGGCTCACCGTCGAAGGCATCGGGTGCAGGGAAAACGCAAGTACCACGGCGATTGACGTCAGAACACCGCTGATGGCCAACAAAGTGGCAAAGCACGCATCCCACGCATGTCGGTTCCGCGGAGGGAGTCCGCGCACGGCAACTCGAAACAGCACACTCACAACACACAAGAGCGGTAACAACAGCACCAATGGCGAAAGGCTCGCCACCGCCCACCACGGAATGGGGGAGGGAAGCTTGGCAGACAGTTTCGCCGGCTCTTCGGCAGGCCGCGTGATCTCCGCAAGCTCGTCCGGGCTGATTACGATTTTTTCCATTGAATGCCTGGAGATAAACTGAGGTGACGTAATTCTCACCGATGAGCCTATAAATCTGCAAGCATCATAGCTACTTGAGTTATGCGGATTTTTCTGGCGCCGATCCGGTCTCGCTTCTCTGCCCTGGCGATAAACTGGAATTACCAACTTCGGAATCCGCCACCGGCAGGCCGGATTTCAGATAAGTAGAACCCGTCGATGAAGATGAAAATCAAGCTTGTTCCGGTCGTTTTTTTCCTCCTGTTCTGCGCTCCTCCGTTCTTTGCTCAAGCCCCTGCGCTGCGCCCAAGAGTCATTGTTTTTGTGCACGGCATTCACGGGGACCGAGAGTCGTGGCGCGCGCCGAACGGCGCTTATTGGCCGGACATGATTCGGACCGACCCGCGCTTCGCCTATTCCGACGTTGAAGTTGCCGAGTATCCCACGCCTTCCTCCAACGGCAAAATGTCCAGTGTGCAGTTGGCCGATCTCCTCTGGGCGCGCCTCAAAAAAGACCACGTCTGGGAGCATCGCGAGGTGGTTTTCCTCGCCCATAGCCTGGGTGGCATCCTCACCGAGGAGATGCTCTTGCGGCATCCCGCCGAAGCCGCGAAAGTCAGGTTCATCGTCTCCTATGGAACCCCGCATGAGGGTTCAAAGGTCGCGCGCATCGCCTCCATCTACGACAAAGACCCGCTGCTCAACGATCTCAGCGATGCAAGCGACAACTCCTTCCTCACCGACCTCGAAAAGAACTGGCGCGGGCGCGACTCCGTCAATGGGATTCATCGCTTCTGCGCCTATGAAACCGAAGACACCATGCCCGAAGATGGATTTGGCCATCTCGTCCGGGCACATGCCCGCGTGGTCAGCTACTTCAGCGCCACCTATGGATGCGATGTGACCACGCCGCCGCAGGAGATTCATGCAAATCATGTGAACATGATCCGCCCCCCCGACCGGAAGTCGAGCGCCTACGATTTTTTCTACCGCGTTTACCGCGCCAACCCAGTACTCGCCGAAGAGGTGGTCACGCGAGACAACGTGATCGCGGGTCTCGAAGCGGGCTGTGGCCGAAACAACTTTAACTCCGATTTGCAGGTTCCGATTGCCCTTGATAGCGCAGCGCACGAAAAAGTGGTTGCGGCAACCGCATCCCTGATAGATGCCAAAGACCTGCACGACGTGAATCCCGACCCGCCCGTGGTCACCAGGATCGATCCGGATGGAGTCGCGCATGTGAGCTACGGATTCAATGGGCCAAAGAAGGTTTTCGTTTGCATGGGCAGCGCTCGCGCATCCCTGAAGGTTGAGTTTTCCATTGACCGGCAGGTACCGCTGCGTGAGCCGCAGAACTGAGCCACAGCCTGGCTGTTGGTTGCATAAAAACTGAGCCACAGCCTGGAGTTGGTTGCATAAACTGGAGCTGGTTGCATGAATGCGTTTTGAAAGGGCACGGCTTCAGCCGTGCCGCAAAAGACGGAATAGAATCGAGGGCTTCAGCCCCTGAGGGATGTCTTTCGGCTCCCTGGATTGGACTTATGCAACCAGTTCCAGAGATAGCCAGTTGACTCGCGGCAACGCTGGACCTTCAGGAGAATTCCATCCCACTCGCCTTGACAGATTGTTTTGTGTGCTTCAACGTCTAGAAGCTGTTTCATAACCCGGTTTTGAAAGGGCACGGCTTCAGCCGTGCCGCAAAAGAAGGAATAGAATCGTGGGCTTTAGCCCCTGAGGAAACAGCCTCTAGTTGGTATGGCAGGACGGACCAAGGATGCGCCCACCAGAGCGAAGTGTCGAGCTGACGCAAGTTACCGAATGGGAAGACGGGCGTGTGCGCTCAGTGCAAGACTCCCTTGCTGCCGAAGAACCGCTGGAGATTCGCGTCGGCAGCGTCCCCATTACAGTAACCATGCGGACCCCAGGGCATGATCTCGAACTCGCGGCTGGATTCCTGCTGACCGAAGGGATCATTGAGTCTGTGCAGCAGATCGCCGGCCTTCGCGCCAGGACGCCGGAAAATGGCCTGAGCAGCAACGTCGTGGAAGTCGAGTTGAAGGACACGGACTTCAATTCCGAAGACTTGCAACGCAACTTCTTCGCCGCGTCCAGTTGCGGCATCTGTGGCAAAGCGTCCATCAACGCCATCCGGGTCCGCGGCCTGCGCCAACCCGGCACCAGCTTCCGCCTCGATCCTGAAGTCCTGTGCCGGTTGCCCGAGACTCTTCTCTCCGAGCAGGCAGTCTTCAGCCGCACCGGCGGCCTGCACGCTGCCGCGCTCTTTGACTCGAGCGGCCAACTCCTCGCCCTGCGCGAGGATATCGGCCGCCACAATGCCGTCGACAAAATCGCCGGATGGGCGCTGCTCCAGCAGCAGTTGCCGCTCTCCTGTCACGTTCTGCTGGTCAGCGGCAGAGGCGGTTTTGAGATTGTGCAAAAAGCGCTGGCGGCGGGCATCCCGATTCTGGCTTCAGTCTCCGCGCCTTCCAGCCTGGCCGTCAAGCTCGCCCGCGAACTGGGGCTGACCCTGGTCGGCTTCCTGCGCGGACGCCGCTTTGTTGTTTATGCAGGAGAATTTCGCTGCCTTCCCGCAGCAAGCCGGAGTTAAAGACCTTGTGAAGAAACAAAAGGACACGAGAAAGATTGCGCATCGTGGAATCGCGGGTATATCCTCTTGTGGCCGGACGAGCAAGAGATAAATTCCGGTTCTGACCCCGCATTCCCCAAAGGTGCTTCAAAACGGACAACGGCCTTGTGTAGTTAGTTGATTCCCCCTCAACCAACAAAGGAGAACCGTATGCCAAACGATCTTTCCCGGCGAGAATTTATCGGCGCGGGCTCGGCTGCCTTGGCCGTAGCCGCAGGTTTGCAAGCGGCAGGCGCGCAAGAAAAACAGGTTCCGCGTTCTCCTGACCATCACTTCCCCAACGAGACCGAGCCTGGCCCCAACAATACAGTGCTCGACAAACAGAACCCCGATTCGGTTTGGGCGCCGGAGACGGATGCAGGCGGCCAGCCTCCATTCAAGTACTCTTTTTCGCTCTCCCACAAGCGCCTCGAGGATGGCGGATGGACGCGCCAGGTAACCGTGCGCGATTTGCCTCTCTCGAAGAAAATGGCCGGCGTAGAAATGCGTCTGATCGCAGGCGGCGTCCGCGAACTGCACTGGCATGTGGGTGCGGAATGGGCGCTGATGCTCTACGGCAGCGCGCGCATCACGGCAGTCGATCAGGAGGGCCGCAGCCACATAAGCGACGTGAACGAGGGAGACCTCTGGATCTTCCCCGGCGGCATTCCGCACTCGATACAGGGTCTCAGCCCGGATGGCGCGCGCTTTCTGCTGGTCTTCGACGACGGCAACTTCAATGAGTTCGAAACCTTTCTGCTGACCGACTGGATTGCGCACACCCCTCCAGAGGTGCTGGCCAAGAACTTCGATGCCACCGAGAACCCATTTACCCACGCGCCGCAGAAAGAGTTGTTTATCTTCGCGCGGCCGCTTCCTGGCGCGCTTTCCGACGAGCAGCAAGCCGCTGAAGCTGGAACAGGAAAGGTGCCGCACAGCTTCGACTTCAAGCCCAGCCAGATGAAGCCGAATAAAAAGGCCAAAGGCGGCGAGGTTAAAATCGTTGACCGTAAGGTATGGCCGGCGACCAACATCGCAGCGGCCATCGTCACCCTCAAGCCCGGCGGCCTGCGCGAGCTGCACTGGCATCCCAACGAGGATGAGTGGCAATACTACGTCAGCGGCCACGGCCGGATGACGATATTTGCCGCCGGCGCGCGCGCCCGGACCATGGACTTCGAGGAGGGCGATGTAGGCTACGTCGATAAGTCGCAGCCCCATTACATCGAGAACACCGGAGACTCGGATCTGGTCTTTATCGAAGTCTTCCCGACGCCCTATTACGAAGATATCTCCCTGGCCGAATGGCTGGCCCATACTCCTGCGCGCCTGGTGGATCAGCACCTCAATGCCGGCGAAGCGATGCTGAACGCAATCCCCAAAGAAGAAGCCGTCATAAAGCCTTAGACGGACGCGGGAATTGATCAGGCTGAAACTTGGCATGGAGCATCTGCAACCCGCATAGGCGTACCAGCGTCAAAGAAACTGCAAAGGAGGGCAGGCTTCCCCATGACCTGTACCATCAACGGCAAGCGGCAGGATATCCAGGCAGGAGAGCGCCTGATCGACGCAATCAATCGCAGCGGCGTTAAGATTCCGCAAGTCTGCTATCACCCCCAGCTTGGACCGATCCAAACCTGTGATACCTGCATGGTCGAACTGGACGGCAAGCTCGTTCGCGCCTGCGGAACGCTCGCCTCCGAAGGCATGAATGTCGTCACGGCTTCGCCTCGCGCCAATGCCGCGCAACGCGAGGCCTTTGACCGCATCCTCGGCAATCATCTGCTCTATTGCACGGTCTGCGACAACAACAACGAAAACTGCACTGTGCACAATACGACTGCTCTGCTCGCCATCGAGCACCAGGAGATTCCCTACAAGCCCAAACCCTACGCAGTGGACTCGACCAATCCCTTCTATCGCTACGATCCCAACCAATGCATCCTTTGCGGGCGCTGCGTCGAGGCCTGCCAAAATCTGCAAGTAAACGAAACCCTCAGCATCAACTGGGAAGCCGCGCATCCCCGCGTTCTGTGGGATAACGGCGCGTCCATCGGCGAATCGAGTTGCGTCTCCTGTGGCCATTGCGTCACCGTTTGTCCCTGCAATGCGCTGATGGAAAAGTCGATGATTGGGGAAGCAGGATATTTCACCAACTTACCCAGGCAGGCGCTGGACGGCATGATCGATGTAGTCAAAGGCATCGAGCCGGAACTCGGCTACGGGGCAATTCTTCAGCTCTCTGAGTTGGAAGCGCAGATGCGAGAGTCGCGGATCAAGCGCACCAAAACCGTTTGCACTTACTGCGGCGTTGGATGCAGCTACGATATCTGGACCAAAGACCGTCACATTCTCAAAGTCGAACCGGCGGACGGTCCAGCCAATGGCGTCTCCACCTGCGTCAAAGGCAAGTTCGGCTGGGATTACGTCAACAGCCCCGACCGCCTCATCACGCCGCTGATCCGCGAAGGCGAAAACTTCCGCGAAGCCTCGTGGGATGAAGCTCTCGATCTTGTAGCACGCAGGTTTGCTGAAATCAAAGCCGCCTCCGGTCCCGATTCGCTTGCTTTCATCTCATCCTCCAAATGCACCAACGAGGAAAGCTATCTGATGCAAAAGCTGGCCAGGGCAGTTATCGGAACCAATAACATGGATAACTGCTCGCGCTACTGTCAGGCGCCGGCAACTACCGGACTCTTCCGCACCGTCGGCTATGGCGGCGACACCGGGGCGATCAAAGACATCGAGCAAGCCGGCCTGGTCATCATCATCGGAGCCAATGCCGCTGAAAATCATCCCGTGCTGGCCACACGCGTCAAGCGCGCCCACAAACTGCGCGGACAAAAGCTGATTGTCTCTGACCTGCGCAAGAACGAAATGGCCGCGAGGGCAGATCTCTTCCTGCGCCCGCGTCCCGGCACAGATCTCATCTGGCTCGCTGCTGTCACACGTTACATTCTCGACAACGGCCTCGCCAACAAAGCCTTTCTCGATCAGTGGGTCAATGGCCTGCCGGAGTACACCGAGAGCCTGAAACCCTTCACCTTGCAGATGGCCAGCGAGCGTTGCGGACTGCCCATCGAAACCATCAAGCAAGTCGCGCAGATGGTCGTCGAGTCGAGCGGCACCTGCATCCTCTGGGCAATGGGCGTCACGCAGCATCTGATGGGTTCCGACACCTCCACGGCCATCTCCAATCTCCTTCTCGTAACCGGCAATTACATGCGCACCGGAACCGGCGCTTACCCTTTGCGCGGCCACAACAACGTCCAGGGAGCGAGCGATCACGGCGCAATGCCCAACTTCTTTCCCGGTTATCAGAAGGTCGATGATCCGGCGATTCGCGCCAAGTTTGAAGATGCCTGGGGAGTCACTCTCCCTCCCAAGCCCGGACTCGACAATCACCTCATGATTGATGGCATTCATGACGGTCGCGTCAAGTCGATGTATGTCTTCGGTGAAGAGATGAGCATGGTTGACTCCAACGCAAACTATGTCTCCGCTGCGTTAGCCAAGCTCGATTTCTTCGTCATGCAGGAGATATTCTTCACCGAGACCTGCCGCTTTGCCGATGTCATTCTTCCTGCCAGTCCCAGCCTTGAAAAGGAAGGAACATTTACCAGCACCGAGCGGCGCATCCAGCGGCTGTATCAAGTTATGCAACCGCTCGCGGGCAGCCGCCCCGACTGGCAGATAATTCAGTCCATTGCCAATCGCTTAGGCGCGAATTGGAAATACGAGCATCCTTCGCAAATCTACGCTGAGATAGCTCCGCTGACTCCGATCATGGCCGGCGTCACCTACGAACGCCTCGAAGGCTATAAGTCCCTTCACTGGCCGGTCGCTGAAGACGGCTCTGACCAGCCCCTGCTCTATACCAAGGCATTCAACTTCCCAGACGGCAAGGCGAAGCTCTACCCGCTGGTCTGGACAGAACCCTCGAATCAACAGGACGCAGAGTACGACCTGCATCTGAACAACGGCCGCCTCCTCGAGCACTTCCACGAAGGCAACATGACCTATCGCACCGAGGGCATTCGCGAGAAGACTCCTTGCACCTTCGTTGAAGTCTCGCCGGAGCTGGCGACGGAACGCGGCATCCAAACCGGCACTTGGGTGCAGCTTACTTCGGCCTACGGCAAGGTCAAAGCCCAGGCAGTTATCACCACCCGCGTCGAGGGCAAGCAGCTCTACATGCCGATGAACTCGGTCGAAGAACCCGTCAACCGCCTCACCAGCAGCTTCACCGACAAAATCACCCACACGCCCGCGTACAAAGAGACGTCGGTGCATCTGAAAGTCCTCGGCCAGAATGGCGAGAATCCTTTGCCGCGCACCAACTCCCGCTTCGGGCAACCAACTCCTCAACATGGCGTTGAAGTCGAGCGCAAGTGGAAGCGCGCGGACTACACCCAGCCCGGCAATCAACTCGTACAGATCAAGACGAACTAACTCACGCTCGCTGGATAGGAAGCTAAAAATGGCTCAGCCGATTTCTTTGCAGTTACCCCCTCGCGATCCGCGCGCAGAGTTGCAGCGCCGCCTGGACAATGCGCCTGTCGAGCACGCTGCGGCAATCCTCGAATCGTATGAACTGCTACAAGAGCTGCACGACAAGGGCGTCCTTCAACTCTTGCGCGGCTTTCTTGGCGCAAGCGACAAATTCGTTGAATCTGCCGTTGAAACCGCGCGCGCCGAGCAATCCGTCAACGCGATGCGCAACGCCATTATCCTCACCAGGATGCTTGGCACGATTGACCCTGAAGTCCTCGAAGGCGTAGCCATCGCGACTGCAAAGACCTTCGGTCGCCAGGAGAAGCCGGTCATAGAGCCGCCTGGACTCTTGAACCTGATCAGTGAATTCCGCCACAAGGAATTACGCCGCAGCCTTGCCTTCGTCAACCGGTTTCTTGAGGTGCTCGGCAAGCAGTTGGGCGCACGAGGCGCTTCGCAAACCAAACACTAAAATGCAGTCAGACTTCTTCCCCGGAGAACGACTATGTCAAATCCAAATCGCTGGGCAATTGCCGCTGCGGGCTTTCTGATGCAGATGGCGCTGGGAGCAGTGTATGCATGGAGTGTTTTCCGCATCCCGCTCTCAAAGCAGTTTCACTGGTCCATCGCCGATGTGACCCTCACCTTCACCATCTGCATCTTCACCCTCGGCGTCTCTGCCTTCTTCGGCGGCCTCTGGCTCAACAAGAGCGGCCCACGCACTGTCGCGCTCACCGGTGGCTTTCTCTACGGCCTCGGTGTCTTTCTCGCCAGCTTTTCTGCGGACAAGCTCTGGTGGCTCTATCTGAGTTATGGCTTCATCGGCGGCGTCGGCCTCGGCTTCGGCTACATCGTTCCGGTTGCCGTCCTGGTCAAGTGGTTTCCCGACCGCCGCGGGCTGATCACCGGCATCGCCGTCGGCGGCTTCGGCGCCGGCGCGCTCGTCACTGCCCCGCTCGCGACGAATCTCATCCAGTCTGTCGGAGTCCTCCAGACTTTCGCCTATCTCGGCATCGCCTATCTGATTGCAACCATGATCACCGGTTACTTCATGCAAAATCCGCCCGCAGGCTGGAAGCCGGATGGCTGGACCCCGAGCGCGACGCAGACCTCCCAGCGCGCAGCTAAAGACTACACTCTCGGAGAAGCGCTCGGAACCTGGCAATGGTGGGCGCTCTGGGCGCTGCTCTTTCTCAATGTGACGGCGGGCATCTCGCTCATCTCGCAGGAGTCGCCCATCTTCCAGGAGGTCGCCAAAGTCAGCGCTGCCATCGCCGCCGGCATGGTCGGCATCGTCTCCATTGGAAACGCTGTGGGCCGCATCTTCTGGGCCTGGACCTCGGACGCCATCACTCGCCGGTGGGCGTTCGTCGCGATGTTCGCCGTGCAGGTCGGACTCTTCTGGGCATTGCCCAGCTTGGCTTCGGTCTCAATTCTTACAACAGTGTCCTTCGTGATCCTGATGTGTTACGGCGGCGGCTTCGGAACCATGCCCGCCTTCGCGGCGGATTACTTCGGCTCAAAGAACGTCGGCCCCATCTATGGACTGATGCTGACCGCATGGGGCTGTGCCAGCGCCTTCGGCCCGCTGTTGATCGCCCATCTGCGCCAGAGCAGCGGCTCCTATGGCAGCGGCCTGCACATCATCGCCGGAATCATGGCCGTTTCCGTGATCCTGCCAATCCTTGTCTCGCCGCCCAAAGCGCGGACGAGTTGAGGTCGCCTATGACTGGTAAGAATCTAACCGAAGAGCAGTCAATTTACGGAGATCTTGCAGAATCTTCAGTTCAGCTACTGAAACCGAGATACGAGGTGGCTTTTTCCGCCCGGGCGCCCCAGCGACGGGCCTTTGTCGCTGGGGTAAAAAAGCCGCCTCGAACATTTCAATCATCGACAAGTGAATCGAAAATTCTCTAGAAATCGACCCGTAGCCCGAACTGCATGCGGCGGTAGGTAGACAATACTCCACTGTAGACACCGAATGAGCCGCTGGTCAGGCCGCTGCTGAGGTTGAGTGGGCTGTCGTCGAAGCGGACGCTGTTGGCGACGTTGTAGACCTCTCCGGCAAACTTGAGCTTCACCTGCTCATGCAAATCCCAGGTCTTTGCAAGCGCGGAGTCGATATCCAAATATCCGTCGCCGCGGAAGGCATTGCGCTGGCCCGCTTCGCCCGGATAGGGCAGCCGAACGGGAGATCCAGCATAGACGCCATTGTTGATGGTGCTCGCCGTATCGCCGGCAAATACCTGCGGAACATTGTTGACCAGGTGTCTCTTCAACTGAACCGGAGAGGTAACCACACCGGCGCCCTCAACCTGCCAGTTTGTGGACCAGCCGGGCTCGCTGACGGAGAAGGGTAAGGCGCTGGCCCAGCGGCTGAGGCCGGAGATCTGCCAATTGCCGATCAGTGCATCGGTCAGCCGGTTGATGCCGCCCAGAACCGGTTTGCCCCTGCCCACCGGAATCTGGTAGACCGCGTCAACGGTAACCAGGCTGCGGGTGTCGAAGTCGGAAACGGCCTTGTTCAGCTTCGGATTCCATGAATTCTGAATTGTAGAACCCGCCGAACCTCCGAAGGCGTCATTGGAAAACTCGCTGGAGTGTTCAGAACCCGATCCCATATCGATGGACTTGGAAAAGGTGTAATTGACGTCGGTGGTGAATCCATGGCTGGCCGGATGGCGCAGCGTGAACTGCAGCGCGTTGTACGAGCTTGTTCCGATGGAAGACCAGGCATAGAGCGAAGAGAACTGGCTCTGCCAGAACTGGGTTCCATTCGGGCAGCCGTAATAGCAATAGAAGTCCAGATCGGCGAGCGCGGTCGTTTCTCCGTAATCGTAACGGTAGGGCGCCCATTCGTTGTTGTAAATGGCCTGCGTGGCGCTCTCGCCTGGGGTATCGTAGCCCTTCATCTGGGGGAAGAGATCCTCGAAGTATGGAATCGTTGGAACGTTGGGCACAGTGCAACCGTTGCCGGAGTAGGGGTTGCAGCCTTTGTGGAGATCTGCGATATGGGAGAGCTGCGCGGCGGCATGGAAGTAATCTCCGCCGCCTTTCGTGTCCACCAGATTCACAGGCTCAGCCAGATCCAGTTGCTGGAGCAGGTGGCGGCCCAGCCGGCCCACGTAATTCTGCTCGAAGACAAATCCGCCGGGAAATTCGTGCTGTATCGAGAAGTCGAAGGCATATGCGTAAGGAGTCTTGAGATGACTGTCGATTCCCCAGGTGATGGCAAAGTCGCAGCCCGGCTGCGTAGAAGGGGTGAAGGGATATGTGATGGTGGATGGCGGATTTGGGCAACCCGCCAGCGGCGGGACGGCATGAGCGTTGGTAAAGCGGGGTGAGTCCTGCACACTATATGCGCCCGCGGGGCTGATAACCGAGCTGGAGAGGCCGAAGGAGCCATTCTGGTCGAAGGTGTTCACAATGCCCTGGCCGAAGTGGTCAAAGTACATGCCAGCTCCGGCGCGGATGCTGGTGCGCGCATTGGGAGCGAAGACGATCGCCAGCCGGGGAGCAATGTTCGCTTTCTGCTTGGCCCAGTAACCGGGGCGGTGATTGGCCTTGCCGCTGGGCGTAAAACTCAAAAGCGGCTCGGATACGTCTCCCTGGGCCGCTGCCCAGCCGCGCTCCTCGTACCAGAGATGGGTATCGACGGTAGGGGCAATCTGTTGTCCTTTGCTCTCATAGGGCGCTTGGAGCAGGGAATGCCGCATGCCGAAGGTGAGGGTCAGGTTCGGCTTGATGCGCCAGGCGTCTTGCAGGTAGTACTCGAATTCGTTGGCTTTGAAGTGGCGGTTGATGAATGCGCCGTCGGTGAAAAGAGTGCCGCTGGTTGGGCTGGTGACAGAGTAGTTGTACTGTTGGTTGGTTTGTGGCACCAGGCCGACTAGCGTGTCGTAGGCGATCTCATAGGAGTTGGAGAAACCGCTTCCCAGATCGGCCGGTGCGTTTGGGCCGTCGCTCACCCAGAACGGGTTGGTGTTGGCGCTGGAGTAAGAGTTGGCGTCGGTGCCGCGATTATTCTGGATACCGCGCCAATTGCCGCCGAAGCTCAACGAATGTCTGCCTTTGGTCCAGCTCAGGTTGTCCGTTATGTTCTGCACCGGCACATTGACCAACGTGGTGAGACCATGGGCCGTCGGCTGGTCGAGAAAGCGGAATTCCACCCAATCGCCGGTGCCGGAACCGATTCCGCGCGTCGAATACCCTTGCCGGATAAACGCATAGCGCAGATCGTTGACGATGTTGGCGGTTGGTGTCCAGGTATGCCCGGCAGCCAGGCCTTTGGTGTTGTCCTCGGACACTGAGTCCGGGGGCTGGCCGGGCAGGTTCTCTACCCCCGCAGTCTTGGCAACGGTTAGGCCTGGGGATGCATCGGGATTGGTCGACAGATTGCCAGTGTCCTTTTGCAGGTTGCCGCGGAAGAAGAGATGCTGGTTGGCGCTCAGGTTGTAATCCAGCTTGGCGATGCTGGTATTGAGCGTCTTGGGTGCGGGCGCGGAAAAAATGTATCCGGCATTGTTGACGGTGTCGCCCGCCGTCGGTGCTGTGCCATAAATTCCAGCGGCTGCCAGAGTTCCAAAGTAGCCAATCACCGCGGCGCTGGGGCCGCAGCCGATAGACGGCGTGCAACCGACACCCGAGTTTGGATTGGGCGCGACATCCAATGCCGTCACTTGCGAAGCCGTCAGCCACTGGGTGGCGCCATTGCCATCCTGATAGCCAAGTTCCCCGTTGTAGAACTGCTGAGTGGGCAGGGTCCGTGTCACGACCTCATTGATCGCCTGCCGCTGTCCCTCAAAGTTGGCGAAGAAGAACAGCCTGTCTTTCTTGAGGGGGCCGCCGGCTGCGGCGCCGAAGGTATTCATCACATATTTCTGCGGCACGTTAGGCTGGCCGAGATAGCTCTCCTGATATTTGTTGAACCATTGATTGGCGACAGTGTTGGTGGGGCGGTAGTACTCGTAGGTTGCGCCATGAAACGCATTGGTGCCGCTCTTGGTGATCAGAGAGACCTGCGCCCCGGAGCTGCGGCCGGAGCTGGCATTGCCGTTCGATGTGGTCACGCGGAACTCTTCGGTGGAATCCAGCGTGGAGCGCAGTACGCCGCTAAAGGCCGTGCCCATCTCCTGGTCGTTGTCGTCCATGCCATCCAGGGAGATATTGCCCTGATCGGAGCGCCCGCCGCTCACCGAGCCGCTGCGGCTGTCATTGGTATCGTTTTCCGCCGGATTGCCCAAGTAGAGCACGCCCGGTTGCAGGGTCAGCAACGCAATCGGGTCGCGGCCTTCCATGGGCAGCGCCTGGATCGTCGTATTGCCCACCGAATCGCCTAACGTCGCGTCCGAGGTATTGAGGGTCTGCGCCGTGGCGCTCACGTCCACGGTAACTGTGTCGGTTTGTACGGTGAGCGTAAAATCAACCGTCGCCGGCTGGTTTACCAGCAGCTCGGCGATCCTGGTCTGGTTTCCAAAGCCGTTGGCGGAGACCACGATGAAATACTTGGCAGGCGGAATCTGCGCAAAGGCATACAGGCCTGAACTATTCGTCGTCGCGGCCAGCGTTCTGCCGTTTCCCTTGTCCGTAAGGGCAACTTTGGCCCCCGGAACCAGTGCGCCGCTGGGGTCTTTGACCGCGCCGCGGAGCGAGGTGGTTGCCGTCTGGCAGAACCCGACGGTGGCTGTGGATAGAATGCAAAATAGCATACATGCAGGTAGGGAACGCTTCACGGCTACTCCTCCAGAATTCATGTCTTCCAAATTGGTTAACTATCCGGCGTCCGCTCAATCAATCAATCAAGATGCGGACTGCTTACGTGAATTGCAGTGGATGAAAATCTATCTGCAACGTCCCAATTCCTGCCAATGTGCGGTTGCGTGGTGCTCAAAAAGCAGCTCGCCGCGAGTGATAGCCGGAATTGGCGCTTACGGGGAGGGGCGCCAGGAACGAAGTGATCCTTCATTCTGTGCGAAGTTCAGCTAATTTTCAACAAAATTTTGCGTTGTCCGATCAGAGAATGATCGGAGCCCCCGTTTAAACCGAGTTGAAATTCCGCGGAATACCGTCCCGGACTGCGATTCGTTTTTGGGATCAACGTCATTGCAGCAAGCCGGCGCTTCTCTGCTCCGGTGCTTCTTTGCGATAGACCGGCGCATCCGTGCAGCCGGGGCTATCGGGTTATCCACAGCAGCCACCGCGTCCGCATTTGCAATGGAGGCTCACTGAAAAAGGGCCTTCCCGCATCAGAACGCCCCGCCGAATCGAAGTGGTTTTGATTAGTTTCTAATGAAGCGATTGATTTTATTGGTCGGGGAGAGAGGATTCGAACCTCCGACCCCCTGCTCCCGAAGCAGGTGCTCTACCAGGCTGAGCCACTCCCCGAACTAGGGTTGCAGAGCGTATCGTTGGGGCGCTGCCTGGCGCGGTATCCCCTTGATTGCGCTTTCGCTAGTGTAACAGAGAGCCAAGTCGGTTGGCCAATTGCTATAGCCCTCGCTTAAAGACACGTTCTTGAGCAAATTATGGCGGTTCTCCGATTGCTATACACCGAGACCGCTACCGCTGAGTGGCTTTTTCACCAAGGAAAAGCCACCTGGCGCTTGGCCTGCAAGGGCACATCGATTGGAGAACCGCACTAGAGTTATCGCAACAGATCTTCAAGCGCGGTGCTCAGGCTGGTCTTGTCGTCGCGGTATTTCACAATAACCGGCGCGTAGAGGCTCAGGCCCCACTCCCGGCTGCGCTCGTGGCCTTTGCCTCTTCCAATCGCGCGGCTGCCGGGGACAACAACTGCATTTTCAGGAATGATCAGCGGCGTTTCAGGAGTGGCGCGCAGAATCTCTCCGTTGACCAGATCGTAGACCGGAGTGCCGCGGGTCAGGATGGTTCCTGCTCCGACGACTGCGCCTCTGCGCACGATGGTTCCTTCATAAATGCCAGTATTGCCGCCGACCAGCACATCGTCTTCAATGATTACCGGGCTGGCGTTGACCGGCTCCAGAACACCGCCGATCTGCGCCGCGGCGCTCAAATGGACGCGCTTGCCAATCTGCGCGCAGGAGCCGACCAGCGCGTGGGAATCAATCAATGAGCCTTCATCCACATACGCGCCTGCATTGATGTACATCGGCGGAACGCAGACCACGCCCCGCGCCACATACGCCCCGGAGCGGATCGAAGAGCCGCCGAAGACAATGCGGATGCCATCGTTGGCGGTGAAACTGCGCGGAGGATAGGTGTCTTTATCCACCATCGAGAAGCCGCCGGCCGGCATTTCAACCAGAGCGCCGATGCGGAAGCCCAGCAACATGCCTTGCTTGACCCATGCATTCACCCGCCAGCCTGTAGGAGCTGCGGCATCGGGCGAGGCGGAGCGGAGCTCTCCGCGTTCCAGGGCCGCACGCAGTTCCAGAAAAGCTTCCAGCGCGGCGGGATCGTTAGCCGCGGCAGCGCCGGCGGCAAAGTGGCGTTCGATGGATTCTTGAAGGGATTGAAAGGTCATGACCAGATGAGTTTATCAATTGGACCGGTAAAGGCATGGCTGGTCTGACCAGTTGATGAGAAAACTTTAAGCAGTAGAGACAGACAAATGCGTCCGCCGTGCGGTGAGGCTCCACAGAGCGGGAGCGCTGGAAACCTCGCCGCGCGGAAGGAACTTAGGCAGCCGAAGCCTGTGCCGGCTTCGGCTTGGATGCGCTGGCCCGCGCCGGTTGAAGACGGAAGGAGTTTGCGCCGGCCGGAATCATCGCCAACGGAATGGAGGATCGCTCCGGATGAGCGTGCAGATGACGGGATTCCAGCCACGCACCCAACCGGGGATCGTAGATCTCCGGCTGACCGCGCCAGAAATCAGGGCTGAGGCCGCACTGGATCTGCAAATGATCCAACTGCAACTCGATCACGGAGATATCCTTCGGAAAATAGCGCCGGACATTGTTCGCGCCTACATGCAGTCCGGTAATTCCACGACCCTTGCTCTGCGTTTTGACCACCATACATACCTGCCTTACAACGTCAGATGAGGTGAGTCTAGGGAGCCTGGTTGAGGTTTCCTGTGACAAGCGGCCAGAACCTTTTTGCGCCGGTTCTGATTTGAAACACGCCTGCGGGAGTGTCCGATATGGGTTGATCCTGCACCCATTCTTGTAACGTGTCAAGGGTACTTCTGAATTGTTGACTTTCGTATCGTGAGTTGCGCGATTCAGAGGCGGAGTGATGCAGAAGGAAACAAGTCAACCAGAGGGCCGCAACCGGCCTCGACTCACACAGAATAGACGCAATCGAGGCTCAAAAGGGCGCAAGGTCGAGTTAAATTCTCGCGCCTGAACCAGAAAAATAAGTTTAACGGAGTGCGTCGGCCAACTCCCCGCAGACACGATTCTGCTGCTCGCTTGTGATGCGGTTGAAGAAGGGCAGCGCCAACGTGCGGCGGGCGATAGACTCGGTCAGCGGCAGACGGGCGCGCTGGGCGCTTGGGTGATTGCGCCACGCCGGTTGGAGATGAATGGGCGCAAAGTAGCGGCCGGTGGCAATTCCACGCCGGGCGAAGGCCGATTGCACCTCATCGCGATTAGCATCGCTGGGCAGGCGGACGACATAGACGAACCAGCTCAGGGTTCGGCGGGGCAGCGAGAGAGGCGGCAGCTCCAGGCCGGGGATATCGCCGAGCAGTCCGGAATAGCGCTCGGCAACGCTCTGGCGCTGTGCAAGAATCGCGCCGATGCGGCTAAGTTGCACGCGGCCCAGCGCGCAGGCCAGCTCCGAGAGCCGGTAATTGAAGCCCGGCTCGGCGTGGTCCAGCCAGTCGCCGGAGGGAGCGCGGCCCTGATTGCGCAGCGACCGCAGCCGTGCAGTATGGGTGGCATCGCGGGCCAGCACGGCCCCGCCCTCGCCGCAGGTGATCTGCTTATTGGGATAGAAGCCGAAGACCGCCAGGTCGCCGAAGCTGCCCACGCGCTCTCCGTCGAACTCTGCGCCGATGGCCTCGCAGGCGTCTTCGATCAGGAACAGATTGTGGCAGCGGGCGATCTCGCAGAGCGCATCCATCTGCGCTGGAATTCCAAATGTGTGGACGACGAGAATTGCGCGGGTGCGAGAAGTGATGGCTGCTTCGACGCTCTCCGCGGCAAGATTCAACGTGACGGGGTCGATCTCCGCAAAGACCGGCGTAGCGCCCACCTGCGCCACGGCATTGGCAACGGCGATAAAGGCAAAAGAGGGAACAATTACCTCATCGCCCGCGCCAATGCCCAGCGTGAGTAGCGCCAAATGCAGTCCGGCAGTGCCGGAGCTGACGGCCACTGCGTGGGGCAGTCCGTGATACTCAGCGAGCGCTGCTTCAAAGCGGCCAAGCTCCGGGCCGAGGCTGAGGCTTGGTGTGCGCAGGACTGCCGTAACCGCATCGATCTCAGCCTGAGTAATATCCGGCGACGACAGCGCCACCTGCGGTGGGGCCATCTCTTCTGTCGCGTCTGCGTGTCGGGCCGGCGAGTCCATCTACTTCATCGTATTTCGTCCGGCAGCGGCGCAGGCTGCTTGATCGGCAATCCTTCCAGCGGAACCGTCGCCAGCACCTCGGCGATCTTTGCCGCTGCGCTCCCGTTCCCGTATGGATTCTCCATCCCGCGCAGTGAGTTGCGAAAGGCGGGATCAACCGCGCGGCGAATCGCATCCAGTATCGCGCTCGTCTCCGCAGGCGTGTCGATGATATTCGCCGCGCGCTCGCGGCCCTGTTGCCTCATGCCGATGTTGACGGCGGGCAACGCAAACGAAGCCGCTTCCATGATGCCGCTCGATGAGTTGCCAACAATCGCATCGGCTTGCCCCAGCAGGCTCCAGTAAGTCACTGCATCGAGATTGACGAAGAGGCTGGTGTTGGGGCGTGTGGCCATCAACGCCCGCGCACGCTCAATCAGCGCGTAGCTGCCCGCATCGGAGTTGGGATAGACAAAGATGAGCTGCCCAGGAGCTTCAACCAGCGCGGCAAAAACTGCATCCGCTTCAATGGTAGTGTCCTTCAATATCGTCACCGGATGATAGGCGACAATCAGCGTGGGCCGCGCGAACTTTAAGCCGAGCCGCTCTTCAAGCGCCGTGCGGTCGAGCAGCGCTGAGCGGCGCAGATGGTCGAGTGAAGGCGCGCCGGCCCTGTGCGCCCGCCAGGGCTCCTCGCCCATTGCAATCACGCGGCGGCGTGCGGTCTCTGTCGATGTGAAGTGAATGTGCGCCAGCTTGGTCAGCGCGTTGCGAACCTGGTCGTCGATTGCGCCCTGCGAGATTTCGCCACCCTCGATATGCGCAATGGGAATCCGCAATGCCACTGCGACAGACGCCGGGGCCAGCATCTCGTAGCGGTCGGCGATCAGCAACAGCAGATCGGGCCGCCACGCGGTTAGCGCGTCGGCAAGGCCCAGCGTCGCCAGGCCGATGGTCTTGGCCATGCCGGTATCGGAGTCCGAGCTGAGCAGGCATTCGATCTTGGCGCGAATCGGAAACCCATCGCGCTCAATCTCGTTTACCGTTACGCCGAACTCCGGCGAGAGATGCGCGCCCAGCGTGAAGAGGCCGAGTTCAACATCTTCGCGCGCTTGCAGCTCGCGCAGCGGCCAATAGAGATGGCTATAATCGGCGCGCGATGTGGTGACCACGCCGATGCGGCGCTTTGCGGTTTGCGCCTCCATCGCAGTTAAGCCGGCCAGGCTCATGTGCAGACCCGAGGGCCAAACTGCCGCGAGAGCGCCTGCACCGCCTGGCTCGGAATGTAATCCGGAACCAGCTCCCGCAGATGCCCGAGCGCGCGGGCCAGGTCGCGGTTTTCAAGAGCGGCGCGCAGCCCGTCCAGCCCGCGCACCAGCTCCAGTTCTTCAATCACCGGCGTCTGAATCGAAACCATTCCACCCTGGCTGACAGGGCGCGTGGTTTCGCCTTCGGGCCACAGCCGCTCCATCTGCTTGTCGCCGGGTCGCAACCCGATGAAGTCGATGGAGAGCTGGCTCTCCGGCGCAATCTCGCGCGCAATGAAGGTAGCCAGTTCTGCAATAGAATGCGATGCGGTGAGGTCAGGAGCCAGCAGCGCCGCATTTACCGGCCGGGCCGCGGCAAAGATGAGCAGGTTGACCGCTTCGTCAATCGTCAGAAAGAAACGTCTTGCAGCCGGATCAGTCACCGTTACTGGTGCTCCCTGCGCAATCTGCTGCGCAAAGATGCCTGCAACGCTGCCATGCGAGGCCAGCACATTGCCCAGGCGTACAACCGTGCCGCCGGCTGTCAGCACAATCTGCTCGGCCACGCGCTTGGTTGCGCCCATCACGCTGGCCGGCTCAACAGCCTTGTCGGTTGAAACCAGCACCACGCGCGCGCCATGCGAACTGGCGACAGAGACCAGCGTCTCGGTTGCGATGATGTTGTTGGCAATCGCTTGCAGCGGATGCTCCTCCATCATCGGCACATGCTTGAAGGCCGCGGCATGAAAGACAATGCGCGGCGCATGGGCAGTAAAAGCCTCTTCGAGCAGATAGCGGTCCTGCACGCTTCCCAGAATCGGCGCAATCGGGCATGCCGCTCCAGCAGCGGTCCATGCGCTGCGAAGATTGTAGAGCCCGCGCTCCGAGGCCTCAAGCAGCAGCAGCACGGGCGGCATCAGCGTTGCCAGCCGCAAAGCCAGTGCGGAGCCGATCGAGCCGCCCGCGCCGGTAATCATCAGCGGCTCCTGATAAAGCGCGTCCAGTACTTCGGGCGGCGGTGAAGGCAAACGCGGACGAGCCAGAAAGCTGCGCCAGTTGAGTTTTTCAAGCGGTGGAGTCACTCAATCAGTATAAGACTCCCTGGAATTGAACGATTGTGACGGCTGTCGCGTGCGAATGCGGAATGGCCGTAATTTCGGCTCAAATTCCAGATTATGGGAAGTGTTTCAAGGCAGAACCGGAGGAGGGGGCGTCGCAAAATGCCAGCTTCTGCCCGCTTCGCATAAACTGAATGGTTCCAGATGGATTGAGCGGCATGACTTTGGTGCCCCATCCTTGTGACGTTCTTGTTTTTTCTCACAAGGGCGGCAAAGCACGATGCTCGCATCGCAGGAAAAATGAAAATGCATTGGGAGAAGAATCAGATGCGAATTGCCTGGCTGCTGCTTGCGGTCTTTGTTATGCCCGCCGCTACTTCGTACGCGCAGGCGCATTCCGATGCCGAAGGCGTGCGGCTCAACAATCGCGGCGTGGCGCAGATGGGCCAGCAGTTCACCGAGCGCGCCGCGGGCTCCTTTGCCGACGCATTCAAGAAAGATCCAAAACTGGCGCAGGCCGCTGTCAACGAGGGCATTGCGCAGTTCTATCTGCAAAAGCCCGAAGAGACCGAGAAGTGGATCAGGCAGGCCCTTGCGATTGATCCAAGCAGCGCGCGGGCCTGGTATAACCTCGGCCTCGCGCAGCACGCCAGTAACGAACTGGATACCGCTCTGGCCAGTTTTCAGCAGGCGTCAAAGATTGATCCCGCCGATGCCGACTCCTACTATTTTCAGGGTGTCTGCTATCAGGAGATGAAGAAGTTTGACGAGGCTGTCGCGATTCTGGCCAAGGCCCTCGCCATCGATCCCAATCATGCCTCGGCGGAGTTCGCCACCGCTCGCGCCTTGCAGCGCTCCGGCCATACAGTCGAGGCCAAGGCGCACTTTCAGCGCTTCCAGCACCTCACCAGCGCAAAGATTTCAAGCGCTATCGGACTTTCTTACGGCGAGCAAGGCCGCTACTCCACTGTCGAGGCTATTCAGGAGCCGGAGACCGGCAACCACAAGATGATTTCCGTGCAGCTTGTGGCGCAGCCGCTGATTACCGAGAGCGCAAAATCGCCCGCATTCACCACCACCGGCGGCGCTTGCATGATGGATGTGACTGGCGAAGGCCACATGGATCTGGTGCTGATGCAGAGCGGCGACAAAGCCATTCGCGTCCTACATAACAAAGGCGATGGTAAGTTTGTAGATATCGATACAGATTCAGTAGGACTCAAAGCCACGGGCCATGCCGTCGCCTGCGCCGTTGGTGACTACGACGGTGACGGATTGAATGACCTGGCCGTTGCGCTTGATGATGCCGTGCTGCTCTTCCGCAATCTTGGCAAAGGTAAGTTTCAAAATGTAACAGCCGAGGCTGGTCTTCAACCGCGCAATCGCCCCACCGGCATTACATTCATCGATTACGACCACGACGGCGATCTCGACCTTTTTCTGACCGGCGCGCCGATCAAAGAGGGCGCAGCACCGAATGTTTTGTGGCGCAACAACGGCAACAAGACATTTACCGAGTGGACGGAACCAACCGGCCTCGGCGGTAGTGGACCAACTCAAGCTGCGATTCTCACCGATTTCAACAATGATCGCGCAGTGGATATTGTGACCACTGGTGATAATCAAGCACCGGTCATTTATATAAATCCGCGCGAGGGAAAATATCCCACTCAGCCTTTGCATGAAGACGCGAAGCTGTCGTCGTCAGCCGGTATTGCTGTGCTGGACTACAACAAAGACGGCTGGATGGATATTGCTGTAACCCACTCCGGCGCGCCGGGGTTGACGTTATGGCGCAATATCGAAGGCCCGAATCATATCGGGCGGAGTTTTGATCGAGTAGATCTGCCGCTGAATGATGCAACACGCGGCTGGGGCATAACTCCCATCGACATTGACAACGATGGATGGGTTGATCTGGCGGCAATCATCGAAACAGCCAAAGGCCCGCAGGTGCGCGTTTTCCGCAATCTCGGCAATGGCCGTTTTGAAGATGTGAGTAATGCATTAGGCCTCGACAAGATCAAGCTGCAAGCGCCGCGCGGATTGATTGCCGCCGACGTAGACGGCGACGGCGCGCCTGACCTGATCGTGACGCAGTTGAACGCGCCGCCAGTGCTGTTGCGCAACATCGGAGCCAACAAAAATCATTTCGTCCGCCTCGATCTAACCGGTTATGCGGACAACAAAACAGCACTCGGTGTAAAGGTAGAGGTCTTCGCCAGCGGTCTCTGGCAAAAGTGGGAGCTACCCGGAGCATCCGGCTATCAGACACAAGCTCCGCCGCAGATTCTGGTCGGACTCGGCAATGCGGAAAGCATCGATCTGCTGCGCATTCTCTGGCCCACCGGCGTATTGCAAGACGAGATTGACTTATCCCATCAGCCGGTAATCGCAATGAAAGAAGCAGACCGTCGCGGCAGCTCCTGCCCGGTTCTCTTTGCCTGGGATGGAAAGAAATACAAGTTAGTCACCGATGTGATTGGCGCCGGTGTTGTAGGCCATTGGTTCACGCCCACGCGGCGCAATATTCCCAACCCCGGCGAGTGGATCAAAGTCGATGGTCCACAGCTTGCGCCTTTGAACAACAAGCTGAGCCTGCGCTTCATCGAGCCAATGGAAGAAGTCAATTACATTGACCAGTTGCGCTTGGTTGCTGTCGATCACCCCGCGAATGTTGAGGTCAACCCCGACGAGAAATTTCTCGACGATCCGCCCTTTGCCTCGGGCCGCGTCGTCGCTTCTCGCGATGCGCGTTTGCCCGTCGGCGCTTGGGACGGAAAAGGTCATGAGGCCCTCGATGCATTAAGCCATCGCGATCACCAGTTTGTCAGCGGCTTCAATCCATCGCCTTATGACGGCTTTGCGAATCTTCATGCCCTCACGTTGGATTTGGGCGAAGTCCAGCCAAGCGCTCAGCTTCGCCTGCTGCTCACCGGCTATGTAAACTACTTCAGCGCAACCTCGCTCTATGCCGCATGGCAGGCAGGCATCAAACCGATTTCACCCTATGTCGAAGCGCAACTTCCTGACGGTTCCTGGCAGCGCATTGCAGACGATGTAGGATTCCCCGCAGGCCTCGAGCGCACTATCGTTGTCGATCTCACTGGCAAACTTCCCGCCGGCGCGCACCGCATTCGACTCGTCACAAACCTTGAAATTTACTGGGACCAGGCGCTCATCGATCATAGTACAGGCGCGCAAGTTCGCACCACTGAGATTCCGCTCAGCGCTGCAACGCTCCATTTCCGCGGCTACCCGAAGCAGATAGAAGGCGCAAGTCCGGGCGATCTCGACTACGACTACAATCGCGTCAGCCTAACTGGCCCTTTCCAGCATCAGCGCGGCAATTACACGCGCATGGGCGACGTAACTCCGCTGCTCAAGGGAATAGATGACCGCTATGTCATCTTCGGCAGCGGCGAAGAAATTGCCGCGGATTTTGATACAGCGCAATTGCCGGCATTGCCAGTTGGTTGGACACGCGATTACTTCTTCTACGCCAACGGATTTGTCAAAGATATGGACTGGTGGGACGCATCGCCCTTCACCGTCGCGCAACTGCCATTCCATGCCATGAGCACTTATCCCTACCCAGACTCCGAAGAATTTCCACTGAACGCGCAGTCCCTCGACTATCAACTGCAATGGAATGATCGCTTCGATTCCGGCGGACCGGTTCATTCCTATCGATTCAACTATCAATCGCTGCCGGCAACTCCGTTGGACAGTGCTGCGCATCCGGCTGCGACGGCGGCTCAGCGATGAAGGCGACGGCCAACGAGTTGGTTCTTCAACCCGCAGTGCGGCAACTGGAGCTTCTGCGCGCCGGTGAAATCTCCGTCACCGAGTTAGCCGAAGCGCACATCGATCAGATTGCCCGGTTGAATCCGCAATTGAATGTCTTCGCCGATTTCGATGAGGATCGCGTCCTTGAACGAGCGCGGAAGCACGATGCGTGGCGAGGCACGCGGTCTCGCAGGCCGTTGTTCGGATTGCCGGTGACCGTGAAGTCATCGATCGCAACGCGAGGCCTCAAGTGCGAGATAGGTAGCCTTATACACAAAGGCGACACACCACGAGAAGACGCAGTAGCCGTAGCCCGTCTGCGTGCGGCCGGAGCGTTGATTCTGGGCACAACCAATTGCCCGGAGTTCCTGATGGCCTACGAGACTGATAATCTTCTCCACGGGCGCACATGCAATCCGTGGGATCTGGAACGCACTCCCGGCGGATCGAGCGGTGGCGAGTCAGCGGCAATTGCTGCGGGGCTTTCGGCGGCTGGTCTGGGTTCAGACTCTGGCGGTTCCGTGCGTCTACCTGCACACTTTACGGGCATCTGCTCGCTCAAGCCAACGCCGGGGCGCATTCCCGGCATAGGTCATCTACCGCCCTGCGTCGGTCCATTTTCGACCTTGGGTGCAATCGGCCCCATGGCCCGCACCATTGCCGATGTAACATTGCTCTTTCGCACATTGTCCGGCCAGGATCGGCATGACCCCGTCAGCCCGCCGATTCCGCTGCGTGAACCAACTCTCGATGAATTGCGCGCCAATCCAATTGGTTATTTTGAAGACGACGGCCTGGTTCCCGTCACACCGGAAACACGAGCCGCTGTCCAGGCAGCAGCCACTGCACTGCGTGAGGCAGGCTTTCGCGTCAAGCCATTCCGCCCGCATACCCTGGAGCAGTTGCGAAAGCTGTGGACGAAGTTTTTTGTCCAATGCGGAGCTATGTTTTACTCACCGGCCATTCGCGGCAAAGAGCATCTGCTCAGTCCCATCTTCAATGAGTTTCTCGGCATTGCGAAAACCGCAGGCCCGCTCACGGCTACACAACTCCTAGACGCATGGGCGGAGATGGACCTGCTGCGCGCAAAGACCTTGCAGGCGATGAGCGCGTATCCGGTGTTGCTCTGTCCCGTGGCCAGCATTCCCGCCTTTCGTCACGGCGAGCGGGAGTGGATAGTCGAAGGCCAATCGGTCAGCTACCTTGATGCCATGCGCCACACGCAATGGTTCAATGTCCTGGCTGCTCCGGCGGCAGTGGTTCCTGCCGGTCGCTCTCCCGAAGGGCTGCCCATCGGAGTGCAAATCGTGGCTCGACCTTATGAAGATGAAATTGCACTTGGCATTGCCGCTGTTGTGGATGCGACCTTCGGCTATCGTCCGTCGCCGATGGCAAAAGCCTGAATTCTGCATCCCTGTCAAGTTCATCCGTCACGCGTTGCTATAGCAAATAGCAAGGATCTATGCGCCTATCCGGCATCGGGTCTCCACCTTTGGATGGAGGCGCGCTTCAACCCCGCGCGATACTCTGAATCTTCCGCTTCCCCAGAAACGGAGCGCACTCGGTGCGTGATTGTTGGCGGCAAAGATTTTCTGATAGCCCGGATGTTTTGCAAAGCGAAACACTTCAGCAAACGCGGGTGCCGGTGCTCGGTTTTGAAATCGGCGGCGGCGAGTTCGTCACCATGGCTGGTCCTTGCTCCGTCGAGACCGAGTCCCAGTTGCTTTCTACCGCTCGTCATGTCAGCCATTGCGGTGCCCGCATCCTGCGCGGCGGCGCATTCAAGCCACGCAGTTCCCCGTATGCATTTCAAGGTCACGGACTCGCCGGACTCAAGTTACTGGCTACGGCGCGCATCGAAACGGGCCTCGCCATCGTAACCGAAGTGATGGCTCAGGAAGATGTTCCACTGGTCGCCGAGTACGCTGACATTTTGCAGATCGGCACGCGCAACATGGAGAACTATGCGCTTCTCGAGGCTGCCGCGCGCTCCGGTCGCCCAGTGCTGCTCAAACGCGGCATGGCCGCCACGGTGGCCGATCTTCTATGTGCGGCGCAACTGATCCTCGACAACGGCAACCCTCACGTCATTCTCTGTGAGCGTGGCATCCGCACCTTTGAAACAGCTACGCGCAACACATTTGATGTGGCAGCCATCGCGTTGCTCAAGCAGGTCTCGCATTTGCCGGTCATTGCCGACCCCAGCCATGCCGCTGGCCGCAGTGAACTTGTCGCGCCGCTGGCGCGCGTCAGCGTTGCGGCGGGCGCAGACGGCATGATCGTTGAAGTGCATCCCTGCCCGAAAAAAGCCTGGAGCGATGGCGAGCAGTCTCTGGATTTCGCGCAGTTCGAAGCGATGATGGATGCGTTGCAGCCCTGGGTTGCGCTCCGCGAATTGGAATCAGAGAACAACTCGGCTGAGCCGCGGCCAATGGAGGCAGTCGGATGAGACTGTTTCCCGCAATTGCGAATTCTGCAATCATGGCATGGCTGATCGCCTTGCTCTGCATTTTCTCGGCGCAACCCGTGAGAACCCAGCAGCCGGATATCATCGTTACCGCCGCGGCAGTGTACCGCCCACTCGCCGCTCTGCAAGGCGCGAGTCAGGATGAAGAACGCTTTCCACGGGGAGCGCAACTGCTCCTGATTCATGACGGGAATGCTGCGCAGGTTGAGCCGCTGGTTACAGGCTTTGCCGCCAGTGCCGATGCCAATATTTCGTTCGATGGCAAACGTGTGCTCTTTGCGGGCAAACAAGCGGCAACTGATCCCTGGCAGATTTGGGAACTGACTCTGGCCGATCACTCGCTGCGAAAACTCATTGCAGGAGATAGCAATGCGATCCTTCCTTTCTATCTTCCCGCCGGCCGCCTGCTCTATGCACTCCAGACCGCGCACGGATATGAATTGGAGACTGCGGGTACGGATGCTCCAAAGGCTCTTGCACCTATTGATGAACACGCAGGCTCAAAGCTGTTGCCGCTCTCGTATCTGAATGCCAGCGCGATTCCAGACGATGTTCTGATCGACGGGCGCATTCTCTTCACGGCGAATTACCCGCTGGGCACTGGCGCCACACCGGAAGAATTTCTGGTTTACTCCGATGGCTCTGGAGTCGAGTCGTACCGTTGTGATCATGGTCAGCCGCGCTGGGGAGGAAAGCAGTTATCCTCAGGCGACGTGGTCTTTACGCATGGAGCCGCTCTGGCCCGCTTCACCTCGGCACACGCGGCCGAAGCACGGATCAATGCGCCACGTGCCGAGTATGCCGGCGCCATTGCCGAGACAGACTCAGGCGCATGGTTGGTTAGTGCTCGCATTAGTTCTATTACGCGCTATGTGCTCAAATCGTGGATGCCGGGTTCATCGCCTGCGAGTAATTCGGTTCTGAAAACTATTTATGCGGTTTCAGGCAAGGATATTGTAGAGCCGGTGGTCATTGCCTCCCGCACGCGCCCCAAGCGTCATCCCTCTGGATTGCACGATTGGAGCTATGCAAATCTGCTCGCGCTCGACGCGCGTCAGTCGCGCGAAGGAGATCTCAAAATCGCGCCTGCTTCGGTACGTCTGGAGGCGATGGATACAACTGGCCACGCTGTTTTAATGGGGACTGCGCCGGTGGAGTCAGATGGTTCATTCTTCGTAAAAGTCCCGTCCGACAGGCCAATTCGCTTTGCGCTGCTCGACGGCAAGGGAGCGATTGTGCGACAGGAACATGGCTGGTTCTGGATTCGCAGCGGGGAACAGCGCATCTGCGTCGGCTGCCATACCGGTCCAGAGCGCGCCTCTGAAAATCGTGTGCCGGCTGTACTATTGCGCTCTACAACTCCCGTTGATTTGACGGGCGATAAGCCGACGAATATTTCAACAGACAAAACCTCTGGAGGCAATTGAGCATGACTGGTCGATACCTGACATTGATTTTTTTCGCGGCCTCGATTGCCTCAGCGCAAGCACCTTTGGCCCGGCCAGCTCCCCCAGTGGCCAGTGTAGCGAGTGGCGCGCAAGCGCCGTCTGCCGCACCACAAGTGCCGTCTGCTTCACCGCAGGCGATTAAGTTTGAAGACGCCAGCGATAAATCTGGAATTCATTTCACGCATAGTTTTGGTTCACGGCAGCTAGGTTCCCTGCTCGAGGGCACTGGCGCGGGGTGCGTCTGGTTTGATTACAACAATTCGGGAAGGCAATCACTTTATGTAGTCAATGGGCGGCCGCTCGATGATTCGATGCATCCCTATCCGTTGAAAGACAAACCTGTGCCTCCGCCGCATAACCATCTTTATCGCAATGACGGGAATGGCCGCTTTACCGATGTTACGGAGCAATCGGGACTCGATCCGGATATGTACGCAATGGCGGTAACAGCGGCGGATTATGACAACGACGGATATGTTGATTTATTGGTTACCGGATACGGAAAGACAATTCTTTATCACAACGATGGCAACGGGCACTTTACCGATGTAACAGCCAAGGCCGGCATAAAAGTAGATGGATGGGCGATTAGTTCGACATGGCTGGACTACGACAAGGATGGATGCGTCGATTTATTTGTGGGCCGCTATGTCAAATTCGATCCAAAATATCGCGCTTTTTATGCGCCAACGAATTATCCGGGTCCGCTTGACTATGAGGGAGAGACCAATCGGCTTTATCACAATAACTGTGACGGAACATTTACCGATGTTACTGATAAATCAGGCCTCGGCGCGTTTGTTGGCCGCACCATGGGCGTCACCGCAGCCGATTTTGATAATGACGGATGGGATGACATCTATGTAGCCAATGACCGCACCGAGAATTTCCTCTTTCATAACAAGCATGATGGAACCTTTGAGGAAATTGGGAGCGATACCGGCACGGCCTTTGGCCAGAACGGCGAATCAACCTCGTCGATGGGTCCAGTATTCGCTGACCTTGAGGGCCGGGGCATTCTTGACCTCTGGGTGACGGACGGGCACTACAACCGGTTATTGCATAACACCGGGAAAATGAGCTTTGAAGACAT
>Ga0181534_10000084_pt1 | contig 68629 bp, 54 predicted proteins | sample PEATcosm2014_Bin_37_FD_119758 | JGI IMG/M metagenome (GOLD analysis project Ga0181534, IMG submission 119758) | Peatland microbial communities from MTU Mesocosm Facility, Houghton, MI, USA - PEATcosm2014_Bin17_10_metaG | ecosystem: Environmental > Terrestrial > Soil > Wetlands > Peat | place... | reverse complement strand
AGCATTTACAGCCCTGGACAACCTACTACAACCTCGAAAGGCCGCATGGTAGCCTCAACTACAACCCGCCCATCAGCCGAACCGAATCGGGTACAACGTCTTGATCATCTACAGCCACCTGTGATTGCTGATTGAGAAGCCTCTGGGATGGCACAGCAGAATTGAGCGGCGCAGGGGTCCTTCGCTGACGCTCAGGATGACCCAACTACAAAAGCACAAGCTACAAAAGCACAAGCTGCAAAAGCACAAGCTACCAAAGCACAAGCTGCAAAAGCACGCACCCTAAAGACACAAACCAAAAGACACAAACCATATAAGAGCAAGAGCTACTGAGGGCGCTTAGAGGCCGGCTTCGATGCGGGAGCGGGGGTCGAGGAAGTCGCGCATGGCGTCTCCGACGAAGTTGAAGGCGAGGACGGCGAGCATGACGGCCAGGGCGGGAAAGAGGACGAGGTGCGGGGAGTCGAAGAGATGCGAGCGGGCATCGTTCAACATTCCTCCCCAGCTTGGGACCGGGGGCGGAACGCCGAGTCCGAGGAAGCTCATGGTGGCTTCGGCAAGGATGGCCGAGGCCATTCCGATGGCGGCCTGGACGATGACGGGCTGCATGATGTTGGGCAGGATGTGGCGGGCAAGGATGCGGAAGTCGCTGGCTCCGAGGGCGCGAGCGGCTTCGACATATTCGCGCTCGCGGGCGGCGAGGACCTGGGCGCGGACCAGACGGGCGTAGCCGACCCAGCCTCCGATGACGAGGGCGAGGATAAGGTTCCAGAGGCCGGGGCCGAGGAAGGCGACAAAGGCGATGGCGAGGAGGATTCCGGGGAATGAGAGAAAGGCGTTCATCACGATGACGTTGATGAAGCGGTCGAGGCGTCCGCCGTAGTATCCGGCGAGCGAGCCGACGATGGTGCCGAGAAGAAGCGATCCGGCGACGACCGAGGAGCCCACGATCATGGAGATGCGCGCGCCGTAAAGAATGCGGGAGAGGATGTCGCGGCCGAGTTCGTCGGTGCCGAAGAAGTGTTGCGCGGAGGGCGGCTGAAGGCGCGCGGCGAGATCGATGAAGGCGGGATCGCGCGGGGCGACGAGAGGTCCGAAGGCGGCGCAGAAGAGGAAGAGCAGGATGAGCGCGAGGCCGAAGACGGCGAGAGGATTGCGGGTGAGAGTCCTCATTGGAGGGGGCTCCGGAGGGAGGGGGGAAGCAGGTTGCACAGGTTGCGCAGGTTGCGCAGGTTAAAGGCAAGGCCAAGATCAACATCAAGGTCAAGATCAAGGACAAGGTCAAGGTCAACGGACCCACATCTGCCAAAAGAGGGCAGATATGGGGCACCAATACCAACTCCAACTCCAACTCCAACTCCAGCACCAACACCAGCACCAACACCAAGGTCAACTACCCCACCCAAGCCAAAGGAGGGCTTGAATGGGGCACCCGCCATGTTCTTCCTAATCTGGGTGGTCATTGGCGAATCCGGGGGTTGAGGGCGGAGTAGACGAGGTCGGTGCAGAAGTTGACGGCGACGTAGGTGAGTCCGATGCAGAGCAGGCATCCCTGGACGAGGGCGTAGTCGCGATTGCTGATGGCAGAGATGGTGAGGCGCCCGATGCCGGGCCAGGCGAAGATGGTCTCGGTGACGATGGCTCCGGCGAGGAGCGCGCCGAACTGAAGGCCGATGACGGTGACGACGGGGATCATGGCGTTGCGCAGGGCGTGGCGATAGACGACCGCGCGCTCGGTGAGTCCCTTGGCGCGGGCGGTGCGGATGTAATCCTGGCCAAGCTCCTCCAACATGCTGGTGCGGACCATGCGGGTGAGGATGGCGGCGAGCGAGGCTCCCATGGTGATGGCCGGGAGGATGAGGCTGCGCGCGCTGGCGGCTCCGGAGACGGGGAGCCAGTCGTAGTGGATGGCGAAGACGAGGATGAGGATGGGTCCGAGAGCGAAGTTGGGGAACGAGAGTCCGAGGAGGCTGACGAAGCTGAGGGCGCGGTCATCCCAACGGTTGCGGCGGGTGGCCGAGCGGACTCCGGCGGGGATGGAGAGCAGGATGGCGACGAAGAGCGCGGAGAGAGTAAGTGAAAGGGTGGCGGGATAAGCCTGCGCGACGAGCGAGCGGACGGGCTTGTTGAGGCGCACGGACTTGCCGAGATCGCCATGGAGAACTCCGGCCCAGTAGCGGACATACTGGGTGGGCAGGGGGACGTCGAGTCCGTAGGCGTGGCGCGCGGCCTGGATGTCCGTGGCGGCGGCGGACTCGCCAAGCATGGCCTGGATGGGGTCTCCGGGGACGAGGTGGATGAGCAGAAAGACGACGCTGACGACGAGCCAGACGACGGGGATCATGTAGGCGGCACGGGTGAGGAGGTAGCGGATCATGCCTGGCTCACCGGGGCGTCGAGGGGGATGCGATCGACCTTGACGGCCTCGACGCGGCGGCCCTCCATCTCAAGGACGGTGAAGCGGCGCTGCTGGTAGAGGAACGAGTCGCCGGGCCTGGGGATGCGCTGCAGTTTGGCGACGACGAATCCGGCGAGCGTCTCAAAGCCTTCGTCGCGGGGCAGGCGCAGGTTGTGCTGTGTTTCGAGGTCGCGGATGTTGAGCGCGGCATCGAGAACGAGCGAGGCGGGGTTGCCGTGGTTGGAGCGGGGGACGATGTCGAACTCGTCTTCGATTTCGCCGACCAGCTGCTCGAGAACGTCTTCGACGCTGACGACTCCGGCGGTGGAGCCGAACTCATCGACGACGACGGCGAGATGGCGGCGGCGGTGCTTGAACTCATCGAGGAGATCGGGAAGCGGCTTGGTCTCCGGGACGACGAGAACGTCACGCATGATGTGGCGGACGGCGAGAGTGGGCTGGGCGGGCAGGGGCTCGGTGGCGGACTGGGCGCGATGCATGCGGTACTGCATCCAGCGCATGAGGTCCTTGGAATAGAGGACGCCGATGATTGCCTCGGGGCCGCGGGCGGCGTCGTAAACGGGGATGCGGGAGTGCTGCTCCTCGATGACCTTGGCGGAGGCTTCTTCAAGCGGCATGTCGCCGGGGAGAGAGAAAATATCAGGACGCGGGACCATGATCTCGCGGACGGTGATGGCCTCCAGATCGAGGGCGCGGTGGAGAAGCTCCTGCTGGAGAGTGGAGATGAGTCCGCAGCGGTGGGAGGCGGTGACGCTGAGCTTGAGTTCCTCGGGGGTATGCACGCCGCCCTCGCGAATGTGATTCCATCCGAAGGAGCGGAGCACCCAGCGCGAAGAGGCGGCCATGGTGCGGGTGACAGGCGAAAAGATGGTGATGAAGACATCGAGCGGGCCGGCGACGGCGAGGGCAACCTGCTCGGTTTTTTGCAGGGCGATGGACTTGGGAACGACCTCGCCAAGGATGACGTGCATGTAAGTAATGCAGGTGAAGGCCAGGACGGTGGCGAGGGCGTGGGCAAAAAGCGCGGCGTGAGGCAGACGCGCGAGGGGAACCTCGAGAAGGCGGGCCATGGATTCTTCGCCGATCCAGCCGAGGGCGAGCGAGGCCATGGTGACGCCGATCTGGATTCCGTTGAGCACTTCGTCGAGCTTGTTGTGGAGCTTGCGGATGGTGCGCGCGCCGATGCGTCCCTCGTCGATGAGCTGCTGGAGGCGGGTGTCACGAATGCTGACGAGCGCGTACTCAGCGGCGGCGAAGAAGGCGTTGCCCGCTACCAGCAGGATCACGGCGATGATCCGCATGAGGACGAAGGTGAACAAGGCGACGGGGCTCCTGAAAAGGATTTTACAGGGTTTCCGGGGAGGGTTGCGAAGGGCGGGTTTCACAGGGACAGGTTTCAAGAGACAGGTTTCAAGGTTTCAAGGTTTCGCAGGTTTCACAGGTTAAGAACAAGAGCAGGAGCAAAGGCAGGAGCAAGGGCAAGAGCAAGGGCAAGAGCAAGAGCAAGGGCAAGAGCAAGGGCAGGAACAGGGGCAAGGGCAACGGACCCACATCTGCCAGAGGAAGGCAGATATGGGGCACCGGAGCATGAGTGAGGGCAGGAGGAAAAGGGTTGGAACCGGGGAGGCGTTGGGCGCGTACATGATAATGTGCACGGCGGAAGTGTGTTTGGCCGGGGCGGCGGTATTGGGAGGCAGGCGTGGCGAACGGAAACGGGAAGCGGCGGAAGAAGATCATCTGGATTACGGCAATCATGGTAGTGGTGTGCCTGGTGGCGGCCGCGGGGCTGATGGCGGCGCGGAGCGGGGGAAAGAAGATCGATCCGACGAAGCTGGGCAAGGTGGAGCGCGGCGACGTGGTAAAGAGCGTGGTAGCTACGGGCAAGGTGGAGCCGATCACGAAAGTCGAGATCAAGAGCAAGGCCAGCGGAATTGTGAAGAAGCTCTACATTATTGCGGGCGACCATGTGAAGGCCGGGCAGGTGCTGGCCGAGCTGGATCGGGTGGAGATGGAGGCGCAGGTGCGGCAGAGCGAGGCGCAACTGCAATCGTCGGAGGCGACGTGGCACTCGGCGGAGGCGGACTTGGCGCGCTCGAAGGTGGACGCCGAGGGAGTGGACGTGCCGATGCTGAAGCGGGCATGGGAGCGCGCCTCCTCGATGGCGAAGCAGGGCGTGGTGTCGCAATCGACGCTGGACGACGCGGAGAAGAACTACGTGCTGGCAACAAACAAGCAGCAACTGGCGCAGGCACAGGTGCAGGTGAACTCGGCGAAGGTGGCACAGTCGCGGGCGGACGTGAAGCGAGCGGAAGCAACTCTCTCACAGTTGCGCGAGCAATTGAGCTACACGACGATTGTGGCTCCGATTGACGGCATTGTGCTCTCACGCGATGTGGAGATAGGCGACGCGGTGAGCTCGATTTTGGTGATGGGCTCGGCGGCGACCCTGGTGATGACGATTGGCGACACGCGCGAAGTGTATGTAAAGGGCAAGGTGGATGAGAGCGATATCGGCAAGGTATCACTGGGACAGCCGGCGCGGATTCGGGTGGAATCCTTCAAGGACAAGTCGTTCGAGGGCAAGGTGACAAGGATTTCGCCGATGGGCGTGGAGAAGGAAAACGTGACCACCTTTGAGGTGCGGGTCTCCATCAACAACCCAGGCGGAGAGCTGAAAGCAATGATGACGGCGAACGCGGAGATGATTCTGGAAGAGCACAAGAACGTGCTGAATGTTCCGGAGAGCTCGCTGATCTACGACCAGAACAAGACGGCTTCGGTGGAAATTCCTGACGCGAAAGCGAAGGACGGGAAGACAAAGGTTGCGGTGAAGGCGGGGATTTCCAACGGGGCGAAGACGGAGATTTTGAGCGGGCTGAAGGAAGGGCAGGAGGTTGTGTTGCAGTAGGAGGGAAGGTTGCACAGGTTGCGCAGGTTTCAAAGGTTGCACAGGTTTCAAAGTTTCAAGGTTTCAAGGTTTCAAAGTTAAGAACAAGAGCAAGAACAGGAACAACTGCAAGAGCAACTACAAGAGCAACGACCCCTCCCTAGCCAAATACGGGCTAGGATGGGGCACCCTCCGGTTCTTTCTACTTTCAGGATTTTCTCCACTTTTAGTGATTTCTCCACCTTTGAGGATTTCTCTGCCCTTAGGATTTTCTCCGGTGGGACATTTTTCATTCAGCGGCATTTCTCTCTTGTAGAGGATCGCTCGTCGCGAGATGTTCCCGGGTAGTCACGTCCTATGGTCATCGCATGGGGGCGGGGATTCGTGACAGAATCGTGCGTGCGGAAGATTGTCCCTGGCGAGCAGGGACGACGAGGAGGCTGACTTGGCAGCGACGGGCATCGTCACACTGACGACGGACTTCGGCGGCTCGGACCACTTTGTGGGGACGATGCGGGGAGTGATTCTGGGAGTGAATCCCGCGGCGCAGGTGGTGGACCTGTGTAACGCGGTGGCGTCGTATGACGTGCTGGACGGCGCTCTGACGATTGCGCAGGCGTATCGGTATTTTCCGGCAGACACGATTCACATGGTGGTGGTTGATCCGGGGGTGGGTTCGTCGCGGAGGCCGCTGCTGGTGACGACGACGAATCATTACTTTATTGCGCCGGACAATGGCGTGCTCTCACTGGTGATGGAGCAGGAGGAGCGCGTATCGGTGCGGCACATTACGGCCGAGCATTATTTTCTGCGTCCGGTGAGCAACACGTTCCATGGACGCGACGTGTTCGCTCCGTGCGCGGGATGGATGAGCAGGGGCGTGGAGCCGGAGAAATTTGGCGAAGAGATTGCGGATTATGTGCGCTTCTCCTTGCCGAAGCCGAAAGCGGTTGACGAGCACACGCTGAAGGGCGCGGTGCTGAAGGTGGACAAGTTCGGCAACCTGATCACAAACCTGACCGCGGAGAACGCTCCGGCGGTGTTTGCGGCAGAGGCTAAGGTGAGGATCACGGTGGGACAGGCGACGGTGACGGGGATCTATGCGTCGTACGCGCAGGGACAGCCGGGAGAGCTGTTTGGAGTGCTGAACAGCATGGGCTTCCTGGAGATTGCGGGGAATCGCGCGGCAGCCGCGCAAGTGGCAAAGGCGGGACGGGGAGCGGAAGTGGTGGTGGAGTTTTAGCCCCAATCCTGCGTGGAGGGGTTGTGGGGCTTGACGCGGGCGTAGTTGTCCATGCGTGCGGTCCAGAGGAGGAAGCGCCACATCTGGCGATACTCATGGAGCATGATTCCGACGATCTGCGGGAGCCCGATCTTCTCCATTTTGAGGCCGGTGTAGGTTTCCAGACGCCACTTGATGTAGGGACTGCGCCAGGGGGCGAGGCGATGGCCGCGAGTTGCGTTCCAGAGGAAGCGGAGGATGTACCACATGGGGATAGTATAAGGGGTTTCAAGGTTACAAGGTTACAAGGTTGCGGGCGGGAGCGGCGGGGTGAGGGGCGTTGTTCGGGCTTGCGTATTTTTGAGCGGGTTACTGAGCAGCCACTCTGGCTGTATGCGACTCTAATGAAAAGCACTACAATGTTTCCTCGGAGGGCTCCATGTCCCTGATTCGCTGCCAAGCCTCGCGCCGTCTGCTCTGCCTGATCCCTGTACTTCCGCTGATTCTGCTGTGTAGCTCCTGCTCGGGCTTCTGGGTCTCGAATAGTTCCACGGCGACGCTGATCGTGAGTCCGCCGGCGGTTCTGCTGAAGGCCGCGGTGGCGCCGGCCACAACCGGCGACACCTTCACGCTTTCGGCGACGGCGACGACGGTGGGGGGCACGAGTTCGGATGTGACCTCAACGGCGACATGGACGAGCAGCAGCCCGACCAACGTTGCGGTGGCGAGCGGCGTGATCACCGCGGCGGCCACGGGGGGCGTAGCCGCGACGATTACCGCGAGTTCCGGTGGAGAGACCGGCAGCTGCGCAGTGTTTACCTACACGGGCACCACTCCGACGGCGATCAACGTCACCTATACGCTTCCGACCGGGGTTACGGCATCCACGATTCCCCTGGGCACGACCTTCAATGTTTTCGCCCAGGCCTCGCCCTCGCTGAACCTGGTGACCAACCAGGACATTACCAGCTACGTGCAATGGACCCTGACGAGCAATACGGCAGGGGCTACGATCAGCACGACGGGGCAGGTGACGGTTCCTAGCACGGCCACGATTGGGAGTTTCACGGTAAACGCCATCGCCACTTTTGGCTCTTCCGTGTCGCCGAGCACGTTGACCGGCAGCACGACGTTTACGGTGATTTAAGTTCCGGCAACAGCGCGCGCCCTGCCCTTCGGCCGCATCCGGCGGAGGGTGGGGAGGCCGATTCCGTTCCTGCCCTGATTCCTGTTTCTGCCCTCCTCCCTGAAAGTTCTGAGCTTTAACTTTGAATTCTTTTTCCCTGATATACAATTTTTATTGATACGGCCTGCGCCAAAATCCGCAATCATCCATAAAGGCTTGATTCCTAATGTCTGAGATCAGAAAAATCGGCATCTGCACTGGTGGAGGAGACTGTCCGGGGCTGAACGCGGTGATTCGCGCCGCGGTAAAGACGGCCATCCTCAAGTATCGCTACGACGTGGTCGGCATTCGCGACGGATTTGACGGGCTGATCTGGCCGGAGAAGAGCCGGACGCTGATGCTGAACGACGTGAGCGGAATCCTGCCGCGCGGGGGAACCATCCTGGGGACGACCAACCGGGGAAATCCGTTTGCCTACCGCATCAACAATGACGGCAACGAGACGGTGCGCGATTTTTCCGACGAGGTGATCCGGAACGCGAAGGCGATCGGACTGGACGCGCTGATCGTGATCGGCGGCGACGGAACGCAGAAGATCGGCCTGGACCTGGCGGCCAAGGGATTGCGCGTGGTGGGAGTTCCGAAGACGATCGACAACGATCTCTCGGCCACGGACGTGACGTTCGGCTTTGATTCGGCGATCCACGTGGCGACCGATGCCATCGACCGCATCCACACCACGGCGGAGTCGCACCACCGGGTGATGATTGTGGAGGTGATGGGACGCGACGCGGGATGGATCGCGCTGCACGCCGGGCTGGCCGGAGGAGCGCACATTATCCTGATTCCCGAGATTCCCTTCTCGGTGGATAGCGTTTGCTCTTACATCAGCCAGCGGCATATCTTCGGCAAGAAGTACACGATCATCTCGCTGGCCGAGGGGGTGCAGGTTCCGGCGGAGATCCGCCGAGACTGCATTGAGCGCTACGGCTCGATCCCGAACGGGATCAGCGTAGGCAACCTGATCGGCGAGGCGATTGCGAGCGGGGCGAAGAAGGAAGTGCGGGTGACGGTGCTGGGGCACACCCAGCGCGGCGGCTCTCCCTCACCCTACGACCGCATCCTGAGCACGCGCTTCGGCGTGGCCGCCGTGGACCTGATCGCACAGCGCGGCTTTCTGAAGATGGTGGCGCTGCGCGGCGGAAAGATCGAGTTTGTCGACATTGCCGAGGCGATTGGAAAGATGAAGACTGTCGATCCGGCGGGTGAGATGGTGAATACGGCGCGCTCGGTCGGAATCCACTTCGGCGACGAGTAAGTCCGGCGAGGGCGCTGCGCGTACTCCGTGAGCCACGGTGTTTACTATCCGGTAACAAGCTGAATTCAAACGATTCACTGAGAGGTAAATCGTTTCTGCGTTCCCGCGGGCTGGTTTATAGTGGAGTTTGATCCGGAAGAGAAGCCATTGTATCTGTTGAATGATCGTTTCCGCCCGCTCTCCACGCGTCTTTCCCTTTCCATCGCGCTGTTGCTTGCGCTGTTCTGGTCGGCCTCCTGCAAGCGTCCGGGCCCGGTTGGCAGCGGCGAAATCATGTACGTCTCTGCTCCCACGGCAAATTTGCGCGACCACGTTTCCACGATTTACAACCGCGTGGGCAGCGTGCAGAACGGCGACCGGGTGGAAGTTCTGGAGCGCCAGAAGCGATTTGTGCGGGTGCGAACGGCGCAGAAGGTTGAGGGCTGGATCGAGTTAAGGGCGCTGGTTCCGCGCGAGACCTACGAGCAGTTTCAGCAGTTGAGCACGGAGAACAAAGCCACGCCGGTCGAGGGGAAGGGCGTGACCCGCGTGGAGTTGAATATGCACGTGGCTCCGGGACGCGAGACCGATACGCTTTACCAGTTGGCGGCGAGTTCCAAGGTCGAGATGCTGAAGCGCTCGACGACGGTGCGGGCCACGCCGGAGGAGATCGCCGCAAAGAAGGCGGCCGCACTGGCCAAGCTGGCAGGCGAGCAGGCGAAGCTGGCGCCAAAGAAATCGTCGAAAGCTGCGCCGAAGGTTCCGCCGACGCAACCGAATGTGCAAAGCGGCACGCCAGGCAGCGCGAAGGCTCCCGCGGCGGCGCAGCCGGGGGCAAAACTGCCAGGACGGAAGGCGGCAACAGCGAACGCGCCGGGAGCGGCGGGCTCCTCCGAAGCGGAAGAGAAGCCGAAGCCGATGGATGACTGGTGGCTGGTTCGCGACACGCAAGGGCGGGTGGGCTGGGTGCTGGCGCACATGGTGGATCTGGATGTTCCGCTCGACGTGGCGCAGTACGCCGAGGGACAGCGCATCCAGGCGGCGTTTGTGCTGAACACAGTGCAAGACGAAGAAAAGGGCGCAATCGCGCAATACCTGGTTCTGCTGAATGAGAACAAGGACGGAATTCCGTATGACTTCAACCAGGTAAGGGTCTTCACCTGGAACCTGAAACGGCACCGGTACGAGACTGGCTACCGCGAACACTTTATTATCGGCTACTTCCCGGCCAAGGTTTCCACGGAGGACTTCGGCAAGGAAGGGACGCTGCCGGTGTTCACCATCCGCAAACAGAACGGCGACGGGACAATCAGCGAGCGCAAGTACCGCGTGATTGGAAACATTGTGCGGCAGGTGCTTGCGCCGGGCGAACAGGCGCAGCAGGCGGCACATTCGCCCGACGATCCGAAGAAGAACTCACCGCGCGGCAAAAAACCGACACCGGGCAGGAGCGCGGCAGCAGGCAAGAACAGCGCACACCACAAGCAAAAACACTGATCCAGAGCTGCCGGGCGGAGAAGCTGGCGGAAGTTCCAGAGTTCGCTATCCATCCTTGCAGGGCCAACGCGAATCTTACTGCCTGAAGAGGGAGGTACGTCGCTATGGCTGAAAAGATCAAGAAACTGGACCTCCAGCGGGACTACAAGAAATTCCTATACTTCATCGACGGGGCCGGCAATGTTTGCAACAAGCCGAAGAGCGGCGAGGGTGAGACGCAGATTCTGGTGGAGCACGCGGTGGAGCGGGACAACAAGTTTCTGTACTTCATCGACAAGGAAGGCGACGTGTCCCGCTCGCCACGCGGGCAGAAGAAAAAGGCAGCCTGAGTGCGGCGTGAAGAACGCCGGCGTGGAGGCAACGCCCGATGAGCGACTCCGGGTGGAGTATGTACATCTTCCGGGATGGCAGGCGCACGGCGAGCGGGAGGGAGCTGGTTGCGTCGCTGTGCAGCGCTCTGTGCCGCTGGCAGCTTGCGGCGGAGCAGAGCGCGGAAGACCTTGCCGTGCTGGCGCTGATTGCGGCAGGAGAGCTGGAGTGCGCGCTGCTGGACGGCGCGAACGAGAGTGGCGTCGCTGATTCGGCGACAGCGGATTCGCCGATACATCATTCGACGAAACATCATCCAGCTACGCCTGATTTGCAGACCCAGGCGGCGGAGATCACCGACGCCGTGGCCTGGGCATTCCTGACCGGGCAGAGAGGTTCCCTTTCCACAATTTTGCAACGGGCCGGGCAGATCCGGGCGGAGTCCACGTACACGGTGGCGGTGCAGGAGGGATTTGCCTACTATGCGCTGCATCCGCGCAAGGTTGCGATGCTGCTGGAAGGGCTGGAGCTGGGAACGCGGGTGGCGGTGCTGGGAATCCGCAGCATCGGGGTGACGCTGAGCGCGGTGGCCTGCGCGGCATTGCGGCTGCGCGGCGTGGAATGCGAGCGGATTACGGCGCGTCCGCAGGGACACCCGTACGACCGAAAGCTGGAGGCAACGGCGGAGCTGGAGAGGTTTGCCGGGCGGTGGCATGGCGCTGAGTTCCTGATTGTGGACGAAGGGCCGGGAATCAGCGGCTCATCGTTCCTGGCGATGGCCGAGGCGTTGCAGGCCTGCGGCATTGAGAGCTCGCGAATTCACCTGGTGGGGAGCCGCGAGGCGGCCCCGGCGACGCTGCTGGCGGAGAACGCCGCTGTGCGATGGCCGCGCTTCCAGTTTCACCGGATGGAGAATGCGCCGCTGCCTCCGAGGCAGGCGGGAGAGAGTCTTTCGGGCGGGGCGTGGCGCAGACACTTCCGCTGCGAGGAGCACTACACGCCCGCGTCATGGACTCCTCTGGAACCGGCAAAGTTTCTGGCGGAGGATGAGCGCAGCGTCTTCCGATTCGAGGGCTACGGACACTACGGCGAAGAGATTGGCGCACGGGCAATGCTGCTGGCGGCGCGCGGCTACTCCCCGCGCTACCTGGGCAACCACTGCGGCTTTGGCGAGTACGAGCGGGCGGAGGGACGGATGCTGACCCTGTGCGACCGATCGCGGGAGATGCTGAGGTACATGGCCGAGTACCTGGCATGGCGGGCAGAGGCATTCCAGAGTGAGGGGCAGGCGCCGGAGCTGGAAGAGATGCTGCGCTGGAACTGGCAGGCTGAGTTCGACGAGGAACTGCGCGCGGAAGAATGGCAGTTGCCCGCCGTGCGCGTGGCCCTGTGCGATGGCCGCATGATGCCTCACGAGTGGCTGCTGACGACGCGCGGAGAGATGCTGAAGCTGGACGCGGTGAGCCACGGAGACAATCATTTCTTTCCCGGTCCGTGCGACATTGCCTGGGACGTGGCGGGAGCGATTGTGGAATGGGAGATGCTGGGGCAGGTGCGCGAGCGCTTTGTGGGCGAGTACGAGGCGCGCTCCGGCGACGCGGTTTCCGAGCGGCTTGCGCCGTATCTGCGGGCCTACGCGATCTTCCGGCTGGGCTGGTGCAGGATGGCGGCGCTGGCGATGCAGGGCGAATTCGATGAGGCGCTGCTGGAGCGGGATTACCAGCGCTATCGCACGCTGGCCGTGCATCTGCGGAGCAGGGCGAAAGCCGCGTGAGGGCCGCCAGTTCTGCTGATTAGGAGTGCGGAAGACGGGCGCGGGCGGCACCTGTGACCGTTCAAGCGGTTGTCCATTCGATCAAAACCGGAGAAGCTGATTGTGACGAGCAATCCAGTTATCCAGAAAAGACCGAATGGACATCCACAAGAATGCCCGACTTCTCCTTCGAAGTCGAGAGTCCTTCTTAGTTGAGAGCAACCGGCACAGTTTGTTCTATTCGTGTGGAGAGATCAGTTCCAATGGCCGCTCCAGCCGCTGCCCCAATTCCCGCTGCGCCAGCCGCGGAACTGAGCGCCGTCGATCACGCTGCCCTCGCGATACTCGAACATTTGCTCCTGTCCGTTGGGACCACGCGCATAAATGCGCAGCGTCTTCACCACACCGGGGTCGGGGTCAACGCCAAACAGGTCGTTGCCAACCCGAAGCGGCCGGTCCTCCCTCGCCAGTTGTTTCAAGCGATCGGTGACGTCGACGTGCCTGCGCTCGTGACCATATTGCGCGCTCAAAATCAGGAACTGGCCTTCATCGCGGTCTCCTCCGCCGTTCCAACGGCCGCTCCAGCCGCCGTTGCCCCACTCACCACTGCGCCAGCCGCGGAACTGAGCACCATCGACGACGCTGCCCTCGCGATACTCAAACATTTGCTCCTGCCCGTTGGGACCACGCGCATAAATGCGCAGAGCCTTGACCACACCGGGATCCGGGTCAACGCCAAAAACGTTGTTGCTAACGCGGAACGTTCGGTCCGCCCTCGCTAATTCCTTGAGTCGGTTGGTTACGTCAACATGGTTGCGCTCATGGCCATACTGCGCACTGAGAATCACAAACTGGCCATGGTCCTGTGCTGCGAGCGACCCAGGCAGAAAGGCCAGGGCCAAGACCAGGAACACCGCGAAACGGATCTTAAACATAAGCTCTCCAATTCATAAGACTTGATACTTCGGCACGAAATATAGCACGCCGATCCACACCTACTCAGATTGAGCGCACGAGCGCACTATTGATCAGGTTAGATGCGAAGCATGCTGAGAACGGCGCGGTAAAGCGTGGCGCGGCGAGGTGAGGCCAGGGACGTGGGCACCCGCGCTTCTGCTTGCAATCCTTCTATTTTGAATAGAACCCGGCGATGGCGGCGACGACCTGCTGCTGCTCGGATTCGGTGAGTTCAGGAAAGATTGGCAGGGCCAGGACTTCCGCACAGGCGCGCTCGGACTCCGGAAAGTCGCCGGGCTTGTATCCCAGGTACGCAAAGCACTGCTGAAGGTGGAGGGGCACGGGATAGTAAATCTCGCAGCCGATGCTGCGCTGATGGAGGAAGTCGCGCAGGGCGTCACGGCGGTCGGCGCGGATGACGTACTGGTGGAAGATGTGGGTGGCCTCCGGGGCGGTGGCGGGCAGGGCGACGGGGCGCGACGCATCGACATTGATGGATGCTCCGCGGGCTGCGGTGAGGCCAGCCTGCTGAAGGAGCGAGTCATAGGTGGCGGCGATGCTGCGGCGGCGCTGGTTCCACTGGTCGATGTGGCGCAGCTTGATGCGCAGGACCGCGCCCTGGATGGCGTCCATGCGAGCGTTCCAGCCGATCTCCTCGTGGTAGTAGCGGCGGGCCGCGCCGTGATTGCGCAGGCGCTTCATGCGCTCGCCAATCTCGGCATCCATGGTGGTGACTGCCCCGGCGTCGCCAAAGGCGCTGAGGTTCTTGGTGGGATAGAAGCTGAAGGCCGCGGTGAGGCCTAAGGCTCCGGCGTGGCGGCCTTTCCAGGTGGCTCCGAAGGCCTGGGCGGCGTCTTCCACAATCACTAGACCGTGAGCGGCGGCAACGGCATCGAAGGCGTCGGCGTCGACGCACTGTCCGTAGAGATGAACGGGCATGATGCCCTTGAGCTTTTCCGGGTGGCGGCTCTGGATGACCTGCGCGGCGGCAGCGGCTGAGAGGTTGAAGGTCAAGGGGTCAATATCGGCAAAGACCGGACGCGCGCCGCAACGGGTGATGGAGCTGGCCGAGGCGAAAAAGGTGAACGGCGTGGTCAGGAAACTGTCTCCCGCGCTGACGCCTGCGCCGGCGAGAGCAAGCCAGAGAGCATCGGTTCCCGAAGAACAGCCGACGGTGGAGACGGCGCCGAGGTGGGCAGATATCTCACGCTCGAGGGCGGCAACCTCATCGCCCAGCACCAGCGACTGCGACTCGCAGACCTGGTCGATGGCGGCCCGTACCTGCTCACGAATGGTGGCATACTGGCGCTTGAGGTCGAGCATGGGAACGGGCGTGACTTGTGCTGCGGAAGAGCTGGATGTCATGAGGAAAATTCACTCCGGGTGAGCTTGCGGCCTGTAGCGATTCTAACATTTGGCGGAAGGCAAAGCCGCGCGGGAGGGATTATGATTGTAGTCACAGGCACTTGTGACATGCGGCTTGGCAGCCGCTAACTGCGAGGCTCCGAGCCGCGGGATGGGGCGATCCGCCGCTTGATGGCTGCCCGAGGCAAGAAAAAGGGGACGTTTGGCGACTGCAGACCAGAGCGTGGTTGAGGCGGCACAGGGCCGTGAGCCCAGGGCGCGGCTGAAGATGACGATCCGCGGCGCGGTGCAGGGCGTGGGATTCCGCCCGTTCGTCTACCGGCTGGCCATGGAGCTTGGGCTGAGCGGCTGGGTGAACAATACGGCGCGCGGCGTGTTTGTGGAAGTGGAAGGCGCGCGGGAGAAACTGGACAGGTTCCTGCTGCGGGTGGAGCGGGAGAAGCCCGCGATCTCGTTTATCCAGAGCCTGGAGAGCAGCTTCGCCGATCCGGCGGGATATGTTGGCTTTGAGATTCGGCAGAGCGAAGGCGGGGAAAAGACGGCGCTGGTAATGCCCGACGTTGCCACCTGCCCGGAGTGTTTGAGCGAGATTCTTGACCAGACGAACCGGCGGTACGGCTATCCGTTTACGAACTGCACCCACTGCGGGCCGCGCTACACGATTATCGAATCGCTTCCCTACGACCGACGGCGCACGACGATGAGGAAGTTTACGATGTGCGCGGAGTGCGCACGCGAGTACGGCGATCCGGCGAACCGGCGCTTCCATGCACAGCCCAACGCCTGCCCGGAGTGCGGCCCGCAACTGCAACTCTGGAACATGGAGGGGGCGGTGCTGGCCGGGCGTGAGAGTGCGCTGGTAGAGGCCGCAGAGGCGATCCGGCAGGGCAAAATTGTTGGGGTAAAGGGACTGGGCGGCTTCCACCTGATGGTGGACGCGCGCAACGACGAGGCGGTACGGAGATTGCGCGAGCGCAAGCACCGCGAGGAGAAGCCGTTTGCGCTGATGGTTCCAACCGTGGAGGACGCGCTCGGCGAGTGCGAGGCGACGGCGCTGGAAGAGCGCCTGCTGCGCTCGCCGGAGTCTCCGATTGTGCTGCTTCGGCGCAGGGAAAAGGGGGCGACGCGCCTGGCAGCGGCAGTTGCGCCGGGCAATCCGATGCTGGGAGTGATGGTTCCCTACACGCCGCTGCACCATCTGTTGATGCGCGAACTGGGCTTCCCGGTGATTGCGACGAGCGGCAACCTGAGCGATGAGCCGATCTGCACGGATGAGTTTGAGGCGGTGGAGCGATTGCAGGGAATTGCGGAGCTGCTGCTGGTGCACGACAGGCCGATCCTGCGGCATGTGGATGACTCAATTGTGCGGGTGATGGCAGGACGCGAGATGGTGATGCGCCGGGCGCGCGGATTCGCTCCGCTGCCGGTGATGCTGGAAGAAGAGTTGCCGGCAGTGCTGGGGGTTGGCGCGCATCAGAAGAACACGGTCGCGCTCTCGGTGGGCCGACAGGTGTTCCTGAGCCAGCACATTGGCGACCTGGAGACCGAGCAGGCGAGCGTGGCGTTTGAGCATGTGGTGGAAAGCCTTGAGAGTCTTTATGAGGTGAAGCCGGAGGCGGTGGCGTGCGACCTGCATCCGAATTACATCTCGACGGTGTATGCCAACCGGGTGAGCGCCGCGCCGATTCGAGTGCAGCACCACTATGCTCATGTGCTGTCCTGCATGGCGGAAAACGGGGTGAAGGCTCCGGTGCTGGGAGTGGCCTGGGACGGCAGCGGCTGGGGCCCGGACGGGACGGTTTGGGGCGGCGAGTTTTTGAAGATTGACGAATATGGATATACGCGCGCGGCGAGGTTGCGTCCGCTGCGCCTGGCAGGGAGCGAGAAGGCGGTACGGGAGCCGCGACGCTGCGGACTGGCCGTGCTGCTGGAGTCGCTGGGCGACCCGGCGTTTGAGCGCGAGGAGCTTGCCCCAGTGCGGGCCTTTACGGCGGCAGAGCTGAAGATTGTGGCGGCAATGCTGAGGCAGGGATTGAACAGCCCGTGGACTTCGAGCGCGGGCAGGCTCTTTGACGCGGTGGCATCGCTGACGGGAGTGCGGCAGATTTCGCGCTACGAGGGACAGGCGGCGATGGAACTGGAGTGGCTGGCGGCGCGGAGCGACGAGCGCGGCGTGTACGATTTCAAGGTGACTGCGCCAGCGGAGGACAAGGCGATGGCGGAGGTGGACTGGGCTCCGATGGTTGGCGGCATTCTGGCGGACGTTGCGCGGAATGCGAAGCCCGAGGCCATGGCACGCAGGTTCCACAACACGCTGGCGGAGATGATTGCGCGGCTGGCGGGCCGGCAGCCGGGAGTGCCGGTTGCGCTGAGCGGAGGATGCTTCCAGAACCGGCTGCTTACGGAGTTGACGGTGGCACGGCTGGAAGCGGACGGAGTGAAGGTATATTGGCATCAGAGGGTTCCTCCGAACGACGGAGGCATTGCGCTGGGGCAGGTAGTGGCGGCAGCACGGCAGTTGAGACTTGAAGAAAGCGCGAAGGAGCGGAAATGTGCTTAGCAGTGCCGGGAAAGATCATGAGCGTTGTGGGTGAGGATTTGGCACGGCAGGCCCGCGTGGATTTTGGCGGCGTGCTGAAGGAAGTGAACCTGGCCTACGTTCCAGAGGCGAAGGTTGGCGACTACGTGCTGGTACACGTGGGCTTCGCCATCAGCGTGGTGGACGAGGAAGAAGCAGGCAAGGTTTTCGGCTATTTGAAGGAGATGGGCGAACTGGGCGAGCTGGCGGAGCTGACGCCCGATCCGGGAGCAAAGCAGTGAAATTTTCATCGGAGTATCGCGACGCGGATGCGGCGCAGGGCTACGCCCAGGAGATCCGCAGAATCACCCGGCATCCATGGACGCTGATGGAAATCTGCGGCGGACAGACGCACGCCATCGTGAAGTTCGGGCTGGATGAACTGCTGCCGAAGGAGCTTGAGCTGGTGCATGGGCCGGGTTGCCCGGTGTGCGTGACTCCGCTGGAGCTGATCGACAAGGCGGTGCAGATCGCACAGCGCAAGGATGTGATCTTCTGCTCGTTTGGCGACATGCTGCGGGTTCCGGGCAGCGAGGTCGATCTGTTCGGCATCAAGGCGCGCGGAGGGGATGTGCGAATCCTGTATTCGCCGCTGGATGCGCTGAAGATCGCGAAGGAGAATCCCACGAAGGAAGTGGTGTTCTTCGCCGTGGGCTTTGAGACGACGGCTCCGGCGCACGCGATGGCCGTTTACCAGGCCAGGCAGCAAGGGATCAAGAACTTCACGGTGCTGGTGTCACATGTTCTGGTGCCTCCGGCGATGGAGGCGATCCTGGGTTCGGAGACGAACCGGGTGCAGGGCTTTCTGGCGGCGGGGCACGTCTGCGCCATCATGGGCTACGAGGAATACATCCCGATAGCGGCCAAGTACAAGGTTCCGATTGTGGTGACGGGATTTGAGCCGCTGGACATCCTGCAGGGCATTGCGATGTGCGTGGCGCAACTGGAAGAGGGCCGCTACGAGGTAGAGAACCAGTACACAAGGGCGGTGCAGGAGGGCGGCAACCGCCCGGCACAACACTATGTGAAGGAAGTGTTCCGCGTGGTGAACCGCAAGTGGCGCGGGATTGGCGAAATCGGCGCAAGCGGCTTGAGCCTGCGTCCCGAGTATGCCGAGTTTGACGCCGAGCTGCGCTTTGAGGTGAGCGGCTACACGGCGGAAGAGAGTCCGCTGTGCATCAGCGGACTGATCATGCAGGGACAGAAGAAGCCGCACGAGTGCCCGGCCTTCGGCAAGCAGTGTACGCCGGAAAAACCGCTGGGCGCACCGATGGTTTCCAACGAGGGCGCATGCGCCGCATATTACCGGTATCGGCGCGCTGAACTTGCAGCGAGCGCCGAGCCGACATCCGCAGGCGCTGAAGGATACGCGGCGACTGGCGCGGCTCCGGCCGCGGGCGCCAAGGGAAAGGTTTAAGAAAATGAGCACCGTAAAGGACTTTACGCTGAGCTGCCCGCTGCCGATCACCGACTATCCGACGGTGACACTGGCGCACGGCGGCGGCGGCAAACTGATGCATCAACTGATTGAGAAGATGATTCTGCCGGCCTTCCAGAGCCCGCTGCTGGAGACGCGGCACGATGGCGCGGTCTTCGAACTGGGCGGCGCGAGGCTGGCTTTTACCACGGACTCCTACGTGGTGCATCCCTTGTTCTTTCCCGGCGGCGACATTGGTTCGCTGGCGATCAACGGCACGGTCAATGATCTGTCGATGTGCGGAGCGCGTCCGGTGTACCTGAGCTGCGGCCTGATTCTGGAAGAAGGGCTGCCGATGGAGACCTTGTGGGCCGTGGTGCAGAGCCTGAAGCAATCGGCTGAAATCGCGGGCGTGCAGCTGGTGACGGGCGATACGAAGGTAGTGGACCGGGGCAAGGGCGACGGCGTGTTCATCAACACGGCGGGCGTGGGCGTGGTGGAACATGGACTGACGATTGCTCCGTCGAGCGTGCGCGCGGGCGACGTGGTGCTGTTGAGCGGCGACATTGGCCAGCACGGCATCGCCATCATGGCGCTGCGCGAGGGCCTGGAGTTTGAATCGGAGATCAAGAGCGATTGCGCTCCGCTGAACGGCGCGGTGAAGACGCTGCTGGACGGCAAGGTGGGAGTACACTGCCTGCGCGACCTGACCCGCGGAGGACTGGGAACCACGCTGATCGAGATTGCTGAGGCCACGGGGCTCCAGATCACGATTGATGAGGCGAAGATTCCAGTGCGCGAAGATGTGCTGGGCGCGTGCGAGGTGCTGGGCTTCGATCCGCTGTACCTGGCGAACGAGGGCCGCATGATTGTCTTTGTGCCGGAGAATGAAGCGGCGCGGGCGCTGGAACTGTTGCGGACGGATCAGCACGCGGCCGGGGCGGTGGAGATTGGACGGGTTACAGGCGAGCGCGGCGGCCTGGTGAAGATGAAGAGCCGCATTGGAACGACGCGGATCATCGACATGCTGAGCGGAGAGCAATTGCCGCGAATCTGCTGATTCCTTTTGAGCTTCTGCAAGTTGCACCCAAGGGGCCGGACGCGATGACGTCCGGCCCTTTGGCGTGCGCAGGAGGCGGAAACTTGACGGGGCAGAGATAGACACACTTGGCGGTGAGGCAGGTCACATCCTGAGGCGAGAAGCGCGGATAGACTCTGTGGCGTGACGGGGAACAACTCGTCGGCGTGTGCGCGCAAGCAGCGAATTCGGCGCGAACTCTATGAGACCAATCCTGGCAGATTCCGGCTGCATGATGGCGTTCTGGAAGCTGCCGTTTTTCAAAACACCTTGCAATCGTTTTCCACTACATCCTGAACCCATTCGGACTGAATAGGACCGTGGGGCGGCGGTGCGCGCGATTGCGAAGGACTGAGGAGCAAGGGATGCTACCCACAGCAAAGACAGTTTCACCGCCGTCGGAAGACAAGCGATGGAAGATCGTAGATGGCATGATGCGGCGCCACGGCCACGAGCCGCACGCGCTGATCGAGGTCCTGCACACGGTTCAGGAGACCTTCGGATTCCTTACAGACGACGCATTGAAGTACGTGGCGGTCTCGCTGCGCGTTCCGTACAGCAAGGTCTACGGAGTGGCCACGTTCTATCACTTCTTCACCATGAAGCCGCCGGGGAAACATACCTGCGTGGTCTGCACCGGCACGGCCTGCCATATCAAAGGGGCGTCGGTGCTGCTGAACGCGGTGCAGGAAGTGGCGAAGATCAAGCAGGGTGAAACCACGCGGGACGGTAACCTGTCATTGCTGACGGCGCGCTGCCTGGGCTCGTGCGGACTGGCTCCGGCGGTGGTCTTTGACGGCCAGGTGGCGGGCAAGATCACGACCGAGTCGATCAAGAAGCGGGTCCGCAGCTTCCTGGAGCAGGAAGAAGTCGAGAGCAGACACCTTTCGGTGGAGGAGCACAAATGAACCAGGACGATCTGGCAAACATTGCGGCTCAAACCAAGCAGAGCGACAACCGCTACGACCATGTAATCAAGGTGTGCGTTGCGGCCGGGTGCCTTTCCGCCAACGCCGACCAGGTGAAGACGCAACTGGAGAGCGAACTGAAGCAGCGCGGCCTTGAGACCTGCTGCAAGGTGAAGGGCGTCGGCTGCATGGGACTATGCGCGGCCGGGCCACTGGTAGCCGCCGACGCCAACGAGAAGATGTTCCAGGCGGTCACTCCGGCCGACGCGTCGGCGGTTGTGGATGCGATTGTGGACAACAAGCCCGCTCCAGCGGCGATTGTAATGGACAGCAATCTGGACTTCTTCACCTGCCAGAAAAAGGTTGTGCTGGAGAACTCCGGCGAAATCGACCCCGAGCGCATTGAGGACTACATCGCCGCCGATGGATACGAGGCGCTGTTCCACGTGATCACCAAGCTGAAGCCGCTGGGAGTCATTGAGCAGGTGACCAAGAGCGGACTGCGCGGCCGCGGCGGCGCAGGCTTCCCGACCGGGCTGAAGTGGACGACGGTGTACAAGGCGGGCGCAACGCAGAAGTACGTCATCTGCAATGCCGACGAGGGCGATCCCGGCGCGTTCATGGACCGCAGCGTGTTGGAGAGCGATCCGCACCGGGTGCTGGAGGGCATGGCGATTGCGGGATATGCGGTGGGCGCAAACAAGGGATTCATCTATTGCCGCGCCGAGTATCCGCTGGCGGTGAAGCGCTTGCGGATTGCCATCCGGCAGGCGGAGAGCAACGGACTGCTGGGGATGAACATTGGCGACACGCACTTCGACTTCAAGATCGAAATCAGGCTGGGCGCGGGCGCGTTTGTCTGCGGTGAGGAGACTGCCCTGATCGCCTCGATTGAGGGCGGGCGCGGCACGCCGCGGCCACGGCCTCCGTTCCCGGCGCAGCAGGGTTTGTGGAACGCTCCGACGCTGATCAACAACGTGGAGACCTTTGCCAACATTCCGCCGATCATACGGCGTGGCGGCGACTGGTTCGCCTCCATCGGCACGGAGAAGAGCAAGGGAACGAAGGTGTTTGCGCTGGCCGGAAGGGTGAACAACACGGGGCTGATCGAAGTTCCGATGGGCATCACGCTGCGCGACATTATTTTCAAACTTGGCGGCGGAATTCCGGAGGGCCGGAAGTTCAAGGCGGTGCAGTCGGGCGGGCCCTCGGGCGGCTGCGTTCCCGAGCAGTTTCTGGATATCCCGGTGGACTACGACTCGCTTGCGAGCGTGGGTTCGATCATGGGCTCGGGCGGGATGATCGTGATGGATGACACCTCCTGCATGGTGGACGTTGCCAAGTTCTTCATGGACTTCTGCATGACCGAGTCATGCGGCAAGTGCGTTCCCTGCCGCGTGGGCACAACCCAGATGCACAACATCCTGGAACGCATCTCGGAGGGCCGCGCGGGGACGAAGGACCTGGAACTGCTGAAGCGGCTGACGGGGATGGTGAAGGCTGCCAGCCTCTGCGGGTTGGGGCAGACGGCTCCGAATCCCACGCTGACGACGCTGCGTTATTTCATGGACGAGTATCGCGCGCATATCGAAGAAGGGCGGTGCCCGGCCGGCATCTGCCATCCGGTTAAGGCCGAAGCGGAGGTGGGTGTATGAACAAGGCCTCGGTTGAGATCTGTACGCTGATCATCGAGAACCGCGAGTGCGGCGGAGGGGCGGACCAGACAATTCTGGAGGTGGCGGAAGAGTACGGCATCTTCATACCTACCCTGTGCCGGCTTTCCGGCCTCAGCAACATTGGCGCCTGCCGCATGTGCCTGGTGGAGGTGAAGGGCAGCAACAAGCTGATGCCCGCCTGCGTGACCAAGGTTCAGGAGGGCATGGAGGTGACGGTGAACTCCGAGCGGCTGGCGGAGTACCGCAAGCTGACGCTGGAGATGCTCTTCAGCGAGCGCAATCACATCTGCTCGGTGTGCGTGACGAACGGCCACTGCGACCTGCAATCGCTGGCGCAGAGGCTGGGGGTGAACCACATCACCATGCCTTACATTCATCCCCATGTGCAGGTGGACGCGTCGCATCCACGCTTTATCGCCGACCATAACCGCTGCATCCTGTGTACGCGCTGCATTCGCGTTTGCCAGGAGGTGGAGGGCGCGCATACCTGGGACATGATGGGCCGAGGCACCAAGGCACGGGTGATCACCGACCTGAACCGGCCCTGGGGCGAAAGCGAGAGCTGCACGGGATGCGGCAAGTGCGTGCAGGTTTGTCCCACCGGCGCGCTGAGTGAAAAGGGCCAGGCCGCAGGCGAGATGCTGAAGCGCCGCACGTTCCTGCCTTACTTGAGCATGATGCGGGAGGCGGGCAAATGACAAAGGCAAAGGTTGCAAAGGCACGCGTGGCTACGGTGTGGCTGGATGGATGCTCGGGCTGCCATATGTCTCTGCTGGACATTGACGAACGGCTGATTGTGCTGGAGGAGAAGATCGAGCTGGTGTACAGCCCGCTGGTGGACGCCAAGGTGTTCCCGGAGAATGTGGACGTGGCGCTGGTGGAGGGCTCGATCAGCAGCGAAGAAGACCTGCACAAGATCAAGATCATCCGCAAGAACTCGAAGGTGCTGGTGGCGCTTGGCGACTGCGCGGTGACGGGAAACATTCCCTCAATGCGCACGGTGTTTCCGCTGGAGAGCGTGCTGGAGCGCGTGTACGACGAGAATGCGACGATCAACAAACGGGTGCCGACCAAGGTGGTTCCGAAACTGCTTGAGCGGGTGATGCCGCTGCATGAGGTGGTGGACGTGGACGTCTACCTGCCAGGCTGTCCGCCCTCCGCTGAAAACATCTTCTTCGCCATCAGCGAGCTGTTGGAAGGGCGCACGCCGGACCTTACCCTGACCGCGCGCTTTGGAGCATAGGAAAAATATGTCTACGATCACGATTGATCCGATCACCCGCATTGAGGGCCACGCCCGGGTCACAATTCAGTTGGACGAGCAGGGAGAGGTGCAGGGCGCACGCTTCCATGTGACCCAGGTGCGCGGCTTTGAGAAACTCTGCGAAGGGCGCCCGTTTACGGAGATGCCGGCGCTGATGGCGCGCATCTGCGGCATCTGCCCCACCAGCCATCTGCTGGCCTCCAGCAAGGCTTGCGACGACATCATGGCCGTGCGGATTCCAGAGACGGCGGAAAAACTGCGCCGCATCATGAACCTGGCGCAGATCATTCAATCCCACGCGTTGAGCTTCTTTTATCTCTCATCGCCGGATTTCCTGCTTGGAATGGACGCGGATCCGGAAGAGCGCAACATCATGGGCGTGGTGCGCAAGTATCCGCAGATGGCGCGCGACGGCATCAAGTTGCGCCAGTTTGGGCAGCGCGTGCTGGAAACACTGGGGGGCAAGCGGGTGCATCCGGGATGGATTGTGCCCGGCGGCGTGAGCCACCCGCTGCAGGCCGAACAACGCGACCAGATACTGGCGGAGATTCCCGAGGCGATACGGATTACGCGCGGCGCGCTGCAATGGTTCAAGGGACAGATCGAGAGCTTCCGCGCGGAGGTCCGCTCGTTTGCCAACTTCCCTTCCCTGTTTCTGGCGATGGCGAATGACAGCAACGAGTTCTCGGCCTACAACGGCTGGCTGCGCTTTATCGATGCGAACCTGAACATTGTGGCCGACCACATCACGGGCACCGACTACCTGAACTACATCGGCGAATCCTGCAATGATGACTCCTACCTGAAGTCCACGTACTTCAAACCGCTGGGGCTGGCGGATGGAATCTACCGGGTGGGACCGCTGGCGCGGCTCAACATGTGCCAGTCGGCGGGCACCATGCAGGCGGATGAGGAGCTGGCGGAGTTCCGCGAGCTGGAGCGGCACTCCGTGCTTAGCTCGTTCTATTACCACTATGCCCGGCTGATTGAGATTCTCTTCTCAATCGAGCGCATGGAGACCCTGCTGCACGAGGCGGAGATACTGGGCAAGAACGTGCGCGCACATGCCTCGCCCAACAATTTTGAGGGCGTGGGAATTCTGGAAGCGCCAAGGGGAACGCTGATCCACCACTACCGCATCGACCAGAACGGACTGATCGAGTCGGCCAATATGATCATCGCCACGGGACACAACAACCTTGCCATCAACCACGGAGTCTTCCAGGTGGCGCGGCAGTTTGTGAAGAGCCAGAAGCTGGAGCAGGGGATGTTGAATCGCGTGGAAGCCGTGGTGAGGGCCTTTGACCCGTGCCTGAGCTGCTCAACCCACGCAGCCGGAATGATGCCCCTGGACATTCAGCTGATTGCCGCCGACGGTACGATGATTGACCGGATGCGCAGGTAACACGAGGTGCCGCGCGCGCTGCTGATTGGCTACGGCAACACCCTGCGCGGCGACGACGCGCTTGGACCGATGGCCGTGGAACGGCTGCGTGCGCTGATGCCGCAGGCGGAATTCATAAGCTGCCATCAGCTTGGCCCCGAGCTGGCCGAGCGGCTGGCAGCTTTCGATTGCGCGATCTTTATCGACGCCGCCTGCGATGGAGAGCCGGGCACGGTTCAAGCAATGCGGCTGTCCCCCACAGGAGGCGAAACCAGTAGCATCACCCATCATGTGCATCCGGGCGCGCTGCTGGAACTGGCGCACACGCTCTACGGAAGCGCTCCGCGGGCATTGCTGGTAACCGGCGTGGGGGCATCGTTTGAAAACCACGAAGGGCTCAGCGAAAAGGGCCGCGAGGCGCTGGATGAGATCTGCCGCCTGGCGCCTGAACTGCTCGCTGAATTGTCGTTGTGAAATAAGCGAAGAACGCCGGACGCTTGCGTTAACCTTGTGAAGAGGAAACGTCAATGACCGTATTGCGTCGCTATCCCTACGTGTTGCTGGATGTATTCACTCACAAAGCGCTTGAGGGCAACCAACTGGCGGTTGTCTCCGACGCGCGCGGTCTGAGCGATGCCGAGATGCAGGCCATCGCCAAGGAAACCAATCTCTCCGAGACTACGTTCATCCTCCCTCGCGAAGCCGCGGTGGAAGGCGAGCGCGGGGTGCGCGTGCGCATCTTCACCGTGTCGGAAGAACTCCCCTTCGCCGGGCATCCCACGCTGGGAACGGCCTGGCACCTGCACCAGCAGCGGGGAGAAGAGACGGTGCAACTGGAACTCAATGTCGGCAAGATTCCGGTGAAGTTCACCACCGGGGCCGATGGCCTGCTGAGGGGCGAGATGCGGCAGCGCGATCCCGAGTTTGGCGAGGTGTTTTCCGCCGAGGCCATTGCCCGTGCGACGGGCGTGCCGCTGGAGGCGATGGATCCAACGCTGCCCATCCAGACGGTTTCCACCGGCATGCCGTTCACCATGGTGGCCATGAAGTCGCTGGCCGCGATACGCGAGTTGCGCGTGGATCAGCGCTCGGCGGCGGCGTTTGCAAGCGCGCATGGCGGCAAGTTCTTCTACTTTGTCACGCGAGAGACGGAGACGCCGGGCGCCACTCTTCATGCGCGGATGCAGTTCTACAACGGCGAGGATCCCGCGACGGGTTCTGCCGCCGGATGCTGCACGGCCTGGGCAGTGCAGCACGGCGTGCTGGGCAGCGAACAACAGGGATTGATCGAGCAGGGCATCGAAATCCGCCGTCCGAGCTTCTTACAGATTCGCGGACGAAAGACCGCATCCGGAGTTTCCGACGTTCGAGTCGGTGGAGGAGTGGTAGAGATTGCGCGGGGCGAGTTTGCATTGCGATAAACAGCCGCGCATTTACTTTCAACAGCTTTTGGGCCTTAGACACTTTCGGGCACTGTGACCAGAATGTAATTGGCAGACTGGGCACTTGTCAGGAAGGGTTCTCCTCCGTAGGATTCTCCCACTGCCGCGCCTGACGATGCCCCCCCATCGGAATGATCCATGCAGTGTGGATCGCAGGAGAAATTGAGCCCCTGACGATGACTTTGAAGAAGACGATTTTGTGCGTGGACGACGAGCAGAGCCTCTCAATCCACAAGGTCACACTGGAAACGCGAGGGTACCGGGTGATGACCTGCAACACCGCAATCGCCGCGGTGAATCTTTTCCAGCTTGGCGGAGTGGACCTGGTGCTGAGCAACGTGGACCTGCCGGATGCTCCCGCGCATGAGTTTGTGCGCTGCATCAAGGCGTTTGCCCCGGAGATTCCGGTGGTGCTGTTGAGCGCGCAGATGCGCGTATTCCATTCTGACGCGCCGGTCGATCTCCTGCTGAAAAAAGGCACGTATGCCCCGGCGGAATTACTGGAGAGAATCCGTATTCTGCTGGTGAAGCGCCGCGGCCCGCGCCGCGCCGGGCTGCCGGCCGCATCCGAACGCCACCTGCCTGCCTGTTGACGATCTGGCGCAAGAGAAGCTGACGATTGCCGCACCGCCCATCGCCGAGCGAAGGGCGCGCGACCGGCACTCGCGTGCTGGAACCGGCGCGGCTGCCGCTCGTGTAAGATGGATTAGCACCCCATGTCAGCCATTATTCAAGTTGAGAATGTTACAAAAACCTACCGCATCGGCAAGGTCGATGTGCCGGCCGTGCGCGGCGTTTCCTTTGATGTCGAGCGCGGAGAATTCCTGAGTGTTGTTGGCCCCTCGGGCAGCGGCAAGTCCACGCTCTTCTATATCCTGGGCGGGCTGGCGCAGGCGGATTCCGGAAGGGTTCTGATTGACGGCACCGATTTTGCCCACACCACGGACTCCGAGCGCACACATCTGCGGCGAAAGAAGATCGGATTCGTCTTCCAGAAGTTCAACCTGCTGCCAACTCTGACGGCCCGCGACAATATACGCATCGCGCTCGACATTGCCGGCGACGCCGCCAACGACGATCCCGAACACTTCCGCAACATCACCCAACTGCTCGGCATCGACAAGCGCCTGGATCACCGGCCAAGCGAGCTGAGCGGCGGCGAACAGCAGCGTGTTGCGCTGGCGCGCGCACTCATCAACAAGCCCGCGATCGTGCTGGCGGATGAACCGACCGGAAACCTCGACACGCAGAACTCCGCCGCGGTGCTGGAGATGCTACAGCGCTCCAACCGGGAGCTTGGCCAGACGGTGTTGATGATTACCCACAACCCCGAGGCGGCACGCTTCGGCAACCGCATCCTGCACTTCCGCGATGGCCAGGTGGTAAGCCCTGAACTGGACCCGCAATGGTCCGGAGCAAAGCAGTAAATACGCGGGGAATCCACAGGTTAGGGGCGATGCTGGTTTGACAGGCCTTGGGCCTTTGTCTAAGATTAAACAGTCGAGCGGGAGTAACTCAGTGGTAGAGTGCGACCTTGCCAAGGTCGAAGTCGCGGGTTCAAATCCCGTCTCCCGCTCCAGAGATTCCTAAACCCTCGCCACCGCGCGAGGGTTTGCCATGAAGGGAAGCTGCGCCCACGGCCTCCACATGCGGATTCTCTCAGCGGGGCGCGGTAGCCAAGCGGTAAGGCAGAGGTCTGCAAAACCTTTATTCGGCGGTTCGATTCCGCCCCGCGCCTCCATTTTTTTCAATCACTTACATCACCCCACTGTTTCTTACAGGCTGCCGTTTGGCTGCCTATCGCCAGTAAATCCGCCGTAAAACCAGCCTCTTTATTCACTCTTCCGCCCGGCTTTTCCGCGTGGCAGCAGGCTGAACCCCACCCGCATCGTGCCTCGGATGTAGACTTGCATTTCTATGGCGATAACAACAGAACTACTCCGCGACCATCTGAATTACACGGCTTGGGCAAGCAAGCGATTGGTTGACGCGGCGTGCGCGCTGAATCCTCAGGAATTGACGAGAGACTTTGCCACCGCCGATCACAATGTGCTCGGCACCCTGGTGCATGTTTACGCGGCGGACCGCATCTGGCTTGGCCGTATCGAAGGAGGTCCTCCGGCACGTTTTCTAATGCCGGAACAGGATATGCACTTGGCGGTACTTACGAGTGACTGGCCGGCATTGAGCAAGCGGTGGAAGCAACGGGGTGACCTGTTGACTGAGGACTCCATTCTTGAAGATATTTCCTACAGGAGTACAGCGGGCGATGCGTTTGTGTCCCCAATCTGGCAAATCGTGCTGCATGTTGTGAATCACGGAACCCATCACCGTGGATTAGTTTCCGGATTTTTGCGGGCCATGGGGCACGTACCACCGCCGCTGGACTTGATCGATTATTACAGGGAAGCCGCACATTGAAGGTGCGGCTGACACATTCGCCCCAATGCCAGAGTCCAGTTCGACTGGCTCTCGGCTCAAACCACGCTCAGCAGTTTTGATACTTCCAGTTGCGCTGTTTACCTTCGGCGATCCACTCGACGGCGGTGGCGATGCGCTTGTCGCGTGTCCCAGGGCGCTTGGCATCGGCAATCCACTCAACATACTCGCGCTTGCAGCTTGGGCTGAAGGCTGCAAATGCCGCCGCGGCTTGCTTGTTTTTCTTCAGAGCGGAAGCAAGCTCCGGCGGCATTTCCGGCGCCGGTTTGGGTGCCTTGACGACCTTATGACGGGCTGCGATTGGGCTGGTGTACTCGCCGTTCGCAACGAAGGCCGCGGCCTGTCGAATCCAGTCCATCATCAGCTTGTCTGAAGGAAGGTCGCTGAGACTTGCAATGCGGCCCAGAGAGCCCATCGCATCACCGCGCAATGCCTTTGCGTCACGCAGAACGGCGCCGATTTCCTCTCCCCAAAAACCGAAGCTGCAATGCTGCTTGAACGCCGACATGTTGCAGAGGATTGCGCCGCGATACTCGAAAAATGGACGACTCCACTTGATCGTCTCCTCGACCTCGGGGCAGGCCTTGTGTACCAGCTCGCGCAGATGTGCAAGGATTGGCTGGGCGAACGGCTGCGCCTTCGCCAGGTATGCGTCAACCTTGGAATTGAGGTTTTGCGTCGTCATCGGATTCTCCCCCGTTCACGGCCAATCAGTGTACCAATCTGCGGGAGACTTGTCGCGGGGGTGGTCTGCGCGGGAGATGGATGCAAGGTCGCGATCTAACCTTGCCTTGCGAGCGATCTCCAGGCTTACTCCGAGGTCTTCCATCCCCGGCGCAAGCTTCTCTGTGCACATATTGTCGACATGGCTTTAGCGATGTAGTATGTTTTGGAAGATCGAATGGTCAGGAAATCACAGGTCGAACGCAGGAGCACGGGAAAGACGCCCTCGGCTCGCCAGCGGGCATATCTGCACATCCAGCGCCGGGTCGCCTCCGGGCATCTCAAGGCCGGAACTCCCATCTCAGAAGTTGAACTCGCCAGCGAACTTGGCAGCAGCCGCACGCCGGTCCGGGAAGCCATCGGCCAGCTGATTGCCGAAGGATTGCTGGAACAGAGTCCCACCGGGGGAACGCTGGTTGTCCAACTGAAGCGCGAAGACATTCTGGAGCTTTACGAGCTCCGCGAAGCCCTGGAGGTCTATGAGGTTGGCAAGATTGTCAGGATGGGGCTGCGCCGGGACGAATCGCTTCAGCTCCAGGCGCTGGTTGACGACCTCCTATCGCTGAAAAACGAGCTGGTCCGCTCGGGCGCCGAAACCCTGGACACTGACCAGATGAACCGCTTTATTACCCACGACCTGAGCTTCCACGCCATGTTGATGAGTATGGCGCAGAACTCGCGGATACAGAAGGTTGTGAACGATACCCGGCTTCTCATCCGCATCTTTGCCTGCTACCGGCGCGGACATGCCGCCACCCTGCTTGAGCAGATCCACCGCGAGCACCAGGACCTGCTGGATGCGATGGCAAACAATGACGCCGAGCGGGCCATGCAACTCATTGCCGCGCACGTCCGCACCAGTTTGCGCGATCGTCTGCAGGACTTCGATCTCGGGAAGCGTGAAGCCTCCATGCGTGCCAGCATTCCGGCAATGTTTGACGGACAAGACGACCTGGTAAAGCGATAGGCACGGCAACCGATTTCCTTTCATCGCTTTGCGTGAGATTCAGCCTGACCGATCCTCTCCTCTAATCCAGCTCGCGAGCGCCCGGTTCGCATCTCTTTCCATCCATCTCCAGCTACGCTCCGTGCCGTTTTGGCAGTTTCTGTATTCGTGTGAATTATTTCTGTCGACATGTTGTATGCAATGAGGTATCAAGGTAGCTCATGCTCTCAATCAAGTCATCAGAGGAGATTTTGATGGAAACCTTGGAGTATGTGGAGAAACTGGAAACTCTTAGCCTGAGCCTTGCGCAGCGTCTGGCCGCTGCCGCTACCGCAAAGGCAGAAGCCGATTTTCACCGGCCGATCTGTGTTTCGGTATGCGATCAAAACGGATTCCTGCTTGCCTTCAGCCGCATGGATGGAGCCCCTGTCCGCAGCATTCAAATTTCGCAAAATAAAGCCTTTACCGCCGTCCGCATGGGCGTGCCGACGGATAAGTTCTTCGCCCGGCTTCAACAGGATCATCTTGAGGCCAGCTATTTTGGAGCCGACCTGACGCCCCTTGCCGGCGGCAACCTGCTGAAGGATGCCAATGGCAAGGTACTTGGGGCCATCGGCGTAAGCGGCCTGGCGCTGCACGAAGACCAGAGCATCACGGAAACTCTTGCCGAACTCGCAAACTCGGGAAGGCAATAGCAAACCATCCGGACCGCAAGGTCCGGACTTCTTGCCGCAACGGCAGAAAGCATACAGCAGAGATGAGCACAATCGGATTCATTGGCTTGGGAATTATGGGCTTACCCATGAGCAAGAACCTGCTCAAGGCGGGGCACAAACTGATCGTCTGTGACATTAACAGGGCCGCAGTGGAAGAGCTGAAGAGTGCGGGGGCGGAGGTGGGCACCTCGCCCAGGGACGTGGCCACGAAAGCGAACATCATCATCACCATGCTGCCCAACTCACCGCAGGTGAAGGCCGTGGTGCTGGGTCCGAATGGAGTCATTGAAGGCGCGCAAAAGGGTGCGCTCGTCGTTGACATGAGCTCGATTGCCCCGCTTGTCAGCCGGGAGGTTGCCGAGGCGCTTGCCGTGAAAGGCATCCGCATGCTGGATGCTCCAGTCAGCGGCGGCCAGCCGAAGGCCATCGACGGCACGCTTTCCATCATGGTCGGCGGAGCGCAGAGTGACTTCGACGAGATGCTTCCCATCTTTCAGTGCATGGGATCTTCGGCTGTCCTGACGGGAGCGATTGGCGCCGGTAATGTCACCAAGCTGGCGAATCAGATCATTGTTGCCGTCAACATTGCAGGAGTCTCCGAAGCCCTGGTGATGGCCGCCAAGGCAGGCGTCGATCCGGAGCTGGTGTACAAGGCAATTCGCGGCGGACTGGCCGGAAGCACGGTTCTGGATGCGAAGGCGCCACTCATGCTGGACCGCAAATTCAACCCCGGCTTCCGCATCAATCTGCACATCAAGGATCTTGCAAACGTGCTGGAGACCAGCCACCAGGTTGGAGTCCCCTTACCGCTCTCCGCGGCCGTGATGGAAATTCTGCAGGCCCTCAAGGTGGATGGCATGGGCGACTGCGACCACGGAGCAATTGTCAGGTTCTACGAAAAACTGGCACAGATTGAAGTCAAGCGGCCCAGCGCGCAAGCCGCAAAAGCATAGGAAACATCATCAGCCTTGATTTGCAAAGGAACACTTATGAAAGTAGCAGAAGTAGTAGTTCGCATTCTTGAAGACGAGGGCATCCAGGTTGCATTCGGAATCCCCGGCGCCGCCATCAACCCTGTATATGGATTTCTCCAGAACTCAAAGATCAAGCACTACATTGCACGCCATGAGGAAGGTGCGCTGCACGCCGCCGATGGCTATTTCCGTGTCTCGGGAAAGCTTGCCCTGGCGATTTGCACCTCCGGGCCGGGCGCAACGAACTTCGTCACCGGACTTTATACGGCACATGCCGATTCCATTCCGCTGATCGCCATCACCGGAAACGCAAATACCTCTTCCTTCGGCAAAGAGGCATTTCAGTGCGTGGACATTGCAACCATCGCCAAGACCGTCGCAAAGGCCACCTGGTGCGTTACGAATCCGGCTGACGCGCCAAAGATCATGCGCGAAGCCTTCCGCACCGCATGCAGCGGACGTCCGGGCCCGGTACTGATCGATCTTCCGCTGGATGTGCAGATGGCCGAGATCGAATACGACCCGGAAAAGGACAGCGCATTGCCGTGGACCCGGCCGACACCGGAGCCGAAGGCGATCAGCGATGCGATGGACCTGATCATGAACGCGAAAGCGCCGCTCATGATTCTGGGCGGCGGCGTAATTCTCTCGGACGCAACCGCCGAGTTCCGCGAACTGGCCGAGCATCTCCAGATCCCCGTGATCATGACGTACATGGGCAAGGGCGGCCTTCCGTATGAGCATCCCTTGAACGCTGGACATGCCGGCATCCAGGTTGGCCAGCCCATTGGAAACAAGACCTTCCTGGAGTCCGACCTCGTACTGGGCGTTGGCTGCCGCTTTACCGATCGTCACACGGGCAAGCTCGACGTCTATAAGGGCGAACGCAAGTTCATCCACATCGACATTGAACCGCACCAGATTGGCAATGTGCTGCCCGCCGATGTGGGTATCGTTTCAGACGCGAAAGCGGCCCTGGTTGCGCTGTTGGAAGAAGCGAAACGGCGCGGCTACAAGCCCGAGCCTTCTGAGCGGGTAAGGCAGCTGCCGGAGACGCGCGCCAAACTGCATCGGCCGATGGAACTCAACGAGGTGCCGATCCGTCCGCACCGCGTCTTCCAGGAGCTCAATAGTTTCTTCCCGCCAAACACGATCTTCACCGCCGGATGCGGCATCACGCAGATCTGGTCGGGCCAGTTGCAGGATATCGAACTGCCGCGCCGCTATGTTCCTTCGGGCGGAGCGGGTACGCTCGGCTATGAATTGCCGGCTGCAATCGGCGCAAAGGTCGCCTGCCCCAATGACCCCTGTGTGGTTGTGGTGGGCGACGCGGGTTTGCTGTTCATGGTGGAAGAGCTGGCGATGGCCGGACAGCACGACCTGCCGGTCATCGTAGTGGTCGTCAACAATGGATACCTTGGCCTGATCCGTCAGAACCAGAAATACGCTTACGGATATGAGCACGGCGTCAGCCTGTGGTATTCCAACGAGGGCGACAAGAAACAGATCTATCCTGACAACGTCAAACTGATTGAGGCATTCGGCGGTAAAGGCGAGCGAGTCTTTGACCCGCAGGATCTCGCCTCGGCATTCGACCGCGCCATGAAGTCGAACGTCTCATACCTGATCGATGTAATCGTATCGCGCGACGCTGATTGTTCGATGGGCGGCGCGATCAATGCCGTCCGTGAGTTTGTATAACTGCCTTGTCCGCAGAGTAACCCGAGGGGCGGCACAGTCACACACCGCCCCTCGTTGAATGTCTTAAGGAGCTTCAGTATGCCGAAGTTTGATGCAAATCTTTCCATGCTCTTCAATGAAGTGGACTTCCTGGACCGCTTTGAAGCAGCAGCAAAAGCCGGCTTCATCGGAGTCGAATACCTGTTCCCATACGCTTATCCGAAAGAACAGATCGTGGAGAAGCTGCATAAGAACGGGCTTGTGCAGGTTCTGCACAATCTCCCGGCTGGAAACTGGGAAAAAGGCGAGCGCGGCATCGCCTGCCTCCCGGATCGAGTCAGTGAATTCCAAAGCGGCGTTGGCAAAGCCATTGACTATGCAACGGCGCTGGGCTGTAAACAGGTCAACTGCCTTGTGGGTTATGCGCCGGAGGGCGTCAGCTCACTCCAGTTGCAAGACACCGTGATAAGGAATGTCAGTTTCGCTGCCGTCGAACTCAAGAAGGCCGGCATACGGCTTTTGATTGAGCCATGCAATACGCGGGACATGCCGGGGTTCTATCTGAATCGCACGGCTCAGGCTCTTGAGATCATCAAGGCCGTGGATTCGGATAACGTCTTTGTGCAGTACGACGTGTACCACGCGCAGGTCATGGAAGGCGACCTTGCGAACACGATTGAAAAGAACCTGGCGCAAATCGCGCACATCCAGATCGCGGACAATCCAGGCAGGCATGAACCAGGAACAGGCGAGATCAATTATTCATTCCTGTTCGCGCATCTCGACCGCATTGGTTACAACGGCTGGATTGGCTGTGAATACAAGCCAGCGGCCGGGACTGAAGCGGGCCTGCAATGGCTCGACTCCGCCTCGAAACGTGAGCTGGCGGGAGTCTAGGAAGCGAAGCACAATTCCGGGGCCCAAAGCAGCAATTCAGAAAGGAAGCATCTGCAACAGTGCGCTGAAGACTTGCAATAACGGAAGGTGATCTCTGTGCCTACGCAATGGTTCCATAATTATTCGGCCGTTGGCAATAGCCTCGGCCTGACCGCCCTCGTGGTAGCTATCCCAATCTTCTTTCTCTTCTGGGCACTTGCTGTAAAGAGAATGAAAGGTCACATCGCCGGGATACTTACTCTAACCTTAACGATTGTCGTCACCATTCTTGCTTACCACATGCCGGTTCATGTCGCACTCTCGGCAGCGGCGCTGGGCATGGTGAACGGACTGTTCCCCATCGGCTGGATTATCTTAACGGCAGTCTTCTTCTACAATCTGACCGTCGAGTCCGGGCAGTTCGAAGTGATCAAGAGTTCTATTTCTTCCCTTTCAACAGACCGCAGACTGCAAGCCCTGCTCATTGCATTTTCATTTTCCGCATTTATGGAAGGCACTTCCGGACAGGGCGCTCCCGTGGCGGTTTGTGCCGCAATGTTGATCGGACTGGGCTTCTCTCCACTTCCGGCCGCGCTCATCTGTCTTGTGGGCAACACACCGCCCGTTCCCTTTGGACCGGTTGGAATGCCGACAATCATGATGGCGACTGTTACCAAGATCAATGACCACGTACTTACCAGGGCAGTCGGCACGGACATGGTTGTGATGGCGCTGATCATCCCAGTCTTCATGCTGGTTGTGCTGGCCGGCTGGAAGAACGCGATGGGCGTTCTGCCTGCCGCATTGGTCGCCGGTGGAAGCTACGCTGTTACCTGTTTCTTTGTATGCCACTACGTCGGCGTAGAACTGCCGGCGATTCTGTCAGCATTCGCTTCCATCGTCTGCCTGGTAATCTTCCTGAAGTTCTGGAAGCCGAAGACCAGTTGGCGTTTTCCTGATGATCCAGACATCGCCAGTGAAACGTCGAAAAAGTACACCACCGGCCAGATTGTTAAGGCGTGGCTGCCCTTTGTTATTTTGATGGCAGTGATGGGGACCTGGGGCATTCCCGCGTTCAAGAACTGGGTTCTCAACGTTCATCATTGGGCGGTGACCATACCGAATTGGCCGTTCCTTGACGGCATCGTGTATCGCACGGCTCCCATTGTTGCCAAGCCTGCAAAGTATGCGGCCAGCTATCGTTGGGAATATGCAACGGCAGCCGGCACGGCCATGTTCATCTCTTCGCTGATCTCCATGGCGGTGTTGAGAATCACTCCAGCCACTGGCGTGAAGGTTTTCGCAAAGACGTTCAAACAGTTGCGGTTTGCTCTCGTCACACTGGCTTCCGTGATTGGAATCGCGTATGTAGCCAATTACTCCGGCATGTCCTACACCCTGGGATTGGCGTTCGCTCACTACACCGGCAAATCTTTCCCGGTGTTCTCTCCCGTCATCGGCTGGCTTGGAGTGTTCCTGACCGGATCGGTGACCTCGTCCGCTGCCTTGTTCGGAAAGCTGCAGCAGGTAACCGCGATGCAGCTTGGAATCAACCCCGTGCTGACGACTTCAGCCAATCTGGCGGGAGGTGTGATGGGTAAACTCATCTCTCCGCAATCCTTGGCCGTTGCCTGCGCCGCAACAGGACTGGTTGGCCGCGAGACTGACATCTTCCGCAAGGTTTGGAAGTATTCAGTGATGCTGCTGGGAGTGATCATCGTGATGATCGTGCTGCAAGCCTATGTCATACCCGGCATCGTTCCACAAGAGGCCGTGGTCGCAATCCAATAGTTGCCTGGGCGGAGGTACGCCACGGGAATGCCCTTATCGGCTTCGATGGGGGCATTTTCGTTCTGCGTCCGTTTTGTAACTTACAGAAATCAGAGCGGACCTCTGAACCGGAGCCGACCCAAGGGCTTATGCGGTTAACACTGCCCCGGCTCGGATAACCAGGCCTTCAGCTTTCTGCCCCGTGGCGTCTGTACGGTGAACTTCTTGCCGTTGAGCACAACAAGAATTTCCCGGCCCTTGGCGGCAAGCAAGTCGTCAATTTCTTCGATCACCGGCGTCTCGTACTCGCCACAGTACGTCTGTTCAGAGACGCGAACCGTGAGATAAAGCCGATAGTAGTGAATCTGAGGATAGCGGGTAACAGGGTGGTAGCCTATGGGGATTTTCCGCACGCTGAGGACAGTGCCCGACTGTTGATCTTCGCTGGAGGACCGGTGCCCCAACGCGGACCGCTGAGCAAAACCGGTCGGCGGAAAGACCAGCGTAGCCAGAAGGACAAAAGCCAAAACACTGCGTAGCAGTTCTCTGTTTACCATTGCAGACTCACTTGCAGATTGCCGGATGAAAGCTGAATCGCCTCAGATGATGATCCAAGTTTCGGCAACCTGCAAGCTATCTTTTGGCTCCCCGCCTCAAAAGTGCATGGTCGGCCCAGGCTGGGTGGTATCAATCCACATCCGCGATAAGGTTTCGGATCGACGTCCTCCGCTCCTATCTCAAATAGGCAGGGATGCTGCTTTCCAGCGGGTGAAGCGGGAAGAGAGCCGGGCATTCAGGATGCCCGGCCGCGGGCGCCTGTCAGTTGGGCTTCGTAAACAAGCTGTCGTCCAGCTTGGGATTCACCATGACGCTTTCGATCTGAATCGCCTCGGTCTGCTTTACGCCATCCACCCTTGTTTCAAAGCGGTAGGGCAGCACGACTCCACCCGTCGCAGGGCGGTATTCGTCGTAGTAGATCTCGACCGTATGCATCTTGCCATCCAGCCGCCGCGGGTTCCCTTCCACCTTCACCTCAAGGAAGGTCTGCGCATCCAGCCAGATGTGCTGCACCTTGCCGTCGTGCGTGGTCAGCGCCAGCTTGTAGGTATCGCGGTCGCCCACCTTCTCCATCCCCGCAAGCTCGACCTTGCTGCCCTTGGCTTCGTAATCCACCAGCGGGCCGTCCAACTCCGCCTGCCGTGAGGCGGCGTCCAGTTCTTCGGCGGTAAAGGGTTCGACCTCTTTACGGTTGAGGAACGGCCTCACCTTCCAGCCATGTGTGCCATCGAACACTTGGATTGCCGTCTGCCCCTTGAACTGCAGTTCAATGCGAGATTTGTGCGAGCGCTTCATCTCCATGAGAAACGGCAGTTGTGCCTCCTCGGTCGGCCGCGTTGGAGGCAGCGTCATCTGGCCGTGCCTTCCGCCAGCCACCGGCGGCGGAGTCGTAGCCGGCATATTTCCTCCGGCGCCGAGTTTTCCTTGCATGGAAATGCTTTGAACCGCCCGCCAAGCCTTCAATCCGCCCCGCGCTTCAACGTTTTTCTCAACGATTTCGGAAGCCATTAGCTTCGGCTGAGACTGGGGTAGATTGGCCGCCATGGTGAGCGAAACGGCAAGCGTTGAGCAAATGCAGATTCCCAGTGATTTTCGGAACATGTACGCATCCTTGTCTCAGAATTTGAAAGTCTCAGAACCTGGCAACAACTCGGAACCAAACATCCGGGCCCAACCACCAGCGGAGCAATTGATTCCACCAGCTTCCGCCTCCCCGGCGAACACAACGGGGACTACTCCACCACAAGTCCTTCCGCGCGGAATTGCCCAATCACCACGTCGACGCGGTCTCCCTTTTTCACTCTCCTGCCAGGATTTGAAAACGCCATCCAGTAGGAGTGGCCCGCCTCGGGCGTGCTGCTCTGCCGCAATTGCCCAACCTTTTCCAGCGAAGGAATCACCAGTTGGATCCCGGCTGCCGGCGAGATCAGCAACGGATCGTACTTCTTGTCGTTCAGCATCTTGGCCTTCTCTGCGTCCAGCACATGGTAGGAGAAGCGAATGAGCTCGCCGGACTCAGCCGCCTTTACAACCAGCGCGTCAACTCCCCAGTAGAGCCCGTAGTAAGCCGCCGCACGCCGCGGAAACCGGCTCGGCTGGTAGCGCGTTGGCGCGCCCGTTGCTGCTACCGGCTTTGCCGCCGGAGCCGGAGTTGTCGCGGGCGTCGGGGATTGCGCCCGCAACGGTAGAACCAGAACGCCGCCGGCGAGAATGCCCGTCAGCAGCATGGCCTTCATGCCTCGCGCCACGCACCGCTCAAGCAGATTCTTTGTTTCAATCATCAGGCTGCTCATTTCCCTTCGAGATAGGCTGTGCAACTCTTCACCGCATCTTCAGTCCGCACCTTGCCGAGTTCCGTGCTGATTGAGTCATAGGCGTCCTGGTATTCCTTGCTCGCCCGCGCAGCTTTCACATCCTTGTCCGCCTGCTCCCGCGTAAAGAGCTTTGACCGTTCCTCGTACTTCGCCGCCGATTGCGCATCAACCTTGGCGCAGAATGCCAGGATCCCTTCCATGCGGCCCAGGGCTTCACCATTGATGGGAACCTCGGACGCCGTAACCTGGGGCACTACCATCGCCGCCCCTAAACCAAGAATCAGGGAAATCTTCATAGCGTGTCTCGTCTCTCGTTGAGGTTGGTGGCCTGGTGAACCGCCGCGCATCCGCTGTGCCCATGCGCGGCAGCTCACTTTCGCCTGTTCAAACTGAGATGCAGTGATGCTGCCCGCGGTAACCTGTGCGGGCAGCATCGGGGCTAGATGCCTGGAATCACTGAGCGGTTCCAGACAAAGTTGACGTTTGCGTACCGGCCACGTCGGTTACGGAAACCGTCGCGGGCTTGGCGCCAGCCGCTTGAGCGGTCAGCGGTTTGAACTGCACGGTTACGACGCAGGTCGCGCCCGGAGCCAGGGTAGTGGTGGCCACAAGTTGGCCGCCGCCAGCCGGACCGCAGGTGGACAGCAAGTGGACGATGGAGTAGTTGGCAACGTTCGCCGCAGTTCCACCAAGCGCTCCCTGCGCGATGCCGGTCAGCGGTACGTTCCCCGTATTGGTGAGCGTAAACGTCTGGGCGGGATCAAGCGTGCAAGCCAGGGCTCCGAGGATTCCGGTGCCTGGGCAATTCCGCGCGTGGGCAATCGTCCACGACGTCGGAGTGAGAGTTGCAGACCGCACGTCAGCCACGCCCGAACCACTGAGCGCAACCGGCGAACCCGTGACTGCAACGCTGCCGGTAATCGTCAACGTCGCACTCACCGTGCTGACAGCCGTCGGCGAGAACACTACGCCGATGGTGCAAGTCGCGCCTGCCGCCAGGTTTGCGCCGCAGGTGCCGCCCGCCGTTCCCGCCGGCCGCGAATAGAGCGGTGACGAGAATGCCAGGGTTGTGCCGGTGAAGGCTGCGGTGCCGGTGTTGTGCAGCGTCAGCGTGTGAGCCGCGCTGGTCGTCCCTACTGCCACATTGCCGAATGCCAACGGCCCGCCGGTGACACTGACAATCGCCGCAGGCGCCGCCTGGAACTCAACCGCACCCACGTCAATCGCGGAACCACTCGGTCTCACGTTGCCGAAGAAGTCGGTCTTGGGAGCCACCAGTCCAGACGGTGAACCGTCCGGAATGGCATCGATCGCGGGCGAACCAGATGCCAGCGCGTAGTTGCCGAGCGTAGTGCCGGTGACCGGACCTGTCAGCGACAGCGGTCCCCAGGTCAGGTTGACCCAATTGTTGCCCTCGTCCACCGTTGCCGCCGGAGTCAGGTTAAAGATTGGGTTGGGTACGGACGCATCCGAAATGCCCGGAGGAACATTGAAGCCTCCGGATGCAAATTCGGGTGGAATCCGCGATCCGTTGCAGTACTGGCTGTTCACCGTCGGGTTGCTTCCCAGGTTATTCAGGCCAGGGTAGTCCGCGGAATCCGTCAGCACCGAGTAGACCGGAGCGAGCGTGAATCCGGAGCCGTGGTTGGACGGTCCTGAGTCGCCGCGTACGCCGATCTCCCAGTAGCTGGCGCCAGGAGTGCAGGCGCCGGTGCCACCGGTGATGATGACGCCGTTGCCGTTTGGCGTGGTTGCATCTGCCGACGGCTGGCTGGCTCCCGGAGTGCCGGTGAACGAGTTATACAGCGAGACCACGTTCTGCTGGTAGGTGGCACTCAACGCGCCCACTCCGATGTAGAACGTACGGTTCTGCCAGATCAGGTCGTTCGCCAGGTACGGGTTGGAGAACTGGCCGCAACCTGCGTGGTTTGCCGGGCAGACCAGCTTCTGAGGCGGAGTCAGCGTGGCAAGCCCCGCAATCGCTGCCACCAGGGGAGGACTGTTCGGCACGGACACCAGGCCCGCGGGCTGAGGCGCCGAAGTGGTTGCCGAAGTAGTCTGGTTGGTGGCATTCGGCGAGCCCGCCATCGGAGCTCCAAGGGTGTTGAACAGCACTCCCGCCGTAGCCGTGGAATCGTTCGATACGATCGTGTTGTTGATCAGGTTCACCGACAGCGCATCCTGCAAGGACACACCGGCGCCGTCCCAACCCGCAACGTTGTTGGTGATGATGTTGTTCGTGACTTGCACCGAGTACCACTGAGACGGGGTGCTCGGGAAGCTGGACACGTCCGTGCCGTTGATGTCCTGCAAGCGCAGGCCGCCGCCGCTGCCGCTCTCCGCCGCGTTGCCCTGGATCAGGTTGGCGTTGATCACCAGTCCAGGACCGGTGCCGTCGCTCATCCCCGGAGGCGCGCAATCCGCGTCGGTCGTAATGCCGCAAGTCGGATCGACGTCGGGAGTGCCCTGAATCTGAATGCCGCCGCCATTGGTTGAAATGGTGGGGTTCAGGCTCTGGTTGTACAGGATCGTGTTGTGCTCGACGTCGCCATTCCAGATGAGCCCGAGGTGAGCGAAACCGCCACCGTCGCCCGTGCTCATGTTGCCGCACACCCAGTTGTAGTTGAACTTATAGTAATCGGCGCCGGTGGCGAAGCTTACGCCGCCAGCCCCGGCCGGCGTGGCCGAGAACAATTCGTCGCCGATCGAGGAGTTGGACGTGACCGCGTTGTTATGCACGTTCACGTTCAGGTTGAAGCAGTACGGCAGCTCCTGGTTGGCAACCAAGCCGCGGTTGACAATGCTGATGCCGGCGCCCGCTACATTCGACATGCAGGAGCCCGGAGCAGCGTTCGTCGCCCCACCCTGGAAGTATCCCGGCGGGAACTCGCCCTGGCCGATGTTGATGCCGCCGGAGAGCGTGCCGATGTTGCTGAAGATCCGGTTGTTGGAGATCTCCAGGTTATGGTTGAAGCCGTGAGCGAAGATGCCGCCGCCGCCCTGCGAGCTGTCGGTGATGCTCAAGCCGTCAATCCGCGCCGGGTTGCATTGGAAGTTGCTCGGATACGGATTCTTCGCGGTTGCAGTATTCGCTCCGCAATCCGTGGGCGTCAGCAGCAGGGTGCCGGTCGGGAAGGTGTCGCTTCCGAACGGGTTTGATCCCGCGGGGAATTTGACGCCCTTTCCAAGCACCGTGATTGCTGCGCCTTCATACGCGCCCATCAGCGTCGGTTCCTGCAACAGCTCCGCCAGGTTGCCGTTCAGCGTGGCGTCCCAGCCCACAACAGCTTCCAGCGGTAAGCGGTCGACGGAGAAGTTCATCGCCGTCGAGCAGGTGTACGGTCCGCCGCCATTGGCCGTGTCCGTGGGGGCGTCGTACGGGTTGGTTGCGGTCATAGCCGTACCGTTCAGGGCAATTCCAAAGAGGCAATCGACCTGGCGGCGCCAGGGATCCAGCTTCCCGGCGGGTTGGGTGTTGGCGTCAATCACGCTGGACGCAGCGCCCACGCCTTGCAGCCGGACCGGCTTCCACATCAGCAGCATTTCGCTGTAGCTGCCCGGCGGAACGATGATCAGATCGCCCGGCTGTGCAGCGTCAATCGCCTGCTGAATGGCGCCCGGACCGTACTGCGTAAGCGGACTTGCGCTGGCAGTGGCCGCAAGGCGGGTCGGAGCCTTGCCCCCGATCGTGACCATCACCGTGTCAACGGATTGTTTGCCGTTGCCCGCCGTGATCGTCAGTTCACCGCAATACGCCGTCGAGCCTCCGTACTGCGCCTGCTGCTGCACTGCGCACGCCGGAACCCCATTGGGAACCGTCACCGTGATCGCGCTGTCACTCCATGAGGTGATGGTCGCAGCAACTCCGCCGATGGTCACGCTCGACTTCGTATTGCAAGTCGCGCTGCCCGAGGCAGGAGCCGTGCACTGCGTTCCAAAACCATAGTGACGCGTGATCGTCTGCGTGTTGAATGGAGCCGTTGTCGCCGAGGGTCCTGAGTACGCATAGTTCGCGACCGGAAGGTCGGCAGTGTTGGTTAACGAGGTGATGGTCAGGGTCTTGCCCGGTGCGCTGACCCAGGGGCCGATTCCGTCGCCATCCACTTCCTTTACGGCAGGCGTCGCGGCCGGGTAGGCGCAGTCAGGATGGTTGTAGCCAGCCGAGAAGGCCGAGGTCGGAACCACCGGCGTATCCAGGTACTGGGTCTGCCCAGGCATGTACGGCAGTTCATAGCAGAACTGGCTGTAGGCCGGGTTGAACAGCGGATCAGGGGTTGCCCCTGAGCCTTTGTCGTTCATGCAGAACACCATCATCGTCGGGGAGTATCCCGTCGGGTTCGGCGGATTAACTTCCCACGTCGAGTAGGTCAGGCCGTCGTAATCGCCCCACCAGTCGGAGTACACGCGGCTGATCTCGGATCCAGTCCAGTCCTTGACCGAGATCGGCATGTTGGCCGGCGCAAACTTCTCGCCGAACTGCGGTGAGAACGGATCGAACTCCGAAGTGAAGTCGTCCGTGATGACGCCGGTGAACTTCGCGGCCTTGTGCGTTGACGTGTAGATGTAGAACTTCGCAATCGCTCCCGCCTGGTCGCTCAGAGTAACTTCCTTGCGGTCGCACAGGTTGCGGGTTGCTCCCGCAAACGGCGCTACCTGCTTGGACTGTGGGAACAGGCTGATGTAGTCGGGAACGATGCGCTGCTGGCCTACGCACGGCCACACCGGCTCAGGAATAAACCCGGGAACGATCCCGTTTTGCGGGGTGGTCCCAAGGCCCTGCGTCATGTTCTGTGCGTTGTTCGGGTTGTAGGCGGTTCCAACTGCGGCCTGGTCGGGAATGATGAAGATGGAGCTCAGGGAGCCGAACTGCTGAGTTACCGGCGCAATAAAATTGTCGCCAATCAGAATGTTCTTGTCCTCCTCCTTCACAATTTCATAACCCGGAGGCGGAACCACTTCTACCACGTACTTGCCCGCAGGCAGCATGGGTTCCTTGCCGAAGCGGAACGCGTCGGTAGAATCAGGGTTCGTTGTGCAGATGGTGCAGTTTGTGCCGGTCGCGTTGCCGGTTGACGGATTCCTCCCCGTGATGCTGGGGAACGAGTACATGCCGTCATACGGAGCCGGCTGTAGCTGGTTCCAGTTGTGCATGCCGTCATAGCACTTGAACTGCGAGTTATTCGGCAGCGCCACCGGAGCAGGTCCGCCGTGCTGCGAGTTGTATACGCTCAGGTATTCCGGCTGGTTGTACAGCGAGAAATAGAACAGGTCGGCCGTGGACTGGCCGGGACAGTTCATATTCGGAATGCCGTCGGTGCGGAAGCCCTGCGCCCAATCGTCCCAACTGCTGGTCTGCGTGGTGTCAACCAGTTTCAGGGTCTGGGTGACGCCGTCCGGCGCAATTCCTTCCTGGTAGAGGTTGATGGTAACGTGCGGAACCAGCGGCTCCCACTGCGTCTGCACCAGCATCTGCGGGTCGTCGAACGGACGGGTCGAGGCATAAATCACATGCCCGTGGATACCGCCGTTCTCGCCGGGGACGTAAGGCGTCTTGCCGAACTCGATGAAGTTGTTCTGGCCGGAGTAACCCTGCCAGCCCTCGGCCGGAACCCAGGGAGCATCGATGCGGCCCGTCGAGGCGCTCGGTGAACTGGGAACTGCTCCGCCCAGGATCGAGAAGCCGGTGCAGTCCGCGTTCGCGCAATAGACCGCGCCCGGAACCGACAGGTTAGCCGGCAATGGAACCTTCTCTGCCGTGTTCGCACGGAACGCCGCAGTCAGTGAATTTCCGCAAGCAGGGTAACCCGTTTGACCGCATGACGCTGAGCCGTCCGCCGGACCGCCTGCGTCATAGATCGTGTGGATGCCGGTTGACTTGTAACGGGTCGTATCCGTTTCAACCACGTACCAGTTGAAGAGCGGGAACGTCTCGTTGAAGTTGGCCGTGCCGGTGAAGTCGGTCACAAGACCGTTCGCCAGGCTGCCATCGCGGTAGCGTACGGCAACCGAAAGGAACGGAATGCCGTCTTCCGTGCTCTGCGATACGCCGTCCTTGTTCTTGTCGATGAACGTCCGCGTATAAACGTTCGCCTGCCACTGCGAGGTCGCAATGTCGCCCATGTTGCAGGAGGTCGCCGACGAGCCGGTTCCCGGGCAAAGCGTAGCGCCTGCACCCAGTCCCACCGGAGTCGAAAGACCGTCTACAATCTGGTCGTTCCACTGGTCAAACGCCGTGATTCTCCAGCTCCCGGCCGGCAGTCCCGTAAAGCTGAAGGTTCCGTCCGCCGCGCACTTGGTAAAGGCAAAGTCCTCGCCGTCCGGATCGCCCACACTGACGTAGCACTGCGAGAAGTAGAAGGAGTCGCGCGAACCGCTGCTGTAAAGCCGCTCGTCCGGCGTACGGCTCATGCGCTCGGTTGTGATCTTGCCCGTCAGGCTGTTGTTGCAGGATGAAGCCGTCAGGTTCGGATCGGTGCCCGCGCAGATTCCCGGCAACCGGGAGTTGATGATCTTCGGGTTGGCAAAGCCGATCGATACGTGGTATCCGGCCGGCCCGAATTCCTGGAAGTACGCCGGCTCGCCGATCCTCAGGAAGGAGTCGTGAGCCTTCTGGCCGTCCAGGGTGTTCGTCTGCAGCCACTCTTCACCACGCGCGATGCGGTCCGCGCCCGGAATAGCCTGAACGCTGAAGCGTCCCGGCATCAGGTTGGAAACCACCGCCTGGCCTGCGAGCGGCGAAAGCGTCTTGCCGTCGGACTCATACTTCGGACAGGTAACGATCATGCCCGTGATGCCCGACCCGCCCTTCGTAATCGGGCAGGCGTTCAGGCCGGTGGCCGGGTCGAGTTGTCCGTCCAGACTGTTCCCCAGCGGCATGTTGAACATGTCGTAGGTCATCTGGCCGGTAACGTCGCCGGAGCCGCCCATGTCGTCCCAGAGGATGATGTTGAAGCCGCCCAGGCCCGGTTCGTTCGGCGACAGAACGTCAACGCCGCCGCCTGCATCCTGCTCGCCATTGAGCGGGAAGTCGTCTTCAAACACATTCACCGACAACTTCGCCGGCGGGAACGGATCGCGTTGTACCAGCACCGTAACCGAGGTCTGGCCGGGAGCGATCGGAGCGCCTCCCATGCTGTGGCCGCAGTTCGCCGCACCAACAACGTAGTTCGAGCAGGCCGCAGCCTGGTTGCCGCTGGTAAATGGATTCGCAGCATCGCCCGGCAGCACCGTGATGTAGTACCGCTTCGTCGGATCCAGAACTACCTGGCTGGGCAATACCGCCGTCTGTTGCGACGCCGTTGTCCTGCAAGCGCCGTTGCCAAGGTCGCAAGCTACATTCTGCCCCAGCACCGTCTGTCCATATTCGCAAGACAGCGGCCCCGTGCAGCCCTGTGCTACAAACGGCATGTCGCTGGTATGGAAGTTGACTCCCAGGATCGGAACAATCGGACCGCTCGGACCAGGGTTCGCCGTCTTCGTCGGATCAACGTAGAAGCTCCTGTCTTCCTCGATGATCCACCGGTAGTCCTGCCCCGCGAGAGCAACCAGGGACTTGCCGTCCACAACTGAAACCTGCAGGTTGCTCGGTTGCGGGAAGACCAGTGTCACCTGGGCGGAGCCCGTACTGAGCGTACCCTGCGAGTTTTGCGCCTGGTAGGTAAATGTGTACGTCCCCGGACTCGGAACGGAGGCAATAAATCCGCCGTTCGGATCCATCGTTACGTTGAGGGTGGTTCCCGCCGGCGTCACCGATGTCAACACAACCGACAACGGATAGCCCGCCGAGTCTGTGTCAACCGCCAGAACGCCGGGAGGTGGAATCTTCACGAAGGTCGCTTCCTTCGAGGTGTAGGTGATGTTGTTGAGCGAGATTCCGCCCGCCCCTTCAATCGTCGCCGGCTTCAGTGTCACCGTCGTACAAGCAGACCCGGTGGTTGCGCCGTTGCCGCAATAGCCAAACGAGTCTGAGGTCGCGGTTCCGCCGGGAGTATAGGTGAACGTGCCGTTAGCGTTGAGAACCACGGAGCCATTCAGTGGCGCCGTGGAAACCTTAACGCCGTACACATTCAAGTCGTTGGCGAGCACGCCCTTGCTCGGATCAGAAACCGTAAGCACCTTGCCCGGAACCAGGGAGTTGTAGGTATCCGGAACGGCTGTGGCCGCTCCAAGCGATCCCGCGGCCGGCAGCCCGGCTCCATTCACGCTGACGTAAGCCAGCATTCCGGCATCGCGGTCAATGGCGTTGCCCGAGAGGCTCAACTCCCGGTCGTACACCGGAAGGGCTGTCCCGCCGGCGGCAGGAACATTCACCATCACGTCGTACGTCTTGCCCGCGGCCATGAACACTTCGCTCTGTACCCGCGGAAGTCCTGGCAGCGGGTTTCCGTCTTCCGCCACCAGCGCGAATCCTGACGACACGGTGCCTGTTCCCGTCTGCGCTCCCACAATCGACGGAACGTGCATCCTCGATCCGGCATTCACCATGCGTACCAGCACGCTGCCGGTTGCGGATGCCGTCGTCGCCGGCGTCACCGCAAACAACGATCCCGAGGCGCTCGTCTTGTTGAAGGCAACGCCGTTAATCAGGTAATACAGCGGAGAATAGTTCACCACCGGCGGATAGCAGGTGTGATAGTTCGCTGAAGCTGGGTTGCCGCAATTGTTCGGCTGGCCGGACCACACTGCTGTCTCGCTGAAGCCCGCGGTGTTTACCGCGGCGTTGACTGCGTTGTTCTGCACCGGATCAATTTCGCTGAACAGCAGCGGAATTTCCGTGTCATAGCTCACGCCTGGATAAGCTGTGCCCGCGGCGGTCTCCACCCCCGCGGCAGCCGTCGGCGCGTTCGTAACCACCAGCATGCCAATCAGGCCCATCGCCGCCTGAATCGAAGGATGCGTGCCCGATTCAAGCAGGTATGTGCCGGCCCGCGGCGTCGTCCAGGTCAGCGGCGTCATTGCTCCCGCGGCAACTTCCGTCGAGAACGACTGCACGCGCGCTCCCTGCGGCGGCGGGTTGTTCATCGGTCCTGTATTCACCGTGGACCAGGTGGTTCCCTGGGCTCCGTGTACAGGACTCGGCGTCGTGGTCCGCTGCGTTTTGTCTCCCAGGCCTCCGCCCACTTGCCCAACGATCATCAACGACGTCGGGATCGTGTTTGCCGTCGTGCTGTTTGGCGGTGTGAAGCTGAGGTTGTTCGTAAGGTTGATCGTCAGCGATGTTCCGGTGGGAACCGTGATCACAACCGGAGACCACCCGGCTGCGGTTGGATTCGACGCCGCGCACGTCGCGGTGGAACCGCTTACGGGCGCGCCGCAACTGTAGCCCCACATCGGCACCGTGGAGCCATCGGGCAAGGTAAGGGTCGTCGCCCCAGCGGTCAGGTTGACCGTCTGGCCGGCTGCCAGCCCCGCTCCGAGGAGGAGAACAGTTATCGCAAACACAGCTGTCCTCAGGCCTGCTTTGAGAGTAGTCGATCGCATTTGTTCATCTCCTCGTTAGTTGGACTCGTCAATCACAAATTCCCGGGAATCGACCAGCATCATCATCATCATTCCGCCGGGGAAGACGTTGTTCGTTGTGATCTCGCGCTCGTTATGTGAGTGCCACATAAACGCAAAGCCGCGTTCGTTGGCAGGATTCGCCTGGGTATTCGAGGGCAGGAAAACGCTCGTCGGTCCCGTCGCGCGCGTCGTTGCGTCCGGCCCCAGGTATGGGCTGCCGCTGTACCACGCGCCGTTGGTGAAGATGTTCGGATTCGGCAGCGTTGCAGGTCCGCCCGCCGCTACGTCGCCATAGGGAGCGACCTCCAGCGGCTTGTTGTGGTCCTGGCACCACTCCCAGAAGTTGATCGCCGTCGGCGCGCCCGTGTTGTAGCCGTTCGCGTCCGGAGTGCAGGGCAGCTTCCCGGAAGCATCGGGCGACGTCAGATTGTGTCCGTACATATCCCAGTTCAACCCTCTGCCCGTGAAGTAGAAGATCCCGTCGAACGCCATCCCTGGGGTCGTCGTCGTCGTGAACATCAGCAGGCCCGCCAGGTCCTCGGCGTTGCCTGCGCTAAGCAGCAGGTTGCCGTCGCGCGCCAGAATGCGGACGTGGTTGGCGTGTTCGTGGAACGGATGTTGCCAGCGCCCCTGGCCGATCACGCGCAACAGCACTTGCTCGCCCGGATGCATGTGGGGATTCCCGTTGTACGGCTGGTGCGGATACTCCAGCGCGTAGTTGGGATCCATCAGGTCGGGCATCGAACGCCCGTTGATCAGGAAGTACGCCGGATGATAAGGCTCGGTCGGAACTTGCAGGCTGCATCCCGGGGTTGCGGCCCCCGCGGCGCAAAGCGCTATCCTTGTCGGGTCTGTCACCTGCGCCAGCGCCTGCTTGTGAATGTTGGCGTCCATCTCGGAGAACTGGAACAGATACTCCCGGTCGTAGCAGGTCTTGTCATGGTCGTAGGCCGCCGTGGACAGCCTGAAATCGGACTCTTTCCAGAACGCTTCCGCCGTCAGGTTCGCCGCATGAAGCCCCGACGCACAGGCCGCCGGTGCGTTTGCCGGAAGCACAATGATTGCGCCATACAGACCCATCTCAATCTGCAGGTCGCTCTGTGTTCCGCTGTAGTAGGAGTGTGTTCCCGGCGTTGACGCCGTGAACATGTAAGTCACCGTGCCGCCCGGTGCCGCTTCCTGCGTCAGCAGGCCCGGAACCCCGCCGCTCGTCGAACTCAAAGTGAAGCCCGGAAACAGAATCGAGGTATTCCCTGCCGCCGCGGGCAGGTTGTTCGTCAGATTCACAGTGACCGTCTGGCCCTCGGTAACCACCAGCGTGGGACCGGGAATCTGCATCGTCGGACAGCTTGCGTTCGTAATCGCCGCAGGCACAAAACTCGGCGTTGCGCCGGATATGCAGCCGTAGCCCCATGAGTAAACCGTGGACCCATCCGGCTGGTTGAGATACGAGGGTTGCGCCGTAAGGCTGAAGGTGCCGGCCGCGCCGCTTGTGCTCGTAATGCCGGGAGCCGCAGCGTGAGCCGTCGCCGTGAGTGACAACGCCACCGCCACCAGCGCAGCCAGAAGCAGTTGTGTCTTCAGTATCGCTTTTTTCATATTCATCGGCCTCATTGCTGCTCTCCTAGTTGATGTGGACTTCCGTCATCAGTCCGCCGAAGTTCTCGTTGTCATTCGCCAGGTGGTCCAGCTGCGGGGTGAACAGATAGAACACGCTGCCCGACGGATACAACGCCGTGTTGCTCGCGTCCAGAATCACGTCCAGCGACTCGCCGCCAGCCAGCGTGATCGAGTTCGTGTAGTAGTAGAGGTTGTTGCCCGCCTGGTCCCGTAGCAGCTTCGCGTTGTATCCCACAACGTGCATCGGAATCCCCAGCGATGCCAGCGTCTGATACTCGGTAACGTCCAGGTCGGAGATCCGCAACAGCGCTTTTCCGCCCGCCGGAATGTTGATGATCGAAGGCAGTGGCTGCGAGTAATGCATCATGCCGTCCGCCGTCTGCGTCGCCTGCGGGCCGGTGGCGACCGTGTCGGGATAGCTCCGTCCATTCAGCAGGAAGAACTTGTCTTTCATGTCAACAAACGCTTCCGGGTTGAAGGTCATGCCGACAAAGTGGAAGTTGGGATCGAAGCCGTGAATCTGCAACGGATACTCGACGTCATAAGCCGTCGAGCCGTCGCCGTCGTTGTAAACATACTTTTGCGGGTTGCCCAGTTTGTCGGTGCCTTGGACGACTCCCGTGTTGACCGCTGGCATGCTGGCGCTGCACAGGATGTCGGCGGCGGGGTTGCAGGCGGTACGCAAGTCAACCACCGATCCGAGGCCGTTCTGCTGCTGCAATGACGCATACAGGCTGGTGCCTGCCGGAACACGATCCTGCCGCGGCCGCACGTAGAGCTGCCCCACCATGCCCATCTGCAAGTGCTCGGGAGGCGTGATGTGGCAATGCCAGAAGTAAGTCCCCGCATCCGGCGCAAGGTAGTAGTAGGTGAAACTGCCGCCAATATTGATCGCAATCGATGCATCCGGAACGCCGTCATAGAACGACGAGGCGTTCGGATAACCGTGGAAGTGGACAGTGTGCTGCTCGAAGAGGTCCGGCCTCATGATCATGCCGACGTTCGTCAGTGTAAGGAAGTATTCGTCATCCTCGTCGAAGGCCATCAGCGGAGCCGGAATGTTCCCGTTCATCACGCCAACGTCCATGATCTGCCGCGGATCGACATGTCCATCCAGGCAGGGAGACGTGCAGCTGCCGGCTGCGATTGCATCGGCGTCCGGCGCTAATCCCACCGCGCCGTTATAAGTAAAGGTGGAGGGAGTGCCCTGCACGTACCCTCCGCTGTCCTTGGCTCCATCCGTGGTCGCAGGGTCGCCCGGAAGCAGCGTTCCCGGATACACCGAGTTGAATACGCTGGGATACTCCGTGCCCGGCAGGCCATTCGCAATGTCCGCCAGGCCGGAGAGCGGGCCAAATGAGAACATGAATGTCTGCGTGCCATCGGCCATCGTCGAGTAACCGTCGCCGCCGGAGATCTGCTGGCACTTGATCGCCCCGTTCACGTTCGCCGATGGTGCCAGGTAGCCGCTCGCGTTAAGGGTCAGCGTCGTCGGAGCCGTGTACGCAGGCTCCGCATTGTTGTTGTTGAGCGACGACGGATGCGTGATCGTGCTGGTTGGACATTGCACCCGGAATGACTGGGCACTTGCGGTGATGCTTGCCACACAGCCAAGCAATACCACCAGCCACAACCGATAACCTCTGTTTGTAACCATGCTGACTCCTCCTGCAAATCCTGCGAGTGAAAAGTTGGTGGGTAGTTGCCGCTTGATCCAAAGGAAAGGGTGGGTTCTGGGAACTCGGTGATGCGGGAATGCGCCTGGGTTAGTTCGTGAAGTAACTGGCTGCGGAACGGACCGGTCATCGCCTCCTGCAGCGAAGCAATCCGCGGCCGGCAAACTGCCTTCGGACGCTCGTGCCATCTGCGCTCTCCTCGTTGGCCCGGCAAAATCTTTCATCCCGCAACCCATCCCTGTTTCCGCTTCCATAACCTCGTCGCGCATTCGTCCAGCCGCGGTAGCCGTTGCACTTTCACCAAGTCGATGGGCCACCCATCGTTCAACTTCGAGTAGGATGGGCAGCAGCATGTATTGGTCTGCGTATTCACTCATGCTTCACGCACACTTAAGCAGCGCTTAATGAATGAGCCGCTCATCGGGCAGTGGTTCCTTCAGCGGCTTCAGCCAAGGCCGCGTGCTGGAGAGCTTCGACAGTGATTCCCGGCAGATAACGCGCACTCCCCGAGGCAGCGCCGCCCAGTGAACCGCGCCCTGTTTCATCCACAGATACACCGCCGAACGGCTCACTCCGACCAGCGTTGCCGCAGCCAGAACGTCCAGGTGCTGCGTCGTGCTGTCACAGGATGCGCAGTAGAGTTTCGGGCCGGGCGGCAGTGCGCCATCACGACCCTCGGGGTTTGGAGCGCGTGAACGGGCCTCACCACCGGGCATGGAACCTCCTTCTGATCAAGCGCGGCATGACAGCACTTGACCTCAGGCTTCGAGTTCGCTTGCAGGAGGTTTGGTTGGGGAACTTCAGGAATACGTCATGAACACTTAATGAAGACTTAACTTGCGCTCTTTCGCGGGCCGCATTTTCTGTCGCTCACTTACGCCCTCCGTCACCGCTGCGGCTGCTTTTTATGCCGGAGTATGTGTGAGCTTCAGCGGCCCGCTGGCGGCTCGCCTACGCCGCTTCTTCCCGCAGAATGAATCCCACCCTGCGAACCGTGTGCAGCAACTTCTGCTCCGAGTTGCCGTCAACTTTCCGGCGCAGCCTTGCCATATGCACGTTGATTACGTTATCGAGCGGAGAGTAACGGTTGGTCTCTTTCCATATGTCGCGAGCCAGCATCTCCCGCGAGACAACGCAATCCCGGTTGTGGCAAAGGTACTCCAGAATTTCAAATTCGCGCAGCGTCAGCGGCAGCGGCACTCCCGTGCGAATCGCCGTATGCGTCTTCACGTCGATTTCAAGATCGGCGCATCTCAGGTTTCGCGTCGCTCCCGGCTTGTGGCGCCGCACCAGCGCGCGCATCCGCGCCGATAGCTCGGAAAGCGAAAACGGCTTCACAAGGTAATCGTCTGCCCCGGAATCCAGTCCCAGGATGCGATCCCGGATGGTGTCCTTCGCCGTGATCACCACCACCGGCGTGTCGATCCGCTTCTGGCGCATCAGCAGCAAGAGTTGCAGTCCGCTCTTTCCCGGCAACACCAGGTCCAGCAGAACCACGTCGAAGTGGCTCTGTGACAGGCAACGAAGCGCGTCTTCCGCCGTCCGGGCCCAAACCATGCCGCCGCCGTCCAACTCTATTTCCATGCGCACGGAGTACGCCAGTTTCTCGTCGTCGTCCACAAGCAGAGCCTGGATCGGTGATTTCAACGCCGGGCGGACCGCATCGCGGAGTGGTAACACGAGAGGTTCTTCGCGCTTCAGTGGAACCCTTCCGGATGTTGCTCCCGCATACATCCTAAGCTCGTCGCTGACCCTCATCACTTCAGGAAGTGTTAACAGTGGAGTCTGGACACCCAACTTTGCCATTCCTACCTCACGTCACAGATCTGTAAGAGCAGAGTAGTCCGGCGGCGTCCCGCACACCGCATCCCACTGAACACGCACTCGTAAACCGGCGGCTCATCAACCGGGCGCCGTTTTACCGCTTACACGACCTTAGTGACTGGGATTCGACAGGGCTCGATTCCACAACTTTCCCCCACCCTGACGTATCAGCGCTAGGCATTTGCGATTCCAAAGTACATGTTATGAATTGCGCTCGGCGGCCATCATCAACAGTGGAGGGGATTAAGATTTGGTAACCGCTAGAAAAATATAAGTGCTTGAATTCAAAGATGAACACTTCTTCATTTCACTGTAATTTCTCAATAATTCCTGACACTTCGTCGGAGTTCCATTCCCTTGCTTGGCTATGGCATTTGCATTCCAACTACTTGCAAGCTGCTTATAGTACCCGGGTATTATCTAACCCATCGCAAAGTGTTACGGAGAAAGCACATTGCTAACTCCGCGCGCATCAGTTACTCCCCTATGCCCGCCGCTTTGCCAGGCGCGCTGCGTCGCCATGTGAAGCGGCGGCCCAGGATCGCTTTGTAGATAAGGCGGTCCGTCGATGCCGTGGTTCCCAGTCCAACTCCGAAGTTGAACTCCCAGTTTTCTGAAATATCCAGGTCAACGCTTGGAAAGAACTGTTGCTGTTGTTCGCGCAACGGATCGAAGCCGCTGATCGGGCCGCAGCTCCCGTAATATTCCATCCCCACCGAGAGGTTGTCTTCCCGCCCATGTTTATGCCAGCGCAGAACGTCATAACTCACTTTCGCGTTGGGTGAAAATTCCATGCCCTTATGAACGCTCGGCCCATGCAGCGAACTATCCAGCGCGGGATTGAACGCGGCATAGATGCGACCCATCTTCTTGTCCACAATCGGACGCAGTTCCAGGCTCCATGTGTCGGGAGAGAAGCGTGGCCGCTGGTATCCGATCTCCGCTGACAGACTGAGTCCCACCGGAAGATGCCAGCTCTCCGGCGCGCGCACCCTTGGCCTTATGTGGCTGCCGACGTACTTGTAGCCAAAGCCCGGATTGTCGCTGGTGAAAATGTAGAAGCCGGTCTCAAACCAGTCGGTAAAGCCATTCGTGATCTCGACGGTTTCATGCACCGCGTGTTGCGTCGGTTCGGTTCCATCCAGCGCATAGCGGCTGCCGTACGCGGCGTGTGATCCCTCGGCGGTCCAGTTCGAATGCAGCTCGAACATCGTCGAATGTGCCGGAACCGTATCGCTTTCATACACCTGAATTTCGTAATTGTCCTGGGCACAGGCAAGGCATGAGAACCCAAGCACCAGCAGCAACACAACGCCCTTCATCATCTCCCAGCTCCCATCCAGCAACTCCGCTTACAATTTTCACACACTATGGCCGGATTCGAGTGCATCCAACCCAACGCTGTCACCCACGGTTCCGCGCCCGAGGGTTGTATTCATTGCATTAGATGAATCATTCGTCATGTCACGAAAAGAAGCCCTGCGCCCCTTCAGGGCATCCTATCAAGCGGCAACCTTAAACTCTCCATCAGTCAACCCGGAAACGCCGTGCATCCTCCAAGGTCCAGAACAATCCGCGAGGTATGTTCCGCAGCGTTCGCCGTTGTGTTATTCGCGGCCACGCTCTGGGCTGCGTCGTCGGATGACGGACGCCCGGTCTCTCTGGCCTTCTCCGTTACCGGAGATGAAAACGCCGCCGTCGCGCACGCCGCCATCGAACTCCTCAGCCGCGGTCAGGTCGTCGCCCGCGGCGAGACCGCCGCCGATGGCAAGTCAACCATCGTTCTCCGTGCTCTCGGAAGTTACCGCCTGCGGATCAGTAAGTCCGGTTACATCACTGCCGAAAGCGCGCTGCAACTGGATGCGGGAGTCACCGCGCAGGCCGTGGACGTGGTGATGACTCATGCGCCCTTGAGCCAGGAGCGCGTCGAGGTGCAGGGTACGGCCGTCGATGCCGTCGCCGAGCAAACCGTAAGCCCACTGGAGAAACTGGATGCAACGCAGGCCAAGGAAGCCGCCGGAAAGCCCGCCACTCTCAAGGATGCTCTCCCGCTCATCCCCGGCATCGTGCGCGCCAAGGACGGAACCGTCAGAATCGCGGGCTTTGGCGAGAGCCACAGCGCCCTGCTCGTGAATTCCGTCGATGTAACCGATCCCGCCACCGGCGCATTCGGACAGAGCGTGCCCATCGATAGCGTCGAGACCGTCTCCGTTTCCGAGATGCCCTACCTCGCGCAGTACGGCAGGTTCACCGCCGGAGTGGTGGCGGCGGAAACCCGCCGCGGCGGCGACAAATGGAATTTCAGCCTCAACGATCCGCTGCCCGAGTTCAGGATCAGAAGCGGCCACCTCGTCGGACTCCGCGACGCCACGCCGCGAGTTAATGTCAGCGGCCCTCTCATCGCCAATCGCTTCCACTTTCTCGAGGGCGCTGAATACTCTATCCGCAAGGCCGAGGTATTGACCTTGCCCTTCCCCATGAATCAGTCCACCTCAACCGGCGTCAATTCATTCACCCAGTTCGACGCGGTCATCTCTCCCTCTCAGATCCTCACCGCCAGCTTTCATTTCGCTCCCCACTGGCAGACCTTTACCGGCCTCGACTTTTTCAATCCCCAGCCCGTCACGCCGAATACGGATTTCCACGAGAACACCGATACGCTGCTCGACCGCCTCGCCTTTGCCGGCGGCGTCCTGCAGAGCACTTTTGCCGTCACCCAGGTCAGCAGCGCCACCTCGCCGCAGGGACTCGCCCCCATGGTGCTCGCCCCCGGTGGAAACCAGGGCAACTATTTCGGAAGGCAGTCGCGCCACTCTTCACGCTTTCAGTGGATAGAAAACTGGTCTCCGCGCACTCTGCACCTCGCGGGCGAACACCGCTTCCAGATTGGCTCCGTCGTGGCTCACGCCGAAAACGAAGGCGCGTTCAACGCCCAGTCCGTGCTCCTTCAGGACAACAACGGCGCTCTCATCCAGCGCATCGACTTCGCCGGCGGAAAGCCTTACTCGGTCGCTGACACCGAGCCAGCCATCTACGTGCAGGACCACTGGGTCATGACCACACGCTTTGCCCTTGATGCCGGCCTCCGCATGGAGGGCCAGACCATTACTCACACCTTCCGTACCGCTCCGCGCGCAGGCTTTGTCTGGTCGCCGCAGCAGTCCGGCAAAACGGTGGTCAGAGGCGGCATTGGAGTCTTCTACGACGCCGTGCCCCTCGACGTCTACGCCTTCGGGAGTTATCCGCGGCAAACAGTTACCTCCTACGATTCCTCCGGCGCCGTCACCAGCGTGCAGCCCTTCGTCAACGTCACCTCGCAGCAGGTCGGGGACGGCTTCCTCTTCGTCGACCGCTCGCCCCGGAGCGGAAACTTCGCCCCTTACAGCGTCGCCTGGAACTTCGCCGTCGACCGCACGCTCACCCGCTCTCTGGTCATCCGCCTCAAGTATCTGCAAAGCCTCGCGCATGACGCCATCACGCTCCAGCCCATGCAACTCGCGGGCCAGAGCGCGCTCGTGCTCGGCTCCTCAGGTTCCGCCCGTACCCGCCAGTTCGAGTTCACCGCAAGAATCGGAGCCGCTTCCAACCGCCAGTTCTCTTTCTCCTACGTTCGTCAGTTTGCCCGCGGCAATGTTGGCGATGCCGGAAGTTATCTCGGCGAAACGCCTTTCCCCGTCGTGCGCCAGGAGTCCGTAACCAGCCTGCCCAGCGAAATTCCCAACCGCTTCCTGCTCTGGGGAACTTACTCGCTGCCCAGGAAAATCCAGCTCATGCCGCATCTGGAAGTCCGCAACGGCTTCCCCTACCAGTCCAGCAATCTCTTGCAGCAGTTGCTCACCGCCAGCGGCCCAACCAGCCGCTTTCCCCGCTTCTTCTCCATGGACATCCGCGCCTCCAAGGAGTTCCAGATTCCCCACAAGCACGCGGTCCGCTTCGCCGCCACCGTCATGAACGTGACGAACCACCTCAATCCCCTTGAGGTTCACTCCAACGTCGCCGACCCTCTCTATGGAAATTTCTTCGGAAACTACGGACGCAAGCTGATCGTTGACTTCGACTTCCTGCACTGACCTTCAGCAGGATTAGACCAATTTCACTGGTGCCCCGCATCTGCCGCAGTTCGCAGATGTGGGTCTTTTGAATTTGCCTTTGATTTTGCTCTTGAACTTCCGGCAGGTGCCCCACCTTTGGCGCGCGTCTTCTTGCGCGGCTAAGGTGGGAGAGCAGTGTCCATCAAATCTGAGATATCTCTAGCGCGGCTCGTTGATCAGCGCCCGATACTGGAAGAACATCTCCGTCCGCCAGCGCAGGATCATTCCAAACGCCAGGATGAAAAACAGCGCCGCCGTCTGTTGCACGGTCAGCACCGTGTCCAGGTAGCCGCGTGCCGCCACCCGGATGCCCGCCAGCAGAATAATCACGGCGAAAAACGCGTGTGACCTTTGTGCCATCACCGTCTCGCCCTCGCGTACCAGCCGCGAGGTCCGCAGCAGAGGATACGCCAGCCCAACCGCTCCGCCCACAAACGCAAGGGCCGCCCAGCTCCACGGAACCCGGAATGCCGGCGCCACGAACATCATGAAGCCTGTCGCCATGCCCATAGGAGGGATGATGATCTTCTTCGCTGAAACCGCCGTTCGCGATTCCCTCACCCGCCAGATCATCACCGCAATCGCGCCCACAATTGAGCTGACCAGCGACATTACATTGAGAGGTGCCATTGTCATGAAGAGAGTTTTCCAGCTACGCCAAAATTCTTCCGTTACTTACCTATTCTAAGGCATCCCGGAGCTGGCTGCACCCCCGTGCATCGCAAGGTTTCCTCGCTTCAAAAACAATGCAAGGCGGCAAGGTCTTGCAGAGAACCTGCATCCGCACCCTTCTCCGCCTCCGGTCAGCTGACTCGAACTCCTGCCGTTTGAATTCCACGCTAAGCCAACCGCTATTCGTGCTGGCCGCCCGTCGGATTTGCCGCCGCGTCATCCGAACTGGCGCTCAGCGGCGGGGATGAAAGCACGTACCCCACGGTCGCTCCGCGGATTTCAAGCACGGCGGCGTTCGCGTTGTTTCGCGCCCTCACCAGTTGAGTATGTTTCGGCCGCGCGCTCAACGCCTGCTCGGTGAATCTCACCTGTGCAACAACCTCTTCTTCATCGGCCTGCACCAGTTCCGATGCAAGCTCATTCCGGAAGTGGCGCACAAACTCCACAACCGGTCCATTTGCAGAGCGAATCTCGCGAACCTCGTACTCTCCCGGTTGCAGCAGCGCGCCACCGGCTTCCGTGGGAGCCGTAATCGTCAGCCTCCCTTTCTTTGCCGCGTGCGGCATGGACTCCGCTTGTGCAAATCCGGCGAGTGACAGCACAACCGCGAACAACGCCACGCCGATCTGTCCGCGCTTGGAAATTGTGAGTAGCTGTTGAATTCGTTTCATGGAAGTTGCTCCTTTTGAACTGCGCGGCGACTCTGTCATCCACACGCCCCAGTTGCATTCAAGAACCGCGTATCGCCGCATTTATTCCCGCAGACGCCGCTGCATTTTCGCCTCTCCCGCTCGTTCAAGAAATTCCCGCATCGCCGGGAATAAAAACGCCCGCGCCCGGTTCTTCTATCAATGCACCGCCGCGATTCATCAGGAGAAACCATGCGCAAATCCAACGCAGCATCGCATCAGGAAGTGTCGCTTCCCGAACTCAGCGCCCCATTGCCATCCGATTCAGACGGCATCGACCGCCGCGGATTTCTTCACTGCATGGCATGGGCCGGAACCGGAATTGTCTGGAGCTTTGCCGGGGGCATCCCAGTTTCCAGCGTCTTCGGAGCCTCCCCCGCAAAGCAGCACGCCGAAGATTTCAGCTTCATTCAGATTAGTGACAGCCACATCGGCTTCGGCAAGGCCGCCAATCCCGACGTCACCGCAACTCTGCAAACAGCTGTCGATAAAATCCGCGCCGCATCCACCGTGCCCGACTTCCTCATCCACACCGGCGACCTCACCCACACCTCCAAGCCCGCGGAGTTCGACACCATGGACCAGGTGCTCTCCGCCACCCGTCGCGAAATCTTCTACGTCCCCGGAGAGCACGACACCTCCGTCGATGACGGCAAGCTCTACCTTGAGCGTTACGGCAAGCGCACGGCCGGGAATGGCTGGTACAGCTTCGACCACAAGGGCGTTCACTTCATCGGACTCGTCAACGTGGTTCAACTCGAAGGCATGGGACGCCTCGGCGGCGATCAGCTTGCATGGCTCAAGCAGGATGTCTCGCGTCTCGGCTCCAGCACGCCCATCGTGCTCTTCGCCCACATTCCGCTCTGGGCGCTCTATCCCCAGTGGGGCTGGGCTACCTCGGACAGCGAGCAGGCGCTCGCTCTTCTCAAGCGCTTCGGATCGCTCACCGTCCTCAACGGTCACATCCACCAGGTCATGCAGAAGGTGGAAGGCAACGTCACCTTCCACACCGCCATGTCCACGGCTTTCCCGCAACCCGCGCCCGGAGAAGCGCCCTCCGCCGGACCGCTCAAGGTGCCCTCGGAAAAACTGCAAAGCGTGCTCGGACTCACCGAGGTCCACTTCATCCCACAGAGGAATCAGCTCGCGGTCGTTGACTCCACCCTGGCGGACGCAGCCGCCGCCAAGGCGTAGGCGCGGCGCAATGAAAACCGTAAAGCTCTCCACCGCCGCCGCCGTTTCGGCCCTGGCTCTCGCCGCGCTCTCGCTCATCCATCCGTGGGGAAATCTGCGCTCCGGTTTCCCCGCGGGCAGCCCCACGCTCGGCGGCTCAAATGTCCCGGACGAGCTTCGCGGCGTCCTCGCCCATAAGTGCGGAGACTGCCACTCCAACAACACGCGCTGGCCTCTCTACTCCCGCGTCGCGCCCTCTTCCTGGCTCGTCGAGCATGACGTGCATGAAGGACGCAAGCACATGAACTTCTCTTCGTGGGAGCAGTACGCCCTCGACGCTCGCATCGATCTTCTCGGCAAGATCGGCACCCAGCTTCGCCAGGGAAAAATGCCCTTGAAGCAATATCTGCTCCTCCATCCCGAAGCGCGGCTCTCTGAATCCGAACGCAAGCTCATCCTCGACTGGACAAAAACCGAGCGTAGGCGACTCATCGCCCAGGCCGACGCCGAAGCCGCCCAGCCAGCCAAATAACACAACATTGATTTCCTTGAGCACACGGAGATGAAATGAAACGCCTGCCTTTAATCAACAACCGGGGACGCGCCATCTCCCACCCCGCCGCAGTTGCCGGCCTCTTGCTGCTGCTCGCGCTGGGAGTCTTTCCCGCCATCAGCCGCGCCGCCGAAGATGCCTCCACGGGCCGCCAGCTCTTCGAGAAGCGCTGCACCGGATGTCACTCTTTGGATCGCCATAAGGAAGGCCCCAACCTCTCTGGCGTTTATGGACGGCAGGCCGGCACAGCCCCCGGCTTCAACTACTCGCCCGCGCTCAAGTCCGCGCACTTTGTTTGGGATGATCAACGATTGGAAAAGTGGCTCATTGATACTCAGTCACTGGTCGAAGACAACAACATGGATTTCCATGTCCCCAAGGCCGACGAGCGCGCCGCCATCATCCTCTACCTCAAGTCAATCTCCGCCCCGCAGCGAGCAGCATCCAGCCCCGCGCATCCATAGCTCACGGACGGGCTGCTTTCCTCAGCAGCTCGCCCAGCGCGTGTACGTCCGCAGCCGGAGCATCGCTCACAATGTAGTAACGCAGGCCGCCCTCGCTCCACGTCTCCATCTGCAGCGCCAGCCGCGTCGCCGCCGTCACACCCGCCCGCGCGGAAAGCGCGCCCGCCTCATCCTTGAAGACGAATGCTGACAGTTGATGCTTGCGCAGATTGAACAGCAACTCCGCGCCGGGGCTGCGTTCGAAGTACGCAACCCTTCCGCCCACCAGAGTGAACTCGGAATTTTGCAGCTCCGGAAGATTGAACGAGAACGGGATCCTTCCTGCGAACCACGGCTTCACCGTATGCCGGTCCGTCGAAACCACGTCCACCGGATTTGCGCTCGCCAGCTCCGTCACATGCAGGTCGGCAATCTCCGTCAGTTCGCGCTCGCGTCCGTTGCGATCCACCCACACGGTCGCCGCCGCCAGCAGAATCACCGCCGCCGCGGCCGCCATCGCAACGCTCGACCACCGCAAGCTCCACCATGCCGGACTCTGCTTCGCCCGTATCCCCTGCTCCATGCGTAGCCGGAACTCCGCCGATGGCGCGTACCGCATTCCCGCCGCGCGCGTCGCCAGCTTTGTTTGCAGCATTCCAAGCGCATCCGCCGCGCAGCCGGAGCAGCCGCGCAGATGGCTCTCGAACTCCGCCAGCTCTCCGCCCTTGAGCTCCGCATCAACGTACGCCATCAGCTTGCCGTGCAATTCGTCGCAGGTCATTTCAAACTACTCCGTCGGATACTGGCTTCCTTCAGCGATTCACGCATCGCCCGCCGTCCCCGCGACAGCCGTGACATCACCGTGCCCGCCGGGATCGCCAGTGTCTCGGCGATCTCCTGGTAGCTCATCTCTTCCACGTCGCACAACACAATCACCTCGCGGTACTGCACCGGGAGCGCCTCTAGTGCGCTTTGAATCGCCTGCTGATCCGCATTGGAAAGCAGAATCGACTCCGGCGTCCCATGCGCAACCGGCTCCGCCACCGGAGCCTCTTCATCGTCGAGCGATACCATCATGGCCCGCAGTCCCGTGCGCGAGGTAAGAAACGTGTTTCGCAGAATCCTGTAAATCCACGCGCGGAAATTCGTTCCCTGCCGGAAGGAATCAAATCCCTTCAGAGCCTTCATACAGGTGTCCTGCACCAGGTCCTCTGCCTCGCTGCGGTCCTGCGTCAGCCAGTGCGCAAAGTTGTACAGGCGCGCAAACAGAGGCATCGCCAGCTCTTCAAACGACCCGGAATCTCGCTCGGTGTCAGCCACGGCTCAATGAGAATAACTCAGAACTTTCCCTTTTATTCCCCGAATTCAAATCCCCCGCTGCGGAGCGCCACGGAAGCCTCGGCCCGCCTCCCATCCGCCGAAAGACCGCGTCCCGCGCATCGGTGCTCGCCAACTCCTTGCTTGACAGCTCATCTCGCCCCGGAGTAATAATTCGGCAGCGGGTGAAGGAGTTCACCCTTAACCGCTGTCCCTCCCACAGCCGGGACAGATGATGACTCCTGACAAGGATTCTTGTCGCGGAGTCATGCTCCCGGCAGCGATCCCCAAACTAAGCAGTCGCTGGCGAGGCAATCGTGCGGATCTTCAGCCGGGTGGACGAACTCGAATCGCTCCGGAAGCGGCTTGCAGAACGCCGCTCCACGCTCGTCCATGGCCCGTCCGGCGTCGGCAAAACGCTCCTGCTCGATCACCTCATTCCTGAGTTTTCCCATGTGCTCTACTGTCCCGCTCCGTCCAGTCCACTGGCCCTCTTCCGTCGCCTTGCCCAACTGCTTGCCGCCAGGCGCGACCCAACCGTCCTTCGCATCTGCGGCGCTCGGCCCGGCGCTCTTCTCGGCAAATCCGCCATTTCGCTCAAAGGCATCGTCTCGGATGCACTGCGGGCGGGAACTTATCTGATTGTTCTCGACCACCTTAACCGTCCATCCTCCGCCATGGCGTCCGCCATCGCGGAGATCATGCTCTCCTGCTCCACCCCCGTCGTGGCCGTCGTCCGCTCTGCGCACATGGAGGACGCCGGCTACGTCCTGCCGCTGCTGCCAGATCGCAGCGAGCGCTTGGCCATCAGAAATTTCGATTCGGAAACCGCGCGCGCCTTCGCCGTTGAAGTCTCTTCGCGTCAGCAACTGGAGGCCGCCAACCTCTCCGGCATTCTCGCCAACATCATCCGCTGCGCTCAAGGAAATCCCGGAGCAATCCTGCGTATGGTCGCCATGGCCCGGCTGCCGAAATATCGCCTGGACGGCCACATCAAATGGTCGCCGCTCTACATCGATTTCCTGATGGAGTGGGTCGCCGCACAAGCCGTCTAATCGTTCAAAGCCACGTTTCGCCGCTTGGAGAGTCGAGTGTCAGAGGCAACACAGATCGGGCTTTCTCCGCATGGCGACCTGGCAGACCGCCTGCTGAAACTCGCCGCCTTGGCTGCCGAGCTTGGCAGCGGGCAACTTAGCGATGAAGCAAGTGAACTGGCTGCGCGCCTCGCCGAAGGCCGCTTCTTCGTTGCCTGCGTCGGCCAGTTCAAGCGCGGCAAGTCCACCTTGATCGGAGCCTTGATCGGCGAACCTCTTCTCCCAACCGGCTTCGTGCCCGTCACCGCCGTTCCAACCGTGATTCGCTTCGGACCCGCCAAATCCGCGCGCGTCCGATCCTCCAACGGCGCATGGCTGGAAATTTCCTTGCACGAATTGGAACAGTACGTCTCCGAGGAGTACAACCCGGAGAACGTCAAGCAGGTTCTGGGCGCGGAGGTCTTCGTTCCCAGTCCCCTGCTTGCCGCCGGTATGTGCCTCGTCGACACTCCCGGCCTCGGATCGGTCTTCTCCGGCAACACCGCTGCCACACAGGCCTTCATTCCGCATGTCGATGTCGCCCTGGTCGTAACCGGCTCGGATCCTCCTCTCGCCGGCGAGGAACTCGCTCTCGTCGAAAACGTCGGCAAACACGTCGGCCACCTCATCGTCGTGCTTAACAAGGCAGACAAGGCATCGGACGCCGAAAGAGCCGCGGCCGTCGCCTTCACCCGGCGCCTGCTGCAGAAGCGCCTCCATCGGCCGCCTGAGTTTGTCTTTGAAGTAAGCGCCGCCGAGCGCCTTGAAAATCGCGGCCCTGAGCGCGACTGGCCGTTGCTCGTCCAAACCCTCCAGCGCCTCGTGCATCGCTCCGGCGGCAACCTTGTCCATGCCGCCGGCACCCGCGGAATCCAGCGTCTCAGCCAGCAGTTATCGGCAATCGTCCGCGAGGAGCGCGATGCCCTCCTTCGCCCCGTCGAAGTGTCCGAGCGGCGCATCGCAGCCATGAACCAGACTCTCCTCGAAGCCTCGCGCTCCATGCGCGAACTCGGCTACCTCTTCATGGCCGAGCAGCATCGGCTCTCTGATTTCTTCCTCGACCGCCGCAAGTCGTTTCTCGCCGCCGCGCTGCCCGGCGCCACGCAGGAGTTCGAGAGCCTCTTGCGCTCGGCGCCTCACACCCTTGGCTCCGCCCACCGCCGCTACGTCATGCAACAGGCGCAATCCATGGTTCGCCGCCACGTCGTCCCCTGGCTTCAAATCGAGCAGCGCGAAGGCGACGTCCAGTTCCGCAGCGTCGCCCGGCGATTCGCGCAAATGGGCAATGATTTCCTCGCACAGCTCGAGAAGAATGGAATCCCCGCCCTCGGAAGCCTCTCTCACCTTCTCGCTCCGGAGCCAGGACTGCTCGTTCCCTCTGAATTCCGCTTCCGCGAGTTCATTGACATCGCGCAACCTTCCTCCCCGCTCCGCCGCCTTGCCGATATCTTTCTCGGCCTCCTGGGACTCCGCCGATATATCGACAGGGATGCCCGCTGGTTTCTTGATTGGCTCTTCGAGGTGAACAGCTCCCGGGTGCAGAATGATGTCCTCACTCGAATGGAGGAAAGTCGAAACCGCCTCGAGTCTGAGATCCGCAAACTTCTCCACGAGGTATCCCGCGTCACCACCCAGGCTCTGTCGCGAGCCCGCAGTGCGCAAGCAGAGGGCGCTACTGCCGTCGACGCCGCGCTCGTCCGTCTCGATCGATTGGAAAGCAAGATCGCCTCAACTCGCATGCCTTCTCAGTCGTCTCCGCGCACCTGATCCAGCGGCCGTTGCCCCCGCTTATTTCCAAAAGGAAGCCCTGCCTCGCGGCAGGGCTTCCGGTAATTCAGCGGACAAGCCGCCTACTGGGCAACGATCGTAATTTTCGGGTTATGGCTGGTTGCATCCATGCAAATCAGCCGCCCCCATGTCGTGGACTTGGTGGCCGTATTTACGTTGGTGGCAAAGCAGTACACCTGCGTGGATGTGCTTGTGCCCTGCGTGATGTTGATGTCGAAAATGCCGAGTGTCCCGCTGGGATCAAGCGTTGTATCTGGAGCCACCACGCCGGTAGCGGTCTGGCCCGAGCCCCCGCCGCTGATGCTCGAGTCCCAATCCGCCCAGTCCGGCCCGCCATCGTCCTGTGCGAACGGCGACAGGCTGCCGCTCGACGCAAGCGTGAAAGAGCCGGTCTGGCCGTCGTCGCTCGTACCTGGTGTGTACATGCTTCCCATGAAGTAGTTGCCCGCCAGGTTCGACAGCGCCCATGGCCCGGACGACGGCGCTACCTGCGTCTCAAGCCAGCCCACGATGTTCTGGTAGCTGCTGGCGCCACCGCTGCCCGTATCCGCCAACATCACGACTGCTTCATTGGTGCCGTAGAGGTACATCACGTCACCCGACTGCCCAAACGTGACGCGTCCGGTGGTGGTATCAACCGTATACGCCATAGGCTTGTTGAGCACGTCAGTACCGTTGAGTGTGAGCGTTCCACCATCGTTCTGCGCGCTTCCGTCAATCGTGATGGTCTTGGCGCTTGAACTTCCAGTGCCATGATCAATCATTGACTTCGTGGTGCTCCCTGTCTCGTTGTCGAGTCCCGACGTGTACATCACGAAGGGCCCCGTCAGCGGGTAGCTCGCGGCGATCGCCGTCGCGCTCTGTGCCCGCAACTGGCCGAACAGGAGGTCATTGCCTGCGGCGTGCGAGTCCGTTGTCACGAACACGCCCTGCCCCAGGGATTGATTGGTGATGTACAACACCGAACTCCCGCAGCTCGTGCTGCAAGTGATCGTCACTCGGCCCCACTGGTCTGCGGTGCTGACGGTGCCGCCGGAGTATGTCTGACTCAGCGAAACCTTCGAGCCACTCGCAATATCAATGATTCCAGTGCCGCTGCCGCCGGTAACGTTGATGGAGCCGACGCCCGTTTCCCAGTTGCCGCCGCTGTCTTCCCCGTTCTGTTGGAAGACATAGCCGCCGCTGAGCGCCTGGCCATTCAAGGTACTGGTACCGGTCTTGTCGTACTGCTTGAAGCAGAGCCCGCCGCCATGCCTGCCGCTCGGTGAGGGCGTGGACGTTGGGCTGCCCACGTCGTCCATCTCCGTCAGGCGGAACTCCGTTAGCGCGCCGGCGTACACTGTTCCCGCAGCCAGCGCCATGTAGTTATACGAGCCGTTGCCCTTACTGACCGCCAGGTAGCCGCGATTGTCGGAACCCAGCGCGTACGTGCCCGTAATGTTGCCGTTCGTGACGTTGTTCTTGTAGCCCCCCGTCGCGGTATTGGAATCCGCCTCGCCGCCCGTGATGTTGCCGTTGCCGTCCAGCGCAATCGCCAATGCAATGGCCCCGCGGAAAAGGCTATGGCCATTCACAATCGTCGGAATGTCATAGGTCTGGTGAATCAAGCACGCGTACTGCCCCGAGAGCAACGCATTGTTCGCCCCCGAGCTCTGCGCCACCACCGGCAGCGTAAACGTCCCCGTCTGCTGCTGTTGTGGCGTCGAGCTGTCCTTCACCGTCACCGTCACCGTCGTCGAACCAGACGCCGTCGGTGTGCCCCAGATGTTGCCAAAGCTGTCCGACGAGGCCCAGCTCGGCAGTCCCGTAAACGAATAGCTGTACGGCTGCGATCCGCCGCTCACCGCGTTGTTGTTATTGAAGTTCGTGCCGTAGGGCATCGTCGCCATGCCCTGTGGAATTTCCAGGTTGCTCGTCGTAATCACGATCGTCGATACCGGGTTCACTCCAACCGTGTAAACCTGCGAGGCCGACTTGCCCTCGCCGTCCACCACGCTCACGTTCAGCGTGATCGTCCCCGCCGCGGTTGGCGTTCCCGTCAGCGACAGCGTGTTGCCGCCGCTATTGGCTCCGTACAGTCCTCCGCCGTTGGCCAGCAGTGTGGGACTCGCACCAACAACCGTGCCGTTCACCGTGTACGTGTAGCTCTGGATGCCGCCTACCGCGTTGATCGCCCCGTTGTAGGCCTGGTTCACCGTACCCGAGGGAAGGCTCGTGCTCGGCAGTTGCACCAGGGTATACGCGTTCACCGTGATCGTGTACGTGATCGGCCCAACCGTTGTGCCTGTGCTGTCCTTCACGCTCGCCTGGAAGGTCACCGTCTGCGCCGTTGTCGGTATTCCGCTGATCGTCACCGTGCTGCCGGTGTTGCTGGTCGCGTTGGAAGTCAGGCCGTCGGACAAACCGGTCACCGTCCACGTGTAGTTCCCGCTTCCTATTCCACCGCTCGCGTTGAGATAACCGTTATAGTTTGCGCCCACCGTTGCCGTCCCTAGCGAAGATGTGCCAGTAGCCGGGAGCGTCAATGCCGGATACACCGTGAGGCCCAGTGTGGCCGTCTTGGTGGCGTCCGATTGCGAAGCCGCCACAACGCTCACCGTGCAACTGCTCGCGAGCGCCGACGGCGGATTGTAGCTGAATGCGACTCCCGAACTCGCGCTGGCCGCCGAGAGACTTCCGCAACCCGTCGCCGGATTCAGGCTCAGATTCACTCCCTTGCCCGCGCTGTCTCCCGTGACCGTCGCCATAATCGGAAGTGGATTATTGGCGTCGATGCTCAGTGGCCCGGCTGGTGAAAGCCCAACCGAGATTCCGGGGGTCGCGTTGAGCGTCGTCGTTGTGCTCTTCGTAGTGTCGGTCACCGAAGTAGCCGTCACCGTCACCGTGCAGGCCGGCGTTAAGGCTGGCGGAGCGTTATAAATTGCGGTCAACGTCGGCAACACGGCAGGAATCGTCAGCGAACCGCAACCGGTCGCCGGATTCAAACTCCACGTCACGCCGTTGTTTGCTGCGTCGCCCACAACCTTTGCAACCAGCGCCTGTGTCGTGCCGTCCGCCACGGTCGTCGGATTCGTCGCCGGCGTCGTAATGCTCACCGTCAGCGGTGTCACCGTGATCGTTGTTGACGCGCTCTT